>SL_8KL_010_SEDDRAFT_10000362_pt1 | contig 39082 bp, 30 predicted proteins | sample SodLakKL_010_SED_4_FD_11160 | JGI IMG/M metagenome (IMG submission 11160)
GTCGGCCCCCACCCTCTGCCGTCACCCCAAAACATTGAAGCCGCCAAGCAAATTAAACAGTTGGCTGAAGAGGCGGGAGAAGACGACCTGGTAATTACCGTGATCTCCGGCGGAGGATCAGCTCTTCTTTGCCTCCCCTCCCAAATAACTATCGATACTTTGATAAAGGTAAATCAGCTGCTAACCAAAAAAGGAGCCGATATTTACGAACTTAATACCGTTCGCAAACATCTGTCTGAAATAAAAGGCGGTCATTTGGCGCATTTGCTTTATCCGGCCGAGACCATATCCTTGATCTTCTCCGACGTATTAGGCGATGACCTTTCGGTTATTGCTTCCGGCCCAACGGTCCGAGACAATACCACTGTAGAAGATGCCTATCAGATCCTAAAAAAATATGAGGTTGAGGAAGAACTGAACCTCTCCCCCGAACTGCTGACCGAGACCCCAAAAGAAGAACATCTGTTCGAGAAAATAACCAACATTCTGACGGTTACCAACCGGGACGCCTTGGCAGCTATGGAGGAATGCGCCGAGGAACTCGGTTACCGCTGCATACGCGACTCCCATCTGATCTCCGGCGAAGCCCGCCGGGTGGGCCGCGAGTTTGCCGGAAAGGAGCTCGCTCCCGGTCAAGCGATAATAGGCGGCGGAGAGACCACCGTGACCATAACCGGCAACGGACAAGGGGGCCGAAATCAGGAAGCGGCTTTGGGAGCCCTTTCAGAAATAACATCAGGAAAGATCTTTATCTCGGCCGGCTCGGACGGCCAAGACAACAGCGATGCCGCCGGAGCATTAGCCGACCGGGAGCTTTACGATCGGGCCGAGCAAGCCGGTTTGGACATTAGCTCTTACCTGGAAAATAACGACAGTTATAATTTTTTCCGCCAAGCGGGCGGACAGATATATACCGGGGCGACCGGTAGCAATGTTTCCGATCTTTATTTATTATTAGCTAACAATTAATTATTATGAGTAAAGACACTTTGGTTCGTTGGTTCGATCAGGTTAATAATCAAGATGTAGCACAGGTGGGCGGAAAGAACGCTTCTCTGGGAGAGATGTACACCGCCCTTAAAGAAAAAGGGATCCGGGTACCGAACGGCTTCATAGTTACCGCCGAGGGATACCGTCGTTTCATCGCCGAGGCCGGACTGGAAGACCTCATCCGATCGGAGCTGGAGGATCTGGACACTTCCGATATTAACGCTCTACAAAGAGCCGGCAAAAAGATCCGCAAAGCTATCAGCAAAGCTCACCTGTCACCGGAACTGTCGGCCGAGATCGAAGAGGCCTACAAAAATCTGTCTCGGGCCTACGAAATGGAACAAGCGGACGTGGCCATCCGTTCTTCGGCCACCGCCGAAGATCTGCCCGGCGCCAGTTTTGCCGGCGAGCATGAAACTTTCCTAAATGTTACCGGGATCAAAAATGTTCTCAAATATACCAAAGAAGCTATGGCTTCCCTTTTCAACGACCGAGCTATATCTTATCGCCAAGACAAAGGTTTTGACCATTTCGATGTAGCCCTTTCGGTGGGAATTCAGAAAATGGTCCGCTCCGACGTAGGCAGCTCGGGTGTTATGTTCACCCTGGATACCGAATCCGGTTTTCGCGATGTGGTCCAAATAAGCGCAGCTTGGGGTTTGGGAGAAATGGTAGTACAAGGGAAAGTAAACCCCGATGAATACCTGGTCTTTAAACCAACTCTCAAAGAAGGCTTCCAACCGGTCATTAAAAGAACCTTGGGCGCCAAAGGGATCAAGATGATCTATCAGTCACAGGGTCGCTCACCGGTGAAGGAAGTAAAGACCAAAATGGAAGAAAGAGAACAGTTTGCCTTAACCGATGAGGATATCCTAACTTTGGCCGACTGGGGAATTAAAATAGAAGAGCACTACTCATTACTTGCCGATAAACCGATGCCGATGGATATTGAATGGGCCAAGGACGGTCAAAGCGGCGATATGTTCATAGTGCAAGCCCGGCCCGAGACCATCCATTCCGAAAAAGAAGAGGCAGTGCTGAGAGAATACAAAATGGAGACCGACCAAGAACCGATAGTTGAAGGTATCGCGGTAGGTACCAAAATAGCTGCCGGTCCGGCTCGCGTGGTGGATTCGGTAGAAAATATTCATCAGTTCAAGGAGGGCGAAGTGCTGGTAACCGAGATCACCGACCCGGACTGGGAACCTATAATGAAAATAGCTTCTGCTATTGTAACCGAAAAAGGAGGACGTACCTCGCACGCCGCTATTGTTTCCCGAGAGCTGGGCATCCCGGCCATCGTCGGTGCCAAAGACGCCCGCAAAAAGATCAAAAACGGCAAACACATCACCTGCGACACCACCAGCGGCACCACCGGCAAGATCTATGAAGGAGAGCTGGAATGGGAAGAAACGGAACACAAACTGGATAAAATACCGGAAACCCGAACTCGTATATCTATGAATATCGGTAGTCCGGAAAGCGCTTTTGTCTACTCCTCTATCCCCAACGACGGAGTAGGTTTGGCCCGGGAAGAATTTGTCATTGCCTCACACATCAAAGTTCATCCGCTGGCTCTGCTCAATTATTCCGACCAAAAGCCGGAGTTAAAGAAGAAGATCCGCCAAGTAGCTGTCGGGTATTCCGACTACCGCCAGTTCTTCGTTGATAAACTGGCCGAGGGGGTCGGACAGATAGCGGCCGCCTTCCATCCCAAAAAAGTAATAGTTCGCTTTTCCGATTTCAAAACCAACGAATACGCTACCCTGCTTGGAGGTAAAGAGTATGAACCGGTAGAAGAGAATCCGATGATCGGCTGGCGAGGAGCTTCCCGTTATGCTCACCCCGATTTTACTGAAGCCTTCAAGATGGAGTGTGAAGCAATGAAAAAAATACGTGAGCAATTCGGGTTAAAGAATTTAGCGGTAATGGTACCGTTCTGCCGAACTCCCGAAGAGGGGCGAAAGGTGCTGGACATTATGGCCGAAAGCGGTTTGGCTAAAGGTGAAGACGGTTTGGAGGTATATGTAATGTGTGAACTACCCACCAATGTAACTCGCGCTGATGAATTCCTTGATATTTTTGACGGTTTTTCCATCGGTTCCAACGATCTGGCTCAGTTGGCCTTGGGATTGGATCGCGACTCCTCTATCGTAGCCGGTATCTCTAATGAAAACGACCCAGGAGTAAAAGAATTGGTTACCCAAGCTATTGCGAAATGCCGTGAACGGGGTAAATATATCGGCTTCTGCGGCCAAGCGCCTTCCGATTATAAGGATTTTCTTCGTTTTCTGATCCATCATGAGATAGATTCGGTATCACTTATTCCGGACTCTATCATTCCGATGAAATTTGAAGTCCACGACGAAGAAAATAAGTAATAAACCACAAATTAACAGCTTATGAATATCAGTTATATTATACGTGAGGACTGGGAAGCCGATTACTTTCGGCAGGCTTTGGGAAACGAATATAATATACGTTTTATCAGCGAGCTGAATGAATTATCACTGGAAGAAGCACGACAAACCGAGGTCTTGAGCTTATTCATCCGTTCGGTCATAGACAGTGATGCTTTGGAAAAATTCCCCAACTTGAAACTTATTACTGTGCGCGGTACCGGTTATGATCACATTGACACGGAAACCTGCCGACAACTAGGCATCACGGTCTGTAACGTACCCGGCTACGGCGAACATCCGGTGGTAGAGTTCACTATGGCTCTAATGCTGGCACTTTCTCGCCGAGTGTTCGAAGCCTCTAAAAAGGTCAAAGAAGCGGGAGTTTTTTCTCAAAAAGGTTTGCGGGGTTTTGATCTATACGGCAAAAACCTGGGAGTTATCGGGACCGGACAGATCGGAATGAACGTTATCAAGACCGCTCGCTGTTTCGGAATGAACATTTCAGCTTACGACCCTTTCCCCAAACCGGAAGTGGCGGAAGCGGTCGGTTTCACCTATCACGATTTTGACACTATACTGGCCACCTCCGACATCATCACTCTACACGCACCTCACAACGAACACACTCACCATCTGATAAATCACGATAATATCAACAAGGTAAAACCCGGGGCTTATCTGATCAACACCGCCCGCGGCGGTCTGATAGAAACCCAGGCCCTGGTGAAAGCCCTGAGTGAGGGAGTGGTCGCCGGAGCGGCTCTCGATGTCCTGGAAGAGGAAGGCATGATCGGCGATGAAGTGGGATTACTGGAAGAGGAACACCCGGAAGCCGAGACTCTGCAGACCATGCTGTCCAATCATTACCTGATACACCACCCTCGAGTGCTAATAACTCCCCATAACGCCTTCAATACCGAGGAGGCCTTAAGAAAGATACTGGATACCACCGCCGATAACATTACCAGTTTTATTAAAGATCAACCGCAAAATATAGTATGTTAAATTCCGTTATAGAAAAAGTTACCGCTTGCGAGATAATTGACTCCCGGGCTCAACCCACCGTAGAGGCGTCCATAACCCTAAATGACGGCGCTTACGGTCGGGCCGCTGTTCCATCGGGGGCCTCATCCGGCTACCGTGAAGCCCGGGAATTGCGCGATAACGACCCTAAACGTTATGACGGTGCCGGAGTTGGCTGGGCGGTAGATAATATTACCAGATACATAACACCCCACCTGGAAGGTAGAACCTGGCGGCAACGGGATCTTGATAGCTCGCTGATCTCTCTTGACGGTACGGTCAACAAAGAGAATTTAGGCGCCAATGCTATGCTGGCAGTTTCTCTGGCTTTCGCTCATGCCTCGGCGCGCTCTTACGATCGACACCTGTTCGAACACTTTAACGACGCCCTGAGTCCGGAAAGCTCTTTTCGTTTTAACCACGGACTTCCTCGTCCGATGTTCAACATCCTAAACGGAGGTGCGCACGCCGACAGCGGTTTGTCGTTTCAGGAATTTATGGTAGTACCGGTCTTTCAACCGTTCAGTCGTTCTTTGCGTTGCGGAGTGGAAATATATAACTCATTAAAGATCTTGCTAAAAGAAAGAGGTTATCTAACATCGATCGGAGATGAAGGAGGATTTGCGCCGAACCTCGAAAGTAATGAACAGGCATTGGAGCTTCTAATGGAAGCCGGAGAGCGAGCCGGTTACCGCCCCGGTGAAGATTTTCTGTTAAGCTTGGACATTGCCGCCAATGAGATCCACCAAGACGGCCATTACCAACACAACGGTCACTATCTGACCCGTGAAGATTTCGTTAACGCTTTAATAGATCTAAGCTCTCGCTACCCCATCTACTCGATAGAGGACCCTCTTTTTGAAGAAGACGTTGAGGGGTTTGCCTGGCTTAATCAGGCAACGGGAGATAAGATACTGATCGTGGGCGACGATTACCTAGTAACCAACCCGGAACTTATCACAAACGCCTCTCGTAACGACTCAGCCGGCGGAGTTATCATAAAACTAAATCAGATCGGTACCGTCACCGAAACCCTGGAAGCGCTGGTCGCTACTTATCAAGGAAATATGGTGCCGATAGTGTCACATCGCTCCGGCGAGACCGAGGATGTTAGCATCGCTCACCTGGCATTCGGAACCGCCGCTCCCCTGGTCAAATTCGGCGCTCCGGCCCGCGGCGAACGCACCGCCAAATACAACGAACTGATAAGAATAGAAGAGGTGCTGAAAAACTCTCTTTCTGCTCCGGTCAGCATTTAACTGCCCGGATCATCCGCCGATCTGTGACCCGAACTCATTAACAGCCGAATCTGTATAACGTATGGCTCTGGAAGGAATATCATTACTGCTTCTTTCAGGTCTGATGGTAGCATATATCGCTTTATTACACAGCAGGGGTTTAATAGCGCACCGTTTAACCTCTCGGGATCGAACGGTATATACTCAAAAAATAAAACACCGCTACCCCTTTTTCGATACCGTCAAAGGACTGGCCATTATAGCAGTGGTCATTATTCACGCCCCGCTACTTATTGAACACTTCGGCTCGGAACTGCCGGAACATTTTTTACACTCAGGCGAATACATCAATCGGATAATGAGATTCGCCATCCCTTTCTTTTTCATAAGCTCCGGCGCCTTGCTGGAACTGCCCGACCTAGACGTCTCTTCCTTGAAAAGATTTTGGCTGCCTAAACTGAAACGAATCGGTATCCCTTACGCCCTTTTCTCTTTATTGGCCGTTACGCTCACCATGGAAGAAACAGGTACGGTGTTTCAAGGAATAAAGCGAACCGGGGAAGCGCTGTTAACCGGAAACGCATTGATACCCTACTGGTTCATTCCGGTCCTGTTTCAGCTCTACCTCATCTACCCGCTGATCTGGTACCTGATAGTAAAAAGAAAAACAGATATTTACAAACTGTTAGCCAGTTCTTTTGCTTTCTCGCTGATCAGTTACTTCCTTTTTTCTTCCTACTGGCATAACTGGCAGAGCCATATCGGCGATCTCACCTTTATGGGAAGCTTCCTTTTTTTGTTTGTCCTGGGAATAGCTCTAAGGCCGCTATTTTTTAGCGAAAGCCGAGCACGAGTTTGGCTCAAAAGTATCGATTTTCCTTATTTTTTCTTGGTGTTGATCTTGGCTTACATTGTTCTGTTTCCCGTCAATCCATTGCACGGCTTTTATAACGTTCGGCTTATCTACGGCCCCGTTCTTGCTCTGGGGCTATTTTATTTTTACCCCTATGTGGCTCAAATAAAACCACTGGAGAAAGGTTTGAGCTATTTGGGAAGAGAGAGTTTGTATATTTATTTGTTGCATTTTGGGATAATGACCGTTACGGCCGAGATCATCTTCCTCTCGCCCCTCCTGTCTGACCTCTCGCCTTATCTTCTATTTGCTGTTTTATTTTTCAGCGGCCTGTTCTTGAGCCAAGGCTTGGTTGTAATAGTCAGAAACATGGTTAACTCTTTTTTAAAGACCGTAATTACAAATTGAATTTACTCGATAAATGACAGCAGTTGTTGAATAGAGAGAAGAGCTTTTTTTAGGGAACTCAACCTAACTTCTGTTTCTTGAGCCGTCAGTTCACCCGCTCTCCGGTGTTGGATCAGAACACCGGTCAGACGGCCCAAGCGAGACACTTGCTCGCCAAGTGTTTGACGAACCCTTTCTTTCTTTTCCTCCGATATCTCAACTCCTTCGGGAGATTCTTGCTCGACCTCTACAATGTACTGATCAAATACAGCTACCAAATCTCGGTCTTGTTCGATCTCAAAAGTGTATTCTTGTTCTTCACTCACTATTCCAACTTCTTCCCATCCTACAAAATAGTAACCTTCAAAAGGAGTTGCTTTTACCGTCACCTCTCCTCCTTGAGCAAAAGTTCCCTCACCTTCCACTTCTCCCATTTTCTCGTCTTTAACTTCCAGGGTAACAGTATATACAGGTTCCGGAGAAGACGCCCCTCCCCCTCCGCCACCTCCGGTGCCACCGGAGACAGTATCAGGTTCAGAGTCAGTAGTAAAATTAAGTTTACTTCCTCTAATCGGATCTCCTTCCCATTCTATTCCCGTCCTAATTCTAAATTGATACGTAGCACCCTCTTCCAGTCCGCTTATTTCTTCTTTAAATTCTCCGGTTTCTTCAAAAGTTTCTTCGTCTGTTTCCTGCCAAACTTCCCCTTCTTGACGATACTCAAACCATACCTCTATTTCATCTTCCGCTCCCATATTTATAAGCTCGCCTTGCAAAATTGCTTCCTCGTGATTTACATTGGCCGCCTCTTTTGTTTCCACCTCAGGAAGTTCATAAGTGGTGAAAGTTTTTTCTTCGCCTCTATCTTTCTCCTCCTTTCCATTTTCCTCCCATTGCACCACCGCTCGGAAAGAATAAATTTCTCCTTTATCAAGTTCTTCTTTTGTCATTTCAAATTCTTCGCCTTCCTTTAATTTTTCCGGAACCTTTTTATCTGTTGCCTGCCAATTTCCCGGATCTTCCGATTCATATTCACGCCATTCAAAAAATACCTCCAGTTTATTTTTTTGTTTAATTTCAACAAATTCTCCTTTTAATTTTGCCGAAGTATACCGCGGTTTGGCCTCCGTTGTTTCTACGGTAGTTCTTTTAAAGTCTACAACAACCTCATCTTCAATACTTTCTTGATCGATCTTTCCGGTAACAGTAGCGGTACCTCTCTCGGTCGCGGAAGTAAGAGTAGCGCTGTAAGTGCCGTCGTTATGCTGTAGTGGGATCATTTTCCACCCATATTTTAACTTCATTCGTGGCATCTCCTACCAAATTACCTTCTTGATCTTGTATTTCTACTTCAATTGCAGGCGTCATTACTTCCCCTGCTGTAGTGTCGGTAGGATGTTGGACAAAAAACAATTGGTCGGGATTTCCGGCCACAAAATCCACCGTGACCTCATCTTCAATACTTTCTTGATCGATCTTTCCGGTAACAGTAGCGGTACCTCTCTCGGTCGCGGAAGTAAGAGTAGCGCTGTAAGTGCCGTCGTTATGGTCAGTTACTGCGCTCAGACTGCCTTTGTCGGTTTTAAGAGTTACCTCATCCCCTCCTTCTTCCAATTCATTGCCAAATTCATCTTGAGCCTGAACGGTAATAGTTGAAGTTGAAGCGCCGTCGGCAGTAATTTCAAGAGGGTCGGCAGTTATAGTAGTTTTCTTTCCGCCGGCGTCTCCGGCTTCAATATCAAACTGATCAGAAACAGCGCTTTCTAACCCCTCAGAAATTGCTTCTAAAGTATAGCCCGTTTCCGCTTTATCTATCCAAAGGTCATCAAAGGTGGCTATTCCATCTTGAGCTTCTTGGGTTAAAGTACCGGAAAGTTCCGCATTCCCTGTAGTGGGATCATTTTCCACCCATATTTTAACTTCATTCGTGGCATCTCCTACCAAATTACCTTCTTGATCTTGTATTTCTACTTCAATTGCAGGATCACCAATGAACTTGCCTGCCATGGAGGTAGTAGGATGCTTTTTAAAAGACAATTGCTCAGCTTCTAAAGATAAAACTGCCTGGTGAATATCTATGATCCCATATCCATACCTGGTATTTTTATCTTCTCCATCATCTAGAAAATCACCTACCTCGTCATAATAACTTATATTATTTTTTAAAAGATCATAGATATTATCTACAGTTAGATCAGGATCAAAATCAAGCAGGAGAGCGATCGCACCGGCAACATGAGGAGCAGCCATAGAAGTACCGTCCATTTCTGAATAGTTATTACCGGGAACCGCCGATTTTACCCCCACTCCCGGAGCAGAGAAATTAGGCTTAACATATTCCAAGGGTGTATCGTCGCGACTATCGTCCACCACACCTCCGCTACTAAAATCCGCTATTTTGTCTTCTTCATCGGAAGCGCCTATAGCTAAAGTTTCATAAATAGCCCCCGGACTTCCATACTTTCCCTCCCCGTCATTTCCCATTGCCCCTACAGGTACTATACCTGTATTGATCATTTTTTCTAATGGTTCTTCAAAATAGCCCTGGTATTCATCTACCCCAAAAGACATGTTGACCACATCAGCCATCTCCTTATCATTACCCCATGGGTCTTCATCATCCATCGCCCATTCCATACCGGCAATGATCTGAGCAAACGTGGCTTCTCCATCCGGCAAAACAAGTCCGTGCATCAACTTCGTCTCCGGAGCAACTCCGATATGAGTTCCGCCGGCATCCCCTCCTACCACTGTACCGGAAACGTGAGTGCCATGACCGTGAGTATCGTGTGGCTCGGAATCGTCTTTTGCGTTTCCTTCCTCATCAAATTCCACCCACCCTCCCGGATAAGTATCGTCTTCTTCATCTTCAGTGTACATTTTTCCCTCAAGATCGTCGTGTTCAATATCCACCCCCGTATCAAGTACCGCCACTTTTATATCAGAGGAACCCTTAAATCCCATATCCCAAACCTCCGGCACCCCTATTCGCTCCAAACCCCAAGTAAATTCATCATCGGACTGCATGGCGTCGGAATGGACGACAAAACTCCCTTTCAGGGGCGCGGGAATATTTATCTGAAAATTTTTATGGATTCTTTCCACTTCATCTCTCTGGGCTATTTTTTCTACATCCTGTACCTTCACTTCCGCCAATACGGCGTTGGTTATCCAAAAAGAGTTGATGATCTCTCCTTCAATTTCGCCCCTCTCAAAAGCATTTTGGATTCCCTCCTGTTTATTTTTGGCGCTCGTTTTTAAAGCTTCTACAGCCCCTTCTCTTCCTTTTTCCTCTCTTGCCCGGATTACCTCTCTTCCATCCGAAGGAGCTAACCTTATTACTACCTCCGCTGTACCTTTTTCTTTTTTCTCGATCTCTTCTCGCAGAGAATGAGAAACCACACCCCCTTCCGACCCTTGCGCGAGAACAACTCCTCCCGCCAGAGTCGACAAAAAAACAACCAAAAAGATAAAAAGAATAAACTTATTCCGAATTTTTTTTCTCATTAGCTGTAATTATATTATAAAAATCATAATTAGGAAATTTGCATTTTAATTATTTTTTGTTTCATTGTAACATTGAAAATTCTTTAGTATTTGAATTTCTCACTTTTTTGCAGAAACCGACCCTCTGCAGAACCTTCCATCCACATCCGGTCTGTTGTTAGAGCGGTCAAAAAAGGATATACTTACAGCAACTTGTTAAAATTCAGTATGTCTTTACTTCCCTACACCGAAAGCCGTTTGCTGCTGGAAAAATATGATCTGCCGATCGTTGCCACGCGCGTGGTAGAAAACCAACAGGAGCTGGAAGAAGCGCTGGTTGAACTCGGATTTCCGTTGGTAATGAAGATCGACTCCGAAGAAGTGGTCCACAAAACCGAACAAGGCGGAGTAAGAGTCGGTATTGGTGATCGGCAAGAGGCCGAAGAGGTCTTTCAGGAACTGAGCGAGCTGCACCCCCGAGTATTGCTGCAACAGCAGATAGAGGGCGAAGAGATAATTATCGGCGGAAAAAGAGATGAGGTATTCGGACCGGTAGTAATGGCCGGTTTGGGCGGAGTTCTGGTAGAGGTTTATAAAGATGTTGCCTTCCGCTTGGCTCCCCCGGAAAAAGAACAAGCCCGGCAAATGCTGGAAGAGCTCCGGGGCAAAAAACTATTGCAGGGTTATCGCGGCCGGCGGCCGGTAAACCAGGACGCCTTAGCGGAGCTGATCGTTAAAACCGGAGAACTTCTGCACCAAGAAACCCGGATTCAAGAGCTGGACTTCAATCCGGTGATCGCCGCCGAGGAGCTTTTGATATGTGATGTAAAAATAATGGTGTCACAGGAAAATTTAAATGAGTAATTATATGCAACAGTTTTTTGATCCTCAAACCGTAGCCGTTATCGGAGCCACCGACCGGCGGGGCTCGGTGGGGCGAGGTCTGATGGAAAATTTGCTTGAAAATTCCGATCGGCGGATCATCCCGGTAAACCCCAACCACGATGAAGTATTGAATGTTACCGCCTACCCCGATGTCGCCTCTATACCGGAAGAAGTGGATCTGGCCGTTATTGCCATACCGCAACAACTGGTCAAGAGCGCGATCGAGGACTGCGCCGGCAAAAAGGTAAAGGGGGTGATCATTATCTCGGCCGGCTTCGGCGAAACCGGCCCGGAAGGGAAAGAACAGGAACAAGAGATAAAAAAGATCCTGGACGATAATAACATTCCGTTTATCGGACCCAACTGCTTGGGTATTCTTCGTCCGGCCACCGGCTTGAACGCCTCCTTTGCTCCGGGTTCTGCCAAACCGGGCGGTATCGCCTTTATCTCCCAATCAGGAGCTTTTCTGGATTCCATAATAGACGGCAACCAACAGGAAAACTATGGCTTTTCCTTTTTGGTCTCTCCCGGCAATGCCGCCGGACTGCAACTGTCCGATTATATTAACTGGGCCGAACAAGACGCAGAAACCAAAGTGATAGCTTTATACATTGAAGGGCTGGAAAACGGCCGAGAATTTTATGAAACTATCAAGTCGACCACCAAACCGGTAGCTGTTCTCAAACCCGGCAAAAGCGAAACAGCCCGGAAAGCCATCTCCTCTCATACCGGTTCCTTGGCCGGCCAAGCACCTGTATTCTCGGCCGTCTTAAAGCAGGCCGGAGCCATTGAAGCTCACTCTATTCAGGAGTTGCTGGATATCAGTAAAGCACTGTCTTGGCAGCCGCGCTTTGACGACGGAATTGCTATTATAACCAACGGCGGCGGAGCCGGAGTTTTGGCCACCGACTACCTGGAAACAGCTAAACTGCCGGAACTGCGACCGGAAACTCTGAAGCAGATGACCGATAAAATGCACCCCGGTTATTCAGCCGCCAACCCTCTGGATATCGTGGGCGACGCTCTGCCGGAGAGGTATCAGGCGGCCCTGGAAGCGGTCTTGGGCCAGGACGATATTCAAGCGGTTGTAGTTATCCAGACCTTACAGATAATGACCGACCCGCAAGAAAATGCTAAAATTATTCTGCAAGCTGCCGAGAGATTCCGCAAACCCGTGGTAGCTTGTTTTATGGGCGCCGGCCCGTCCACCCAAGAGGCCGTTTCTTTACTGGAACGCGGCGGGATCCCCAACTACTCCGACCCGGCGCGCGCCGCCGGAGCGTTGCTTGCCTTAAGAAGAGGTTAGTTACGGGTGAGCAATTTCCTTATTTACAGCATTAACAATTATTAGTTAATTAATAGATATAAATATGGCTAAAATAATTTACGAAAAAGAAAAATGTATCAGTTGCGGTATGTGCGCCTCGGTCTGCCCCGACCATTGGCAGATGGGTTCTGACGGCAAAGCCGAACTTAAAGAAAGTACCGAGGAAGAGGAAAACAAATACACCAAAGAGGTTGAAGAAGCGGGATGCAACCAACAGGCAGCCGACGGTTGTCCGGTGCAGTGTATTCACGTAGAAGAATAACCGCAGCACTCACCTCTTAAGAAGTGGTATTCAAAGAATGAAGATTTAGCGGGCTGTAATAACACCAAGCCCGTTGTCGCGTAGTAAACAAAAATGATCAATCAGATACGGGATTAGGTTAATATATTTAAATAAGTATCAATTAAAAGTATAAGTTAATTATTATATGGATAACTTTCAGATCATAGTCGGCGGCGCAGCCGGTGAGGGTTCCAAAAAAGCCGGTCAGATACTGGCACGGTTATTTAACAGCCGCGGCTTTCGAGTTTTTGTGCATGAGGATTATCACTCCTTGATCCGGGGAGGTCATAACTTCTCTCAAATAACGGTCAACCGCGACCGACAGCAAAACGCCATTAGCGAGAAAATAGACTTTCTCCTGGCTTTAAACGAAGAAACTATTACCAAGCACCAACATAAATTAAAAGACGGCGGAATCCTGATCTACGACTCGGACTCTATCGAGGCCGAACTTCCCGAAGATAATGGTTTTGAGGTCCTGAAAGTGCCGGCCGCCAACATCATTGAAGAAGCCGAAGCAAGCAACCTAATGAAGAACACCGCCCTAATAGCGGCATTGGCCAAGTCCGTTGGAATGGACTGGGAGAAAACCAAGCAAGTACTGTCTCGTTTGCTGACCAAAGAAACCGACAAGAACCTGCAGGTAGCAGAGATCGCCTTCTCTCAAACAGAGCAATTAAAAGAACTTGCGGCCGAGGCGGGAGAACCGTTACCCGTTTTAACCGGCAACTCCGCCATTGCTGTTGGCGCCATCCGAGCCGGCCTGGAAAATTACATTGCCTACCCTATGACACCGGCTACCGGCGTTTTGACTTATCTGGTGAACGTTCCCGGTGTTAAAACCGCTCAACCGGAAAACGAGATCTCGGTCATCAACATGGCCATAGGATCGGCTTTTGCCGGACGCCGTACAATGATCGGTTCATCCGGTGGAGGGTTTGCCTTGATGAGCGAAAGCATCAGTTTACTGGCCCAGTCCGAAACCCCTATGCAGATAGTTCTCAGTCAGCGGATGGGACCGGCTACCGGAGTTCCGACTTATGTCGGTCAATGTGATCTGGATTTTGCACTCAATGTCGGACACGGCGATATGCAGAGATTGGTAACCGCCCCGGGCGACGGGGACGAGGCCTATTACCTCTCCGGTTGGGGGCTTAATATGGCCTGGAAATATCAACTACCGGTCATCTTGATGACCGATAAAGAACTGTCCGAGAACACCTACGTCTTGACCCGGGAGCAAGAAATTTACAAGGAAGAGCCGAACGAGGCCGAAAACACGGCCGATTATCTGCGCTATGACGGCGAGGACATCTCTCCCCTGCAATACCCCGGCGGCCAAGCGGTGGTCAAAGCCACCGGCTATGAACATACCCCGGGCGGCATCTCCGAAGAAGAGCCGGAGGGAATAGTGGCAATGCAAAACAAAAGACTGCGCAAATACGATAAGTTGAAAGAAGAATTAGAACAGTTGGAAACAGTAAAGAGCTACGGACAAGGTAAGGTAGCAGTAATATTCTGGGGCTCGGTTAAGGGCGCCATACTGGAAGCGGCACAGGATCTGCCGATAAAATTGGTGCAGCCGCTTGTTCTGCAACCTTTCCCGGAAAATCAAATGAAAGCCGCCCTGGAAGGAGCGGAAAAAGTGGTTTGTGTAGAACTTAACTCCACCGGCCAGTTGGCTCGAGTTTTGCGGGGCCACGGCATTGAAGTGAACGACAAAATATTAAAATACGACGCCCGTCCCTTTACTATAGAAGGACTGCGGGAACAATTACAAGCTCTGGTTAATTAATAAAAATTATGGAAAACATTATTCTACCCACCACTAATACCTGGTGTCCCGGCTGCGGCAACTTCGGGATACAGAACTCGCTCAAGGAAGCCATAGCCGAGGTTGGAAAAGAAAAAGTGGTAGTTATCTCCGGTATCGGCTGCCACGGCAAGATCTCTGACTATGTTAACACCAGCAGCATCTATACCCTGCACGGTCGTACCGTTCCGACCGGCACCGGCGTGAAAATGAGCAACCCGGAACTGCTGCCCATTTGTATGGGAGGAGACGGCGATATGTATGACGAAGGCATCTCACACCTTGTTCATGCCGCCAAAAGAAACTCTAACATCACCGTCCTGGTACATGATAACCGCACCTTTGCTCTGACGGTCAATCAACCCACCTCCACCAGTCCGCAAGGCTATCAAGGCACCACCAGCCCGGAAGGTAGTGTTGAGTACACCATTAACCCGGTAGACTTAATGCTCTCGGCCGGAGCCACTTATGTAGCGCGCGGCTTCTCCGGACAACCCCAACAATTGACCCGACTAATAACCGAAGGAATAGCTCATCCCGGCTTTTCGTTCATTGAGATCCTTCAGCCCTGCGTGGTGTGGTACAACACTTTTGCCGCCTACAACGAAGCTGTTTATGAAATGGAAAACCAAGAACTTGAACTGCAAGAGGCCCGAAATAAGGCGGTGGAATGGGACTACCAAAGTGAAGGCCCGATAGCAACCGGTCTTTTCTATCGCGAGCATAAACCAACCTACGAAGAAAGTTTGCCGGGCAACTTCCCGGTCGATGTTGAGGCCCTGCTGGAGAAAAGCAAGTAGGGATCATCTCAAAAACCAAAGACCAAGCCTCGGCATAATATTGTCGAGGTTTGGTTTTTATTTAATATATATTTAGCGAAGAAAAAGAAACCCACAGAGGCCTGGCCTCTGGGATTGACAGAGTAAACTCACAGAGGCCTGGCCTCTGGAATTAAAACCACGGTAACCTAATTATGAACTATCGCTATTTGCCTGATAAAGAAAGATCTGCTATTATCAAGTTACTGGCCATGACGCTGCTGACTCAGCCGAGCCGAGGGCAGAAATCCGCATCTGTTTGAAAACGGCGGAGAGTAGATCCCTCCGGGTTAAGCCCGTAACAGCTTCAAGCCGTTTAAAAGCGGCCAGAGACCGAACTGATAACAGTATCAGATCGGTAAAGCAAGGTGGTACCGCGACCTGATCGCCCTTGCCCGAGTAAAGATCAGACCTCTTACGGTCTTTACTCGGGTCAGGGCGATTTTTTAGTTTAGTAATTTAACAGCTAATAAGCACATATGTCACAACGTATCTATATCAAAAATTTACGTCAACACACCGGCCAACAGGTAACTATTGCCGGCTGGGTTCACATTCGCCGCGACCAAGGGAAAATGATCTTTCTGGAGATGCGGGATGCTACCGGTTTCATTCAAGGAGTTATTCTGCCCGGCGCCTCCGAGGCCATTCAAACAGCCAAAGAAGTGCGGCCGGAATGGGTGCTTCGCCTGTCCGGACAGGTAAATAAGCGGCCGGAAAAGAACATTAACCCCGAAGCCGATAACGGCGATATTGAACTGGAGATCCAAAAAGTGGAAGTTTTGAATCAGGCCGATACTCCCCCGTTCGAGATCACCGAGGATACCGGTGCAGTCAAGGAAGAAACCCGGATGAAACACCGCTATCTGGATCTAAGAACCCAAAGAATGGCCGAAAACATTAGAATGAGAGACCAAGTGATCAGCTTTTTCCGGGAATTCTTCCACCGGCATGATTTCGTGGAAATAGAAACCCCCCTGATGATCAAAGATACTCCAGAAGGTTCGCGCGAATATGTGGTTCCCTCGCGCCAAGAACCCGGTCGATTTTACGCCCTACCCCAATCACCCCAGCAACTGAAACAGTTATGTATGACGGCCGGTTTTGAGCGCTATTTCCAGATCGCCCGCTGTATGCGCGATGAAGACACCCGGGGCGATCGTCAACCGGAATTCACCCAGCTGGACTACGAGATGTCCTTTGTGGAACAGGAAGATATTCTTCAGCTCACCGAAACAATGTTTTTGGAAATGGTGGAAACCCTCTACCCGAATAAAAAACTGACCTTCAAACCGTTTCACCGCATGACCTATCAAGAGGCCATGGATAAATACCAAAGCGACAAACCGGACCTGAGAGAAAACCCCGACGATCCCGATGAGCTGGCCTTTGCCTGGATAGTCGATTTTCCGATGTTTGAACAAAATGACGACGGGGAAATCGAAGCCGCTCATCATCCCTTCTGCTCGGTCCGACCTGAAGACAAAGAGAAATTCATGGCCGGAAAAGACCTTTTCTCTATTCGGGCCAATTCTTACGACTTAATACTTAACGGTTACGAACTGTCATCCGGCAGTATCCGAATCCACGATCAGGCCGAACAACGCCAGGTCTTTAACCTGCTGGGTATTAGTCCCGAGGAACAGGAAGTCCGTTTCGGCCATATGCTGGAGGCCTTCCGTTACGGCACTCCCCCGCACGGCGGATTTGCTCCCGGCATTGACCGAATAATGATGATCCTGCAGAATGAACCCAGTATTAGAGAGGTGATCGCCTTCCCCAAGACCGGCGAGGGTCGCGACCTGCTCCTTAACGCTCCCTCCGAGCTCAATGCAGAACGGCTAAAAGAACTGGGGTTGAAAGTTAGTAGAGATTAATAAAAGAACCAACAGAAAGAGGCAAAAAACCCTCCTCTTGCAAGAGGAGGGTAGTTTTTGCAAAGTGGTAATAAAATACAATTTAGTCTTGAACCGACTTCTCGATATTTTTCCGACGATATTCCCGAACATGCTTAACAAAAGCCAGTAGTTGCAACAGCGGTACGGTTACGATCATGGCCACATAGACCAAGTGGATAAATTCCATAGAGTCAAAAAAGTAGCTTATTGATTCACGCAAAGTGTGACTCTCGAAAGCTCCGTCTTCAACAAAAGACCTCAGAAACGGCCGTCGTAATCCGCGATCAAAAATATGAACCACCGACAGCCACCAGATAACATAAGTAAAATGGTTCTGCAGCCACTTCCAAGCCTCAGTCCCAAGATAATTTATAGCCCCCCGAAAGGAAATGGCAGCCAAAATAATAGCCATTAAAGTAGCCACCAACGCGCCAAAAGCCCAGGGGCTCATGCCGAGAATATAATCCATCATTCCGTCTCGGGAGTACATTACATAGAGCGTATGAGCCACCGCCCAAACTGCGAACCAGATCCCGAGCTCGGCCCGCCAGCTCCAGGGAAAATCGCCCCACCTTTGATACATCGAGGGCATTAACTTCATTATCGGTCCGATGATCATTACCAAAAATAAAAGAACGGTCGGAATACCGCCCAACAAACGGCTAATACTGGCATCCCAAAACCACCACGAGATCAGAGCCACCAAAATGGTCAATCCGCCGATCACCAAATGATGACTCAGTTTGTTCTGTGCATCGATCATAATTATTCAATTTATACTTAAAACTATTAATACAAACTTAACCTGAGATCTTTAACGAAAAGTGATGTCTGTAAAAAATCAACCGACCCTCAACAGACCGGCCCTCAGGCCATTATTATTTTACCATAATTAACCTGCTTCTGAAGCTTGTTTTGTGGTTACTTGTGGACAACTAAAACTTTTAAAGTAAAATAGAATTCCTAAAAAGCCCCGAAGAACATCAAATGATCGCGGGCTGCTTGTGACATCCGCTCCTTAGACCACGGCGGGTCCCAGACCAACTCTACCTCTACCGAGCGCTCCTCCCCCGCTTGAGCCGCTCCTTTAACATCGCGTATTAACTTATCCCCGTAGGGACAGCCGGGTGAGGTCAGGGTCATTTTAATTACCACCCGGTCTTCTTCCGGCCGGATCTCATATATCAAACCCAAGTCCACCACATTAACCCCGATCTCCGGATCAATTACCTGCTGTCTGACTCTTTCTTGTATCTGTTCTTTTTGATTCATTGATGTTTTTGATCATTCATCTGACGCAGTACCTCCAAAGGTAGTAACACGCATTTGGCCCGAGCCGGACCGGTTCGAAACCCCAGTAGATCAAAGACCTGTTCAGCATCCAACTTACCAAGCGCATCTATTTTTTTACCTTTTAGGTATTCACTTAAAATTGATGCCGAGGCAATACTCAAAGCACAACCTTCGCCGGTAAAAGAGATCTCGGATATTACTCCGTCACCGTCCAACTTAAACTGCCAGGTCTGACGGTCGCCACACATTGGATTGGACTCCGAACCTTCGCGATCTACCTGCTTGAGACGACCATAATTGTTGGGATAATGGTAATGATCCAATATTTCTTCACGATACAGATCGGTCATAGTAAGTTAAATATATTTTACACCCGCAAAGTTTTTTTCACCTCTTTCAATACCTCTATCAGACGATCAACATCCGCGCTTTGATTATAAACCCCGAAACTTATCCGGCAGCTGGCAGTTATTCCCCATTCCCGATGCAAAGGTTCGGCGCAGTGGTGACCGGCCCGCAAACAAACCCCCCGCTCCCCGGCCAAATGAGCAACATCGTGAGGATGAGCACCGGGTAGAGTAAAAGATACCACCGGCCCCCGTTTTATATTAACCGGCGGACCCCAAACACGAACACCTAAAGCAAACAACTCTTGTAACGCGTATTCGGTGAGCTCCTCCTCCCAAAGAGCTATCTTTTCTCGACCCCACCGTTCGATCAATTCGGTCGCCCGGGCCAAGGCCGCCGCTTCAGCCAGCGGCGGCGTGCCGGCCTCAAATTTATAAGGTGACTCGCTCCAGCGGCTTTTACTTAAAGTAACCTCTCTGATCATTCCTCCCCCGAAAAAACACGGCTCGGTGGCCTGCAACACCTCTTCTCTGCCATAGAGCACCCCCACTCCGGTCGGACCATACATCTTATGACCGGAAAAAACCAGCCAATCAGCACCCAGATCCTGAACATCTATCGACAGATGAGCCACGCTTTGAGCGGCATCCACCAACACCCGGGCGCCGGCCGCCTGAGCGGCCCGGGTTAGTTGTTTAACCGGCAGAATAGTTCCCGCCGCATTGGAAATATGGGCCAGGGCCACCAACTTGGTACGCTCCGACAGTAAAGATCGCAGGTTTTCTACATCAATAAATCCTTTTTCATCGGGTCGGACCGTCTTTAATGTAGCCCCTTTACGCCCGGCCAACTGTTGCCAGGGCACCAGATTGGAATGATGCTCCAAAACCGTCACCACTATCTCGTCACCGGATTCAATGTGGGTTTCGCCCCAAGATAAGGCCACCATATTAACCGCTTCAGTGGTTCCTTTGGTAAATATCACTTCCCGACTAAAGCGAGCGTTAAGAAAGCGAGCTATTTGTGATCGGGCTCCCTCAAAGGCCTCGGTGGCTTTTTCGCTCAACGGATAAAGTCCGCGATGAATGTTGCTGTTCAAATGTCCATAAAACCGCCCCAGCTCTTTCAGAACTTCCCGCGGCTTATGAGATGTCGCGGCAGTATCAAGATAGACCAATCCCTCCCCCGATCGTTCCAACAAGGGAAACTGTTGCCGAATGTCTTTCGGCGGAAACTGTGGATCGTTATTTATCATGGTCTGGTCGAAAATTTCGCTGTAAAAATTCCTCGGCTCGCACCTTTTCTTCATCTTCCAAATACTTGAGCGAATCAGCTGCAAAACCGTAAACCAAAAGCCGCTCGGCCTGCTTTCTGCTCCAACCCCGTGATCGCAGATAAAACAGGTCTTCTTTCTCCAAACCGCTAATAGTGGCACTGTGAGATGCTTGCACTCGACTATCCTCCACCTCCAACGAGGGAGAGGTGTTCACCCGAGCCCGGTCGGATAAGAGCAATACCTGATGCCCAAAACCGCCATCGGTCAGCACCGCACCGGGGTTAACCCTCACCAAACCGTCCACCTGCGTTTCGGCATCACCTTCCAGGATCGACTTGACCACCACCCGGCTCCCGGTCTCCTCGCCGCGATGATCAATATCTATAATTATTCGGGAACTGCCGGATTCAGCCATATTAAAACCCAAAACCACTACTTCCGCCCCCTTTCCTTCCAATAAAAATCTTAAACGACTGTTGGTTGAAGAGTTTGTCGTGAAAATAAAGTTCAGCCGTTCACCGTCGGCTAATTTTAACTCTTCCTGCTCCGAGAGCGAGTTGCGATAGATAGTTTTAATATCAGACATTTGATCTATTTGCTGTTAGTTTATCAAAATAAGTTCTTTTATTCTACCTGCCCTCTTAGTGGTTCCAAAACTTTCACAGAGGCCTGGCCTCTGGGATTATTGTTCGAAAGTTAGATCAAACAAAATTGGTTCTTTTTCTTTCTCTATTACCTTTTCTCGACCAAGAATCATATCACGACAAATTTTTTTGAAGGTTCTCGGGTTCCCGATCAGTTTTTCAACCGCTTCAGGATCAATAACCGTAGGTTTTTGTCGCCCGGCATGAACCCCTAAGCTGGAATAAGGATAGTTTATCGCCCATTCCCAAGCCTCATTGAAATTTTCTATACACCAATCATAACCTTTGGGGTGCATTTCAAAAGTATTTTTACAAGTAACATAAGGGATTACCCAGCGTAGATATTCATCTTGATCAATTAATTTGGCATTATATGGCCCTTGAAAAAAACTGCCTGTTTCCTGATATTTATAATTATAATGACTGGCTTTACTGGTACCTGTTTTATGCATAAACCGAGAGATACCTCGGTCTTCAATTTCCCAAGCTATAATATGATCGTGATTATAATTTAAAGTAAAAGCAACCAAAGAACATAGTAATTCTTGCGGAGGCCACTCTTTAGGCCAATCAAAAATATTTAAATCGCCCGACTCGATCATTTCCTCAATTTCCCTAATGGTTTTATAGTTGGCATTGGCATCATTCAGATAACGCAGTTCTAACAGATGACGGATCTTGTCTCCTTCGGATGGCGCTATTGGCATCCCCCGAACCACCCGCCGAGTCAAATGCACAATACTATTAATACCCCAGGTTACTTTTCTCATAAATTTTAATTTAATTTCACAGAGGCCTCACAGAGGCCTGGCCTCTGGAAACTAAACTCTCACAGAGGCCTGGCCTCTGGGAATTTGAGAATGTTACCCTACCGAGCCTTCCATCTCCATTCTGATCAGGCGGTTAAGCTCTACTGCATACTCCATCGGCAGTTCCTTGACCACCGGCTCCAAAAAACCGTTCACCAGCAAGGTCTTGGCCTCGACTTCGGGAATGCCCCGGCTCTGTAAATAGAACATCTGTTCCTCGCTGATCCGGCTAACCGAGGCCTCGTGTTCTATCTTGGCATCGGAGTTGTTTATCCGCATCACCGGATAAGTATCGGAAGACGACTCGGGATCCAGGATCAGGGCGTCACATACTGTGTTGGACTTAACGCCGTGGGCTTCAGGAGCGACAGACAGCAGTCCGCGGTAACCGGCCCGGCCTCCGCCCTGCGAGACCGATTTCGATATCACCTGCGAGGTAGTATGGGGGGCCGAGTGAATGATCTTGGCTCCGACATCCTGGTGCTGGCCTTTGCCGGCTGAGGTAAAGGAATGAACTTCACCGGTGGCTCCTTCGCCGCACAGTTCGATAGCCGGATATTTCATTGTTACCCGACTGCCGATATTGCCGTCGATCCAGCGCATTACTCCGCCGGCCTGCACCCGGGCCCGTTTGGTGGTCAAATTATAAACATTGTGGGACCAGTTCTGAACAGTGGTATAAACCACCTCGGCTCCCGGCTTTACCACCACCTCCACCACTCCGCTATGCAAAGAAGAGCTATTATAAGCCGGGGCGGTACAACCTTCCACATAATGAACAAAACTGTCTTCTTCGGCTATTATCAAAGTTCTTTCAAATTGGCCCAGACGTTCCGAATTGATGCGGAAATAAGTTTGAAGCGGCAGATCCACCTTTACCCCCTTAGGGATATAAATGAAACTGCCGCCGGAGAAAAAGGCGCTGTTAAGAGCCGAAAACTTATTGTTTCCCGCCTCTACCACCGTTCCCCAGTACGGTGCAAAGATATCAGGATGATCACGAAGCGCCGTTTCCGGATCGGTAAATATCACCCCCTTGTCGGACAGATACTGGCGGGTGCTTTGATACACCGTTTCCGATTCATACTGAGCACTGACTCCGGCCAGATACTTCCGCTCGGCCTCCGGGATACCCAATTGCTCAAAGGTCTCTTTTATCTCGCTCGGCACCTCCTCCCAGCTTCTCTCGGTTCGCGGGGTGGATCTGAGATAATAAAGCAGGTCTTTCAGATAAAGACCGCTCAGATCCGCCCCCCAACTCGGCAGTGCTTTTTGGCGAAAGATCTCCAGCCCTTCCAGTCGCTTCTTTAATATCCAGTCCGCCTCTTTTTTGTGCTCTGAAATATCCCGCACCATCCGCTCATCGGGATCGCCGACATAAGAGTTTTTGATTGGTAGATCGCTATTCATAATTAAATATATAGCCCTTAGGACAAAGCCCCCGAGGTAATATCGGCAGTATGATCAGCTCGCCGAAACAGTAACTTCTCCGTCTTTTTCCTCCGGATCAATGAGATTCTTATACCCTTCTTGCTCCAACTGATCAACAATGGAATAACCGCCGGACTTAATGATCCGGCCGCCGACCATGATATGAACCTGTTCCGGTTTTACATACTCCAGCAACCGTTTATAATGGGTCACCAACAAAAACGAGGTACCTTGCTTGGAAGCTTGGGTGATGGTTTCCGCTATCTGCCTGATAGCATCAATATCCAGACCGGAATCTATCTCATCCAAAACAGCCAGCCGGGGCTTTAAGACCATCAGTTGAACCATTTCCAGCCGTTTCTTTTCACCACCCGACGCCCCCTCATTCAGTGGCCTCCTTAGAAAATCGCTGCCCAAACCAAAATTATCCAACTGAGTACGCAACTCTTCAGCCAGTTCCGAGCTTGCCGGAGCACTCTCGGTTTCGGTATCGCGGGTTCGTACCGCCGACCTCATCACCTGCGCCAAACTAACCCCCGGGATCTCGCGCGGCTGTTGAGCGCCCCAGAACAACCCTTCCGCCGCTCGCTCCTCGGGAGCAAGACCGGAGATATCTTTATTGCTAAATTCTATTTTTCCTTGTTTTACCCGATAATCGGGATGACCCATAAGAACATTGCAGAGAGAGCTTTTACCGGAACCGTTCGGCCCCATTAAAGCATGAATACCGCCCCCTCCTTTATGAGACAAAGTCACTCCGTCCAGAACTTTACTTTCTCCTATTTCGGCGGTTAGATCTTTTACTTCTAATAACATAAAAATATTGTTGATATTTAATTCTGCTTTTTAATTATCTCCTTCAGCGCACCCTGTTAAACCATATACTCCGGTATTGAATTTGCCCGCAAGAAACTACTCCGGCGAGCAACGGTTAAGAATCAAGATCCTGTTGCTGAGAGTAGACAAAACTCTTGCCGCCAATTTGCCAAACGGTCTCCGAACCGCGGTCCTTTATCATCACCCCTTTTTCCTCTAACCTTTCCCGTAGTTGATCCGCTTCCTGCCACCGCTTCTCATGACGCATCTGAGCTCTTTGTCTTATTAAGTCCTCTATCTCCTCTTTCTGTTCTTTGCTCAACCCCCTCTTCTCGTCCTGGTAAAACAAACATCCCCATACCCGATCTTGTTCGGCCAACAGCTTGAGCGTCGCTTCGGCATCTGTTGCGTTAAATCTCCCCTCATCTATTAAAGTATTCATCTCCCTCACCAATTCCCACAACGAAGCAAGAGCCGAGGGTGTATCGAGGTCATCATCCATTGCCTGTTGGAATTGCTGCCGCGCTCGGACAAGCCCTTCATCAACCTCGGTAGTAAGCCCGTTGTTATCCGAGCCAGTTTTTACCGCTTCTTCCAAGCGCCCGATAAAATTACGCAACCGCTGCAGAGAATTAACCGCCGCCTGCAAAGAAGACCAAGTAAAGTTAACCCCGGAACGGTAATGATGAGACAGTATCAGATAACGAAAGGCCGAAAGATCATCCAACTCTTGCTCAATATCCCTAAGAGTATAAAAATTACCGGCGCTTTTGGACATCTTCCGTCCATCGACCGTTAAATGTCCGTTATGGAACCAATAATTGGCCAACAGTTCTCCGGTAGCGGCTCGACTTTGAGCGATCTCGTTCTCGTGATGCGGAAACACCAGATCACAACCGCCGGCATGAATATCAAAAGCATCGCCCAGATACTTCATGCTCATAGCCGAGCATTCGATATGCCAGCCGGGACGCCCCTCGCCGAACGGCGCCGGCCAATAAACCTCGCCGTCCTCGGGAGAACGGGCTTTCCATAGAACAAAATCGGCCGCCTCTTCTTTCTCATACTCATCGGTATTAAGCCGGCAACCGGCATTAGTCCTCAGGTCGTCCAACTCCACTCCGGAAAGAGCGCCGTAGGACTCCAAAGCAGAGATGGAGAAATAGACCGAGCCGTCACTACTTTGGTAAGCATAACCCTTATCCAGCAGCAATTGAACCAACTCGATCATCTCGGTGATGTGATCGGTCGCTTTACAAAGCACCCCGGGACGCATCATATTAAGTTTGGCCAGATCTCGCAGAAAAACATCGGTATAAAATTGAGTATATTCCTCTAAACTCGTACCCTGGTCTCGGGATGCGTTTATGGTCTTATCATCTACATCGGTCAGATTCATTACATCCTTTACCTCAAAACCGCGATATCTGAGATACCTCTTCAAAAGATCGGTGAACAGATAAGCGCTTAGATTACCGATATGAGCATGATCATAAACCGTCGGTCCGCAACAATAAATACGCACCTCCGAAGAAACGATAGTTTTTAACTCCTCCCGGCGATCGGTTAAAGTGTTGTGCAGTTTGATCATATAAACGGTTTTCTTAGATAAAAACAAGTTACCAAGACACCCTTTTAACTCCTTAAAACTCCGTTAAAGTCCTGAGTGGTAAGAATAACAATAACATAAATACTCGCCTCTTTACAGCAAAAGGTCGGCCGTTAAACCATTGATATATAGGTCTCTGAACTAAAAGCACAGGCAAGTTGCCTCAGATTTTGAGAAAAGACCTTCGGTTTTGAATTTGCGGCAGAAGTTCAGAATACCGGTCCCGCATTAAATTAGCTTTCGCCCACTAATTATCAAATATGAAAATTACTTTTGCATAACTAAACCACCTCCACAAATACCGAGTTGGTTTTCACTCCCACTTCACCGAAAGGAGCTCCGGCGGTAACTATGATCTTTTCTCCCTCTTGGGCTAAACCGTTAGATAATACATACCCTCTGATCAGATCAAAGGCCTCGTCCAGATTTTCCGCCCGATCTATAAGTACCGGATAACAACCAAAACTGACAGTTAAACGGCAGCTCGCCTGCCAACCGGAGGTCATAGCAATAACCGGAGGCTCCGGTTTGTGGCGAGCCACCATTAAAGCGGTAAAACCGGAATCGGTAAGCGCCACTACCAGCTTGGCCCCTATATCATGAGCCATTTTGACCACCGAGCAAGTTATAGCGTCCGGTACTTCTATCCGGCCGCGCGGCAGTCGGCCCAGTTTTTCCCGCTCCGGACACTGTGGTTCTGTTTGACGAGCGGTACGATCCATCACCTCTACCGCTTCAATGGGAAAGTCCCCGATAGCGGTTTCGGCCGAAAGCATCACGGCATCGGTGCCGTCAAATATGGAATTAGCCACATCCGAGATCTCGGCCCGGGTGGGAACCGGAGAATGGATCATAGACTCCAACATTTGAGTGGCTGTTATAACCGGCTTGCCGGCACGATTGCTTTTTATGATCATTTCCTTCTGTAGTATCGGCACCCGTTCGGAAGAGACCTCGATCGCCAGATCGCCGCGAGCCACCAAAATACCGTCCGAAACCTCTAAAATACTTTCAAAATTGTCCATTGCCTCTTTGGTCTCTATTTTGGCTATGATATCGGGATGATGATCGGAGTTGCTTTGAATAAAATTACGCAGCTCTACTACATCTTCGGCGGTACGAACAAAGGAAAGGGCTACGAAATTTACCCGGTTATCCAAGCCGAACAGTACATCCTTTTTATCCTTATCGGAAAGCGAAGGAAGTGACAAGTGACGACCCGGTACCGCCAATCCCCGACCGCCCCGAATGAGGCCGCCTCTTACTACCCGACACTCCACCTTTCCCTCTCCGGCGGAAGTAACCGTCAACAACACCCGGCCGTCATCCAAAACCACCTCATCTCCTTCCTCCACCTCGTCAGGTAAAGATATGTGGTCCACGCTTACTCCGTGATCATCACCCTGCTTTTCTTGGTCAATAAAGAAAGTAAAGTCCTGATCTTTTTCTAATCTAATTTCATCGCTTTCGAACTTTCCGATACGCACCTCGGAACCGGACAGATCCTGTAAAACACCCAAAGGTTTGGCTATCCGTTCCCGAATCAGCTCCAGTTCCCGGATAAGTTCGAGATATTCCGAATGGGTGCCGTGTGAAAAATTAAGACGGAAGGTATTAACTCCCGCTTCGGTCAAATTTGCTATTAAATTATTTTTTAACGAGTTGGGTCCCAGTGTAGCTATGATCTTGGTTTTTCTCATTTTATTTTTTATTGGATAAAATTATCTTCGGAGATCCGCCGCCAAAATAAGCGACTGCTTTCCGGCTGGTAAAAATATACAGATTGCCCAACACTCCCAAAATGAACAGAATGACCGATACCACCATTAGATCACTCCCCCAAAATGAAAGCAGTAGCAGAACAAAACCGGCGACAAAAACATGCCGGCCCCAGTTTTGACCGGTCAAAAAACCGGGCCACCCGACCATAAAAAGCACTCCGGTAATAATGTGATAAACAAAAGAGAACAGGTGAGCAACAGAATCGGAATCCCACCACAAAACAATATAGACCACCCCCGAGAAGATCAAATACAAACCCAACAGTATAGCTACTAATCCGGTTATTTTCACTCCGGTCGGAACCTCGGGATCGGCTATATATTCACTTAAATTTGCCGCCCTTGCGTTATGATACGAATCCTGTTCCGATTGATCGTATTTTTCCATTATTTAATACAAATGTTTAGTGATACTATTTACTCAAAATATCACTAATATAGGTTACATCAAGCGCTAGGTTGGAAACCCTAACAACAGCCAATAAATTGGCTGTTTCCACTCTTCCGGCACCTCCGGTATCAAGTGCGAGCGGTAGGACTCGGTCACAAATAAATTTTCTGACGAAAATTTTTCGCGACCCCGGCTCGCGGTCTTCGCCTTTTCCTTCGCAAGCTCTGGAAAAACTCAGACAACGCTCCGCCTTTCTCGTCCTAACAACAGCCAATAAATTGGCTGTTTCCACTCTTCCGGCACCTGCGGTATCAAGTGCGAGCGGTAGGACTCGAACCTACGACCTCACCATTATCAGTGGTGTGCTCTAACCAACTGAGCTACGCTCGCTTACACCTCCCATAGGATAACAAAATTTCCCGACTAAAACAACATCAGCAAACCTTTAAAAACTGATTAGACCGGTCCGGGTAAAACAAAACCCCTCCTTCTACAGAGGGGTTTTTAATTGTTGTAATAGTTACTCTTTGTTTTGTTCCGTTCCCTTGAACATTCCATACCAGGTATGGAATGACCGACCGTTCACCGGTTTCTCTTGAAACCGGAGCAGTGATTTATTCCACGACCAGGTTCCCCTAGCCGTGCCTTGTTACGACTTACTCCCTGTCGCTGGGCTTACCTTCGGCCCGCCTGAGGCGGGACTTCGGGTACTCCCAACTCCCTTGAGTTGACGGGCGGTGAGTACAAGACTTGAGAACGTATTCACCGCGGTGTTGCTGACCCGCGATTACTAGCAATTCCAACTTCATGAGGTCGAGTTGCAGACCTCAATCCGAACTGGGGCGACTTTTTTAAGGATTAGCTCAGGGTTTCCCCGTCGCGACCCGTTGTAGTCGCCATTGTATCATGCGTGTAGCCCAGGGCGTCAAAGGGACATGCTGACCTGACGTCGTCCTCGCCTTCCTCCCCGCCCGGTGTTCACGAAGTGAACACAGCTTCCAGCTCCTAGCTTTTAGCTTTCAGAAATTTTCTAAAAGCTGGTAGCTAACAGCTAACAACTGCGCACTTCGTGCGCACGGGGCGGGGCAGTCTCGCCTGACACTTGTAACAGGCAACGAGGGTTGCGTTCGTTTCCCCACTTAAGGGAACAGCTCACGCCACGAACTGACGACGGCCATGCATCACCTGCCTAACTGCCCGTAAGGGCCCCGGTTGTTTCCAATCGAGTTCAGTTAGGTGTCAAGCCCTGGTGAGGTGCTTCGCTCATTATCGAATTAAACCGCATGATCCACTGCTTGTGCAAGTCCCCGTCTATTCCTTTGAGTTTTAAGCTTGCGCTCGTACTACCCAGGCGGCTCGCTTAACGCGTTAGCTTCGCCTCTCAGAGGGTCGATACTCCGAAAAGCTAGCGAGCATCGTTTAGGGCCAGGATTACGCGGGTATCTAATCCGCTTCACTCCCCTGGCTTTAGTGTCTCAGCGTCAGGATTACGCCAGTGTGCTGCCTTCGCTTTTGGTGTTCCTCATGAGATCAACGGATATCACCCCTACTCCATGAGTTCCGCACACCTCTCGTATCCTCCAGTCAAACCGTATCCTCTGCCGATTCTCGGTTAAGCCGAGAGATTTGACAGAAGACTAGCTTGACCGCCTACACACCCTTTACGCCCAATAATTCCGGATAACGCTTGGGGCTCACGTGTTACCGCAGCTGCTGGCACGTGATTAGCTGCCCCTTATTCCTGGAGTAACGTCAATAAACTTCCTCCTCCAGAAAAGGTGTTTACACCCCTAAAGGCGTCATCCACCACGCGGCGTCGCTCCATCAGACTTTCGTCCATTGTGGAAGATTCTCGACTGCTGCCACCCGTAGGTGTATGGGCCGTGTCTCAGTCCCATTGGTGGGGATCGAGCTCTCACTCCCCCTAGGCGTCATCGTCTTGGTAGGCCGTTACCCTACCAACTAACTGATACCCCGCAGGCCAATCCGAGAGCGCCGGAGCTTTACCAAACTCTTGAAAACAAGAGCTCGGACTATCAGGTATTAGCCACGGTTTCCCGTGGTTATCCCTGTCTCTCGGGTATGTTCCTACGTGTTACTACCCCGTCGGCCACTGCCCCGAAGGGCCGTTCGACTTGCATGCCTTATCCACGCCGCCAGCGTTCATCCTGAGCCAGGATCAAACTCTTAAATTAAGGATTAAGAGAATGTCTGTCACCTTTGATTTGGTGAGCCAGTCCCTTCCCTTGCAAGCAAGGAGGCGGGATGCTCACTTTCGCAACCAATCGCTTACGCTCTTGGGCGAAAATGGCAGATCAAACTCTTAAATTAAGAAGACTAAATTTTTTAAGCCCATAAGGGCGAATAAAATTTCGTTGTCTGAATTGTGCCCAGCACTAATTTTACCTTTGAAACTGGGTGGTAATTAAAAGTTGGTCAATAATAATAAACCTTTAATTAGATTAAATTTCAGAAGTAAAATTAGTGCTGGACACTGAAAATTCATAGTCGCCTTGCGGCTCCTTGAATTTTCGCGGGAACGGAACAAAACAAAAAGTACTATATTAGACAGTAGCTTTAAAACATTCCCATCCCGGCTCTTTTTGGTGGTCAACTTTAAAGCTGACCGAAATAGACGGTTTTAATTCTAGATACATAACTATCTTATTACGCTATTCGATTTTCAAAGAACCCGACCACTCGTTTCATCCTTAACTTCTCACTACAGTGCCCTATTATATACATTGACCATTAAATGTCAACAGTTGGTGGTTCCCAAATTACCCTCCGGCAAAAAACTCGCAAAAACGACCACCAAGAAATGACCGCCGCTTTTTCAGATCCGAGATCAAAACCTTGATGGTTTGTTGGGACCTACGGGATCATTTTCCGGCTGCCGTTTTCAATCGCTGTTTTTCCTCCAGTTCTACAATTATCGGACTGGCTAAAAAGATCGAGGAATAGGTTCCGGCCACCACTCCGGTTATCAATACTAGCGCAAAATACTGAGTAACTGATCCGCCGATCAGGTATAGAGCTCCCAAAACGAACAAAGTGGTCAAGGAGGTATTTATAGAACGAGTATAAGTTTGCTTCAAGCTGCGCCCTACCGTTTCCTCAAAAGGTTCCTCCGTCTCGTTTTCTTCATTGTTACGCAAATTCTCTCTCAAACGATCAAACACCACAATAGTATCATTGACCGAGAAACCCAAAATGGCCAGCAAAGCGGTCACGAACAGCACATCGATCTCGGCCCCCAGCCAATACCCCAATACAGCGAATAAACCCACCGGGATCAATATGTCATGTACCAAAGCCACGATCGCGGTAACACCGTACTTCCAGGAAGATACCGGGTAGGATACTTGACGAAAAACATAAGCGATGTAGAGAATAATAGCCGCAATCACCACCACTATAGCAACCAGTGCTTTATTCCTAAGCTCTTCACCCATAGAAGGTCCGATAGAACTGCTTCTTTTTTCTTCGGCTTCGTAACCGTCGAAAGAAAGCGCCTGGACAAGAGTGCCGAACTCTTCCTCTTCCAGCTCCGAGGTTCGGATAATATAGGAATATTCTCCGGCCTGCTGAATAGTGAAGCTCCGTTCCGGATAAACTCCTTTGGCTTGCTGTTCAATCTTTTCCTGCTCGGGTACTTGCCCTTCCTGATAAGCAACCTCCAGCATGGTGCCGCCGGTAAACTCAATACCCCAATTAAGACCCAGAACTCCTATCAACACCAGAGAAGCCAGAGCCAGAAAAGCTGATAGTCCTAAAAATATTTTTCTGAATTTAACTACGAACATATTATCTAATTATCTTTAATCGGTGCCGCCTTGCTTAAACCGGAGTTAAAAAGAACTCGCAACACCCGCGCCTCGTGCTCGGCGGTACAGGCTAAAAGGAAAGTACGGGTTACCGAAATAGCGGTAAGCATACTGACCAAAATACCCACAAAAAACACCAGCGCAAAACCCTGCACCAAAGAAGTACCGAACCAATAAAGTATGATCGCGGTTATCATACTGGAAACATTGCCGTCCCGGATCGACAACCAAGCGCGTGAAAAGCCGTCCGCGATAGCTTCCCGCAGCGGTTTGCCGTTTCTAAGCTCCTCCTTCATTCGCTCGTAGATCAACACATTGGCGTCCACCGCCATTCCGATCGACAGGATAAAACCGGCGATACCGGCCGCCGTTAAAGTCACCGGAAGAAGTTTAAAAAGCGAGAGCATAATAACCAGATACAACCCCAAAGCCGCTATCGCCAACAAGCCCGGCAAGCGATACCAAAGAAGCAGAAAAACAGCCACCAGCATCAAACCCACTACGCCGGCCAATACCCCTCCTTCCAACACATCCTGGCCCAGCGTGGGACCGATGGTCTCGGTCGACATAAGTTCAATGTTGACCGGCAAAGCGCCCATCTCCAGATCTTCGGCCAGATCGCGGGCTTGTTGCATAGTAAATCCGCCGGATATGGTCGCCTCCCCGCCCCGGATAACTTCCCGGATCACCGGCTGCGAGATCGGCACTCCGTCCAACAGAATAGCCAACGGCTCTCCTTGGTGTTGCTGGGTTATCTCTCTAAATATCCGCGTTCCTTCACGATCAAATTCCACTATCACCATATGCTCTCTGGTGGTCGGGTTCATTTCATAACGAGCACCGGCCACCATACTGCCGTCCAGTTCAGTTCTCTGAAAAATATCGTCCATCACCCCTTCTTCTGTTTCTTCTTCCGGCTCTTCTGCTTTCTCTTCGATATCCACCGATTCTTCGTCATTGACCTCTAGCTCATTTTCCGGAGTTATCTCCTCCGCCTGATCCTGGTCTATTAAGGCGAACTCCAATAGCGGCGTTTTGCCGATAGTTTCCACCGCTTCCTCGAGATCGGTCACTCCGGGCAACTCTACTATCAGCCGATGTTCACCGCCGCCCGCCAAACCGCCGCGCTCAACCTGAACCAACGGTTCAGACACTCCCATTCCGTCTACTCGTTGTTCGATCAACGACCGCAACGAGTTCATCCGCCGTCTTTGCTCCTGCGGATCGGTGATCCCTGTCATATCGGCCTCGTATATCAACTGAGCCCCTCCCTGAAGATCCAAACCCAACTGAAAAGGAAAACGTGCCAAACCCACCGGTCGAACTTCTTCTCCGGCATCTTCTTTTTCTTTAACCTCTTGAGCTGCCTGCTCGGAGGTCGTTATAAAATAACCACCCAGAACCAACAGGACAAGCAAACAGACAGAAATTATCCGGTATTGATTTATGGTCATAATTTAATACTTAATTCGCCCCCTATCCTAACTTATTAAGCCTTAAATGGCAACTTGTATCGGGTTTTCTGCGACTTTCTGCATCGGTCCCGCCTAAGCTCGCCTGTATTGTTGGGTTTTAGCATTTCATACCGCCGCCGATCACCGCACCACAAAATTCATTGCCGATATAATACCACCTTTACAACAAAACTAAACGGTAAACTTACCATTCTCATAGATCACCTCTTCCCGGCCGTCGGACATTGTGGCCGTCACTCGCCGTCGAGTAGTGGACATTATATCGGTATGGACTGAAGAATCATTGAAACCCAGCTTTTGCCAATCACTTTTCTTCATTTTAGCCGGATCACCGGTATAAGCATCAGAATAGGATTTACCTAAAGCAATATGAGTATTGCCCTGCGAACCGCCCACATTTTCGTCAAACAAAGTCTCGGCCATGAACTTCTTGATCCGTGACAGACGTTTGTCGGTCAGCGAGAACTCGCCCACTTTATCCGCCCCCGGAGTATTTATCATCTTGCGCAGCAGCTCCTGATTCTGAGAGGCCCGGGAGCTCACCACCTTCCCGTTCTCAAACTCCAACTCGATACCTTTGATCAAATTGCCGTAGCGATACAGCGGTTGGTTAAATCGAATCCAGCCCTCGGTACCGCGCCAGTCCGGTGAAGTAAAAACTTCAAAACTCGGAATATTACGACCGCTGCCGCCCATCCACCGTCGTTGCTCCCCTAATTTTATCCATAGATCGACATCTTGTCCTTCTATATGCAACCACTCTATCGGCATATTAGAAAGTTTTTCTCGCATTTCTTCTATCGAGGAACCAACCTTTTTCCATTCCGCTACCGGATCTTTCTTGTCCAGATAACAGGCCCGGATCACCTCCCGCCAGTACTCCTTCAGGGAAAGCCCGGCCTCTTCGGCCATAGCCGGCGTGGGATAAAGCGCCAGTGTCCAGGTGAACCTTCCTTGATTCTCCTTCTTCCTCAACCAATCACTAAGAGGACGCATCACCTCGCCTCGACGCATTATCTTGCCGGGTTCCGTTCCTTTAAGCGCTTGTTTGTCAGCTTCACTTAAGATCATAATATTGTGATCGATCTCCTCGGCTATACCCTTAAGGTATTTGCGGGGAAAATAATCTATCTGGTGATCATCGGCCTGTTCAAAAAAAGTGCGAGAGAAATTATACGGGGCGACATCGTCGGGCCGAAAATCAGCTATCATTTGAGCCCCTGAAGACAACAGCTCCTTGAATAACGCAAAGTATAGCGGTTTGGCCGACTCCGAAGCCGTAACTCGGACCACTTCTCCTTTTTTGACCCCCGCTCCGCTATTTAACGCATAGCGAACCAGGACTTGAGCATACTTTTGTAAAGTTCTGTCTGACGGTTGATACATAATATCTAAATTAAAATTTCTGTTAAATTACTTTTGAGTCTCTTGTTTACTCTTGCGACCTCCGATAAAAAGATAACGCAGCTTGGCGCCGATTACCCGCAGATCCATAGCCAAAGAACGGTTCTTCAGATAATAGAGATCATAAGAAAGCATCAACGAAGCTTCTTGCTGCTCGGTTCGGCCGCCGCCCGCTGTTTCCCGACCCCACTGCCAAAGACCGGGACGGATCAAATGACGAACGTTATAATAAGGAATGTCTTGCTGATTTCTCTCTACCTCTTTGCGCCCCACCGGACGCGGCCCGATCAGCGACAGATCACCCCTTATTACATACCAGAACTCCGGCAGCCGACTCATTCCCCAGCGATGCAAAAACTTGCCCACTTTACCAACCTCCTCATTGCTTCCCAGGGTAGTAAATAACGGAAGCTTCAAGTGATGATTATTCATCCCCACGCATTTGCGCCATACCACCAACTTCTTAACCCCTTCCAACCTAAAAGAAAGATAGATCAACGGGTAAGACAACAGAAACAACGCTCCCAACAATAAACCGCCCGCTATATCAATTCCCCTTTTTAGAACATCATAGGGTGTATGCAAAGCAATAGAAATGTTCTCTAAAAACCAATTATAATGAAAGGCCGACAACGGCACCCGCTCAAAAACCTCCTCGTACATTCCCTGCATATCAACGAACCTCACCTTGTAGAACATCAGATTATACAGATAAGGCAACATCGCCTCTATTTGCTGATGCCTGAGATCGGCTCCGATAATACCCACCTCTTCGGAATAAACCGGGGCCAGAACCTCTTCTCTAATATCAATGGAATCCACCTTATCCAGATCTATCGAGGAAATGAACCTAAATCCGTGGATCGGGTTGTTATTTACCTCCTCTTTCAATTCCTTCATCTCCGGTCCGCTGCCGATAAGCAATGCTTGTCGCCGATCCTGACCGCCCAGAACAACATCCCGCACCTTCATTCGCCAGAAGTAAAAAACAAAGAAACCTACCACGAAATAAAGAACCAGAAAAAGCCGCGACATTATCTCCCATGGTCCGAAATAAAAGAAAAGAGCAGCCACTAAAAAATTGGCGATCCAAGAATAAAGCACCAACTCCGGCACTCGGTGTTTAAGCACTAAAATACCCTCATTATATAACCCGGCAATAAAGAAGATCACCAGAAACAGAGTGAACAAAGCGCCGAAATCAACCCCCAACTCCAGTAAAACTTCCCACTCGGGCCAAGAAAAATACCATAACCACAAAGAAACCCCCAAAGCGATACTCAACACCAAAACGTCGCCGATCACCAAAAAGAGATCGCCTTTTCTATCATACGCCCTTCTGATCCAGCGTTTTATGGTTGAGATCATATTGGGATCAATGCTCAATTATAACGGTAGAGCTTCACTCTCTACTTAACTACATCATACACCAAATTACCGCTGAAACCAAAATTTAATAACTAAAAACCGATTTTTCATCAACAGCTCTCCGGTTCGGTTCGCCGGAATGATAGTACCAACTCAAAGATCGGGACTGGATACATCAAGATGACTTTCTCTCATCATATCTTCCTTTCTCAACACCTTTTTGTACCCCCTCATACTCATAAGAATACCCAGGGCAACAAAGGATACCAACAAGTGACTTCCTCCGAAGCTCATAAAAGGAAGAGTGGTACCGGTAACCGGCAACATACCCACATTAGCTCCCACGTGAATAAAAAGATGACTCATAAAAAGAATAGCCACGCCTATAGCAAAAAAGGTCTCAAAATTGGTGGCCCCCAACCAAGCGATCTGCAAGATCCGCCAAATGATAATACCCTGAAGAACAAACAATACAATAACCCCGACAAACCCCCACTCCTCGGCAAAAGCGGCAAAAATGAAGTCGGTCTCATGCTCCGGCAAGAACTCCAAACGGGACTGAGTTCCGCGACCGATACCCTTGCCCCACAACTGACCGGAGCCCACCGCAATGGTTGATTGTTGTATATGATAATCACTACCCTCCAAGTCGGTATAGGGCTGAAAAAAGGTAGCCACCCGATCTCGCTGATGGTCCTCCAAAGCAAAAGCCCACATTCCGCCGAATATCAAAAGCCCCCCGGCTAAAACAATGAACAGTTGTTTTTTGGGAATACCGGATACCAGTATCATTCCAAACCAGATGAAAGCCAATATCATAGCCGTTCCCAGATCCGGCTGAAAAAATATCAATAAAAAAAGGATGCCGGTATATGCCCCGGAAATTACAATATGCCTAAAGTGTGCGATCTCCACATGCCGTCGGGTAAAATATTTAGCCAGCAAAATAACCAAAGCCAGTTTGGCGAACTCCGAAACCTGAAAGGTCATTCCTCCAACCTCTAACCATCTCTGTGCGCCTTGTATGGTCGCTCCGGTAGCCAACAAAACAACCAATAAAACACAAACGGATAAAAAAATGAGCATCACCACCCCGCTCCGACGCAGAAAACGCATATCCACCAAACTAAGCCCGAAAAAAACAACCAATCCTACCGCCAACCAAACAAGCTGTCTTTCAAAGAACTGTGATTCTCCACTAAAGGAATACATAGTGACCAAACCCAAAAAAACCGTCGCCAGTACCGCGCTTATCAATATCCAGTCTATGTTCTTTATATCAGGCAACATACTGACTTCTAAATTTATCATTACAGAGACATCCGGTGTTGTTCAGCTTCGGTAAAACCTACCGAACGATCCCGACCTAACGGAACCGCCGCATCTTTCTATTTCTCCAGATCTTGACGGTCTTAAAAAGACAAAGGTTGGGGTATTACCCTAACATCCAGTGAGGGTTCTCGGCACATTCTTTCGGCTATACTACCAAAAGCCGCTTCGTCATTTTCTTCCAAAGAATAAACCTCCACCTGATTGGAAAGATTCCAGTCCGAAGGTTCCATCAATGCTCCTTCAGTTTGTAAAATATACAGGAAATCAGCCCGAACATCCAGTTCCTGAATAAAGGAACCCCAGCCGTCATCGGTCCGATCTCCGGGTTCGGCAAACACCGCCACTGCCGTCTGCCGTTCTTGTTTGCTGCTCTGCAGCAGATCTGACACCGCTTCCAATGACGCCTCCCGAAAACCCTCGCTATCCGCGCTCGTCAACTCTTGCCGCCCGCGCTGACGTGACACATCGCGATAAAGTAATTCATCACTATCTATACCCAGCCACCCGATACGAACCGTGCCGAACAACTCCTCTACCGAAGGCGAAATAACACGCTCGATCTGCTCACTGTCCTCGGCCAGCCGAGGCGAAACCAGATAATAAATGTCGTGGTCGATCTCGCACCGTCTGGCAGTTTCAAAAGGCCTGGGCCAGGTAAAGGTCAGATCTCGTCTTTCATCTTCTGCCAACCTATCTATTTCGGTACGTGATAATCCGATCAAATTATCATGAGCCGAATCATAAACCTCGGCAATAAGCTCTATATCGGAAACCGTGAAAAATCCCGAGTTATGAATTATCGCATACACTCTCGGATCACGGGTCGGTTGCTCGGTTCTCAGATCTTCCACCTCCAGTTCGGGCAGATTAGACACCTCTCCCTTATTCCAACTCTCATTTTGCCAATTCAAGACAGTGAACTCCGGCTCTTCCGGCAATGAGATCCGATAGGACATAATACGAAAGTAACTATCGGACGGAACTGCTCGACGACCGCTTTCGGTGGCTATCAATTCCCCTCTTTTATTATAAAAAGCAAATTCATACTCCGCCTCGGGAGAATAAACATCACGCCCCACCGAAGAAATGTGTGCGATTGCGTGATAGTGACCGGTACCGGTCTCCAAAGAACGAGCCCACAAGATCAGAGGTTCATCTATTTCCGGTGCCTCCATCTCAGGTTCCGGCATAATAAAAACAAAAAAGATCCCCGCTCCTATCAGCAAAAAAACCGTAAAAACGCCGGTCGTAATGATTAATTTTCGACGCCGTGCCCATTTGGTCATATTGCTTACATCATAACAAAAAATTGAAAGTGTTTCACTTATTTAAGTTGCAACAACAAAACTCCCTCATTTGCCAAGGCAAATGAGGGAGTTTTTGTAGAATACTTCGGGTGCAAAATGCTCGGCATCGACCTACCCAGCCCCAGTTTAACCGGTGATATCTTTTGGTAATCGCAAGTTTTTCTTGCTTCAAACCCCAGACTAAATAATAATAAGAGTCCTCAGTTAAACTAGAGCTGGGCATGCTTTCGCCTCAAAAGACCATAATCAGCGTTAAGAAAATTAACTCTGACCCGGACACCAATTTTTCTTTGACTTGTCGTTACTGTTCCTAGCACCTACCTACTTTCGCCCTCGAAAGGACTATCATCGGCTCAAGCGGGCTTAACTTCCGTGTTCGGAATGGGAACGGGTGTGACCCCGCCGATTAGGCACTAGGAACACTAATGACAAGTTAATTGGTGTGCAAATAAAAATGGGAACGGGCCTACCGAGCACCATATTGGGGCTTGGTTTACCGAGCACCATATTGGGGCTTGGTTTACCGAGCACCATATTGGGGCTTGGTTTACCGAGCACCATATTGGGG
>SL_8KL_010_SEDDRAFT_10000363_pt1 | contig 38958 bp, 28 predicted proteins | sample SodLakKL_010_SED_4_FD_11160 | JGI IMG/M metagenome (IMG submission 11160)
CCCGCCGAGACCGCCGGCTTGACCACGAACGGCTCGTCGCGGGGCAGCGCCGGATCCTCGCCGGGCTCGGCGAACCAGGTCGGCACCACGGGCACGCCGGCGTCGGCGAGGCGGGCGAGGTAGCGCTTGTCGGTGTTGCCGCGCACCACCGCCGGGGGGTTGACCACGCGCGTCACCGAGGCGACGGCGTCCACCCAGGCGTGGAAGGCAGCCAGGCGCTCGGGGTAGTCCCAGGTGGAGCGCAGCACGACCAGGTCGAAGACGGCCCAGTCCACCGCGGGGTCGTCCCAGGCGGCGGGCTCGGCGGCGACGCCGCGTGCGCGCAGGGCGGCCAGCACCACGCCCTCGTCGGGGTCGACGCCCCAGGCGGCGCGGGCCGAGGCCAGGGCGATTCGCGAGCGCATGCCGTCAGTGTGCAGCGCCGGCCTCTAGCGTGTGCGCCGATCCCGTCCGGCTGCTGCGAGGAGGACCCCCGTGCTCTGGCACATCGTGCGCTTTCGCTTCCCCGACGACGGCGACCCGACCGCGCGGACGGCGCTGGAGGAGCAGCTCGCCGGGCTGCACACGATCCCCGAGGTGCGCCTGCTGCGGGTGGCGCGCGACATCGACGACCCGCAGGTCACCGGGCTGCTGACCGGCTTCGACGACGAGGCCGGCCTCGCGGTGTACCGCGACCACCCCGACCACGTGCCGGTGGTGGCCCGCGCCCGGGAGCTGTGCGAGAGCATCACCCGCCTGGACATCGCGACCGACGACCCCAGCGACGCGCTGCCACGCACCCGCTGACGGGCCCGCGCGGCGCTGGATCGGGCCGCAAGCGCTTGCGCGCTCGCGCCGGCTGCGATTGGCTGCGCCCCATGAGATCCTCTGCGCGCCCCCAGATCGACGCCATCATCTTCGACCTCGACGGTGTCCTCACCGACACCGCCGCCTTCCACGAGGCGGGCTGGCAGCGCCTGGCCGAGGAGCAGGGCTGGAAGTTCGACTCGACGCTGGCCGACGCGCTGCGCGGCGTGTCGCGCATGGCCTCGCTCGAGCGCATCCTCGAGCACAACGGAGTCGAGGCGAGCGAGGCCGACAAGCAGGAGTGGGCCGACCGCAAGAACGCCTACTACGTCCAGGCCCTGGAGGACGTCAGCCCCGACGATGCGCTGCCCGGCGCCCTCGAGCTGGTGCTCGCCGCCAAGGAGGTCGGGCTGGCCGTGGCGATCGGCTCGAGCTCGCGCAACGCGCGCACGGTGCTGGAGCGCCTGGACATGCTCGAGCTGTTCGACGCGATCAGCGACGGCAACAGCGTCGAGCGCGCCAAGCCCGCCCCGGACCTGTTCGTGCACGCCGCGCAGCAGCTGGGCGTGGAGCCGGCCCGCGCCGCGGTGGTCGAGGACGCCGAGAGCGGCGTCGACGCCGCGCTGGCCGGCGGCATGATCGCGGTGGGCGTCGGCCCCGCCGAGCGGCTCGGCCACGCCCATCACCGCTGGGACACCGTGGCCGAGCTGGACCTCGCGTCCCTGGTGCACCCGCACGGGCCGGTCGAGCAGCACCTGGAGAACAACGTCATCACCGCCTCGGGCTGGATCGTGCGCGAGCGCGTGTGGGAGCCCGGCCAGCTGCTGACCACCGGCTCGAACTACCTGATCGGCAACGGCTACCTCGGCTACCGCGGGAGCTTCCCCGAGTGGACCGCCGAGCAGCACACCGGCTGCATCGTCTCCGACACCTACGACTGCGCCGACGGGCACTGGACCGAGCTGTGCAACGCGCCCAACGCGCTGTTCTCGCAGGTGTCGGTGGCCGGCGAGCCAGCGGTCATGCTGCCCGGCCACACCGATGACGTGGCCGAGTACCAGCGCGAGCTGGTCGCCCGCTACGGCGTGCACCGCCGCTCGTGGCTGGCCCGCGGGCCACGAGCGGTGCAGGCGCGGCTGCTCGACGAGCGCTTCGCCAGCGCCGACGACCTCCACGTGGTGCCGATGCGCCAGGTGATCGAGGTCGACGAGCCGGCGCAGGTCACGGTGCGCACCGGCATCGACGGCATCGTGTGGGACCTCAACGGCGACCACTACCGCGACATGGCCAGCGAGCGCGACGGCGACGAGCTGGTGATGACCGCCTGGACCACCGAGCACGGGCTGGAGCTGGTCGTGGCCCAGGCGCTGGCGGTGGTGGCCGGGCCCGCGCCGCAGGCCGAGACCGACCACCGCGAGCACCGCCGGCACCTGCGCGAGCTGACGTTCCACCTCGAGCCCGACCAGCCGCTGGAGCTCGAGATCGTGATGGCGGTCTGGTCGGGCAACGACGTCGGCGCACCCCGCGAGGCGGCGCTGGCCTCGGCGCGGGCGGTGCGCGACAGCGGCTACCAGCGCGCCAAGGCGCGCCATGTGGTGCGCTGGGACGAGCGCTGGCGGCGCCTGGACGTGCAGGTGGACGGCGACCCGGCCACCCAGGCGATGCTGCGCTACAACCTCTACCAGGCGGTGATCGCCACCCCCACCCACACCGATCACCTGCCGATCGGGGCGCGGGGGCTGTCGTGCCAGGCCTACCAGGGCGGGGCCTTCTGGGATCAGGAGATCTTCAACCTGCCCATGTGGCTGCACACCGACCCCGCGCAGGCGCGCGATCTGCTGGCCTACCGCCACCGCACGCTGGATGGGGCACGGCGCAAGGCCGCGAACCTCGGCTTCGAGGGCGCCTTCTACGCGTGGGTGACCGGGCTGACCGGCGACGAGCTGTGCCCCAGCTACTTCTTCACCGACGTCAACACCGGGCGCTCGTTCAAGAACCACTTCAACGACTGGCAGATCCACATCTCGCCGGACGTCGCCTACGCGGTGCAGCACTACGAGCGCGCCACCGGCGACTGGGACTTCATGGTCGACCACGGCGCGGAGATCCTGTGCGAGGTCGCCCGGTTCATCCGCTCGCGCGTCCACTGGCGCGTGGACCGCCAGCGCTACGAGATCGTGCGGGTGCTGGGCCCTGACGAGTATCACGAGGGCGTGGACAACAGCGCGTTCACCAACTGGATGTGCGTCGACGCGCTCGCAGGCGCCCTGGACGTCCGCGAGCGCCTGGCCGCGCATGCGCCCTCGGCGCTGGCCGCGCTGGACGAGCGCCTGGGGGTCACCGAGCGCGAGGTCGCCGACTGGCGCCACGTCGCCGACCACCTGCACCGACCAGCCCCCGATCCCACCTCCGGCGTGATCGAGCAGTTCGACGGCTACTTCGGGCTGGAGGACACCACGCCCGAGGTGCTGCGGGGACGGTTGCTGGATCCCAGCGAGTACTGGGGCTGGCCCAGCGGCGTGGCGGTGGAGACCCAGGTGCTCAAGCAGGCCGACATCGTCCAGCTCGCCCTGCTGCAGCCCGAGCTGTTCACCGACGAGCAGGTCGCCGCCAACTACGACTACTACGAGCCGCGCACCCAGCACGGCTCGTCGCTGTCGCCGCCCACCCACGCCACGGTGGCCGTGGCGCGCCTGGGGCGCGTCGACGAGGCGCTGCGCATGTTCGTGCGCACCCTGGGCACCGACCTGTTCACCCGCGCCTCGAAGGTCTCGGGCGGCACGTTCATCGGTGGGATCCACACCGCGGCGGCCGGCGCGTCCTGGGACGTGGTCGCTCGCGGCTTCTGCGGCCTGCGCGCCGGCACCGACGAGGTCGGGCTCGCCCCGCGCCTGCCCGCCCACTGGGAGCGCCTGTCGCTGCCGCTGGTGTGGCGCGGACGCCGCCTCCACGTGACCGCACGGCCCAAGGCGGTGACGGTGGTGGCTGATGCCGCCAACACCGAGCCGCTGCCGCTGCGCCTGTGGGACGAGGCGATCACGCTGGATCCCGGTGCGCAGGTGCAGCGCCAGACCGGGTAGACGCGCGGCGAGCTGGCGCGCGGCGAGCCCGCGCACGTGCGCCGCAGCGACCCGGCATACTGAGCGCATGAGCTCCACTGACCCGAACGACCCGCGCGACCCCGACCGCGACGACGGCACCGAGGACACCGAGTGGCTCGGCGAGGAGCGCAGCGACGACGCTGACGCGACCGAAGCGCTGGGCGGCGACGAGACCCAGGCGCTGGGCGGCGACGAGACCCAGGCGCTGGGCGGCGACGAGACCCAGGCGCTCGGCGGCGACGAGACCCAGGCGCTCGGCGGCGACGAGACCCAGGCGCTCGGCAGCGCCGGGCGCGTGTACTCCTACGAGCACGACCCCGAGGCCGCCGCGACGGAGCCCCCGCTGGACGGGGCCGCCGAGGAGCCCGTGGACGAGCCGGACGAGGAGCCCGGTGCCGAGCCGCGGCGCGGGCGCGACGCGCTCATGGCCGTCATCGGCGGGCTGGTCGGGTTCATCCTCGCGTTCGTGATCGTGGCGCTTGGCACCGGCGACGCCGAGGGCCTCGACGCCGCCGAGGTCGAGGCGGAGATCGCGGCGCTGGAGGCCGAGGTGGACGCGCTCGAGGACGAGCTCGACGCTCGGGACGAGCAGGTCGAGGAGCTCACCGCCGAGCGCGACGAGGCGCTCGAGGCAGCCGTCGAGGGCGCCGACGAGCTCGAGGCGCGCCAGGACGAGCTCCTCGAGCGCGAGCGCGCGGTCGAGGAGCGCAGCGCCGAGCTCTCCGAGCGCGAGTCCGAGCTCGACGCGCGTGAGGCAGAGCTCGACGAGCGCGAGGCCGCCCTAGCCGAGCAGGAGGACGGGGCGCCGCCACCGGACGCGACCGACGAGAACGGCGAGAGCCCGCTGCCGGAAGTCGATGGCGAGGCGGCCGAGAACTTCGTCGAGCGCGTGGTCGAGGGGATCCGCGACCTGTTCGGGGGCAGCTAGCGCTGCCGCGCCTCGGTGCGCTGCTCAGCCTCGAGGCGCTCGAGCTCGGGATCGGAGTGGTCGACGAAGCGCATCATGTCGGCCACGGCGTGATGGCCGGCGCGCTCGGCGATGGCGCGGTGCATCTGCTGGGCCACCCGCCGGTACGAGGGATGGCCGGCCGGCTGGGTGCGCAGCTCCACGAGCTGCATCGCCGCCCGCGCGTTGAGCTGCAGCGAGTAGCGCAGCTTCCACGCGAAGCCGACCGCGTACTGCGACTGGCGCGGCAGGTCGGGATGGAGGCGCTCCCACAGGCGGGCCTGGCGCTCCAAGGCCTCGTGCCAGGGGGCAGCGAGCCCGGCGTCGACGAGCTCGCGCGGTGTGTCGTACCCGTGGCGGGGTGAGAGCTCCTGCCAGTCGAGGGTGAGCATCCGGTGGCGCTGCAGGTCCCGGAAGGCCCCGTAATCGCTGAGGACGTCGAAGCGGTACCACACGCGCTCCAGCGCCCGCCCGGGCTTGTGGCGGCGGTTGCCGCGCTCGCCGACGAACGCGCGCAGCACGCGGGCGCGCTCCTCACCGGTCATGTCCAGCACCTGCTCGCGCAGCTGGCGCTCGGGCAGGTGGCTGTGCGGGTACAGCGCGCCGGTCACGAGCTCGACCTCGGCGTCGGGGCTCCAGTCGACGAGCTCGACCTCCCCGGCTGGCGCCGGCTCGGGCTCGCCGATCAGGTCGTCGGCCACCGCGCGGACGTCCTCGCGGGTGCGGCGCTGGTAGTCGGCCCACGCCTGCCCGCGATCGGGCCGGTCGACCCGGGTCAGGAAGGCGGGGATGATCTCCCGCAGCTCGGTGAGCAGCGCGTCGCCGGTGTGGCGCGCCTCGGCGAGCTCGTGGCCCCGCAGGCGCAGCAGCATCTGCTCGTAGGCCTGCCCGCTGGCGAAGACGCCCACGTTGGACACCGTCGCAGCCGGCAGGAGCCCGCGGAGCAGATCGCAGGCCTTGGCGCCGAGGCTGCGCTGCCAGGCGCGCTCGCTGACCCCCTCCTCGCGCGGATGGTGCTGCGCCAGCCAGGAGCGCAGCGCGGGCAGCAGCTCGGCGTAGGTCGAGAAGACCGTGTCGAGGGTGTCGGTGTAGGCGCTGGCGTGCGGCGAGGCCATCACGTCGGGGTCGCGGTAGTAGCGCCAGCGCCCCCCGGGCTGGTCGTCGAAGGGGATGTAGCGCGTCGACTGCTCCAGGTAGGCAGCCAGCCGGCCCCACTCGATGATCTTGGTGAGCAGGTTGGAGGCCTGCTCGATCGCCACGTGGGCGCCGCCGAGCTGGGCCACCGAGTCGTCGCCGTACTCGACGAACACGCGCTCGTAGAGGCGGTCGGCGCGCCCGTGGGTGGCACCGCCCTCGCCGGTCTCGGGCAGCTCGTCGGCGAACTCGTCGAGCAGCAGGCGGCGCAGGCTCTTGGGGCTGCGCGAGTAGCGTGCGAACAGCGCACCCTTGGCGACCTCGGGCAGGCCGCGCAGCGCGAAGACCGGACGGTCGAGGTTGGTGACGTGCCGAGCGAGCACCGCGCGCTCGGCCTCGGTGAAGGACTCGACCACGTAGGGATGACCGGTCGCGGCGTCAGAGGGATCGGAGGGCGCGTCGCTCATGCGGGCGAGTGTAGGAGGGGTGCGCGGTGCGCGGCGCCGCGACCTGTGGAGGCCCCTGACGGCGTGGACTAGGCTGCCTGCGAGCACCGCATCCAGGGGCCGACGACGAGATGCGGCGCCAGCGCCCGCAGCGACGAGGGTGAGACGGGGTTGACCACACCAGCCAGGACGCCGCAGCGCATCGCGATCGTGAACCGCGGCGAGCCCGCCGTGCGCGCCATCCACGCGGTGCGCGAGCTCGAGCACGAGGATCCCCGGGGCCGGGTGACGATCGCGCTGCACACCGAGGCGGAGCGCAGCGCCATGTTCGTGCGCGAAGCCGACGAGGCGGTGCGGATCGGCCCTGGCGCCGGCGAGCCGCCGACCGGGGCGGACCCCTACCTCGACTACACCGAGCTCGAGCGGGCGCTGACCGCAAGCGGCGCCGACGCCGCCTGGGTCGGCTGGGGCTTCGTGGCCGAGCACCCCGAGTTCGCCGATCTGTGCGAGCGGCTCGACCTCACCTTCGTCGGCCCGCCCGCGGCGGTGATGCGCCGGCTCGGCGACAAGATCGAGGCCAAGCGGCTGGCCGAGCAGGCCGGCGTGCCGGTGGCGCCGTGGAGCGGTGGCCCGGTGAAGGACCCCGACGAGGCACGCGAGGCCGCGCAGCGGATCGGGTTCCCGCTGGTGGTCAAGGCCGCCTCCGGCGGCGGCGGTCGCGGCATCCGCGTGGTCCGCGCCGCCGAGGAGCTCGACCAGGCGCTGGCCCGCGCTCGCGATGAGGCCGGCCGCGCCTTCGGCGACCCGCGGGTGTTCCTCGAGCGGGTGGTCACCGACGCCCACCACGTCGAGGTCCAGGTGCTCGCCGACGACCACGGCACGGTCTGGTCGGTGGGGGTGCGCGACTGCTCGACGCAGCGACGCAACCAGAAGGTGCTGGAGGAGTCGGGCTCGCCGGCCCTGTCCGACGCGCGGCTCGCCGAGCTGCGCCGGGCCGCCGCCGACCTGGCGCGCGCCGCGGCGTACCGCGGCGCGGGGACCGTGGAGTTCCTCTACCGCCCCGACGAGGACCTGCTGTCGTTCCTCGAGGTCAACACCCGGCTGCAGGTCGAGCACCCGGTCACCGAGCTCGTCACCGGGCTGGACCTGGTCAAGCTGCAGCTGCACCTGGCGGGTGGCGGTCGCCTCGAGGGCGAGCCTCCCGAGCCGCGGGGCCACGCCATCGAGGCGCGCCTCAACGCCGAGGACCCCGAGCGCGGCTTCGCGCCGGCGCCGGGTGCCATCGAGCTGCTGACGCTGCCCGCCGGGCCGGGGGTGCGCGTCGACCGCGGCGTCGCCGAGGGCGACGTGATCCCCGCCGCGTACGACTCGATGATCGCGAAGGTGCTGGCGTGGGGCCGCGACCGGCCCGAGGCCCTGGCCCGGCTGGGGCGAGCGCTGTCGCAGACGACGGTGCTGGTGCGCGGGGGCACCACCAACCGCGCGTTCCTGCTGGGGCTGCTGACCCACCCGCGCGTGGTGGAGGGCACCGTCGACACGGGCTGGCTCGACCGCGAGGGGGCAGCAGCGGTCAACCAGCCCACCAGCCGCCCCGACGTGGCGCTGGTGGCCGCGGCCATCGAGTCCTTCGAGGGGCTGGCCGAGGTGGAGCGCGCCCGCTTCTACACCACCGCCGCGCGAGGTCGGCCCGAGACCACCACCGCCACCGGACGTGACATCGATCTGCGCCACGGCGCGAGCAACTACCGGCTGACGGTGTCCCAGACGGGGCCGCGCCGCTACCGCGTGGACGACGGCAGCGACGTCGCGACCATCGACGTGGAGCGGCTGCGTCGCTTCGAGCGCCGCCTGACCGTGGGCACCGAGCGGTTCCGGGTGGCCTCCATCACGCACGGGGCGGAGCGGCTGATCGAGGTCGACGGCGTTCCCCACCGGGTCTCCCAGGACGATGCAGGGATCGTGCGCACGCCCGGCCCGGGCCTGCTGGTGTCGGTGACCGTCGAGGAGGGCGACGAGGTCGAGGCCGGCAGCGCCGTGGCGGTGCTGGAGAGCATGAAGATGGAGACCGCGCTCAGCGCGCCGTTCTCCGGGCGCGTGCGCGAGGTCATGGCCGCCACCAACCTCCAGCTCGAGGCGGGCACCCCGGTGGTGCGCCTCGAGCCGAGCGACCGCGAGGAGGCCGCCGAGGACGCCGGGGAGGCCACCGCTGACCTGTCGCTGCTGGCCAAGGCGACCCGCAACGCCCAGGAGCCCGAGCCGGTGCGACGCGCCCGCGCCGACCTCGACGCGCTGCAGCGGATGATCCTCGGCTACGACCTCCCTGCCAGCGCCGCCACCGCCGTGCTGGACGACCTGGAGCGCACCGCTCGCCCCGAGGACGGCGACGTCCCCGAGATCCTCGACGCCGAGGTGGCGATCCTGGCGCTGTTCGGCGACCTCGCCTCCCTGTCGCGCAACCGGCGCCTGGGCGATGAGGAGGACCGCGCCGAGGATCGCGCCGCCCGCGAGCACCTCCACGAGTTCCTGCGCTCGCCGGAGATGGAGGCCGAGCGCCTGCCGCAGGCGTTTCGCACGAAGCTGCTGCGCGCCCTCGCCCACTACGGCGTCCACGACCTCGAGCGCACGCCGGCGCTGGAGGAGGCGCTGTACCGCATCCACCTGGCGCAGCAGCGCAGCGCCGATCACCTGCCGATCATCCTGGGACTGCTCGAGCGTCGCCTGCGCGCCGGCTGCGCGCCACCCGACGGGCGCGGCCGGGAGCTGCGCCGGACCCTCGACCGCCTGATCCGCGCCACCCAGGTGCGCCATCCCGCGGTCGGCGACCTCGCCCGCCGAGCGCGGCACCGCTGCTTCGAGCAGCCGCGCCTGGAGCGCGACCGTGAGGAGGCCCACCGCCGGGCCCGCGAGCACCTGGACGCGCTGTCGACAGCGCCTGACGCGCCCGACCGGGAGGCGCGCATCGAGGCGATGATCGCCACGCCGCAGCCGCTGCTGCCGCTGCTGGGCGAGACGCTGGATCAGGGCGGCGACGCGACGCTCATGCTCGAGGTGCTCACCCGGCGCTACTACCGTGCGCGGGCGCTGCACGAGGTGCGCCCGGTCACCCACCGCGGGCATCGCGCGGTGGTGGCCGACGTGACCGATCGCCGCGGCCGCGGGCTCGTCGCGGCGCTGGCGGTCACGCATGACGCCCTCGACGAGGCGCTGCTGGCCGCTCACGAGCTCACCCGCGACGAGCCCGAGCACCTGCCCGGCCTGGCGGTGCTCGACCTCTACCTCACCTGGCCCGACGCGCCCGAGGACGCCGACGCACTGGCCGACGCGGTCGCGCCGAGCCTGGCGGAGCTGCCGGCCGACACGCGGCTGCGGCGGGTCACCGTCTCGGTGCTGGGCAGCGCACCGGGGCACGCCGCGCGCCACCTCACGTTCCGCCGCGACGACGGCGGCGCCTTCTCCGAGCGCACCCACCTGCGCGACATCCACCCGCTCATCGCCGGACGTCTGAACCTGTGGCGGTTCGAGCACTTCGAGCTCACGCGTCTGCCCTCCACCGAGGAGGTGTACCTGTTCCGCTGCCTCGCCCGCGAGAACCGCGACGACGAGCGGCTCGTGGCGATGGCCGAGGTGCGCGACCTCACCCCGGTGCGCGACGACGAGGGCCGCATCACGAGCCTGCCCGAGATCGAGCGCATCTTCGCCGCCTGCATCGCGGATCTGCGCCAGGCCCGCGCCGCCTACCCGGAGCGGCGCCGCCCCGACTGGAACCGGGTGGTCCTCTACGTGCTGCCGCCGGTCGACGTGCCGGTGGCCGACCTCGACCCGGTCATCCGCAGCCTGGCGCCGATGACCGAGGACCTCGGCCTCGAGCAGGTGCTGGTCCAGGCGCAGCTGGCCGGCGCCGACGGCGAGCTGCGCGAGGTGGTCGCGCGGCTCTCGCGCCCGCCCGGGCAGCGCCTGACCCTGCGCATCACCGACCCACCGCAGGAGCCCCTCCAGCCGCTCGACGCGCTGACCCAGAAGGTGCTGCGCGCCCGGCGCCGCGGCACGCTGCACCCCGCCGAGCTCGCGCCGCTGCTGACCCGCCGCCCCGACACCGCCCCGGAGGCCGCCCCCGAGGGCTCCTTCACCGAGCTCGACCTCGACGCCGACGGCCGGCTCGCGCCGGTGGACCGCCCACCGGGTCACAACACCGCCGGCCTCGTGGTGGGCACGGTGTCCACCCCTACCGACCGTCACCCCGAGGGCATGCAGCGCGTCGCCGTCCTCAGCGACCCCACCCGTGGCCTCGGGTCGGTGGCGGAGGCCGAGTGCCGACGCATCGTCGCCGCGCTCGACCTCGCCGAGCAGCGGGGCCTGCCGGTGGAGTGGTTCGCGGTGTCCTCGGGAGCGCGCATCGCCATGGACTCGGGCACCGAGAACATGGACTGGGTGGCGGCGGTGCTGCGGCGCATCGTGACCTTCACCCAGGCCGGCGGCGAGATCAACGTCGTGGTGACCGGCATCAACGTCGGTGCGCAGCCGTACTGGAACGCCGAGGCCACGATGCTGATGCACACCCGCGGCACGCTGATCATGACCCCGGCCAGCGCGATGGTGCTGACCGGCAAGCAGGCCCTGGACTACTCCGGCGGGGTCTCGGCGGAGGACAACTTCGGCATCGGCGGCTACGACCGGGTCATGGGACCCAACGGGCAGGCGCAGCACTGGGCACCCGACATCCACGGGGCGCTGGAGACCCTGTTCGCCCACTACGACCACGCCTACGTCGCGCCCGGCGAGCGCTTCCCGCGGCTGGCGGCCACCACCGACCCCGCCGACCGCGACGTGCGCAGCTACCCCCACGCCGCCGACGATGCGGAGTTCGACCGGGTCGGCGAGATCCTCTCGCCCGAGACCAACCCGGACCGCAAGAAGCCCTTCGACATCCGCGCGGTCCTGCACGCGGTGCGCGACCAGGACCACCAGCCGCTGGAGCGCTGGTCGGGCATGGCCGATGCCGACACCGCAGTGGTGCTCGACGCCCACCTCGGCGGCCGTCCGGTGACGCTGCTGGGCTTCGAGTCGCGCCCGCTGGCCCGTCGCGGCCTGCTGCCGGCCGACGGCCCCGACCAGTGGACCGCCGGCACCCTGTTCCCGCAGTCGTCGAAGAAGACGGCGCGGGCCATCAACGCCGCCAGCGGCGTGCGCCCGGTGGTGGTGCTGGCCAACCTGTCGGGCTTCGACGGGTCACCCGAGTCGCTGCGCGAGCTGCAGCTCGAGTACGGCGCCGAGATCGGTCGGGCCGTGGTCAACTTCGACGGCCCGATCGTGTTCTGCGTGATCTCCCGCTACCACGGCGGGGCGTTCGTGGTGTTCTCCGGGGCGCTCAACGAGGGGTTGGAGGTCGCCGCGGTCGAGGGCTCCCACGCCTCGGTGATCGGCGGGTCGCCGGCGGCGGCGGTGGTCTTCTCCGGCGAGGTGCGAGCCCGCACCGAGCGCGACCCCCGCGTGCGCGAGCTGGAGGAGCGCCGGGCGAGCGCCGACGAGGTCGAGGCCGCCCAGGCGCGCGCCGAGCTCGACGCGCTGCGCCCGCAGGTGCGCTCGGAGAAGCTGGCCGAGGTCGCCGCCGAGTTCGACGCCGTCCACAGCGTCGAGCGCGCCCGCGAGGTCGGATCGGTCCACCAGATCATCCCGCCGGAGCGTCTGCGCCCCTACCTCGTCGAGGCGGTCGAGCGCGGGGTGGCCCGCGCCGTCCAGCGCGAGGGCCCCGGTCCGCGGCGTGCCAGCGCCAGCTGATCAGCGTGGCCACCGCGAACAGCCCGGTGACGAAGGCCCAGCCGGCGTCGTAGCTGCCGGTGAGGTCCACCAGCCAGCCGAACGCCAGCGGCGCCACCACGAAGCCCGAATAGAACGCCGTCTGGTAGACCCCCGAGGCCCAGCCGGTCTTCTCGCCGCGGACCTCGCGCACGATCCCCAGCATCGCGACGGTGTTCCAGGCCACCGCGCTCGCCCCGTAGGCCACCACGCCGACCCACAGCAGCGCTCGCGGGCCGACGGTGGCCGACCAGATGATGGCCTGGGAGACCACCGCGGCGGCTGCCAGCGCCACCAGCGGTGCGGTGACGGTGCGCAGCGACTCGGCGATGCGGCCCCACAGCACGCGCGAGACGACCCCGACCAACCCGATCACCGCGGCCGCGAGGCCCGCGACGTCCTCGGGATAGCCCAGGGCCTCGACGCTGTAGAGGACCACGAACGCGCCGACGGCGGCCAGCGCGCCGCCCATCAGCAGCGCGTAGGCGGCGAGCCAGCGCCCGAACCGACGCTCGGCCGGGGTCGGTGCGACAGCGGAGCGCTGGCTGCGCTGCACGCTCGTGATCGGATCGGGCGGCACGACCGCCACGGTGGCCGCGATGCCTGCCAGCAGCGCGATGGCTGCCACGACCAGGGCGCCGCGCCAGCCCAGCGCCAGCGCCAGGCTCGGCAGCGCGAGGCCTGCCAGCAGCGAGCCCATCTGCACGCCCGACTGCTTCACGCCCATCACGACCCCGCGCTGGCCGGACGCGAGGTGGTCGGCGATCAGCGCGTTGGTCACCGGGTTGGTGGTCGCAGTGGCCAGGCCGCCGACTGCCACCGCGGTGACCAGCACCGGGTACGAGGGCGAGGCCGACACGCCGAGCACCCCGAGGCCGGCGACCGCGAACAGCCCCAGCAGCAGCCGTCGCCCGCCGAGGCGGTCGACCAGCGGACCGGCGATCGGCGAGCCCAGCGCGCCGACGCCGAACAGCACGCTGGTCAGCAGGCCGATCTGGGTGCGGGACAGCGCGAGGTCGGCGGCGAGGAACGGGGCGAGCACACCGATCGCGAACTGCAGGAAGGTCGCCGCGGTGGTGGCCCACAGCAGCGTCGCCGCGAAGCCGGCGCGCCAGCCGCGGCCGGGTGGCCGCATCACGCGAGGAGCGCCTCCAGGCCCACGGTGAGCCCCTCGCGGCTGGGGATGCGCCGCACGGCCAGCAGCACCCCTGGCATGAAGGCCGAGCGGTCGAGGGTGTCGTGACGCACCGTCAGCGTCTGCCCGGTGGTGCCGAACACCACCTCCTGGTGGGCCAGCATCCCGGGCAGGCGCACGCTGTGGATGGGCACGCCCTCGACCACGCGTCCGCGTGCGGGCTCCTCGGCGGGGCCGGGCACCTCGGGCGCGTCGGGGCGCTGCTCGGCGATGAGGGCTGCGGTGCGCGCGGCGGTGCCGCTGGGCGCATCCACCTTGGCGGGATGGTGCAGCTCGGTGATCTCCACATCGGGCAGGTGGCGTGCCAGGTCCGCGGCGGTGCGCATGAGCAGCACCGCGCCCAGCGAGAAGTTCGGCGCCACCAGGCAGCTGGCGGGCCCGGTGCGCGCCTCGAGCTCGGCGAGGTCCTCGTCGGTGAGGCCGGTGGCGCCCACCACGACGTGGACGCCGTGCTCCAGCAACCACGCGGTGTTGCCCTTGACGGTCGCCGGCGTGGTGAACTCCACGGCCACGTCGGCGCCGGCGTCGAGCACGGCCTCCAGCGAGTCGGTGGCCTCCACCCGGGCGACGAGCTCGAGATCGTCGGCCTCCTCGATCGCGCGGCACGTGACCGTGCCCATGCGACCGTCCGCGCCCAGCACCGCTACTCGCAGCACAGCTCCTCCTGTCAGGCCGCGCACCAGCGGGCCAGCTCGTCTGCCGCGTCCTCCTCGACCGGGCCGACGACCGCCAAGGTGTAGGGGCCGCCGAGCACCGCGTCAGCGGCCGCAGCGATCGCGTCCTCATCGACGGCGTCGATCAGGCCGAGGATCTCGTCCAGGGTCCGGTAGGGCTGCCCGCCGAGCAGCGCTCGGCCCAGGCGCGCCATGCGGCTGCCGGTGTCCTCCAGCCCCATGACCACCCCGCCGGCGAGGCTCGCCTTGGCGCGCGCCAGCTCGTCAGGGGTCAGCCCGTCGCGCCGCAGCGCGTCGAGCTCGCCGCGCAGCGCCGACAGCAGCTCGTCGAGGCGTCCAGGGGAGGTGGCGGCGTACACGTCGAAGATGCCCACGTCGCGATGCTGCTGCTGCTCGCTTGCCACGGCGTAGGCAAGCCCGCGGCGCTCGCGGACCTCCTGGAACAGCCGGCTGGCCATGCTGCCGCCGAGGGCGACGTCGACCACCGCAGCGGCCCAGCGACGCTCGTCGTGGCGGGGCAGCCCCGGGCCGCCCAGCACCACGTGGGCCTGCTCGATCGGCTTGGGCTGCACCACCACGCGCCGATCGCCGACGCGGTCCGGGGCGCGGCGCGGGTGGGGGTGGCCGGCGACCGGCTGGGGCTCCACGCCCTCCAGGGCGCGGGCGACCGCCTCGACGATGCGGTCGTGCTCGAGGTTGCCGGCGGCGGACACGACCACGTTGCCGGGGACGTACTGGCGGTGGTACCAGTCGGCGATCGCCTCGTTCGAGACGGCCTCGACCGTCTCGAACGAGCCGAGCACCTCCCGACCCAGCGGATGCCCGTCGAAGTGGGCGGCGCACCACAGCGAGTGGCACAGCTCGTCGGGGGTGTCCTCGTGCAGCCGCAGCTCCTCGAGCACCACCTGCCGCTCCGCCTCGACGTCGTCGGGAGCGCAGCGGGCGTTGCGGATCATGTCGCCGAGCACCGCGATCGCGTCCTCGACGTGCCGGTCGAGCACGCGCGCCAGGAAGCAGGTGTGCTCCTTGGTGGTGAAGGCGTTGCTGTCCCCGCCGATGGCGTCGAACGCCTCGGCGATGTCGCGGGCGCTGCGGTGCGCGGTCCCCTTGAACAGCAGGTGCTCCAGGAAGTGGGTCGCGCCGGCGAGCGCGGGATCCTCGTCCCGCGAGCCGACGTCGACCCACCAGCCCACCGACACCGAGCGCACGTGGGGCATGTGCTCGGTGGCCACGCGAGTGCCGCAGGGCAGCGTGGTGACGTGCACGCCCTCGGCGAGGGTGCGCGTCTCACCGACTGCCTGCGGCACGGGCGCCGGGTCGCTCACGAGCGCCGCCGACGACGGCGACCGCCGCCTCCCTCGTCGTCGCCGCCCTCACGGCGCCGGGACCGCTGCTCGCCGCCCTCGTCACCGCCGCGACGGCGCGAACGGGTGCGGCTGCGGCCTCCGCCGTCGCCGGCGTCCTCGCCCTCACCACCGGAGGCCTGCGCCTCCTGCGCCTCGGGCTCGGGGCCGGTGGAGGCCACCACGGCCGGCTCGGGCTCGGACTCGGGGCCGCCGCCCGCAGCCTTCTCGGGCTCGGCGAGGACCAGCGAGAACTTGCCGTCGCCGCGGACCTCGGCGACCTCGACCCACAGCTTGTCGCCGACGCTGACGGCCTCGTCGGCGTGGGACAAGCGCTGGCCACCCGGCTTGGGCAGCTTCGAGATGTGCAGCAGCCCGTCCGAGCCGGGGGTGAGCGAGACGAACGAGCCGAAGTCCGCGTTCTTGACCACGGTGCCGTAGTAGCGCTCGCCCTCCTGGGGCACCACGGGGTTGGCGATGGCGCGCACCCGGTCGAGCGCGGCCTGGGCGGCGATGCCGTCGGCGGAGTAGATCTGGACCACGCCGCGGCCCTCGACGTCCTCCACCGAGATGTCGGCGCCGGTCTCGTCCTGGATCTCGTTGATGATCTTGCCCTTGGGGCCGATCACCTCGCCGACCTTCTCCAGCGGGATGTACTCGGTCAGCACGCGCGGCGCGTTGGGGTTCATCTCGGGGCGCGGCTCGGCGATCGCCTCGGCCATCACGTCGAGCACCTCGAGGCGGGCGTCGCGCGCCTGGGCGAGCGCCCCCCGCAGGATGTCAGCGGAGATGCCGGCGAGCTTGGTGTCGAGCTGCAGCGCGGTGACGAACTCGCGCGTGCCGGCCACCTTGAAGTCCATGTCGCCGAAGGCGTCCTCGGCGCCGAGGATGTCGGTGAGGGTCTGCAGCTTGCCGTCCTGGCTCACCAGGCCCATGGCGATCCCAGCCACCGGGGCGTAGATCGGCACGCCGGCGTCCATCAGCGACAACGTGGAGGCGCACACGCTGGCCATCGACGTGGAGCCGTTGGAGCTCATGACCTCGCTGACCAGGCGTAGCGCGTAGGGGAAGTCCTCCTTGGGGGGGACCACCGCGGCCACCGCGCGCTCGGCGAGGGCGCCGTGGCCGATCTCGCGGCGCTTGGGGCCGCGCATGAAGCCGGCCTCGCCGGTCGAGAACGGCGGGAAGTTGTAGTGGTGGATGTAGCGCTTCTCGGTGTGGGGGTCCACGGTGTCCAGCCGCTGCGCCTCGCGCGTCATGCCGAGGGTGAGGATGTTGAGCACCTGCGTCTCGCCTCGGCTGAACAGCCCCGTGCCGTGCATCCGCGGGACGACGCCGACCTCGGCCGACAGCGGTCGGATGTCGCGCGGGCCGCGCCCGTCGATGCGCACGCCCTCGTGGACGATGCGCTTGCGCACCGTGGTCTTCTCCAGCGACTTGAAGGCGTTCTTGGCCTGGCCCTCGAGCTGGTCGTCGGTGACCTCGACGGCGCTGGCCTCCTCGTCGTCGAACACCGCGTCGATCGCGGCGTCGCGCAGCGCGTCGATCTTGGACTCGCGCGCGGCCTTGTCGAGCTGGTCGTCCCCGACGATGGCGGCGAGCTCGTCGGCGGCGCGGCGCTCCACGGCGGCGTAGACGCGCTCGTCGTAGTCGGGATAGATCGGGAAGGACTTCTCCGAGGTCACCCCGACCTGGTCGACGAGCTCGCGCTGGGCGTCGCAGAGCTGGCGCAGCAGCGGCTTGGCCTCGTCGAGGGCGTCGGCGAGGACCTCCTCGGTGGGCGTCACGCCGCCGGTGTCGGCTGCCACCACGGCGTTCTCGGTGGCCTCGGCCTCCACCATGAGCACGTCGATCTCACCGGTGTCGTCGTTGAGGCGACCGGCGACGACGAGGTCGAACACCGCGTCGGAGGCGAGGTAGGAGAACGTCGGGAACGGCGTCCAGCGCCCGTCGCGGTCCATGGCCATGCGCAGCCCGGCGACCGGCCCGTCGAAGGGCAGGCCCGACAGCATCGTGGCCAGCGAGGCGCCGTTGATCGCAGCGACGTCGGGCGCGTTCTCCTGATCGGCCGACAGCGTCATGACCACGACCTGCACCTCGTTGCGCAGGCGCTCGTCGAACGTCGGGCGCAGCGGGCGGTCCACCAGGCGGCAGGTGAGGATCGCGTTCTCGCTGGGACGGCCCTCGCGCTTGAAGAAGCTGCCGGGGATGCGCCCGGCGGCGTACATCTTCTCCTCGTAGTCCACCGTCAGCGGGAAGAAGTCGAGGTGCTCCTTCGGCTTGCTCGAGGCGGTGGTGGTGACGTTGAGCACCGTCTCGCCGATGCGGACCACGGCGGCTCCATCGGCGAGGCCGGCGAGCTTGCCGGTCTCGAAGGTGATGTCGGTGTCGCCGACGCGGGTGTGTGTCTCGTGCGTGCCGAGCGTGCCCATGGGTGCGCTCGCCTCCTTCTGGTCGGGGTCAGCCGGGTGCCGGCCGCGCGGGGCAGCCGGTCTCGCCGGTGACCGGGACGAGGCGGCGACGCCGGGACGGCAGCCAGTTCCCAGTGGTCGCGGCTGCGCGCGGCGGTGCGCAGCGCCCGCCGGGGCCGCACCGGGGTGCAGCCGCGGCCACTGACAACTGACGGTCCATCGACGTCGGCTCCTCGCAGGCCACCGGGGTGTGCGGTCGGGCTCTCGCGTGCGGGTGGGCCCCGAACGTGACGACGCCGAGCCCCAGGGCTCGGCGTGGTCAGTCAGCGGCGGATGCCCAGGCGACCGATGAGGTCGCGGTAGCGCCCGACATCGGTGCGCTGGAGATAGTCCAGCAGGCGTCGGCGCTGCCCGACGAGCATGAGCAGCCCACGTCGCGAGTGGTGGTCCTTCTTGTGGGTCTTGAGGTGCTCGGTGAGGTGCTCGATGCGCTTGGTCAGCAGCGCGATCTGGACCTCCGGCGAGCCGGTGTCACCGGGCTCGCGCTGGAACTCCTCGATGATCTGCTGCTTGTTCTCCAGCACGGCTTTGGCCACGTGTCCGTCTCCTTGTCGATCGTCTCCCGCCGGGTGGATGCGCACCATCGGGGATCGGCCAGCTCTCGGGGAGCATCGATCCTCCTCGCGGCCACGAGGCCGCGGCACCCGCACACGGGCACGACTGCATGCCGCCGGTCGAGCGGCTGGGGCGAGTCTGCCACGCCGCGGGGAGCGGGACAACGCCGCTCGCCTCGCCCTGTCGGCGGGCGTGAGGCCGGACGGGCTCACCGTCCTCGCCGGTGCCACGGCACCGCGCCGCCCTCGCGCGCCGCCGCCAGGCGCCGCACCCCGGCCACGACGTCGTCCTCGCCGAGCAGCACGTGGTCGGCGGCCGGGCCCAGCGGGACGTAGCTGTCGACGCTGCGCACCGACCCGACCGGACGGTGGGCGGCCACGCGGTGCTCGGCGAGGTCGCCGAGCACCGCATCGGCGATGCCGCCGCCGGTGGCGCGAGCCTCGTCGGCGACCAGCACCGCGCCACAGGCACGCGCGTGCGCGCGCAGCGCCGCCAGCGGCAGCGGAGCCAGCCAGCGCACGTCGAGCACGCGCACCGCCAGGCCGTCCTGCTCGGCCAGGCGCCTCGCGGCCCGCAGGGCAAGCGGCACGCCGTTGCCGTAGGTGACCACCAGCACGTCGCGGGCCGAGGCGTGCCACACGCCGACCTCGCCGGGCAGCAGGGCCGTGCCGGTGGGCGGGTGATCGCACAGCCAGCCCTCATCGCCCTCGACGTGCAGGTCGCGTGCGTGGTACAGGGCGATCGGCTCGAGGAAGGCCACGACCCGCCCGTGCGCCGCCGCCAGCCCGAGGCAGCCGCGCAGCATCCGCGCCGCGTCGTCGCCGCGCGCCGGGCACGCCACCACCAGGCCCGGGATGTCACGCAGAGCGCCCACGCTGTTGTCGTTGTGGAAGTGGCCGCCGAACCCCCGCTGGTAGGCCAGGCCGGGCAGGCGCACCACCATCGGGTTGCGGAAGGCGCCCGAGGAGAAGTACGCCTGCGAGCAGGCCTCGCCACGCAGCTGGTCCAGCGCGTTGTGGACGTAGGCGAGGTACTGGATCTCGGCCACCGGCAGCAGGCCCATCAGCCCGGCGCCCTGGGCGAGGCCGAGGATCGTGGTCTCGTCCAGCAGCGTGTCGAACACGCGCTGGCTGCCGAAGGTGCGCTGCAGCCCGCGGGTCACCCCGTAGACCCCGCCCTTGGCGCCGACGTCCTCGCCGAACACCAGCAGCTCGCGGCGGCGCGCCAGCTCGTCGGTGAGCGTGGCGTTGAGGTGTGCCGCCAGCGTGCGCTGACCCGGCGCGGTGGCCTCCTCGGGCACGCGGCCGCCGAACGCACGACGCCGCTGCTCGGGCTCGGGATGGCCGCTGGCCTCGGCACGCACGTGGCGATCCGCCAGCGGCGTGGCCAGCGGCGCGACCACGGCCGCGGCGCTGTCCAGCGCCGGCTCCTCGGCGACCGCGTCGGCGAGGCGGGCCACCTGCTCGCGCGTGCCCTCCACGACCTCCTGCAGCTCCCCGGGCGTGGCCGCACCCGCGTCGATCAGGGCTCGCGCGAGCTCCAGCAGCGGATCGGCGGCCCGGTCGGCGGCGATCGCCTCGCGGGTGCGGTAGGCCTGCTCGACATCGCTGCCGGCGTGCCCCCACAGGCGCACCACGTCCAGGTGCAGCAGCACCGGTGCGCGCGCTGTGCGGCAGGTCTCCACCGCGTGCGCGATCGCATCCCAGGCCTCGGACACCGCGCCGGTCGCGCGGATGTAGCGCAGGTGCGGCCACGACCCGAGCGTCTCGGCCACCCAGCGGGCAGGCGTGTCCACGCTGATGCCCAGACCGTTGTCCTCGCACACCCACAGCACCGGCGCCGGCGCGCCGCGCCGCGCGGCGTAGCGGGCGGCGTTGATGCCCGCCAGCGCGGTGGCGTGGTTGGCCGAGGCGTCCCCGAACGAGCAGCACACGATGCTGTCCTCGGGCACCGGCAGCTCCACCCCGAGGCGGCGGGCGCGCTCGATCGCGAACGCCGTGCCGGTGGCCTTGGGCAGGTGGCTGGCGATCGTCGAGGTCTGGGGCGGGATCCACCGCTCGGCGCTGCCCCACACCTTGTGGCGTCCCTGGGCGATGGGGTCGCGGGCGCTGGCCACCAGCGAGCGCAGCACGTCGGCCAGCACCTGCTCGCGGTCGTCGCCGGCGCGGCGGTGCCGCGCCAGCACGAACCCCCCGGAGCGGTAGTGCAGCAGCGCCGGGTCCGTGGCCCGCAGCTGCGCTCCCAGCAGCGCGTTGCGCTCGTGGCCGGCGCTGGGGATCGTGTACCAGCCCACCCCGCGAGCCTTCAGGTCGCGCGCGGCCACATCGAGCTGGCGCGAGGCGACCATGTCAGCGAAGGCCTCACGAGCCGAGGCAGCGGTCAGCCCCGACCCGGGCGCCAGCGGCGCGGTGGGCGCAAGCTGCGCCTGCGGCGCTGCCGCGTCGGCGAGCAGCGCGTCCAGGCCCGCCTCGGTGACCGCGGCAGGGTCACCAGACCCCGTGCTCGCGCTCGACCCGGCGGAGCCCACCCGATCAGCCCGCCTCGGGCAGCCCCAGGTGGCGCCGCGCCGCAGCGATGTCGCGATGCATCTGCGCCACGAGCGCCTCGGGGCCCTCGTAGCTCTGCTCGTCGCGCAAGCGGGCGCGGACGTCCACGGTGAGCTCGCAGCCGTACAGGTCCTCATCGAAGTCCAGCAGGTGCGGCTCGACGCGCAGCTGCTGACCCCCGAACGTCGGGTTGACGCCGACGTTGGTCACCGCGGGCACCGAGCGGCCATCGGGCACGTGCGCGTGCCCCGCGTACACCCCGCGGGCCGGCACCACCAGCCGTGGATCCAGCGACAGGTTCGCGGTGGGGAAGCCGAGCTCGTGACCGCGCCGATCCCCACGGACCACGAGCCCGTCGAGGGCGAACGGGCGCCCCAGCAGGTCGGCGGCCTCGGCCACCGCGCCACGCTCCACGCGCTGGCGGATCTCGGTCGAGGACACCACCAGACCCTCCCAGGTGGTCAGCGGGACGCTCTCGGCGGCGAACCCTCGACGCGCACCGATCTCGGTGAGCGTCGTCACGTCACCCGCCGCGCGATGGCCGAACCGGAAGTTCTCGCCGACCACGACCGCCCGCGGGCGCAGGCGGTCGCCGAGCACGCGCTCCACGAACCCCTCGGGATCCAGGTGCCGCAGCTCGTCGTCGAAGGGGATCATCACCACTAGATCGACCCCGGTGGCCGCCAGCGTCTCGGCGCGCCGGCGAGTGCTCTGCAGCAGCGGCGGCTGGCTGCCCGGCTTGACGACCTCCATCGGATGGCGGTCGAAGGTGACGACCGCGCTGCGCACCCCCTGCGCGCGGGCCAGAGCCAGCGCCCGGTCGATGATGGCCCGGTGGCCGCGGTGGACCCCGTCGAAGAAGCCGATCGTCACGACGCTGTCGGCCATGGTCACCGCCGCGACGTCGGTGGCGATCGCACCCGCCGGGCGAGGCTCGCCTGCAGCATCGCGTGCCGAGTCGCTCATCGCGTCTCCTCGCTCGTGCCGTCGGCCGGCGCGAGCACCATGCGGGGTCGCGCCACCGAGCCGTCGTCCTCCAGCATCGCCAGCAGCCGGCCGTCGCCGTCCACCGCTGCCACGGTGCCCTCGTGACCGGTGTGCGGCAGGGTCTTGCCATGGCCGACCGCCACGGCACCCTGCGCATCCACCGCCACCGAGGGGAAGTCGGCCACCGCGTCGGCAGGGTCCAGCAGCGCCGAGGACAGCGCCCCCTCGGCCGCGAGCTCCTCGATCTGCTCCAGGGTCCAGGCGTCATCGACGCTGAAGCGCCCCGAGCCCAGGCGCCGCAGCTGCGACAGGTGCCCGCCCACGCCGAGGCGCTCGCCGAGGTCGGCAGCCAGCGAGCGCACGTAGGTGCCCGCCGAGCACGTCACCAGCAGCGACGCCGAGGCCGTCGGCCCCGGCACGAAGTCCTCCACGATGAGGTCGTGGACGGTGACCTCACGCGCCTCGCGCTCGACCTCCTCACCGCGCCGGGCGCGCTCGTGCAAGCGCTCGCCGTCCACGCGCACCGCCGAGACCATCGGCGGCACCTGGGCGATCGTGCCCGTCAGCTCCTTGGCCGCTTCGCACAGCCGCTCCTCGGTGACCGCGCTGGCATCGACCTCCGCCAGCACCGCACCGCTCGCGTCCAGGGTGTCGGTCCGCCGCCCCAGGGCCACCGTCGCCTCGTAGGTCTTGCGGGAGGCCTGCAGATAGGGCACCAGCCGGGTGGAGCGCCCCACCAGCACCAGCAGCAGACCGGTCGCGTCCGGGTCGAGCGTGCCCGCGTGCCCCACCTTGCGGCGCCGCTTGCCGCGACGCGGACCGCCCACCGCCCGACGCACCCGCGCCACCACATCGTGTGAGGTCATGCCCGCCGGCTTGTCGATGCACAGCACGCCCTCCACGTCTCACCTCCGGATCGTCGACGTGACGCGCGACCCCGCAGCCTCGGCCACCGCCTCGGCGACCCGCTCCACGACGCCCTCCACGTCATCGTGCGCGGTGAAGCCGGCCGCCTGGTCGTGACCCCCACCTCCGAAGCTCGCCGCGACCGAGCGGACCTCGACCCCGTTGATGCTGCGCAGGCTGCACTTCAGCTCACCGGAGCGACGCCGCTTCAACAGCAGCGCGCAGTCGGCCTCCGACACGGTCCGCAGATGATCGACCAGGCCATCGGTCTCCCCGAAGGCCAGGCCCGCCGCGTCCAGCTGCTCCTCGTCGACCACCGACCACACCAGGCCGCGGGGATCCAGCCGCGCGTCGGCAAGGACCGCACCCAGCAGGGTCAGCTCGCTGAACCGCTGCTCGGCGAACAGCAGCCGCGTCAGCCCGACGACGTCCACGTCCGCAGCCACCAGCTCCGCGCCCAACCGCATCGCCGAGGGGGTCGTGGAGCTGTGCCCGAACCGCCCCGTGTCGGTGACCAGCCCCGCATAGAGGTTCGTGGCCACCGACCCCTCCAGCGGCACGCCCAGCCGTCGCACGAGNTCGGCGACCAGCTCGGCGGTGGCCGCCGCCGTCGGATCCACGAGCAGCACGTCGCCGCGGGCGCCGCCGTCGCGGTGATGGTCGATCCACACCACCTGCCCCGCCTGATCGACCAGCGGCGCGAGCGAGCCCAGCCGATCCGGGCCCGAGCAGTCCACCACCACCAGGGTGTCGGGGACCGCCACGCGTGTGGGATCGACCACGTCCTCGGCCCCCGGCAGCGCACCGAGCCGCCGCGGCAGCGACGCCGGCCGCCCATCCACCGTGCCCACGACCACCTCCGCGGTCCCACGCCCCGCCAGGCCCACCGCCTGCGCCAGCGCCAGCGCGCTGCCCAAGGTGTCCGCATCGGGATCCATGTGGCAGGCGATGAGCAACCGCTCCCCACGCAGCGCCGCGACGGCGCGCTCCCACTCAGCTGTCGTGATCGTCATCGGGCCGTGCCTGCTCGATCAGCTCGTCGATGCGCCGTCCCTGGGCGGGGACGGGATCCTCGACGAAGTGTAGGGCGGGTGTGCGACGCAGCCGGACCTCGTCAGCGAGCAGGCGCTGCAGCCGCGGCGCCGCGCTCGCAAGCCCCTCCCCCGTCGCCGCGCGCGTCTCCTCGTCGTCGGGCAGCACCGTGTAGAACACCTCGGCTGCGGAGAGATCCGGCCGCGTGCGCACCTCGGTCACCGTGACCATGCCCAGCCGCGGGTCCTTGAGATCGGCGATGTGGATCGCCAGGACCGACTGGACCGACTGGTTCACCCTGCGCATCCGCTGGCTCATCTTCGGGTCCTACCGCTTCGCTGCTTGAGGACGCGTGCCTTGGGTCCTACCGCTTCGCTGCTTGAGGACGCGTGCTTTGGGTCCTACCGCTTCGCTGCTTGAGGACGCGTCACTGCTCGCTGCCCACCACCTCGACCGCCACCGCGACGATCTCCAGGCGTGGATCCCGGGCCAGGCGCTGCTCCACCTGCTGGGCGACCTTGCGCGCGCCCGCCTCCGAGGAGGCCGCCACCGCGACCCCCAGCGCAGCACGCTGCCACAGGTCGTGGTGATCGACCTCGGCGACCGACACGTTCAGCTCTCGGCGCAGGTCGGCGATCGCGTGCTTGACGACCCCGCGCTTGTCCTTGAGCGACTGCGCCGCCGGCACGTGCACGTCCAGATCGACGAGCGCCGCAAGCACCGGGCTCCTCCTTCCCTGCTCGAGAGCCCCGACCGCCACGCGCATCGACCGCGCCGCGTCACCCGGGGCGAGGTGGGGCGCACCGACGTCGACGCCGCTGCAGCCCACCGCGGCGCGCCCGATCAAGCGCGCCGCGCACGGGCTAGTCCGGCTGGACCTCGCGGCGCTCGTAGACCTCGATCTCGTCGCCGACCTTGACGTCGTTGAACTTGTCGAGGCCGATGCCGCACTCGTAGTTGGTGGCGACCTCGGTGGCGTCGTCCTTGAAGCGCTTCAGCGAGTCGATCTTGTCCTCGGCCACCACCACGCTGTCGCGCACCACGCGGGCGAGCGCGTTGCGGCGCACGCTGCCCTCGGTGACCAGGCAACCGGCGACCATGCCGACGCGGGGCACGCGGAAGGTCTCGCGCACCTCGGCGCGACCCAGCACATGCTCCTCGATCACCGGCGCGAGCAGGCCCTTGACGGCCCGCTCGACGTCCTCGACGGCCTGATAGATCACCGAGTACTGGCGCAGGTCCACGCCGGTGTCCTTGATGGCCTGGCGCGCGTTGGCCTCGGGTCGGACGTTGAAGCCGATGACGATGGCACCCGACGCCTCCGCGAGGCTGACGTCGTTCTCGGTGATCGCACCGACGCCCTTGTGGACGATGCGGATCTTCACCCCATCGGGGAGGTCGAGCTTGTTCATCGCATCGGCCACGGCCTCGACCGAGCCGGCCACATCGCCCTTGACGATGAGGTTCAGCGTCGCCTGCTGCCCCTCGGCGATCGCGCCGGAGAGGTCCTCCAGCGACATCGTCGGGCGCTGCTCGGCGAGCTGCCGGCGGCGCTCGCGTGCCTGCCGCTTCTCGGCGATGTCCCGGGCGTGCCGCTCGCTCTCCACCACGCGGAACTCGTCGCCGGCGTCGGGCACCTCGTCGAGCCCGAGGATCTGCACCGGCTCGGAGGGTCCCGCCTCCTTCTCGGAGTCGCCGGTGGCCGAGAACATCGCGCGGATGCGACCGTGCGCGGTGCCGGCCACGAGCGCGTCACCGACCCGCAGCGTGCCCGACTGCACCAGCACCGTCGCGGTGGGCCCGCGACCGCGGTCCAGGTGCGCCTCGATCACCGCGCCGCGCGCGTCGCGGTCGGGGTTGGCCGACAGCTCCATCACGTCGGCCTGGAGCAGGATCATCTCGAGCAGATCATCGAGGCCGTCACCGGTGATGGCCGACACGTCGACCATGGTGGTCTGGCCACCGAACTCCTCGGCCACGAGGTCGTGCTCGGTCAGCTGGGTGCGGACCCGGTTCGGGTCGGCGCCCTCGCGGTCGATCTTGTTGACCGCGACCACGATCGGCACACCTGCCGCCTTGGCGTGGTTGAGCGCCTCGACCGTCTGGGGCATGACGCCATCGTCGGCGGCCACCACGAGGATGGCCACGTCGGTCACCGACGCGCCACGCGCGCGCATCTGCGTGAACGCCTCGTGGCCCGGCGTGTCGATGAACGTGATCTGGCGGTCGCTCTTGGTGACCTGGTAGGCACCGATGTGCTGGGTGATGCCCCCGTGCTCGCCGGAGGCGACGTCGGCCTGGCGGACCGCGTCCAGCAGCTTGGTCTTGCCGTGGTCGACGTGGCCCATGACCGTGACGACCGGCGCCCGTGGGCGCAGGGCCTCGGGCGGGTCCTCCTCGTCGGACCCGAACTCGAGCTCCTCCTCGCTCACGAACGTGATCTCGGCGTCCATCTCGGCGCCGACGAGCTCGACCAGGTCCTCCGACAGCGACTGGGTGACCGTGACCATCTCGCCCATGCCGAACAGCACGCGCACGATGTCGGTCGGGTTCACGCCGAGCTTGCCGGCCAGCTCGCTGACGGTGATGCCAGGCGTGACCTCGACCGGGCCCTCGACGTGCGCCTTGACCGGGCCGGCCGGCTGCTTGCGGCCGCGCCGGCTCTTGGCCTGCTCCTCGAACTGCTCGGCGAGGGTGGGCTCGCGCTTCTTCTTGCCCTTCTTCTTGCGTCGACCCGGGCCGGCAGGCCGCTCGGGCGCGCCAGCACCACCGGGGCGCTCGCCGGAGCCCGGCCGCTGGCCCCCGGGCGCGGCAGGCTTGTCGCCGGGCGCAGCAGGGCCACGGTCCTGGGCTGGCTTGCCCTTGGCCGCAGGCTGCTCGCCGCCGGTGCGGCCGCCCTCCTCCCGGGCGGGCGCGGGACGCACGGGCGGTGGGATCTTGCGGCGCCCCGAGCCCTCGCGGGGCAGATCGGGCTCGACGCGGCGCTTGGGCTGCACCGGGGTGCCCGAGGCCGAGGGCGAGCTCGGCGGGCGGATCGGCTGGCCCGGCCGCGGTGGGGTGCCCGGACGAGGCACGCCCGGGGTGCCCTGCTCCTCGCCGCCCTCGCGCGGCGCCTGCGGCTCGCGCTCGGCGGGCTGCTGCGCCGGCTGCTGGGTGGGCTGGGGCTGCTGGGCGGGCTGGGCCGGCTGCTGCTCCGCAGGCTGGTCCTCGGGCGCAGGCCGCACGAGCCCGCGCTCGGCCATCTCGGACGCGCTGGGTCGCTGCGCCGCCGGGTCACCGCGTGGCTCTGCCGGCTCCTCGGTGCGCGCCGCGGGCTGCTGGGGCTGCGCCGGCTGCTGCGGCGCGGCCTGCTGACCCGAGCCCGCGCCGCCGTCGGGCGCCTCCTGGGACTCGCCGCCCACGCTCACCCCGCCCGACTGGCTCTGATCGGGGCGGAAGGGCTGGGCGGCCGGACGCAGGCGCGCAGGTCGCTGGGGCTGCTCCTCCTGCTCGGCTGCGGGCTGGGCGGGCTGCTCACGCTCGCGCTGCTCGCGCTGCTCCTGCTCCTCCTGCTGCTTGCGCAGGTGCGGCGGCAGGATGCGCCGAGCCTTGGCCTCGGTCGGCGGGGTCTTGATGGCCTCGAGGTCGTACTCCTCGGCCTCCCGTCGCGCGTGCTCCTCGGCTTGGCGCTGGCGCTCGGCCCGGCTGCGGCCCAGGCTCTCCCGGAACTCCGTCGCATCGGCATCGGTCACCGTGGACGAGTGCGACTTGGCCTCGATGCCCAGCTCCTCCAAGCGACGGATGACCTCCTTGTTGGGGAGGCCGGTCTCGCGGGCGAGCTCGTAGACGCGAACCTTGCTCACCTGGTCACACTCCTGGATGCGTTGGCGTGGTGTGCGGTCGTGGCACCGCCGGAGGCGGCGATGTCCTCGCGCAACGCCTCACCGTCCAGAGTGACCCTCGAAGGCCGCAGGCGCAGCGCCCGGCGCAGCGCGCGCCCCTCGCGCGCGGTGGCGGCGTCGGCGCAGGCCGGGTCGGGGCAGCACCAGGCGCCCCTGCCGGGCATCCGAGCCCGAGGGTCGACCCGCACCCGGCCCTGGTCGACGACCAGGCGCACGAGCTCGGCCCGCGGGCGCCGGGTGCGGCAGCCCACGCAGCGGCGGACGGGGACGTGGCGGGACGTGGCTGATCACTCCTGGACGGGGTCGGCGGCCCGCTCGTCGACAGGGTCGGCGGCGGCCTCGTCGAGGGGGTCGGCGGGGCGGTCGTCGCTGGCGGCATCGTCGGGCAGGGAGGGCGCGGCCGGCCCGACCGGCGCGGTGGGCTCGCGCTCGTCGGGGCCGCTGTCCTGCGGGGTCGCGGTCGCTGCGGGGTCGATCTCCACCGGGAGCTCGATCTCGCCGATGGGGTTGCCGTGCTCGTCGACCTCCCCGCGCTCGTAGGCGGCCTGCAGGGCCGCCTGCTCCTCGGCGAACTGCGTCTGGCTGCGGATGTCGACGCGCCAGCCGGTCAGGCGCGCGGCCAGGCGCGCGTTCTGGCCGTCGCGGCCGATGGCCAGCGACAGCTGGTAGTCGGGCACGACCACGAGCGCGAGCCCCTCGTCGTCGTAGAGGTAGACCTCGTCGACCTTGGCGGGGCTCAAGGCGTTGGCGACGAGCTGCGCTGGCTCGTCGGACCAGGTGATGATGTCGATCTTCTCCTGGTTGAGCTCGTCGACGATCGCGCTGACGCGCATCCCGCGGCTGCCCACGCACGAGCCGACCGGGTCCACCGCCGGATCGGTCGAGGTCACCGCGATCTTGGTGCGGTGACCGGGCTCGCGGGCGATCCCCTTGATCCGGACGGTGCCGTCATCGATCTCGGGCACCTCCATCCGGAACAGCTCCTGGACCAGGTTGGGGTGGGTCCGGCTCGCGATGATCTGGGGGCCCTTGTAGGACCGACGCACCTCGGTGATGTAGGCGCGCAGGCGCGTGCTGTGCTGGTAGCGCTCGTTGGGGACCTGCTCGGCCACCGGCAGCACCGCCTCGGCGTTGCCGAGGTCCAGCACCGTCACACGGTTGTCGTGGACCTGCAGGGTGCCGGTGACCAGGTCGCCCTCGCGGCCCGAGTACTCGCCATAGGTCAGCTCGCGCTCGGCTTCGCGCAGGCGCTGCATCAGCACCTGCTTGGCGGTCTGGGCGACGATCCGGCCGAAGTCCCGGGGGTTGTCGACCCACTCGTTGAGGACGTTGCCGTCGTCGTCGACCTCCTGGGCCAGGACCGTGACGTCGCCGGTGTCGCGGTCGATCACCACGCGGGCGCCCTCGACGTCGTGGTTCTGCCGCTTGTAGGCGCTGGCGAGCGCCCCCTCGAGGGCCTCGACGATCGTGTCGAACTCGATGCCCTTCTCGCGCTCGATCCCCCGCAGGGCCTCGATGTCGATCGGCTTCATGGGCTCACCAGCTCCTCTTGGACAGTCGCGCGGGTCACCAGGGCAGCGTCTGGGTCGCCTTGACCAGCTCGCCGTAGGGCACGTGCACGGTCGAGCCCTCGACCTCGAGCTCGACCGCGTCGTCATGGGCGGCGCGCACGACGCCGGTCAGCTGCTCCGTTGGCTCGCCCTCGCGGGCGCGCTGCACGAGCACCTCGCGCCCGATGACGCGCGCGAACGCCTCCGGGTCGACAAGCGCCCGATCGGTCCCCGGCGAGGTGACCTCCAGGTGGTAGCTGCTGGCGAACGGGTCGTCGTCGGCGCGGTCGAGCTCGCGGGACAGCTCCTCGCTGACCCGCTGGCAGCTCTGCAGGTCCACGCCGCCGCGGCGGTCGACGATGACCCGCACGAGCCGCTGCTTGCCACCGCCCTTGACGCTGACGTCGACGAGGTCGAGGCCCGCCCGCTCCGCGATCGGAGCAGCCCGAGCCCGAAGCGCCTCTGCTTCTTCGCGGGCCATCGGTCACCTCCTCGCCACTGCGCCTCGGCATACCAAAAAAGTGGGCGTGCCCGCCCACTCGCGCCTGGTGCCGGTTCGGCTCGGTGGCCGGTCAGGTCATCCGCTGCACCGTGTTCGAGGAGCCTGTACGGGGCCCTGTGGTCGGTGGTCGGGACGCACTGCCGGCGTCGGCTGCTGTCGCGACACGCCGGGATCGGCCCGGCGGCGCCGGGCACACGGACCATAGCAGAGGGGTGCTGGGCAGGCAAGCAGACCTGCGTCGCTTGCGCCCAGGCCGCCCCAGGGTCGGTCTGGGGTCGGCGTCAGCCCTCGCCGGAGCGGCTCGCGTGCGTCACGAGCTCCAGCAGCGCGGGGTGCAGCGCCGGCGTGGCCGCGACGACGGTCTCCGAGGGGCCTAGGGCGTCTTCCCCTGTCAGGGTGGTGACCGCGGCGCCCGCCTCGGCGGCCAGCAGCGCCCCGGCCGCGATGTCCCAACGCCCCGAGCCGGTGGTGACGAAGGCGTCGGCGCGCCCGGCGGCGACGTCAGCGAGGTCGGCGGCCCCCGAGCCGGTCACGCGCAGCGACAGGACCTGCCCCGCCAGCCCGGCGGCCACCGCCTGGTCGGGTCGGCCGCGGGTCAGCGCGCCGAGCGCCACGAGCGCCTCATCGAGGGTGGCTGTGGTCCCGCACCGCAGGGGCTCGCCGTCCTGGGCCGCACCCGCGTCGCGCCCGGCGTCGTAGAGCTCGCCGGTGCTGGGCAGGTGGATCGCTGCGGCGGCGAGGCGGTCGTCGGCGTCGCAGAACGCGATCGACACCGCCCACCGGGGGCGGCCCTTGAGGAAGTTGGTCGTGCCATCCAGCGGGTCGACGTACCAGCGTCGACGGCCGCGCACCGACGCCTCGGGGACCTCCTCGCCCTCCTCGCCGACCACGACATCGCCGGGCAGCGCCGCGGCGATCCGCTCGCGGATGAGCTCCTCGGCGGCGCGGTCGGCGGCGCTGACCGGGTCGGTGCCGCCCTTCCACTCGGCGGTCACACCGCGCGCGACGTGCTCAAGCAGCACCGACCCGGCCTCGCGGGCGAGGGCGACCGCCAGCGCGCGCTCGGAGCCCGGCGTGGGCTGGGGCTCCCCGTTCGCGGCCACCGGTCAGGCCACGACGGTCGGGGCGCCCTCGCCGCGCTCGGCGCGGATCTCGTCGGCGACCTCGCGGGCGTAGCGCACCAGGGCGTCGACGATCTCGTCCTCGGGCACGGTGAAGAGCACCTCGCCGCGCCGGATGATCTGGCCCTTGCCCTTGCCGGCGGCCACGCCGAGGTCGGCTTCGCGGGCCTCGCCCGGACCGTTGACGATGCAGCCCATCACCGCGACCCGCAGCGGGACGTCGACGCCTTCGAGGCCCTGCTGGACCTCCTCGGCGAGGGTGTAGACGTCGACCTCGGCGCGGGCGCAGGAGGGGCAGCTGACCACGTCGAGGCCGCGCTCGCGCAGGTGCAGGGCCTCGAGGATGCCCACGCCGGCCTTGACCTCCTCGACGGGGTCGGCCGACAGCGACACGCGGATCGTGTCGCCGATGCCCTCGGCGAGCAGGGCCCCGATCCCCACGGCGCTCTTGATGCTGCCGGTGACCGCCGGGCCGGCCTCGGTCACGCCGAGGTGCAGGGGGTAGTCGCACGCCTGGGACAGCAGGCGGTAGGTCTGCACCATGACCCACGGGTCCGAGTGCTTGACCGAGATCTTGATGTCGCCGAAGCCGACGTCCTCGAGCAGCCGCGCCTCGTCCAGGGCGGACTCGACCATCGCCTCGGGTGTGACGCCGCCGTGCTTGTCCAGCAGCCGCTGCTCCAGCGAGCCGCCGTTGACCCCGATGCGGATCGGGACGCCGGCCTCCTTGGCCGCGTCGCCGATCACCTTGACCTTGGAGTGGTCACCGTTCTTGTGGATGTTGCCGGGGTTGATGCGGATCCCGGCCACGCCCGCCTCGATCGCCGCCATGGCGTACTTCCACTGGAAGTGGATGTCGACGATGACGGGCACGGTCGACTTCTGGGCGATCTCGGCCAGGGCGTCGGCGTCGCGCTGGCGCGGGCACGCCACCCGGACTAGGTCGACGCCCGCGGCGTTGAGCGAGGCGATCTGCTGGAGCGTGGCGTTGACGTCGTAGGTCGGCGTCGTGGTCATCGACTGGACGCTGACGGGCGCGCCGCCGCCGACCGGCACCGGTCCCACGTGGAGGCGCCGCGTCTGCCGTCGCACCGGCGGCCGGTGGTGCGGCGGGAGACCGTCGTCGGGCGGGGTGACGTGCAGCGGCAGGTTCGTGGCCAAGGCTGGCTCCGCTCGCGGGTCGCCGTCGATGGTGGTTCCCTGACAATGATGCCCAGCGCCGGTGGCGCCGCAACGCCCCCGGTCCTGGCACGGCGAGTGGACGCCGGTGGACCCCGCCTCCCCGGGGCCCTCCCCGGGGCCCTCGCCGGGCCGCCCTCGCCCTAGCCGACGATCGGCTGGACGAGGTCGGCGACGATGAGCGTGCCGGCCAGCACCAGCACCAGCGCCAGCACCGCGGCGGTCAGCGGCCAGAGCTTCGCCGGGTCGATGTAGGTCTCGCGGCCGTCGCGCCGCAGGCGGGCGCGGGCCCCCTCGATGAGGGTCACCGCGAGGTGACCGCCGTCGAAGGGCGTCAGCGGCAGCAGGTTCAGGATCGCCAGCGCCAGGTTGAGCTGGCCCAGCAGCAGCAGCATCTGACCGCCGGCGCCCTCGCCGATGCCCAGCGCGAAGACCTGGCCAGCGCCGACGATGCTGACCGGGCCCTCCACCGCCTCCTGCGACTCGGGCGCGGTGAACCGGGCCTCCCAGTAGCCCGGGTCGAACAGGCTGCCCAGCGCGCTGAACAACAGCCCCGTCTGCGAGGGCAGCGAGTAGGAGCCGACGAACGTCTCGCCGAGGGCCTCGCCGGCCGAGTGGTCCACCGTCAGGACCTCGGCGGGGGCGACCCCCAGCGGGGGGCCCTCCCAGCCCTCGACGGCGGCGGTGCGCTCCTCGCCGTCGCGGACGTAGCTGACCGCCACCTCGTCACCAGCCTCCTGGGGCAGCACGCCCTCGAGGTCCTGGAACACCTCGACGGGCTGGCCGTCCACCGCGGTGATGCGGTCGCCGTCGGCCAGCCCGGCGGCCTCGGCCTGGCTGCCCTCCTGGACCATCACCTCGTTGGTGCCCAGCGGCTCGAAGTCCTCGGTCATCGCGGGGAGCTCGGCGACGGCCAGCGCGCCCCACGTGAACAGGACCGCGAGCACGAGGTTGGTGGCCGGACCGGCGAAGATCGTGGCGAACCGGTGGTGCCGCGGCGCCCTGAAGTACAGCCGCTCCTCGGGCACGCCCTCGGGCCGGTCGTCGGCGGTCATGCCGCTGATGCGCACGAACCCGCCGAGCGGCAGCAGCTTCACGCCGTACTCGGTCTCCCCGCGCGTGGTGGACCAGACGGTCGGGCCGAAGCCCACGAAGAACTGGCGCGCGTGGATGCCGTAGCGGCGCGCGACGAGGAAGTGGCCGAGCTCGTGGATGGTGATGCACAGCAGCAGCACCACGATGAACAGGATGATGGCGATCACTGGTGGGCTCCTGATCGCGGGTCGCCGGGAGCGGGCTCCGCGGGGGCGCCGAGGCGGACGGCCTCCTCGCGGGCGATCCGGCGAGCCTCCTCCTCTGCGGCGAGCACGGTGGCCAGGTCCGTCGCACCAACCGGTGCGGCACGGTCCAGGGTACGCGCGACCACCTCGGTGATGCCGAGGAACGGCAGCCGCTCGTGGAGGAACGCCGTCACCGCCTCCTCGTTGGCGGCGTTGAACGCTGCGGGCGCGGTGCCGCCGGCGCGTCCGGCGGCGCGCGCCAGCTCGACCATGGGGAAGGTGTCGGCATCGACGGGCTCGAACGTGAGCTCTCGGGCGCGGGTCCAGTCGAGGCGGTTCGCGGCCGGCGCGAGCCGCTCGGGCCAGCCCAGCGCCAGCTGGATGGGCATCGTCATGTCCGGCGGGCTGACCTCGGCCAGGGTGGCCCCGTCGACGAGCTCGACCATCCCGTGCACCACCGACTGGGGGTGGACCACCACGGTGATGCGCTCGTAGGGCACGCCGAACAGCAGGTGCGCCTCGATGACCTCGAGCCCCTTGTTGGCCAGGGTGGCCGAGCTGACGGTGATGACCGCGCCCATCGACCAGGTCGGGTGGGCCAGCGCGTCCGCCACACCCACGTCGGCGAGCTGCTCGCGCGTGCGCCCACGGAAGGGGCCGCCGCTGGCGGTGATCAGCAGCCGCTCGACCTCCTCCNCANCGTGTCCCGCCAGCAGCTGAGCCAGCGCGGAGTGCTCGCTGTCGACCGGCACCAGCCGGTGGGGGCCGTGGCGCTCCTCGGCTGCGCGGGCGGCGTCCAGGACGAGCTCGCCGCCGACGATCAGCGACTCCTTGTTGGCCAGCGCCAGGCGGCTGCCCGCAGCCAGCGCCGCCAGCGTCGGGCGCAGCCCGCGGGAGCCGACCATCCCGTTGACCACCACGTCGGCGCCGCCGCCGGCGACGGCGCGCACGGCCTCGTCCCCGGCCTCGACATCGCAGTCGGTGTCGGCCAGGGCCTCGCGGGCGACCGCAGCGGCCGCCTCGTCGGCGAGCGCGAGCTGTCGCGCGCCCACCGCGCGAGCCTGGGCGGCGGCCTCCTGCCCGCGCGAGCCGGCCGCGAGGGCGGTGACGGCGAAGCGCTCGGGGTGGGCGGCGCACACCGCGAGGGTCTGCTCCCCGATCGAGCCGGTGCTGCCGAGCACCGCGACGCTGCGCACGCTCACGGTCCGGTCTCCAGCTGGATCGGCCAGCGCTGCCACGCGTCCTGGGCGGCGGGCAGCAGCCGTCCGCTGCCGAGCCGCTGCTCGGCGTAGAGCTGGCCGCAGGCGGCGTCGATGTCGCCGCCGCGGTTGTGGCGCACCGTCGCGGGCAGCCCGGCGGCCTGCAGCACCCCGGCGAAGGCCTGCTGGTCGGGCAGCGGCGGGGCGTGCCAGGGCACCGCGGGCGTGGGGTTCATGGGGATGAGGTTGACGTGGGCCACCCGGGGGGCGTCGCGGCGGGTGAGCAGCGCGGCGAGCTGCTCGGCGTGGGCGCGCTGGGCGTTCACCCCGTCGATCAGGATGTACTCGAACGTCATGCGGCGCCCGGTGGCCTCCTGGTGCGCTCGGCACGCGCGCAGCAGCGCGTCGAGGCCGAACTGCCGGTTGACCGGCACGAGGTCGTCGCGCAGCGCATCGGTGGGCGCGTGCAGGCTGACCGCCAGGGTGATCGGCAGGCCCAGCTCGGTCAGCCGGGCGATGCCGGGCACCAGCCCGACGGTGGAGACCGTGATGCTGCGCGCCGACAGCCCCAGGCCGCGCTCGGGGTCGTGCAGCCAGCGGATCGCTGCCACGGTCGCCTCGACGTTGGCCAGCGGCTCCCCCATGCCCATGAACACCACGTTGGTCACGTGGTCGGGCACCCCGGGGATGGCGATGGCCCCCTCGCGCAGGCGCCGCTGGAGCGCGGTCACCTGGCGCACGATCTCGCCGACGCGCAGCTGGCGGCGAAACCCCGCCTGGCCCGTGGCGCAGAACGGGCAGCCCAGCGCGCACCCCGCCTGGGTCGACACGCACACGGTGGCGCGTCCCGCGCGCTCGGCGGTGCGCGGATAGCCCATCAGCACCGCCTCGATGGCCTCCGCCGCGGGACTGCCGGCTCCCTGCGTGGCGTCGGCGCCGGTGGCGCTGCCCGCGGCNTCGGTGGCCCCGAGCTCGAGCAGCAGCTTGTGGGTCTGGCCGCCGTCGGCGGTGCGGTGCGCCAGCACGCGCCCGGGCGGGTCGAGGCGCCCGGCCAGGCGCGCGCGCAGCGCCGCGGGCAGGTCGGTCATCTCCTGGGGGTCGTCCACGCCGCGCTGCAGCCAGCCGCGCAGCTGGCGCACCCGGTAGGCGGGCTCGCCGTCGAGGATCTCGCCCAGCTCGGCGTCGTCGCAGGCGAAGGGATCGACCGTCATCACCGCCATCATGCCGTGCCGCACCGGGCCGGGACGCGGAGCCCTCGGCGGGGGCGGCTCACACGCCGAACGCGGCCAGGGTGAGGTGCGCTGCGGGCAGGGCGAAGACGATGGCGTCCACGCGGTCCATGACGCCACCGTGACCCGGGATGAGGGTGCCGAGGTCCTTGAGGCCGAGGTCGCGCTTGACCAGCGACTCGGTGAGGTCGCCCACGGTGGCGAACGCGACCACCGCCAGCGCCACCACCACCGCCACGACGACCTCGAGCAGCGGGGTGGCAAGCGCCACGCTCCCGGCGACGGCCAGGGCCAGGACCAGGCCACCGGCGAAGCCCTCCCAGGTCTTGCCGGGGCTCACGGTCGGCGCGAGCTTGTGGCGTCCGAGCAGCACGCCCGCTCCCCACGCGCCGATGTCGTTGGCCACCGCCAGCGCGACGGTCAGCAGCAGCAGCCACTGCCCGTCGTCGCGGACCAGCAGCAGTGCGGCGAAGGCCGCCAGCAGCGGCACCCAGCAGGCCATGAGGGCGCTGGCGGCGAAGTCGCGCCCGAGGGGTCGGCGCTCGCGGCCCCGCCGGCGGCGCACCAGATCCGCCGTCACGGCGTGCACCACCGCCCCGGTGACGGCGAGCACCAGCCCGAGTCCGACGCCGGCCGGACCGAGCTCGTAGGCGCCGAACAGCATCACCACGGCGGCCACGGCGATCACCGCGGTGGCCGGATGCAGCCCGAGCGGGCGCAGCGCCCGCCGCAGCTCGACGAGCGCGAGCACCACCAGCAGCGCGATGAGCGCCAGGAGCGCGTAGGGCGCCCACACCAGCAGGCCCAGGAACGCCGCAGCCAGCGTCACCCCCGAGGCGATCGCTGCCGGCAGGTCCCGCCCGCCGCGGTGTCGCCGCGCGCTGCGCCCACCAGCAGCCGCGCCGCCAGCCGCGTCCGCGGCGGCGTCATCAGGGCCCGAGGGCCCATCGCCGGGGGTCGTCACACCTCCAGCAGCTCCTGCTCCTTGTTGGTGAGGAGCTCGTCGATCTGTCCGACGTGATCGTCGGTGATGTCCTGCAGCTTGCTCTCGGCCCGGCGCACCTCGTCCTCGCTCGCCGCGCCGTCGTCGGCCAGGCGCTGCAGGTCCTGCTTGGCCTGACGCCGGATGTTGCGCACCGACACGCGCCCCTCCTCGGCCTTCTCGCGCGTGTGCCGGACGAAGTCCTTGCGCCGCTCCTCGGTCAGCTCGGGGAACACCACGCGGATGACCTGACCGTCGTTGTTGGGGTTCAGGCCGAGATCCGAGGCGATGATGGCGCGCTCGATCTCCTTCATCGCGGACTGGTCGAAGGGGCTGATGACCAGCATGCGCGCCTCGGGCACGCTGATGCCGGCCAGCTGCTGCAGCGGGACCTTGGTGCCGTAGTACTCGACCGGCAGGTCCTCCAGCAGCTGCGGGTTCGCTCGGCCGGTGCGGATCTTGCCGAACTCCTGGCGCGTGCGGGACACCGCGCCCTTCATCTTCTTGCGGGCATCGTTCAGGATGTCGTCGGGATCGCTCACCGGGTCGCCTCCGTCTCGGCGTCGTCGTCCTTGCTCTGGGGATGGACCAGCGTCCCGATCGGCTCCCCGCGGACGGCTCGACGGATGTTGCCCTCCTCCAGCAGCTGGAAGACGATGATCGGCAGCTCGTTGACCATGCACAGCGAGATGGCGGTCTCGTCCATCACGCCGAGGCCGCGCTGGAGGGCGTCGAGGAACGTCAGCGTGGTGAAGCGCGAGGCGTTCGGGTGGGTGCGGGGATCAGCGTCGTAGACGCCGTCGACTCGCGTGGCCTTGAGGATCGCCTGGGCCCCGACCTCCAGGGCGCGCTGGGCCGCGGCGGTGTCGGTGGTGAAGTAGGGGGCGCCGAGCCCGGCGGCGAAGATCACCAGCCGGCCCTTCTCCAGGTGCCGGATGGCGCGGCGACGGATGTAGGGCTCGGCGAGCTCCTGCATGGCCACCGCGCTCTGGACCCGCGTCTCCAGCCCCTGCTTCTCGCAGGCGTCCTGGAGCGCCAGCGCGTTGATGACCGTGGCCAGCATCCCCATCTGGTCGGCTGCCGAGCGCTCCATGCCCGCCGCCTGCGGGCTCGCGCCGCGGAAGATGTTGCCCCCGCCGACCGAGACGCCCACCTGGACGCCCTCGCCGCAGACCTCGGTGAGCTGGGCGGCGATGGAGCGCACCACGTCGGGGCTGATCGAGTTGTCGCGGTCAGCGAAGGCCTCGCCCGACAGCTTGAGCAGCACCCGCTCGTACTGGCCTCGATGCTCTGCCACCGTGGAGCCTTCCGCCGGGGTCGACGCTGACTGGCCCGGGATGCTACCGGACCGGCAGGCCTGGCCCCGTCACCGGACCCGGCCCCGTGGCGCGACGCCCTCAGCCCGGCCCGCGCCCGCGGCCGTCACTCGGAGACGGCGAACCGCGCGAACCGGCGGACCTCGACCTTCTCGCCGCTGGTGCGCTGCACCTCGTCGACCAGGTCGGCGATGGTGCGCGAGTCGTCCTTGACGTAGGGCTGGTTGAGCAGCACCTTCTCCTTGTAGAAGGCCTTGAGCTTGCCCTCGACGATCTTCTCGACGATGTGCTCGGGCTTGCCCTCGTCGCGCGCCTCCTTCTCGGCGAAGCGGCGCTCGGTCGCCAGGGTCGCCTCGTCGACGTCGGCCTCGCTGACCACCGCCGGTCGCATGGCGGCGATGTGCATCGCCAGCTCCCGGGCGAGGTCCTGGAACTGCTCGTTCTTGGCCACGAAGTCGGTCTCGCAGTTGAGCTCGACCAGGACGCCCACCTTCGGCGGCAGGCCCGGCGAGGGCGTGTGCAGGTAGGAGTGGACGATCCCCTCCGAGGCGGTGCGCTCGGCGGCGCGATCGGCCATCTTCGCGCCGGTGCGCTCGCGCACCAGCTCGGCGGCGCGGTCGAAGTCGCCCTCGGCGTCGGTGAGCGCCCTCTTGCAGTCCATCATGCCGGCGCCAGTGGCTTCGCGGAGCTGCTTGACGATGGCGGCGGAGATCTCGGCCATGGGTGGTCCTCCGGTGCGGTGCGGGGGTGGTGGGTGGGGTCGTGCCGGCCCGCGGGCGTGCGGCACGGTGCCGGCGGTCGGGG
>SL_8KL_010_SEDDRAFT_10000364_pt1 | contig 38947 bp, 40 predicted proteins | sample SodLakKL_010_SED_4_FD_11160 | JGI IMG/M metagenome (IMG submission 11160)
TAANTGTCGGTTTTGGAATTTCACCAAATCTGCCCTCTCAGGCTCGTGGACTTTTACCACCGGTATGGAATTTCACCACTCCCCGTCAGCTTATTCTATTATATTTTTTATTTCCTTAATAAGTTTATCATATCTGCAGAAAACTGTAAAGATTAACGGCAGATAAGGCTTTAAAGATCTCTAAATCTGGCCCTGAATTCCCTGACCGCTGCAGCTGGATCATCCTGTCCTAACACAGCAGACCCGGCCACAATGATATCAGCCCCTGCCTCGATCACCCTGTGAACATTATCAGGCTTCAAACCACCATCGACGGCAATATGAGCCTGACTTCCGTTTTTTTTCAGAATCTCCTCCGTCTTGCTTATCTTCTTCTCCATGATCGGTATGAAATCCTGCCCTCCAAAGCCGGGGTTTACGGTCATGATTAAAATCAGATCCAAATCCGGTAGTATATATTCGATATTATTCAGGGGAGTGCCGGGATTTAATGATATGCCGGCTTTAACCCCTGCGGATTTTATCTTCTGCAAAACCCTGTGGCTGTGTTCCGTGGCTTCCACATGAAAAGTTATACAATCACTGCCAGCCCTGACGAAATCATCGATATAATCTCCCGGATTCTCGATCATAAGATGTGTATCAAATTCCAGCTCGGTTTTGTCCCTTATGCTCTCAATTACCAGCGGACCAAATGATATATTGGGAACAAAATTGCCGTCCATAATATCGAGATGCAGCATATCGGCTGAGGAGATCTTTTCCAGCTGTTCCTCCAGCCGGGAAAAATCAGCAGCCAGCAGCGATGGAGCGAGTTTAGTCATAGTCAGGCCCTCCCTGTTCTTTAACAAGTTCGAGTAATCTGAGATAGGATTCATAGCGAAATTCATTGATATTTTCCTCTGTTACAGCTTTTTTAACGCCACAATCTGGTTCATGGGAGTGGGTGCAGGAGCTAAAATGACAGTTAGCAGCATATTCATCGAACTCGGGAAAACAGAATCTAACCTCTCCGGAATCGAGATGCTCGAGTGAGAGGGAGGTAAAACCCGGGCTGTCTGCGACCCAGCCACCTTCAGGCAGGGCAAGAAGCTTTACCTGTCTTGTGGTGTGTTTGCCCCTCTTTAATTTTTCGCTGATCTCGCCCAGCTCCAGGTTCGCATCCGGCACAAGTTCATTTATCAAAGCGGATTTGCCCACACCTGAAGGGCCTGCCATCACATTGATGCCCCGCTGAAATGATTGTCTGACAGAGTCCAGGTTCTCCTTTTCCCTGACACTGAATGTGTAAAGAGAATAACCCGCTTCTCTGTATGCAGAAATTTTCTCCTCTTCTCGACTGAGAAAATCCCGATCCAGATCGATTTTGTTTATAAAGATCACGGGTCTAAATCCCTCTGCCTCCACCAGCAGCAGAAATCGATCCAGAAGCTGAAAATCGATCTCAGGCCTTTCCACCGATAACATGATGTTTACAGCCGATATATTGGCCACCCTGGGCCGGGAGAGAAGGTTGTCCCGGGGCAGGAGCTCCTCGATCATCTCATCTTCCACCACTACTCTGTCACCGGGATATATAGTTTTCTGTATCCTCCCCCTGACCTCACACCGATGTTCCTCTCTTCTCTCATCTGCCACATAAAAAAAGCCACCTATGGTGCTCGTTACAATTCCTTTCATGATATTTCATATGCCACCCCGCTTTAATCGATAACTCTATTATAGATCATTTCCTCATCCCGGAGAATCTGATAGCGCGTATCTCCCCGGCTGTAAACCTCTATCTCCACTTCCTCTCCAGGAGGAAGAAACTTCTGCCAGACAACTTCCCTGCCCGCCTCATCCTCGATGATTAGACGGTATTCCGCCCTCTCATCACCCGCTGTGGTAAAATTGATTGAGCGTCTATTGAAGTCCTCTGTGTTCTTTTCTTCGGATAAACCTTCACTGACAATAACATCAATGCTGCGGCCGGCAGAGACTGAACGTCCGGGCTGAACTGACTGGTCAATGATCAGACCTTCTGGAATACGCTCACTCGTATTCTCCTCCACACCACCCAGCCTTAGATTGCTGGCATGCAGTATTTCCTGTGCATCTCTCCAGTCAACGCCGATCAGACCGGGCACTTCAACCTGAGAAGGGGCCGGACCCATGCTGACAATTAAATCAACTTCCTCTGAAAGCGGGTGCTCGCTCTCGACCGGGGGTTCCGTTCCTATAACAGTATCCTGGGGATAAAGATCAGAAAATTCATAGACTGTTTCACCTTTCTCATAACCGGCATTCTCAAGAACCAGCCTGGCCTCCCTTTCCTCCATGCCTATCAAATCCGGGATATTATCCTGTTCCGGGCCGGTACTTATATAGATTTCCACCGGCCTTGTCTGCCTGATCTCAGTTCCGGGAGGAGGTTCCTGTTTGGCCACATGTTCTTCGGATATCTCCGGATCGCTTATCTCCCCGGCAATTTCAAAATCAAGATTGGTCTCTGTTAGCTCTCTTTCCGCCTCACTTAACTCCCTGCCCACAATGTCGGGAACTTCTTCCACAGGAACATTCATAAACAAATTATAGGCCAGCAGTGTTATACTGCCGATAGCCACAAAAACAATTACAACCAGGGACATATATTTCAGAGAGGAGGGCAGTCTGCCCCACAATATCCGGGGTAAATTCTCCCTGACAGAATCTCCTTTATGCTTCTCCTCGGCAATCTTATCTCTGTTATCCTCTGCCTGAGCAGTACTGTCTTCTTCCTGACCGCTACTTTCGCTCTTAATCTGCTCTGCTCTGCTGAAAGCATTCCTGGCCTTTTCAATACCATCCTTCAACTCCCGTGCTGACTCAAAGCGATCTTCGGGATTTTTGGCCATCGCCTTTCTGACCAGACAATTAATCTCTTCGGGAAAATCAGCACCTAACTGCAGATCAGGTATGGGGGATTGCACGTGCTGCACTGCCACAGATATGGGGGTGTCACCCGTATAGGGAACCTTCCCGGTCAGCATTTCGTAGATGACAACACCGAGTGAATATATATCCGTGGCGGGTTTTACCTTCTCACCCTGAGCCTGTTCAGGCGAAAAATAATGGGCGCTGCCTTCTATCGAATCTGTAAGTGTCAGTGTTTTAGAGGTGTTGACAGCTCTGGCTATGCCAAAATCTGTGACCTTGACCTTGCCTTCATCTGTCACCAGTATATTATGAGGTTTTATGTCACAGTGCACAATATTGTTTTCATGAGCTTTGATCAATGCAGAAGAAATCTGATCAGCAATGTCCAGTGCTCTTGCAGCAGAGAGTGGCCCCTCATTTTCTATGTACTCTTTAAGGTTATGACCGGTTATATTTTCCATTACCAGGTAATGTCTATCATCTTCCTGACCCATATCATAGATACTGACAATATTGGGATGTGACAATCTGGCCACAGCCCGTGCTTCCCGCCTTATTCTCTTTATAAATTCACTGTTGCTGGCAAACTCCTGTTTCAACATCTTGATAGCAACAGGGCGGTCTAAGAGCAGGTCGGTGGCTCCATAAACCACAGCCATTCCGCCTTCTCCGAGCACTTTATTCAGCTTATATCTTTTACCCAGTTTTTCACCAACCATTAACACTCACCTCTATCTCAGGAAAACAAACCTGCAACAACTGTGATATTATCTTTCCCTCCGGCATTCAGACCGGCTTTTAGCAGGGTACTGCATAATTTTTCAGGGCTGCTGCTCTCAGAGGCTATCTCTTCGATCTCCTTTTCTCTAATCATATCGGTCAGGCCATCAGTGCAGAGTATCAGCATATCACCTTTTTTCAGATCCAGATGACCTGAATCTATATCAATATCTGATTCCAGGCCTATAGCCTGGGTGAGCACATTGCTGCGGGGGTGCTGAAAAGCCTCTTCAGAGGTCAACCTTCCCTCATCAATCATCCTGGCCACCAGGGAGTGATCGCGGGTGATCTTCTTTAAACAATTATCTCTATAGAGATAAATTCTGCTGTCCCCCACATGGCTATAATAGAATGTTCCTTCATGGACTGCACCGGCGGAAAAAGTTGTGCCCATACCTCTGTAAGCAGGTTTTTCTTCACCCAGACTTATCACCTTTTCGTTGGCACTCTCCACCAGCTCTCTCATCTGCTCCTCACTGCAGTGAGCACTATCGAATTGATACTCCTCTGCTGTTTCAATAACTTTGGAGCTGGCCACATCCCCGGCACTGTGTCCACCCATACCATCCGCTACAGCCAGTATGCAGTAAGGCTTTTCTCTTATCAGAAAATCATCTTCATTCTTGCTGCGCATTTTTCCCCTGTCGGTATAGCCGGCAGTTTCCATCAGCTATCATGCCTCCTGTTTTGCCTGAGCTGACCGCAGGCTGCCTCATTCTCCCGGCCTCTGCTCTTTCTGATAGTTGCCGAAATATCCAGCTCTTCCAGCCAGCTTTTGAATCTGTACAATCTTTCTTCTTCAGGAGATTTAATGTCAAGCCGGGGAACAGGATTGGCACTGATGATATTTACATGACTTTTGAGGCCCTGGCAGAATTGAGCTAAAGCCTCAGCATCATCCCTGCTGTCATTTTCTCCTTCCAGAAGAATATATTCTAATGTCACTCTGCGTCCGGTCATTTCGTTATATTCTCTCAATGACTCCTTGAGCTGAGGCAGTGAATATTTTTTATTCACAGGCACCAGATTTGAACGCTTATCCACATCTGCAGAATGGAGAGATATGGCCAGACCAACCTGAGGAAAATCACGGGCGAATTCCTCTATAATGGGAATTATTCCCACAGTTGAGACCGTAATCCTGCGCCGGCCGAAATCAAAGCCCTCCCGGGATATAAAGATCTCCAGCGATTTTTTAACTTCACGGTAATTGAGAAAAGGCTCACCCATACCCATATATACTATATTCCTTATCAGACCCTTATCTTCACTATTTAAATATTTTGCCATCTGCCAGACCTGTTCGACAATTTCAGCGGCTTCAAGGTCTCTGCTCTTACCATCAAGACCTGTAGCACAGAAATTACAGCCCACATTACAGCCTATTTGTGATGATATACAGGCAGTAAATCTTCTTTCCTGTGACTGGGGCAGCAGAACGCTCTCTAAATTATCGCCGTCATCTGTTCCCCATAAAAACTTTACAGTCCTATCTCCTGCCACACTTTTTTCCTGCAGTTCCAGCAGATTTAAATCGTATTCTTCTTCCAGAAAACACTGATAATCACCGGGCAGATTCTTCATCTCAGAGGGCGATAATTTTAGATTTTTATATATCCAGTTAAAAACCTGTTCAGCACGAAAAGCAGCAAAATCAGCTTTTTCACTTTCTCTTCTGAGTTCATTGAGTGTTCTGCCCAGAATAGCAGCCATCCTCTATTTCCTCCCGGTTTATCTGGCATCAATATAGGGAACTTCACGAGTCTTTATATATATTTTTCCGCCTCCACCTGAGAAAAGACCGGAAGAGGAGATCTCCCTCTCCGCTCCAACTATTTTCATGGTATCAACATCGGCTGAGGTTGTGACATGGATCTGGAGAATTTTGCCCAGGAAGGGACCGGCCATGTTGGCCAGCAGCATGGCCAAAAGCATCGTCCAGATAGAAAAGAATCCGGTATAAAATAATATCATTAAAAAAATCACTGCCGAAGCCAGATTGGCTGCAGTTATGGTAGTTCCACAGCGATCATGCACAACCAGCATATTATCCCCCTCTTTTAATCTCTTCAGTCCCTCTCTGGCCGCATTCTCCACCTTAACCACATCATCCGCTCCGATGATATAAAAGCCATCTTCATCCGCATATCCGGCAAGGCCCTGATAGGAAAATATCTCTTCCAGCACATTTATGGTGGCATGCTCGAGGCCGTGGTTCTTTCTCAGGCCGGGATTTTTGGCGATCCTATACAGCTCACCGGGAACGGAAAATAGACTCGTAATTGAAGTTAATGTGAACTTCAGCGGGATCAATAACAGTAAAAACACAAAGAACAGCAAAAAGGGCCCCAGCAATATGGGGAAGAAAAATATTAATATAAGCAGTAAAAGCCAGAAAGCCATTTTTTAACCTCCTGCCGGGTCTTTTTCACCCAGAAGCTCCCCTTTTTCCGGTTGATAGCCATTGATAAAATCCGCCGCCTCCATCCTCCGGGAGCCGGCCAGCTGCAGGGATTTTATCTTAACATTATCATCCCCGGCAGTTCCTACCTGAAAACCATTGTTTTGGTCAGCATAAATGATTTTCCCCGGTTTTCCTTTCTCATCTGCATTCACAGAAGCAGCAGACCATAATTTGAGTCTCTCACCCCGAAAATAGGTGAAGGCACCGGGCCAGGGGTTAAACCCACGAATGAAATCAACGATCTTATCCGCCTCTGAGGCAAAGTTCACCTCTCCATCCTCACTTTTCAGGGGCGGAGTATAGGTGGCTTTTTCTTCATCCTGGGGTTGAGGTTCTATGCTTCCAGCTGAAAATTCCTGCAGAGTCTGCAAAAGCAGGTCAGCCCCTTTCTCTGCCAGTTTATCATGAAGGCTGCCGGCCGTATCATTCTTCTCAATTTTTACCGCACTCTGTTTTAAAATATCGCCTGAATCCAGGCCTTCGTCCATATATATTGTGGTTACACCGCTTTTTTTCTCGCCGTTTATTATTGCATGCTGGATGGGGCTTGCTCCTCTGTATTTGGGCAGAAGTGAAGCATGCAGATTAACCGGAGCTAGCTTGGGTATATCAAGAACCTGAGTCTGGAGTATCTGACCGAAAGCGGCAACAACAAGATACTCCGGTTCGATCTTCTTGAGATATTCCACACTTTCATCGCTGTTTATTTCTTCGGGGGTGAAAATTTTCAGGCCCAGTTTTTCAGCCTCTTTACCTACGGGAGTTTGTCTGAGCTTTTGATCCCTGCCGCTTTTGCGGGGAGGCTGTGTTATTGTAAGATCGATATTAATATTCTGAGATTCATAGAGCGTCTTTAGAGCGGGAAGGGCAAATTCAGCACTTCCCATAAATACAGTTTTCATCAATGTTTTCTCTCCTTCTCCCCGGTATCGATACTCGAAAGCGGCACATCCACGAGTTTATCCACAAAGAGCTCACCATTGAGATGATCAATCTCATGCTGTATAACCCGGGCCAGCAGACCGGAAAAAGTATTTTGATGAATTTCCCCATCTATATCCTGATATCTTAATACTATGCCTTCAGCCCGGGGAACAGGCCCCTGACGTCCGGGTATACTCAGACACCCTTCCTCCCTGATCACGCTGCCTTCCTCGCTGATAATTTCGGGATTTATCAGGGCAAGCATCTCTTCTTCCACATCTATTACAGCTGCACGCTGTAAGATGCCTATTTGATTTGCAGCCAATCCCAGACCTTCTTCATTTCTGAGAGTATCTATCAAATTATTTATGAGCTCTGTGGTGTTTTCACCAAAGTTCTCAATTTTTTTGGCTTCAGTTCTCAAGACAGGGTCTCCAATCGTTTTTATCGGCATAACTGCCATTCTATTCACCTCCATTCTGAAAGCGGCTCCTTCTCTTATTTTGATTACATCATATTATAACATTGAGAGGGGATCGACATCAACTGAATAATTTACATGCCCGGGAATATTATCATCGAGATAGGGCATAAATTTTTTCATAAAATGAAGACGGGAAGATACGCTGGAAAAGTACAGCAAAAGATGCCATCTCAACCGGCCCTTTAACCTCTCCAGAGGAGCGGGATTGGGTCCGAAATAATCCATTTTCCCGGGACAGTTTATGTGCAGATATTTTCTCACTTCAGCAGCAAAATTTTCTAGAACTCTTCTCTCTCTGTCGGTTTTAAATATCAATCTGACCAGCCGGGAAAAAGGAGGATAATTTAATCTGCTTCTCAGCTTCAGTTCTTCTTCATAAAATAAATCAATATCATCTGCCAGCATCGACTGAAGGGCATAGTGATCCGGAGAAAAAGTTTGAACAATCACCTCTCCCTTCTTCTTTCCCCTGCCGGCTCTGCCGGCAACCTGAGTTAAAAGCTGATAGGTTCTTTCAGAGGCCCGAAAATCGGGAAGATTTAAAATCAAATCTACCCCTAAAACCCCCACAAGAGTTATATTGTGAAAATCATGTCCTTTAGCTATCATCTGAGTGCCGACAAGTATATCTATATTTCCCTGCTCAACTTCTGTGAGAATATCACGGTGGGAATTCTTTCTGCCGGTTGTATCCCTGTCCATTCTGGAGATCTCTGCCCGGGGGTAAATTTCTGCCAGTCTCTCTTCCAGTCGCTCGGTGCCGGCTCCAAACTCCTTCAGAAAATCACTTCCACAGGAAGGGCAGCGGTCTGGAACACCCTGCCTGTAATCACAGTAATGACAATTCAGACTGTCGGACTCTTTGTGGTAGGTTAAAGTAATATCGCAATTTTTGCATTTGATGGCATCGCCGCACTCCTGACAGAGCATAAAGCTGGCAAAACCTCTTCTATTGAGAAAAATTAAGATCTGTTCATCCCGTTGCAGTCGTTTTTCGATAGCATCTCTGAGGCTTCTGCTGAAAAGTCCGTAATTGCCCTCTTTGACTTCCTCTCTCATATCCACCAGCTTCTTTTCCGGCATCTTCCCCGGACCAGCCCTGTTCTTGAGAGATTGATAGCTGTACTCATCATCCTGAGAAAAATGATAGCTCTCAAGCGAAGGTGTAGCTGATCCCAGCACAACTGGAAAGCTGTCTATCTGACCGCGTATAACCGCAGCTCCTCTGGCATGGTAGTAAGGAGTGTTATTCTGTTTATAGGAGTTTTCATGTTCTTCATCGATGATCAGCAGGCCGGGATTTCTGACAGGAGCAAAAACGGCCGAGCGAGCACCAATAACGAGGCGTGCTTCCCCTGATTTAATTCTGTGCCATTCGTCCCTGCGCTCCCCGGCCGAAAGGCGGCTGTGTAGCACGGCAATTTTGCCGGGGAAATTATCATAAAAAAAATCTACCAGATATGGTGTTAAGGAAATCTCCGGAACTAAAATTATCGCACTCCGATCCTGCTGCAGACACTTTTTAACCAGCCGCAGATAGATCTCTGTCTTGCCGCTTCCTGTTACACCGTGGAGGAGATTCACATCAGCCCTCTGTTCGAGCAGAGAAGGAGTTAAGCTCTGAAGAACTTCTTCTTGTTCGACATTGAGTTCGATACTTTCACCGGAAGGATCATTCCCCTCCTGAGAATGTGAAAGAGAATAATCGGGCCTTCTATGGACTTTAACCATTTTTCTCTCCAGCAGCTTTTTTTCCTCAAGACTGTAGAGCGTTGAACGGCCCGTATCAGCCCTCTTCAGGATTTCAGTTGCCGGAAGAATGTCTTTATCCGCATTTTTTAAAACCTGAACCACCCTGGCCTGAGCAGGAGCTTTTCTTTTGAGTTCATCTAACTCCCCGGCTGAATACTCCTCCACAAGCACATAATGTATCCGACTGCTGGCCGATCTTCTCTCACCTCTCACATCGGTAGGAAGGGCGGTTCTGATAAAGCTCTGCAGTGAAGAATGATAATAATATGAAAGCCTTTTTAAAGTCTCCAGTAAATTCGCATCTATGCCGGGTTTATGTGAAAGAGTTTCAGAGACTGGCTTGATTTTTTCTTCATCCAGATCCGGATTTTTAACAAAATCCGTTATATAACCGGAAACCTCCCTGCTGCCGAAGGGCACCCTCACAGGCTGTCCTGGCTCATAATTCCGGGCTTCTTTTCCTTTCTCAGGAAGATAGACAAATTCGCTCTCCTGTTTTGATATAGGTATATCAACAGTGACCTGAAGATATTTATGGGCCAATACTATCACCTTTATTCAGCTCTCTCAGACAGAGAAGTCCCCCCGGTAATAAAAGAATATAGAATGTGAAAAACCGCCAGCCGAATACTACAACCCCGAGATAGCTGCCGGGAATAAAGGCGGTGAAAAGTGAGGCCACTCCTAATTCAGCTATACCGCTGGCCCCGGGAGTTGGGAAAAAAGGTAGAACGAGATAGATCAGGGTCTGCATAACATATGCTCTCATTATATTGGGTTCAAGCCCCAATCCATAGAGCAGAACAGGTATTATGAAAAACAAAAGGCTCCAGAATATAAATGCGGTAATCATGGCCAGTATGAGATGGAGGGGTTTATGGCCCAGAGAACGCAGTGAATTGCGGAATCTCTCCAGCCCCCTCCGGGCTCTGATCAGATAGCGTTTTGCTCTAAAGCTCCTTTTAAACAGGCGGTTTATGGGGGTTATATGCAGAATTCTATCAAAGATCTTTTCCGCAACATTGGGCACAAGAGAGAAGAGTACTATTCCCAGCGATATCGAAGCACCGAATAAAATCACCAGTATAAACAGCGTAAAAGGAATTACCCCGCTGGATATATAGCCGCGGAAGAAAACAAAAAAGTTTACGGACAGTATTCCCAGAATCATCATGCGAAAAACGAACTGAACTATAACAATGGAGGATGCCCGGGCTACATCCACACCGCTTTTGGTGAGAAAATATACCCGGAATGGTCCTCCACCGGTGTTAAACGGGGTTACTCTGGAAGCAAAGGCTCCGGCCAGATAGACCTTGAGCCCGGACCAGAGCGAGAGCTTTTCATTTACTGCCATAGCCAGAATTTTCAGTGTAAAAGCAGCAAAGATCCAGTTGAGAAAGGTCAGTGAGAAAAGAAAAGCCAGTATTGGAGCATTTATCCCCTCAAGTATACCCTCCAGAACTTCTATATCAACTGTTAAGAGTATGAGGATGGTGGAGATTACAAGGCTGATAGACACTGCCAGCCTTACGCCTTTTATTAAATTTTCTCTGCTTAGATCCCTCTTAAGATGCATGGATTATAACATCCCTTAAGCAGTTTCTCGATAATTTCTGCATATACAAAGCTAAATCCTCTGCGCTTTTTCTTTAAGTGTTTCAGCTTTATCTATTTTCTCCCAGGTCAGATCCAGCTCAGGTCTGCCAAAGTGGCCGTAGCTGGCTACCTGGTTGAAAACCGGTTTGCGCAGCTCCAGCTTATCTATAATAGCTGACGGTGTGAGATCAAAATTATCTCTCACCAGCTCTTCCAGCTTTTCTTCGGAGATCTTACCCGTCCCAAAAGTATCGACCATTATAGAAAGAGGCCGGGCAACCCCTATGGCATATGATAGCTGAATCTCACATTTTTCTGCCAGCCCCGCAGCCACGATGTTTTTGGCCACATATCGGGCAGCATATGAAGCTGAACGATCCACTTTGGTGGCATCTTTGCCGGAAAAACAGCCCCCACCATGCCGGGAATAGCCCCCATAGGTGTCAACTATAACTTTTCTGCCAGTAAGCCCTGCATCACCATGCGGGCCTCCGATGACAAACCTACCGGTGGGATTAATGAGATATCTGGTCTCTTCATCGAGCATATTTTCCGGTATAACCTCTTTTATCACGTGTTTTATGATCTCATCTTCAAGCTGGTTCATCTTTATATCCGGATGATGCTGGGCTGATACGACCACTTTATCGACCCGGACAGGACGATCATTCTCATATTCAACTGTGACCTGAGATTTGCCATCAGGTCTGAGATAGTCCAGAATCTTTTTCTTTCTGACAGCTGCCAGCCTCTTTGCCAGCTTATGTGAGAGTGTTATGGGCAGCGGCATCAGTTCAGGAGTTTCCGAACAGGCATAACCAAACATCAGTCCCTGATCTCCGGCACCGAGTTCACCATCATCCCCGGAGGGATCGTTTTGGGCATCATCAACACCCCTGGCGATATCAGTTGATTGCTCATCTATGGCGGTCATGACCGCACAGGTTTCCCCATCAAAACCAAATTTGGCTCTATTATAACCTATATCGACAACTGTCTTTCTGGTGACATGTGAGATATCCACATAACAGTCGGTGGAAATCTCTCCCGAAACGAGCACCAGACCTGTGGTGGTGAAAGTTTCACAGGCAACTCTTGCTTCAGGATCCTGTTCGATGATGGCATCGAGGATTGCGTCAGAAATTTGATCGGCAACTTTATCAGGATGTCCTTCAGTTACGGACTCTGAAGTGAATTTATAATTTCTCATGATTTATTTCCTTCCTTTCAATTTGCCTGTGTGATATCAAGTATTTTTGGTAATCTTCTCTCCCATAATCAAATACAATATACAGAGGATGATGATCAAAATGCTCACTAGCCTCGCTATTTGAATATCTCCCAGATAGAGGCTGTCGACCCTCAGATCTTCGATGAAAAAACGCCCCAGAGAATAAAGGCCCAGACCGATGACAAAGGTCCTGCCCCGGCGGTACAGGCCGGAGCCAGTAAAAATCAATAAAAAGACAAAAATTATGATGTTCCAGGAAAACTCATAAAAAAAGGTGGGATGATAATAACTCCCTTCGATAAACATCCCCTCTTTTATGAATTCTGGAAAATAGGAAAGAAATTCCGCACTGACCTCTCCTCCATGTGCTTCCTGATTAACAAAATTTCCCCAGCGGCCAAAGGCCAGGCCGAGCAAAAAGGCAGGTGTCAAAAGATCGGCAAATTCCAGAAAAGAAAAACCCTTAAGGTGTACAAATACCAGTGTGTAGATTAATCCCACAAAAATAGTGCCATGTATGGCCAGACCGCCGCCGGTTATATCGAATATCCGAACTGGATCAGCCCGAAAATAACTCCAGTTAAAGACGACATAATAGAGTCTTGTGCCCACCAGACCGATCGGCAGGCCGTAGAGGAGAAAGTCGATCAAATCCTCACTGTCATAATTCCATCTGCTGCCCTGGTAGAGAACGTACATAAATCCCGCCACTATACCGCTGACAACAAAGATACCGTACCATCTCACATCAACTGCTCCGATGGAAAAAGCTACAGGATCCAAATTTAGGGCCTCCTAAAATATCTCTTTTAATTTATCCAGGATAATATCAGCCATCTCCTCTTTGCTTCTCCTGGTGATTTTCAACTCCTCATCAGAGCTAAGAAGATAGCCTGAGTTGTGATCAGAACCAAAGCCTTCGTCTTTTTGGGAAATATCGTTGGCAACCAGCATGTCAGCTCCTTTTTTATTCAGTTTATCCCGAGCGTTATCCAGAACGTTTTCAGCTTCTGCGGCAAAGCCCACTATCAGCTGGTCTTTGTTCTTATTTGCAACCAGACTTTTCAAAATATCAGGATTCTCCTTAAAAGATACTGTCAAACCATCCCTTTCTTGTTTTTTTAGCTTGCCGCTCTCGATCCTTTCAGGCCTGTAATCGGCCACAGCAGCTGCCAGCACAGCTGCATCCACATCGGGAAAAATCTCAAGAGACCTGTCATACATCTCGCGGGCACTTTTTACTTCTGTGATATGACAGGACAGCGGGGATTTTAGTGAGGTCGGCCCTGAAATCAGATGAACTTCTGCCCCCCTCTTTGCTGCTTTGCGGGCCAGGGCATAGCCCATTTTTCCACTGGAATAATTGGAAAGAAAACGCACCTTATCCAGATCCTCACGGGTGGGACCTGCAGTTATCAAAAGTTTTCTGCCCTGAAGATCTGAGGGAATTATCTCTTCTTCGATTGCCGCGTGAATTTCCGCCGGCTCGGCCATCCGTCCCTTTCCCGTAACACCACAGGCAAGATAACCATCACCGGAGGAAATTATCCTGTAACCTCTATCCTCCAGAAGACAAATATTTTCCTGGACTGATTTTTTGTTGAGCATATTTACATTCATGGCCGGAGCCAGGATAACAGGAGCCCTGCTGGCCAGCATGACAGTGCTGAGCAGATCATCGCCCATTCCACGGGCAAGCCTTGAGATGAAGTTGGCAGTGGCAGGGGCCACAACTATCAAATCCGCCCGATCAGCCAGCGAAATATGCTTTACATTATGATGAGAGGGCGGTGTGAACATCTCGGTTTCAACCGGGTTTTGAGTCAGTGAGCGAAATGTCAGCGGTGAAATGAATTCTCTGGCAGCTTCGGTCATTACTGTATGAACATCATAGCCGCTCTGGATTAACCGGCTGGCCAGAGAAGCTGTTTTATATGCCGCTATTCCTCCTGTAATACCCAGCAGGATATTATAACTCATGCTCTATTCCTCATTTTCCTCTAGCTCGATTTTTCCCTCTGCTATCTCTTCCAGGCTCTTGGAAACCACCTTTTCACCATCGTAATCGTCCAGCAGTTCCTGACCACCATTATTGAGGTTTCGAGCTCTTTTAGAAGCCATAATCACCAGTGTGAAAGGATTGCTGGTATTTTCGAGCAGTTCTCTCCGGGTTGGTTTATCGATCATCACTCATCCCTCCTGGATTTTTCTTTTTCAAATATTTCTATTAATTCTTCCACAGCTCTGTCGATATCATCGTTGACCACCCTATAATCATACATGGCTGCTTCATTTATTTCCTCACGGGCGTTCTCAAGTCTCAATTTTTGATCTCTGCTATCCTCTGAACCCCTCTTGGTGAGCCTTTTCTCCAGAGCAGAAAAAGAAGGAGGCTCAAGGAATATGAAAACAGCCTCCGGAAAAAGTTCTCTGACCTGTTTGGCCCCCTGTATATCTATCTCCAGAATCATATCTCTGCCATCTTCCAGAGTTCGATAGACCGTCTCTCTAGGGGTTCCATAGCAGTTACCGTGAACACAGGCCCATTCAATAAAACCCTCATCCTCCTTGATCTCTTCGAACTCCTCCTCACTGACAAAATAATAGTCCTCTCCATCCACTTCATGGTCGCGCGGAGATCTGGTCGTCATAGAGACCGAATATTCGACTTCATCGTACCTCTCGAACAATCTATCCAGAACAGTTCCCTTCCCCACACCGGAAGGGCCGGAAAAAACAAATAAAATTCCTTTCATCTCTTAATCTCACTCCCGAATTAGTTAATCAATCCTCATCGCTTTTGTCTTCAAGTCTCTGGGATACAGTCTCAGGCTGTATAGCAGACAGGACTACATGATCACTATCTGTTACAATAACAGCTCTGGTCCTTCTCCCATAGGTGGCATCGATCAGCATACCTCTCTCCCGGGCTTCCTGAATAATTCTCTTAATCGGAGCTGATTCAGGGCTAACCACAGCTATTACCCTGTTGCCTGCAACTATGTTCCCGAAGCCTATATTTATAAGCTGGACATTTGACATTGTCTACTCCTCCTCACTCACTTCAGGCTGAGATTAATCCATCCAAATCAAATCGGTTATGGGAGTTATATTATGCTCAACCAAACCTGAAATCCCCTCATCATCATACATATAATAAGGCTTATGACTCTATTGTTTTAGATTATGATAACATAGCTAACGTTAATTAGCAAGAACTCTGAATAAACACATTTACAGGTGATTAGCCCCTGTATGAAGCTTTTAGCTGGCCTGAGCTGAGGAAATAAAATAACCAAATATATGTTCAGACACAGCACTTCCCTCAAGCACCTCTGGATGCCACTGCACACCGAAGAGATTATATTCCAAACTCACCGCCATCTCAACGAGGCCATCGGGGGCGGCCACAACCTCTGTCAGCTCATCACTAAGCGCTTTTATTGCCTGGTGGTGAAAAGAATTCACGGCAAAATCGGAGGATGTTCCCAGAGTTTTTGCGGCCAAATTGTCGTTAACTATATGGACACTATGTGTGGGATAATCACGGCAAGCCTGCTGCATATGTTTGATATGATCCGAGAGCTCAGATTCTATATCCTGATAGATACTGCCGCCCAATACCATATTCATCAGCTGAAAACCTTTACATATTCCCAGAACCGGAATCTGAAGTTTTAGAGCTCGCTCCAGCATTTTTCTTTCAAACATATCCCTGCCCGGTTCGATTCTTTTCATAGCCGGATGGGGCTCTTCAGCAAAAATCAGAGGATCAGGATCATTTCCACCGGAAAATAGTAAACCATCACTCAGAGTGAGATAATCGGAAATTAATTGAGATTCCTTAAATGGCATTATAAGCGGAATCCCACCGGCTTTTCTGATTGCCTTACAGTAATCAGGTCTCAGACTGTATTTCCCCTCTTCATCGAGTGAAGGGGTCAGCAGAATCCTGGGTTTCATCTCGATCATACCTCCCATTATATTTGAAATCCAAGAAGGATCATTTCATTTGTAAGCAGTAATATAAGATGATAGAATAAACTTTGAGGTGATTATTTTGGCTATAGATGGTATAACACTTTCCTGCTGCAGAGTCGAACTGGAAAAGAAAATTACCGGTGCCAGAATAGATAAGGCATATCAGCCCAAAGATGATTTTCTGACACTGAGACTGCGGCATCAGGGTGAAAATCCTATGCTGCTGACTGTTATAGATCCCCGCCAGGCCAGAATACATCTTACCGATGTGGAATTTTCCAATCCGCCGGAACCTCCGGTATTTGCCATGGTTTTGAGAAAGTACCTCCGCAGCGGCCGCATAAAAAGAATAGATCAGCCCGGCATGGAGAGAATGCTGGAGATTATCATAGAGAACGGCCAGAAAGAATACAGGCTTATAGCGGAAATCATGGGCAGATACAGCAATGTTATTCTGGTAGATGGTGAGGGCTTTGTGCTCGATGCCATGAAACGAATCACACCGGAAGATGATTCCAGCAGAACCCTTATACCCAATGTTAGATATGAACCCCCTCCTCCCCAGAACAAAGCCGATCCCTATCAGCTTAAAAAAACAGACTGGGATAATATGGTAGGCGATGAATTCCGCAAATATGCCTACAGAGCTATACTGAATAATATTCAGGGTTTCGGTCCGGATATGGCCCGGGAGATTATCTACAGAGCCGGTGCCGACCCGGAAAAAAATTATCATGAGCTCGCGGATGGAGAAAAAGCTAAAATTAAAGAAAAACTCTTTGATTTTCTCTCCAGAATCAGAGACCAGGATTATGAACCCGCCCTGGGTTTAGATGAAGAAGAGGAGATAGTCTACCAGTCAGCCTATCCGCTCGAACACTATGAGGATGTTGAGCATAAAACATTCTCTGAGATCTCGAGATTGTTCGACTATTATTACAGAAATCATATCATAAAAAAGGACAGAGAAAGAAAAAGGAAAAGACTCAATGATATAATAGACAGATACAGAGAGAAAAACGAAGATCAGCAGAGAAAAATCAGAGGAAAATTACGGCAGAGTCAGCAGGCAGACAAATACAAACGCCGGGGTGAACTGCTTAAAGCCAATCTACACAGGGTAGAAAAGGGCCAGAAAGAGGTTGAAGTCATTGATTACTATCAGGAAGATCAGCCCCGGGTCACAATTCCCCTGGACGATGACATCTCCCCGGGAGAGAATGTGGATAAACTCTTCAAAAAATATGATAAGCTGAAAAAAAGCCGCGATCATCTCGTCAAAGAGCTGGCAAAACTGCGGCATGAAGAAAAATACCTGGCCCGGGTGGAACTGGAGATTGAACAGGCTGAAAATATGGCTGACATGGACGAAATCGAGGAGGAGCTGGTGGAAGAAAATTATATTCAGAAACAGAACCAGAAAAAAAGTGATATAAAACAGAAGAAATCCCGGCCGAGGCAGTTCTACTCACAGGATGGCTATCAAATTCTGGTGGGACGCAATAACAGACAGAATGATAGATTGACAAACAAAACTGCCTCTGACAAAGATATCTGGGTCCACACCCGAAAAATTGCCGGCTCTCATGTTATTATTCGCAACCACCGTCCGCACAGAGAGATACCCCACTCAACCATAGAAGAAGCAGCCATCCTGGCAGCCTATTACAGCAAGGCAAGACAGTCGGAAAATGTGCCTGTGGATTATGCGAAAATTCCCGATGTCAACAAACCCCGGGGCGCAAAACCGGGTATAGTCTATTATGAAAATCATTCAACACTCTATGTCGACCCCGATGAGGAGGAAATCAAAGAAATTGCCTCCCGGAAAAAACCCGAAGAACTATGATGGAAAGATTGCACAGAGTATTTCAGCTGATACGCAGTATCTTCAGACCGGGAAATATTATTATCATCATAACGAGCGAGAGATAACCGGCATAATCTCCGTATCTCTGATAGGGTGTTAAACCCTGGCTGGCTCTTCCTATATCAGCTTCGATTCTCCTGGATTGTTCCGTGAGCTCTTCCCCGCCGGTGGGGGCTATATATCCTCCTTTAGCCTTATTGCCTGATTTTATAACGGGCGCTCTCAACTCCACCGCCCTCATCCTGGCTGATTCCCACATCTGATTCTGCAGGTTTGTATCACCGAACCAGGCCTCATTGGAGGGATTTAACACAAAATCAATATCATCCAGCTCACTGTAATCAGGGGAGGCGTAGAGAATTTCCGAACATGTCAGAACTCTAAATACCGCATCTTCACCTCCGGCCGTCTCAAAGTCAATGGGCTTTCTTTCTTCGCCGGCGGTGAGCGAGTGCCACTCCCTTCCCGTAAATAGCTCTACCACACCCGCAAATGGTATGACCTCACCCGGAATAAGATCATTCTTATTATATCGTTCCAGCACTTCACCCTGATCATCGAGCAGAAAATAACTGTTAAGGGAGTCCTGAGGTGTATCACCTCTGGCCTGGCTTCCAATCATCAGATAACCGCTCTCCTCCAGATGGACCAGAAACATATTCCGGTAATACTCGTTATACAGATAATCAAAAGTGAGCCCGGTCTCCGGTGTGAAAACAATTTCGGCGTTTTCTTCAAATAATTTACTGGAATCCTCAGCCATTATTTGCAGATTCTTCTCTATATTTTCCTCTTTCCACTTTTCCACCTGGGGAACTTCAGTCATGACCACACCTGCAGATAGCGATCTCTTCTCCTCCTGCCAGATAGATTCAGCTTCCTCCAGTGCCCCTGAACTGTATTGATAGCTGGCAAATATAATCACCAGCACCAGCAGAGCATAGCGCAGACGACGTCTGCGATAAAATTTGAAGATAAAACCGGCGATCAGAGCTGTTATTAGAGAGATTAAAAACGTCCCTCCCAGTTCGGCCAGCTGGAGAAAAGAATCAAAACCTGTCTGGGTAAGCCCCAGAAAACCGAAGGGATAATAGGGAAATATGAGATTTCTTATGAACTCAAATCCCACCCAGGTAAAGGAAAATATGAAAACTGAAAATTTTTTCCCTGAACTCAATAATTTAAATATCACAGCCCAGCCCGCTGTAAATAATCCGGCCACGGCCAGCAGCAATCCCACAAATACGAGAATCAGCGGATAGGGCAGACCGCTAAAATCATTTATGGGATGATAGAGCCAGTAACCGGCACCCAGGGCTAAAAACCATCCCCACAGCCAGCCCAGCAGACCCGTATTTCTGAAAGTGCTCTCTGCGCAAAATACCTGCAGTGCGGGTAAAAAACCAAACCAGGCGAGGAAATAAAGTGCTCTATTGCCCAGGGGTAGAGACAGCATAATTGCACTGATTATGAGCAATATGATCTTTTTTAACATGATTATTCCACCTCAATATTAGATGCTCTCACCGCTGAAAATATCTTTCAAACCCTCTCTATCCAGCAAAATCAGCTCACCGCCGCTGCTCTCAATCAGATTTTCTTCCTTCAGCCTGCTCATATTGCGGCTGACAGTCTCCCGGGTGATGCCGAGATAGTTGGCCAGATCCTCCTGGCTTAAATTTTTTAACACATAACCTCTCTTTTCTTTCTCCGCAAGATCATATATAGCCTGGGCTATCCTGGCTCTGGAGTTCTGCAGGGCCAGACTTTTTATTCTGCCCTGCGAAAAATACAGTTTACCCGCCATCGTCTTCAGCATTCCCCAGCCTATCTCAGGATTGCTGAGAAAATATTCCCTGAAGGAATCACGAGTTAAAAGAGCAGTTTCTGTCTTCTTCTGGCATATGGTTGTAGCCGGATATGTCTTTACACCGAACAGCACGACTTCTCCGAAAACCTCACCAGGCTCTATAAATTTTATTATCTGCTCCTCTCCTTCCATATTGGTTTTAACTATTTTGACACTTCCCGATTTTAAAAAATACATGCTCGTTCCTATCTCACCTTCAATGAATATTGTCTCTCCCGGAGAGAAAGATTTATATTGTAAAAGCCCGGAGATGTCATTTAGCTGTTCTTCGGTGAGCGAGGAAAAAATGCTGAAGCTCTTAAGGAGTTCGATATTATCTTTCATCTTTATCACCCATCGATTTTATTGTGATAGAAACCCGAATAGATAAAGCCGGGGTCAGATATGCTGACCCCGGCTGTTATTCACTATGAATATGATCCGGGTTTATTCACTCACTTTCCCTTCTGGCCCGCTCTATTATCTCCTCGGCCAGTTCAGAAGGGACTTTTTCATAATGAGAGAATTCCATGGAAAAGTTACCGTAGCCACCTGTCAGGGATTTGAGATCAGTGGCATATGTGAACATCTCGCGCTCCGGAACCCTGGCGTTTATAACCTGCTGACCATCTTTGGGATCCATGCCCTGAATCTGACCGCGTCTGGAGTTGAGATCTCCCATGATATCTCCCATATACTCCTCGGGCACGGTTATCTTAACATCCATAATCGGCTCCAGCAGTACAGGTTTGGCCTGCTCCATGCCCTTCTTAAAAGCCTTGGATGAGGCGATTTTAAAGGCCATCTCCGAGGAATCAACTTCATGGTAATCGCCATCATAAACTGTTGTTTTGCAGTCTACCACAGGATAACCGGCAAGCACACCCTCTTCCATGGCTTCTTTTACGCCTTTTTCCACTCCGGGAATATACTGGTTGGGAATAGCTCCTCCGAAAATCTCCTCCTGAAATTCATATTCTTCGCCCCGGGGAAGGGGTTCAATTTTGAGCATGACGTGACCGAACTGACCTCTGCCGCCGCTCTGCTTTTTATAGCGATGTTCCACATCTGCCTCGGTCTGAATTGTCTCCTTATAAGCGACACTGGGCCGGGCAGTGTCAAAGCTGACCTCGAATTTGCGCTGACAGATATCCTTTATCACATTTAGATGGACTGTTCCCATGGCATATACGAGCAGTTCTTTGGTCTCGCTGTTGTACTCCACCTGGAAGGTCAGATCCTCCTGGCTGTAGCGCTGAATAGCATCTGACATCTTTTCCTCGCTCTCACCCTCTTTGGCAACAACCTTCTGAATGAGCATCGGCTCAGGCAGGTCTACCTCCTCCAGCTCTATAACATTTTCAGGTGAGCATATCGTATCAGATGTCTCCAGCTCGGTTATTTTGGCTACAGCTCCTATTTCACCGGCGATCAGGCTGTCAACCTGTTCCTGCTCATCGCCATCCAGTTTATAGAACTTATTTGTGCTGATCTCCCGATTTAACCTGGGCACATAGAGCTCTTTGCTCTCATCTATAGAACCGTTATGGACTTTGAAAATTGACAGCCTGCCGATATAGGGATCGACCATGGTCTTTGTGACCTGAGCGATCAGATCACCGTCCTGGTCGGGTTCGATCTCAATTTCTTTGCCTTCCGCAGTTTTTAATGTCTTCTTTTCGGCAGGAGAGCGCAGCAGCTTGCGCACATAATCAAATGCTTCCATAACTCCGGCATCCCGGGCGGCAGAGCCGGCAAATACCGGCACGGCCAGCTCCTCTTTGACCGAATCAAAAAGAGCTTCGGTAATCTCATCATCGCTGATATCTTCGTCTTCTAAGTATCTCATCAGAAGCTCGTCATCGGATTCCACAGCTGCTTCGACAAGGTCTGTCCTATATTCTTCCACTCTATCAGAATACTCATCAGGTATATCCTCTTCTCCAGCAGAGGTTATAAGCTGCCGGGATAGAACATCGATTATCCCCCTGAATTCTTCACCATCCTGAACAGGTATTGTCATGGGGATCAGAGGTAGATCGCTGAAATCCTTCAGCTCCTGGAAAATTTCATCGAAATCTGTCTCTTCTTTATCCAATTTGTTGATAAATATAAAACGGGTGGCACCTTTTCTGTCAGCCTGCTTCCATACATAATCTGTATTAACCTCCACACCGCTGTCGGCATTGACCAGAACTAAAGCCCCTTCCACCATGGTTAGAGCACTATCAGCTTCACCGCGAAAATCAATATAACCAGGTGTATCGATCAGGTTAAACCTGGTATTGTGCCAGGAAAAATTAAAATAGGAACTGAAAATGGAATAACCCTTTTCCTTCTCCTCGGGCGTAAAATCGGAGGCTGTGTTTTTCTCCTCCACTGAACCAGCCTCGGAAATAGTTCCTGTCTCGGCCAGAAGCGTTTCTGTAAATGTTGTTTTTCCTGCTCCCCGATGTCCTACCAGAGCTAAATTTCTGATTTCACTTGTATTATAACTGGTCAACTATACCACCAACCCTTCCTTTGATTTATTTGTCATTTTATTTTGTATTTGGCCTGAAAAACCCCTAAATAAACTATTCAATATTTATTTAAAAAAATCCTGCAATAATTTTATACAATCACAGCCCGGCAATATGATTTTTAATATTTTTAAAGTCCTTCGGCAGTGGTGCTTCATATTCAACCCGCCGGCCCTCAGCGGGGTGTTTGAATTCCAGGCTGCCGGAGTGGAGCATCTGTCTGGGCACAGCAATTTTCAGTGAGGATTTACCCCCATATTTGTCATCACCCAGCACCGGATGCCCCAGAAAAGAAAAATGCACTCTGATCTGATGAGTGCGTCCTGTTATTAAATCAACCTCCACCAGGCTGAACCCGGCAAAGGATCTCTTAACTCTATAGCGGCTTATAGCCTCTTTTCCTCTGCGGGCATCGACACAGTATCTTGTCCTGTTAGCCCTGTCCCGGGCTATAGGGGCCTCAATTCTGGCTTTTTTGTGTTCAGGTGTCCCTATCACCAGAGCATAATATGTTTTTTTTACCTCCCGGGCTTTAAATTGCTCTTTCAGGCTGTAATAACTCTGGTCGGTTTTGGCTATGACTATAGCACCTGAGGTGCCTTTGTCCAGTCGATGAACTATACCGGGTCTATTTTTTCCACCGGCCCGGGATAGATTGGCAAAATTGTGGAGGAGAGCTGATACCAGAGTTCTTCCCTCATGACTCTCAGCAGGATGCACCACAAGTGGGGCCGGTTTATTTATCACAGCCAGGTGTTCGTCCTCTGCGATTATATCGAGATCTTTTTTCCAGATTTTCAGTTCTCCTTCTTCGGCTTTTTGGGGGAATCTGACAGTCACCCTGTCACCAGGTTTGAGATTATAGGCAGGTTTAATGGTCTTCTTTTTGCTGCTCGAGACCTTCACATAGCCTTCTTTTATCAACTTTTGTAGATAACTGCGGGAGCTATTCTCGATCTCCCGGGAAAGATACTTGTCCAGCCGTATTCTCTCATCATTATCACCAGAAAATACCAGCTCTATTGAATTCATCATCTCACCCTGCCCTTAATGTTTATAGATCCTGCCAGAGAAAATACACAAGTCCCAGACAGCCTATCACAATTATCATATCTGCAAAATTGAAAACAGGCCAGAAACGGAGGTTGATGAAGTCGATCACATAACCATAACGCAATCTATCCAGAAAATTGCCCACAGCTCCTGCAAGTATTAATATCATAAAAAACCTGGTGCCGGCATTTGTTGGTATATATCTATAATATATAATTCCCAGCAGGATTATGACCGCCAGCTGGATAAAAAGAAGCAGGGCCCTTCTGCCAGAAAATATACCCAGAGCGGCTCCGGTATTCCTGATATAAGTTATCTCCATGATTTCATCGAAAACAGGAATGCTCTCCCCGGGGTCCATATTGTGATCGACTGCATACTTACTGCTCTGATCGACGATTATTAAAACAAAAAAAATAATATAGTATTTCATTATTCAGGCTGATCATCCTCCTGACTTATGTCTCTGTCAGAGGTGGAATTCTGTCACAATCCGCATCAAAGATGGGTTTGTATGACCCGGATAAGCCGGGCCAGAAATTCTCCGATTACAGGTATATTGGCTTCAGCCAGGCGAAACAGCACGAGCAGAAATATTGCTCCTAAAAAAGTTATCCCGACTGCAATTCCCAGGCCTCTGACAAGCCCGGCCAGAAAGTTGTACAGAATCATCCTGCGCGGGGATTTTATGAATTTGATGTAGTCGGCCATGGTAAATTTCTGAACATCATCTGAGATCTCCTCTATCCTTTCCAGCAGCTTTGCGTTGGAAGGTTCTGTCTGAGATGGTTCCTCACCACCGCTCTCAGTCATCAAATTCTTCTCCTTTCTTCAGATCCAGGTAGATTTTTTCAATTTTATCCTGATATCTGGCCGGTGCTGAAAGATACCCCCAGCCATACTGAAACTGAAAAAGGCCATCATAGGCCTTATCAAAGTGGCTTTTGACCCTGTGGGGAATTTCTTCTTTCTCCAGTTCAGCAGAGAGCAGTCCGGCCTCAAATTCATTGTCAAGCTCCAGTATTTTCACAAACTCTTTTTCTTCTCTCATGGATTACCTCCCGGACTATTTATTGCTGCTAATTTTCTACAGAGACTTCGGGCAGAATTATAATGCCATCGTATATCTCCCCGGGAACTGCCTCCACCTGCTGATAATGCAGGTCGAATGTCACCTCTCCTGATATAAAATCTTCGGCAAAATTGATAAAGACAGGCTGATCCTCTCCCAGAACCTCTGAAGAATAACTTATAATTTCATCTTCAGGCGGATCTGTTACGATATCAATATTCTCAATATCCCCTTCCCGGGTTCTTATCTGGCCCTGGAGAGGCATAACTATAAAATTATAGGAAGCTCCACCGGAGATGGGATGGTTGCTGGAGATGAATTCGCCCAGCCATTCCTTCTCAGTGCCAAAATGGTGTTCTTTCTGTGCATGGTTGAATCCATAATTGAAGAGAATTTCTCTGTTTTCATTCAGGTTCCAGCTGGCTATCCTCTTCAATGCCTCTTCTCTCAATTCGTGGGCATGAGTATAATCTGTCTGCCATTTTTCCCTGGGCTCACGACTGTCGAGCTCAACTTCTATCATACGCATTACTCGCTCATTCCAGTCTCTATCCCAGGCCCCCTGCAGCTCTTCCTCCTCCAGCTCTTCTTTGTAATTCCTCATTACCTGTTCTCTATCAGAGGCAGATCGAAGTTGATTGAGAAAATGGTTGAGTGATCCCCCATTCTCGATATAACGCCTCATGAACTGTAGTGAGGAGAGAAACTGATCATGCTGAAAGTTTATATCGCCACTTCTCACAATCAGTTCATCTTCGGATTCACGCTCCTGATTGTATTCCCGTATTTCCTGTAAAAACGAGCGCCTGTTATCGATAATTTCCTGCAGAAATGCTCCATCATCGAGCTCTCCCCTGACATAGTCCTCTATAATCCAGCTGTAGGCATGTCTGCTGTCAAGGACTACGGCATCCAGCTCCCCCTCCTGATGTAATTCAACTGCCAGTGCGGCCAGCAACATCTGGTGCTCCTGGGAGGAGTGGAGTTCACCTGCTACAATTGCCTTTTTATCCTGAAGCTCGGTAATCAGCTCCTGAGGTATATTATCGTTTTCAAATACAGATGAATTTTTCTCTATTGTTTCTTCATCCAGTCCACCACAGGCCGAGGCTGTCAGCATAATCAAACCCAGTATAACTGCCAGGGAAATACTTTTAATAACCGTTATCGCGGCCACCTCCGCAACCTGACTATTCGTTTATTATGGTCTCATCTAGATCATGTTTTTCTTTTCCTTTATCCTCTTTATTCTCATCTGGACTTTCTCCGGTCTCTGCCTCTTCAGTCTTCTCGATTTTTTCTTCGTCGAATTCAGCATTCAAATCTTCAGAACCGGCAAAACTTTCATCGGCGAGTTCGTCCAACTCCCTAGTAATCTCCTCTATCTCCTCACCTCTATCTCTGATTATAGTTTCCTCTAAATCCTCTATATCCGGTATTTCCTCACTCTCCTCATCCAGTATTTCCAGATGATTTTCCAGCATAGTTCTAAACCTGCGCTTGAACTGCTTTTTCTGGTCTCTGATCTTCTCGATTTGATCGAGTTCAGATTGAATTTCCTGCCTTGCCTCTCTTCTCAGGCTCTTGATCTTCTCCTTTTCATCTTTGATCTCCTGAAAGGCTTCCTGTTTTATCCTCTCAGCTTCCAGCTCGGCTTCTTTTATGATATTATCAGCTTCTTTTCTGGCCTGCTGTGTCTGCCGGCGGGCTGTTTCCTGAATGCTGTCCAGTGTCTCCTCAAGCTGTTCCTTGATGTTTTCGTAATTGGACAGTTTCTCTTCCAGTTTTTCTACCTCATCCTCCAGCGAACTGTAATCCTTGAGCAATCTCTCATAGGCCAGACCTACCTCATCCAGAAATTCGTCGACCTGTTCCTTATTATAACCAAAAGTGGAGTTTTTGAATTCTTTATTATAGATATCAAGGGGTGAAAACTTCAAAATATCCCTCCTGTTAAGTTATTCTCTCCAGTATCAATTTAATTCTGCCGGAGTTCGATATGCCGGTCCTCTCAGCAACTTTTAATCTTCCCCTGCCCTTGTAGGAGATAAGATCACCTATCTCTATTTCCGCAGCGGGATTTTCAGCTCTTCTCCAGTTCAATTTTATCCTGCCTTCCTCAATTGCCTGTTTGCTTCTGCTGCGGGAATCACCAAATCCCGCACTTAAAATTGCATCGAGTCGGAGCGAGGCTACGGTTGATTTTATTTCCTTGCAGTGCTTTTCCTCGAATATTATATCCTCACAGTCCATCTCTTCAACCTCCACCGGCACCTCGTTGACTCTTTTCAGGTTCAATAAAATTTCATCTTTGATATCGGGGTCCACAACCACCTGGGCCATATTTTCATATATGAAGATATCCCCGATCAGCTCTCTTTTGATACCAAGCCCTAAAACAGCTCCCAGAAAATCGCTGTGACTGGCACTGACAAAATCAAAGTTGCCGGAAATCTTGAGACAGATAAGGGGAACTTCCTGATGTTCGGGGAATAAAAAATCAGGGAAAACTGTTATTCTTTCCCTCTCAGCTGACGGATGTCCTCCTGATGATATATAATTAACTCCAGAAAGCTGAGAGATTATCTCCGCTGTGATCTCCTGCTCTCTGGGGTTGAGAAAGCTGGTGGAGCGTACATTATTTCTTTCCTGTACTTTTTCAGCGATATCGAGTATTCTCTCACCCAGCTTTATATCTTCTTCATCGTGTAAGAAGGACAGTATATCACTATTATCTGCCAAACTAAATACCCCCGCTGATCAAATTGAATTGCTGTTCAAACGATTAATGAAGTCAGGATGTTCAAAATAATATTTCTGACCAGACTCAAGAGCAAAAAAGCCACGATCGGTGAAAAATCAATACCCATGCCGGAAGTGGGCAGCACCTGTCTTATGGGGCGCAGAATGGGTTCTGTGATGCTGTAGACAAAAGTTATAAAGCCCCTCCAGCGTGAATTATAGGGAATTCCCCTGCCCACCCATGATAGTATAACCCTTATCAGCAAAAGCAGATACAGTATATTAAAAAATACATCGACCGATCTGTAGATCAAAGCCAATTTTACAACCTCCAGTTACTCGTTAATAAATTCTCCTTTTATTACATTTTCAATAGCCCTGGCATCGACATCCATCCCCGGTGGTGTGAAAATAAAAACTTCAGTTCCAAGCTTCTGGGTGTTTCCGTTCAGGGCGTAAACTGAACCGCTGAGAAAATCAATCAATCTTCTGGCAAGTGTCTTATCCCTTTTCTCCAGATTGAGAATTACAGCCCTGGAATTTTTGAGATCATCGACAATTTCTCTGACACCTTCAAATGAATCGGGATTGTGCACCACCAGCTGAACATCGTCAGTTCTGCTGAGATTGATGACCCTGCCATTTTCATCCTCATCCTCGCCCGCTGGCAAATCAGAGGCTTCTGGGCCGACATTATCCTCATTTTCGCTATTCTCAAAGCCAAAAAACTCCATAATGCTGCTCCAGTAACTCTGATCACTCATTGTTATCACCCGCCTTTATATTTTGATCTGTTCAATAATTCCTGGGTCCGAAAAGAGCCCTTCCCAGCCTGATAATGGTGGCACCTTCCTCAATCGCAACTTCGTAGTCATTGGTCATCCCCATGGAGAGTTCGGGCAGTTCATAGCCTTCAGATCTGGCCTCTCTCTGCAGCTCAACAAGCTTTTTAAAATGAGGCCTGGCCTTTTCGCTATCCTCATAATAGGGAACAAGAGTCATAAGCCCGGCAAACTCCAGGTTATCAAACTGATCGCTCTTCTGCAGAAATGGCAGAAGCTCCTCAGGCATGAAGCCAAATTTATTTTCATCTCGGGCCACATTTACCTGGATGAGAACCGGGAAAATTCTGTCGTTCTTTTTAGCCCTCTTATCTATCTCTGCGGCCAGCCTCTGACTGTCCAGAGATTGAATGAGGCTGCAGTTATTCATTCTGGCCAGATATTTTACCTTATTGCGCTGCAGATGACCGACAAAATGCCAGTCTATCTCTCCGGGCATTTTCTCCTCTTTATCCAGCAGTTCCTGCACTCTGCTCTCACCACAGGCATAAACTCCCAGTTCCCTCACAATCTGAATTTTTTTCAGCGGCTGTTCCTTGCCCACAGCAACAAGTTTAACCTCTTCCGGATCACGCTCCACCCTGGCGGCTGCCCGAGAAATATTTTCTCTAACCTCATCATATCTGTTTTTGATCTTCCTTTTAATATCTTCAGCAGTCATTATTTGTTCATTCCCTCCTGCCATAATCCATAACTTCGGGATTGACAATTATCTGTTCTCCAATATTTATTCCTTCAACAACGGCACTTTCCCCATCACTGGCAATCACTGAAACCTCGGTAAATTTAAATCTGCCCCCCTGCCCGGCCTTTAAAACTCCTCTTCCATCAGGCCGGGAGAAGATGGCATCCCGGGGAACTTTTATACCTCTATGAATGCTTTTGATGAGCTTTACTTCCACATCTCGTTTGTTTAGCCAGCGCTCCACAAATTTTCTGGTTTCAAGCATCACCGGTAGCTCATCTTCAGACTCAAATATTCTCTGCACATCGGCGGAGATTTCAATATCTGTATTTGTCGGCTGCAGTAAAACTTCCTTTCCCTCATTCAGATTATCCTGCCAGCTGACAGGTAAAAATACCACAAGTTTCAGTGATTGATTATCGACAATTCTATAGATTTCATCACCCGATGAGAGGCTGTGTCCTGAAACAAGATGAGAATAATCGCTGGATTCTTCCTTTAAGTCCTGCACCTTATCTTCTGTCAGATTCTCACTGCTCAACTTATCTTCCAGACCATCAACAGCAAAGCTCAATATCCCCGCCTTCCCGGCATAAATCGATTTCTGGCCGGCCTCGGTCGATATCTGGGCCACCTTATCACCGTAGCTGACTCTTTCACCTTCAGATCTCTGCAGTGAGATTTCACCCTCATGTGAGGAATAAAATACTTCCTCCTCTCTAATCACCATACCGGATCCTTCTGTACCGACAATCAGCTCACCATAAGTGGTCATCTCAAGCTGCACACGGTTATTATGCCAGTTCCAGACGATCATCGCTGAGACGAGCAAAGATATTATAATTAAAAGTCTCTTCTTCTTTTTCATCAGATTTCACTATCCTCATCGTTTCCGGATATGAGCAGGCCGGCCATTCTTCCCGCCTGCTCACCCTCGCGGCGATATGAATAAAGCCCTGGATGAGAATATGTACAGATATCGGAAATGTATACTTTCTCATGATTACAGCCGGCAGATATGAGCAGATAGTAATTGGCCCTCTTCAGATCGAGCCAGTATTTGCTGCTGTGAGAGTGGGCAAGAAAAATATCCTGTCTGTGCTGCTCCATCAGCTCAGGCTGTCTGGCCCAAAAAGCCATGTATACTTCTCTATCGACTTCATAATTTCTCTGGCTTATTGAAGGACCGATGGCCACGTGAATATCTCCAGGTTTCAGGGAAAAGTGAACCTTCAGACTGCGCAGGACATTTTTCGCTATTCCCCGGCTTGTTCCCCGCCAGCCCGAATGGGCCAGGGCCCTAATCCCACTGCCGGGATGATAAAAATAAACTGGAACACAATCAGCATATAAACACTGGGGAATTTGACCATTAGCGGATGCTATTACGGCATCGGCCCGGATGGGATATTTGCTCTGATAAACTTTCCGATTTTTTATGATAAATACGGTCGAGCTGTGAATCTGTCTGGGCTGGATTATTGAATCTGCCGGGATATTGAAATGTTCGTATAACGATCTCAGAAATTCATCCTCAAAGTCATAACTATCAGAGCGCCCGGACAGTATCGCTCTAACACCCAGGGAACTAAACTCCTCCGAATAAAAATAATCGATGGATTCTGTCCGCTTTAAACTGAACACATCAATCGCTGTTTTTTCTCAGAAAAGCGGGAACATCAAGGTCATCTTCATCAAAGGAGTCGAGCTCAACCTGTGATGTCATATCATCTTCACGTTCAAGCTCTCTGCCCCTATCACCTGATGACTTCTGTGGAGTTCCTTCCTTTTCAAAGCCGGTTGCGATTACCGTGACCATTACATCTTCTTCCATCTCCTCATCAATCACCGCTCCCAGTATTATGTTGGCATCGGGATCGGAAACATCCTTGACGATCTTGGCTGAATCATAAGCTTCATGTATACCCAGATCATCACCGCCGGTGATATTCAAAAGCACGCCCTGTGCTCCATCCACTGAAGCTTCCAGCAGAGGGGATTCTATGGCCTGCCGGGCAGCTTCCTCCGCCCTTTCCTCCCCCCGGGCTCTGCCTATACCCATGAGCGCTGTTCCCGCATCTTTCATTATCGTCTTCACATCACCAAAATCCAGGTTGATGATTCCGGTTATGGTGATCAGATCGGAGATTCCCTGAACACCCTGGCGCAGAACGTTATCTGCTATTTTAAAGGCCTCCATAAGGCTGGTCTTCTGTTCCGCCACTTCCAGCAGCCTATCATTGGGAATCACTATCAGTGTATCGACCTCTTCTTTCAGATCATGGATGCCCTCCAGAGCATTTTCCATCCTCTTTGTGCCCTCTACCGAGAATGGTTTGGTGACCACACCCACGGTCAGAGCTCCCTGTTCTTTGGCAGCTTTGGCCACAATAGGCGAGGCTCCTGTGCCTGTGCCACCGCCCATACCTGCAGTTATGAAGACCATATCAGAACCTGATAGTGATTCTGCGATTTCATCTTTGTTCTGCTCGGCGGCTTCCCGGCCAACAGCGGGGTCAGAGCCAGCCCCAAGCCCCTGGGTTATCTGTTCGCCGATTCTTATTGTCACACCGGCATTGGATTCCATCAGAACCTGTGCATCGGTATTGATAGCTATAAATTCAACACCATCGAGACCCTCTGAAATCATCCTGTTGACGGCATTATTCCCGCCACCGCCAACGCCAACGACTTTTATGTCAGCAAAATTCTCAGTTTCAGTTCCTATATCAAACACTTTCTAACTCCCCCTCTCAAAATTAATTAACTTTTAGAAAAAATCATCGAAAAAGCTTTTAATCCTCTGGAAAAAGCCATTCACTATCTCCGATCTGCTCCGATTCTCGCTTCTCGCCCTTCTCTTGCCGGCTGAAGTATAGTTCAGGGCATATATGAGAAGACCCACCGATGTGGAATATACAGCCTTTGGAATCTGCCCTTCTCTGCGGGTATATACCGGGTTCTCAACTATCTGAGAAAGGCTATCGATATAATCGGGCTCCCCTATTCTCACGGGCATATCGACCACATCTGCGGCAAGCTCACAGCTTCCCTCCAGCATTGAAGCTCCTCCAGTCAATACCAGTCCTGCGGGAACCTGCTCTCTGGATCCAGAGCTCATAATCTCCTTTCTGATGAGTGTAAAAAGTTCTTCCATACGGGGCTGGATAACCCGGCAAAGATATTTTCTGGAGATCTTCTTTTTTTCCCGGCCGCTGGCACTCATGACTTCAATTTTATCATTCTGCTCCACCGAGTCGATAGAAGCAGCTCCGAATTTAATCTTCGCCTCCTCTGCTTCGGATACCGGGGTTTTGAGGCCTACCGCAATATCATTGCTGACATGGTCTCCGCCCACGGGCAGTACTGAAGTATAGGCTATGTTTCCCTCGTGAAAGACTATAAAATCAGTGGTGCCCCCTCCGATATCGACCAGAGCAACCCCCAGTTCCTTTTCATCATCGGTCAGCACCGCTTCACTGGAAGCCAGCTGATCGAGTACGAGATCTTCCACCTCCACTCCAGCACGTCTCACACTTTTTACCAGATTTTCCACAGAGGTCGTGGCACCTGTAACTATGTGTGTTTCAACTTCCAGGCGCATGCCGGACATGCCCTGAGGATGTTTAATCCCTCCGGTCCCATCCACGATGAACTCACGGGGAAGAACATGTATGACTTCCTTTCCCTGTCCCAGTGTAATCTCCCGGGCTGCTTCCATCACCCTGTCTATATCCTGTCTGGTTATCTCCCGCTCCTGGCCGGTAACAGCTACGACTCCGTGACTGTTTCTGGAATTGATATGGGAGCCGGCTATACCCACAAAAGCAGAATCAATTTTAACTCCCGCCATATTCTCAGCCCCGCGCAGGGCAGATCTAATGGAATGGGAAGCCTCTTCGATATCAACTACTATCCCCTTGCGCAGACCGTTTGAGGGAGAAAGGCCCACACCTATAATCTCTAAATCCTCTTCCGAACTCACACCGGCAATCAAAGAGCAGATCTTTTTGGTTCCTACATCCAGAGCCGCTATGTATCCGCTGTTATCCAAATACTCTCCCTCCTTTCTCCTCTCTAATCTAAAGCCCTCTTTATAAAATTCAATAGATACCTGTATAATCCTTTTTTATTCTGCCCGGAATTTTGCCTTAATTATAATGCAGCTTAACTGAAAGCTAATCTCTGACCACAGGTCTATCGGGGGCGGTCAGATCTATATAGTCCATCTCGAAAAAAACATCTTCCTCTTCACGCCAGAGGGAGTTTAGAACAAAAAATTTCTCTTCGATATCTTCAGCAAATCCCAGCAGAATATCCCCTCCATCTTCAATCTTCATCTCGATCATTTCATCCTGGAAATCTACGATATCGATGCTCCGGAATAAACCATCATCCAGATTTTCCAGGTTCTCAACGATCTCTTTTGCCTCAGCCGGTAAGACAATCTCTTCGCTCTCAAAGCGATAGGGGAGATTGACAAGAACCGGCACTCCATATTTATTTTCCTCCAGCTCAAAATCTATTATTTCAAAATACCTGTTAAAGAGGGTATATCCATCATTGATATAGAGTGCCGCTTCAGGTCTTTCATAAGTTATATTTAATATTACAGTATCAGGTAGCTCTCTGTCTATACTCACGGAATTAATATAAGGGTCCTCTTTAAGCTCTTCTATCAGAGGATCAATATTTTCCAGGTTGAAGATATTATCACCGGGATATTCAGCCACCTCCACTGCCCTTTCATCAAAACCGCTGATCTCTATCTCCTCCACTAAAAACAGCGGAGAAGCAAGCAAAAAACCCGCTATGAGGGCAGCCAGCACAAACCCGATCAAGAGCCTATTCACAGTCATTTTCTCTCAGAGAGCTCAAAAGCCACTCTCCAACTTTATGGACATCCCCCGCCCCCAGAGTGAGCACAAGATCACCGGGTTCAACGAAGTTTCTGAGCTCATTAAAGGCGGCCTGAATATCTCCGGCATACTTAACACCGGTATTACAGGAACCGCTCTGCTGTCTTATATCCCGGACGAGTTTGCGGGAATTCACTCCCGGGATGGGCTCCTGATTGGCCGGATAGATATCACACAACCATAGATTATCAATTCTTCTCAAAACCTCGGCGAACTGATCCCAGAGAGCTTCGGTTCTGGTAAAACGATGTGGTTGAAATACCGTGACTATTCTGGAATTACTGGTATTTTCGGCTGTATGGTATGTGGCCAGAATTTCTGAGGGATGATGAGCATAGTCATCTATAACTCTGATATCATTCACACTGCCTTTTTTTTCAAACCTTCTTTTAACACCTGAAAATTCGGCGAGAGCTGTTGATATATTCTGCCAGTCAATGCCGGCAATCCTGGCCGATATGACTGCAGCCAGCGAATTTAACACATTATGCCGGCCTGGCGAATTAACATCTATCTCAAATCTCTCCCCCTCTGGAGTGACAATAACGTAACTGCTCTCAAATCCGTCGATTTTAATTCTCTCAGCCTGATAGTCACCCGAGTTTATTCCATAACTGAGAACCACGAGGTTATCTCTTGCCCGCAACGCCGGCAGGAGAGATGTTTTTATCACCGGATCATCACTGCAGAGTATGATATGCCCGTCATCTCTTATCCGGCGGGAGAATTCTAACATGATCTCTTTTAGTTTGCTGCTGTCTTCATAAAAATCAAGATGCTCTTCTTCCATATTTGTAATTATTCCCAGCCAGGGATTATAATTTATCAGTGAACCATCACTCTCATCTGCCTCGATGAGAAAATAATCTCCCCGACCCTGCAGATGGTTGCCGCTTATTCTGTTCAGCTCACCCCCTATCATCACTGAGGGATCTCTTTCAGCCTGCAGAAATATCTCCGTGAGCATGGCGGTGGTTGTGGTTTTGCCGTGTGTGCCCGTGACGGCAATCAGACTGTCATCTGCTGTTAATTTTGCCAGAAATTCAGCCCTTGTGAGAATTTTTTTGTTAAGTTCTCTGGCTTTCTGCAGTTCGATATTATCCTCCGGTATGGCTGAGGAGACAACTACAAGGTCCTGATCTTTTATGTTTTCCGGTCCATGCTCAGATTTTACAGCCCCTCCCAGTTCACGTATCCATTCAAGGCGCTCACCTGCCTTTATATCGGAGCCGGTAACCGCACCCCCTGATTTTAAATGCATGGCGGCCAGGGCACTCATGGAGATACCCCCGACACCTATAAAATGGACTTTTTTATCTTGCAGTGAATCAATTTCGGATATCGCCATGGTTTTCTTCTCCTTCGGCTAAATTTTGCAGCAGCCGAACAATATTTTCTGCTGCCCGGGGAAACCCCAGCTCTCCACTGTTCTGTGACATCTGCTGCAGGATTTTCTCATTGTGATACAGATAGCTTATTTCATCCTCAATTCTCCCGGGGCAGAGATTCGACTCCTCCAGAAGGGAAGCAGCCCCAAACTCGGACAGCATCCTGGCATTTTGCAGCTGATGATCGGCAGCTGCATGAGGGTAGGGAATTAATATTGCCGGAAGTGAACAGGCAGTTATCTCAGCCAGTGTGGTAGCCCCTGCCCTGCCGACAAATAGATCAGCTGCAGCCAGAGGATACTCAACATCATCACAGAATGAAATAAATTCAATCTTCTCTCGAGCAGAAGAAGAGAGATTTTTGCCGGCTTTTTCTATCATATTCTCATAATTATTTTTGCCGGTGATATGAATTGCATAAAAATCATCCAGTGAAGTTAGCTTTTCATATGCGGAGATCAAAGCTCTATTTATTACAGCTGCCCCCTGACTTCCACCCATGACAAGAACAGCGAACTTTGATTCGGGGATGTTCAATTTATCCCGGGCTTCATGCCTGTCGACCTCTGTTATAGATTGTCGGATTGGATTGCCGGTATGCTCTATCCTTTCCTGAAATTTATCTTTAAAATATTCTCTGCTGTCACCGTAGCTGATGGCAATTAAATCTGAAAGGCGGGCCAGAAGTCTGTTGGCCAGCCCGGGATAAGAGTTCTGCTCATGAATGGCAGTGGGGTAGCCCAGAAGACCGGCTGTTAAAACCACAGCTCCGGAAGCATAACCACCGGTTCCCAGCACGACATGTGGTTCAAATTCCTTGATGATTTTTCTGGCCCTCCACATTCCGGTCAGATTCACACCCAGAGATTTAAACAATCTGATCGAAAGCCCTCTGGGCAGCGGAGCAGCTGGAATTGATCTGCTTTTGTATTTTTCAGAATCTATCAGATCTCTGCCGACATCCTCAAAATTGCCGGCAATGAGCACATCTCCTCCCTTTTGTTTCCAGAGTTCAGCCACAGACAGGGCCGGAGATATGTGACCACCTGTACCCCCGCAGGTTAACAATAGTTTCATTATCTATCATCTCTTCCTGTGCCGTGAAATATTCAGGAGTATTCCCGCCGCAGTCATCATCATCAGAAGTGAACTTCCCCCATAGCTGATAAAGGGAAGTGTTATTCCTGTAACAGGCATGATATTTGTCACCGCAGCTATATTTATAAAGGTCTGTATGATTATTATTATTATCAGACCGGAAGCGAGCAGGCTGCCAAAAACATCGGGAGCATCGAGCGAAATTCTTATGCCCCTGTAGGCCAGATATCCAAAAAGGATAATAACAGCAGCGGCCCCCAGAAGCCCCATCTCCTCACCTATTATGGCAAAGATAAAATCCGTGCCGGGTTCTGGCAGGTAAAGAAATTTCTGTCTGCTGTTACCAGGTCCCACCCCCAGCAGACCTCCTGTTCCCAGGGCCATGAGCGATTGAATTATGTGATAGCCCGAACCTCTGGGGTCCCGCCAGGGATCAAAAAATGTCAGCACCCTGTTCATCCTGTAAGTGGCACTTGTTATATAATAAAACATAAATATAACTACCGGCGTTCCGACCACACCGAGGTGAAATATTCTTATTCCTCCCACAATGAGCATTAAAATGGCCGCAGCAAATATGGTGAAAGCCGTGCCGAAATCGGGCTGGAGGGCTATGAGCAGAAACATGCCGCTCACCACTATCATGGGAGGGATTACTCCCCGGACTAAAGTCTTGATTCGATCATCCTTTCTGGAGATAAATGAACTCACATAGATAGCTACAGCCAGTTTGGCAAATTCTGAAGTCTGAAAGTTGAAAAATCCCAGATCCAGCCAGCGGCGGGAGCCACCCGCAGTCTGTCCGACTCCCGGTATTAAAACAATTATGAGCAGAAAAAGTGCAATCAGAACAATTTTACGAGAGTGTTTGAGATAAGTATGATAATCCACACGGGAGAAAAACAGCATGCAGAACAGACCTATGCCTGCAAAGCTGAGCTGTCTGCGAAAGAAAAAATGGGCATCATTATAATCCTGTATAGCCCTTATGGAGCTGGCACTCAATATCATCAGCAGACCTATGCTCACCAAAATAAGCACTGTGACCAAAAGTCCCCTGTCGACGGTGGATTTTTTTGGTTCCGGCTGCTGAGAAGACGATTCTTTCATAAGATCACACCGCCTCAAATGTTCTGTGGTAATGTTTAAAGCTCCACACCTAAAAATTTTCCGGCATATTTCTGAAAAATATTTCCTCTTTCTTTGTAACTTTCATACATGTCCCAGCTCGGTGCACCGGGGGAGAGAATAATAATACCTTCCTCACCGATCATCAAAAGAGACTCTTTTACCGCCTGTTTCATATCGCAGACTCTGGAGTAGTTATGAAAACCATAATCCTCAAGTTTGCTCTCAAGCTTATCAGCTATCTCGCCCAGCAGAACGGCGCCAGAAACCCGGGAGCTGATCTCTTCGGCCAGCAAATTGAGGTCTACTCCCCGGTCCTGTCCTCCTGCAATAATAACCTTCTGCAAATCTTGAGGTAGAGAGCTCAGAGCAGAACAGGCTGCATGAGGATTGGTAGCCTTGGAATCATCTATGATTAAAATTTTATCATCCCTGTATACTTCCTGCATCCTGTGGGGGGGAGGAGAAAAATCGTCGATGACATCCCTTATCACTTTCCTGTCCACACCCATCTCCAGGGCGATTGCAGCTGCAAAAGCTATATTTTTCAGGTTATGACCGCCTATCATCTGTACCGAAGATCCTTCAACCAGCTTCTTTTTATAACTATTAACTTCTCCAGAGCTGGCATAAATATCACCATCGACCATTATATCGGATTTTTCAGCAGATGTGCCTATCTTTACGACCTGTGCCTGAATTGTTTCAGCCATCTCTAAGGTCTTCTCGCTGTCAATATCTATCAGTGCCATATCATCTTCAGATTGATTTGCAAAGATATTCATTTTGGCCCTGCGATAGTTCTGCAGGTTTTTATGCCAGTCAAGGTGGTCAGGGGCAAAATTCAGCAGTGCAGCAATTTCGGGACTAAAATTTTCTATCGCTGCCAGCTGAAATGAGCTCACTTCCACCACCATGATGGCATCAGCAGAGGATTCTGCCATAGCTTCAAGGAGGGGTTTTCCTATATTTCCGGCGGTAACGACCTCCCGGGACCCCAGACCTCTATTCAACATCTGGCCCGCAAGAGAGACAGTTGTGGTTTTGCCATTTGTGCCGGTAATTGCTATCAGATATCTATCAAAAAAATTATAAGCCAGTTCAATTTCACTCAATACCGATATCCCCTGTCTCTCCGCCTGGCGAAAAATCTCTCTGTGCAGTGAGACACCGGGACTTGTAATTATCACCTCTGCCTGGAGCAGGTCTTTTTTCTCTTCAATCCAGCTGATTTTACCTTCATCCATATTATATGATCGGAGGGTATCCTCCAGCTCGGATAAATCCCTGTCATCATATAGATATAATCTACAGCCAAGGCTGGAGAGGAACTCCGCCACGCTTCTACCCGTTTTACCTCCTGCACCATAAAGAGCTATATCTTTATTCTTTATGCACAATCTATCAACATCAATTCTCATTTTTAAAACCTCTCTTAGACTCACTTTCACCGGGGCACGCTAAGCAAAAACCATTAGAAGCGCTGTTATACCAAAGACTATCTGCAGAATAAAAAACCTTATAGTTACTTTTGTTTCATGCCAGCCCGCCAGTTCAAAATGATGGTGAAGTGGTGTCATGTTAAATATTCTGCTGCCACCTGTAAACTTAAAATATAAAACCTGTAAGATCACTGAGAGCGCCTCCAGCACAAACACACCACCTG
>SL_8KL_010_SEDDRAFT_10000365_pt1 | contig 38935 bp, 43 predicted proteins | sample SodLakKL_010_SED_4_FD_11160 | JGI IMG/M metagenome (IMG submission 11160)
GGCAGCAGTCTTGTGCTAGTGACCGAGACGGGTAAAATCCTGAGATTTTCTTCTCAGGGTTTTTTGTTTTGTGGTAGAATCAAGACATGATTATTGGATTGAGTAGCGGCAATTTTTATAGAGTATCTGCAGAAATAAAGCACAAAGTTTCAAGCGGTGATTTATCTTTTTGGAAAAAAAATTACGGAGATATCGTAGAAATACACCTTTCCAAAGAAAAAGATATTGATGATTTTTTGAACAAGGATATTGATTTTTCCTGTTTTAACCTTGTTTCTATTCACGCTCCTAGGATTTCAGGCAAAAAAGAAGATGATTTATATAGACTCCTAACAAAGCTAAGATTTTTAAAGGAAAAATACGGAATTTATAATTTCGTATTCCATGTTGAAAAGGAAACAAACTGGGAATTACTTGCCAAGTTTAAAGATATCTCTATCTCTATAGAGAATATGGACAATGATAAAAACACAGGGAAATCTCTGCAAAAAGTTGGAGAGATTATTTCAAGATATAATTTTAATCTAACATTGGATTTACAGCATTGTTATACAAACGACAAATCAATGAGTTTGGCGTGTGATTTTCATAAAGAATTTAAAAATAAGATTATTGAATACCATATCAGCGGTTTTTGTCCGAAATTCAAACATTATCCGTTATTTAAAACAAAACAAGACAGAATTATCAAGGCATTAGAAATGAAAAATATTCCAATGGTTATTGAAAGTACTTTTGATAAAGAAAGTGATGCGAAAAAAGAAATTGACTATATTAAAGCATTAATATGATCTAATTCTATTTGGTAATAAATTATCCGAGACGCGTTTCTCGGTTAATAGGAATGTTAATGGATTGATCTTCTTTAGTCGGGGTAATTTGGCATTATAAACTAAATACCTCCAATGGAGACGACCAAGCCCTGAGATTTCTTCTCGGGGTTTTTATTTTGTGATAGAATGCAGAAAGCAAGAGACTGATGAGGAGCTAAAGAGAAGTAATAATACTATATAATGATTATTTTAATCACCGGAGGGTCGGGATCGGGAAAATCGACTCTGGCAAGAAAAATCAAGGGAACAGTTGTTTCTACTGATGATTTTTATTTCGGAAAAAGTGAAATGCAACCTGATGAAAATGGGTGTTATGACTTTGATGATCCGGCATCTGTTGATCTTAAAGAGTGCTCAAAGGTAGTTAAGAGCCTAAATGAGGGGAAGCCCATAAAATCCCCCATCTATGACATGAGCGTTTCCGAGCGTACGGGAACCAAAAACATTAAACCCCATGAGTCGGGGATTGTTGTTGTGGAAGGAATTTTTTCTTTCCACTCTCCGCTTCGGGAGCTTGGAGATCTTTTAATTTTTATTGATACGCCGATGGATTTGAGAGTAGCAAGAAGACTCGGGCGTGACATCAAGCGTGGACGCTCGGAAGAAGAGTCTCTTAGAAGAGCCATTCAAGTAGAGGAGTCTTATAGAAAGAATATTGAGCCTGTAAGAAAATATGCCAATGTTTTACTGGGGCGTGACGATATAGATTCTTTTGTGTAATGCAAAAACAAGATAAGGCTTTTTATTTGTGATATTATAAGAAGAGCTTATAAGTAAAAAATTAATGGAAAAAGAAGGAAACACTCTAGAGGAGAGTGAAAGATATAAAGAATCAGAGAGAAAAGTAAATAAATCCGGTAAAATATCCGAAATAATAAAGAGTGTGATTCTTTGGATATTTATAACTCCTGTACTTGTGGTTGTAGTTGATTCGGTCGCCGGAGACAGTATGGCTGTTAATTATCTAAACGGATTACTTCAGTTTTTTATAGGAGGTTTTTTGATTGGCTTTTACAAGCTTCCAAAGAACTTTATTTTTCTGGCATTTATTCTCCCCGGACTTGCAAACTTGTATTTTCTTATCTACGGCGTTACAAACAGTAGTAAAAAACAAGAAGATGCTTCCGGATAGAAGCATGCTTATTTTTTTCTAGGTTAAGGAAGAATAATGAGATCGAGTTTTCCCGAGGTTTGTTTCTTAATATCTTAAAAAAATAAAAAAATGAAAAATAGCTCTCAAGAAGAAAAGACGCTAAAGGAGGTTGCCGATGAGATGATGCAATATGGGGGTAAGGTCAAGGGGGATGCCCTTAAATCTCATAAAAACTTTATTCTCTATAAGGAAGGAGAAGAGGGGTTGGAGAAGGTAAGAAAAAAAATGGAGGAAATTGGGTATCCGGTGAACTTCGATAAAATAAATATTTATGAGTGGTACTCTTGTTCGCATGTAATGCTTGTTTTCCTTGCAGCGAAAGATATTTTCGAATGGGATGATTCGGTGGTAGAGGAGTCGGGAAGTTTTGTTTTTAAAAACTCTTTTATTTTAAGAACTTTTTTGAAATATTTTGTTTCTCCGGAGAAGCTCATTGAGATGCTACCTAGGTATTGGGAAAAAAGTTATAATTTTGGTCAACTTGAAGTAGAAGAGATAAACAAAGAAAAGGGCTATGCACTGTTTAGGATAAAGGGTTACAAGATACACCCCCTAAACTGTGTTGCTTTTTCCGCCATGGGAAGAGATATGTTTAGTTATGTATTAAGGAAAAAAGAAACGAAAATAGAAGAAACCAGATGTATGCACAGGGGTGATGACTATCATGAATACATTGTCAGATGGAAATAAGTTATTAATGCGCTAATAGAAGAAAAAATCAAGTCATATGACAGTAGAAGTAGAGGTTAGATCGTTTATATCCAAAGAAAAATACGAGAAACTTGTTGAGTTTTTTAAGCAAGAGGCACGTCCTTCAAAAGAAGATTTTCAGGAAACGATATATTTCGACTGTGAGCAAGACCTAAGACTCCAAAAAAATAAGAGTTTTTCAAAAATATGGCTTAAAAAAGGACAGATTCATGACGATTGGAGAGAAGAAGTAGAAGTGAAAATCAAAAAAGAAGATTTCGAGAAGGCAAAAAGTTTACTTGAAGGTATCGGCTTAGGAGAAGATGTTGTGTGGCTGAGAAAAAGAAAAAAATTTTTATGGAAAAACGGAATAAAGGTTTGCCTGGATGATACAAAAGGCTACGGATACATAATAGAACTTGAGAAGAAGGTTGATGCTGAAAAAAGCAAAGAAACACATCAAGTACTTGTTCGCGAATTAGAGGCACTCGGCATCAAGATTACCTCAAAAGAGGAATTTCAAAGTAAATTTAACTACTACAGGAAAAACTGTAAAAAACTAATCAAATAAATCAGCAACACTTATTCCTATTTTTTGTTTTGTGCTAAACTGATCCCCAAGGGGGGTGGCAGGTTAGACACTTGTGTGGGTGTTTGATGTTGAAAGCTATAAAATACCACCTCAGGTGTTGTTAACGCGTTAAAGAAGTCAAATGAAACAAAGTCACNCGGAATTTACTTACTCTCGGAAAATAAATCCGGAAGAGGTTTTGGAGCTATGGGAAAACTCTTCTAACAAAGAGTTGGGTGTTTATATCGACAATCCTTTTTGTAAATCTTTGTGTAGATTTTGCTGTTATCAAGGTATTCTCTACGATAAAGAAAAGTACAAAAAGTATTACGAAGAATATCTTCCACGAATGATTGATTTCTATAGAGAAATACTGGAGAAAAAAAAGATTGTTTCGTGGTTTTTCGGGGGCGGAACCCCTTCTCTTGTAAAAAGTAGTGACTTGGATAGGTTGCTGAACTATTTACCCGGATTCCGGGGAGAGAAGACATTTGAAGTGCATCCGGCCTTCTGGGACAAGAAACAGTTAGATATTTTAAAAAAGCACGGATTTGACAATATAATTATAGGCGTTCAGAGCTTTGATAGAGATATTCTTAGAAGAGCTAATAGGGTCCCGGCTTCTATGGCAAAAATATATGAGTTGGTGCAAGAAACAAAAAAAAGAAAGATGAATGTCTGTATCGACCTTATTGCTTTTATAAACAAAGATAAAAATGAACATGAGGCGTTTAGGGCGGACATAAAAAAAGCGATGACATTAAATCCCGAAGAGGTCACCTTGCAGCTTAATTTTGATGAGAACATAAACTTTGATTTTCACCGTAAATTTTTAATGGAGGCTTATCAGGGTAGTTTTTACCACTCTCCGAAATATAGGTGTTTTTGCGTAAACGAGCCACTCGATAGCGAGAGAATGTTAAGACAAAAAGAGGAAGTGGAGAAGGGAAACTGGAGAACTTACAAGATAATACGTATCTTTAAGAAGGAGCTGGCAGAGAAGTTTCAGAAAGGTGAGTTTTTTACCTTTGTTGATTTTTTGGAGCCTATCGGTCCGCGAGGTAAGACAGAGGTTTTGGGAATTGGTTCGTGTGGTGAGCTTTCCTCCGTTCCGATGGATGTCAAGAGAAATAATACAAGGAAAAACGTTTTCTCTCGCATTTTTCATAAGTCAAACAAGCTTCTTATTGTGGAAGAGAATGTAAGGTGGTCTCCCGAATTTTATCTATACGGATTGCATGTAAAAATGATTAACACCTTAAAAGAGATAGCGCGAAAAAAATCTTGTGGACATTAAGATTTTGTAGGGTATAATAAAGGAAGGAGGGATGTGAATGCGAAAGTACATTGTGATACTTTCTTTGCTCGTTGTAATTACACTGTTGTTTAGTTTTGGATCAATGCTGCACATTGCGGGAGCTATTGATGCTGAGCAGGTAGTGGATCTGGAAAGGGTTGACGAGGCTATAGATTTCGTTTCCGGAATAAGAATTGTCATCCCTTAAACTAAAAAAGCCGGCCTCTTTTAAGGCCGGTCTTTACATTTCTAATGGTTGTGATGGGGGTGGTCGTGATGCTGGTGGTGGTCGTCCTCTTCATGATGATGCTCGTGGGAATGAGGAACAAGCGAAGAGATAAAAAGCATCAGAAAAAGCCCTACCAGAAAAGAAAGGAGGTGAGGAAGAAAGCATCTTTTACAATTTAGCTGGTAAAAAGAGTGGGGGATAAGATCTTGAAGAACCACAACAAGAAAGACTCCGGCGGATATTCCCAGGAGTACAGGTTCCAGAGCGGAGAAAAAAGAAAGCAGAAAGAATCCTCCCAGAGAACCAATAAGGATTGTTCCTGAAACAGCGAAATTTATGAGCACGGATTTTTTTATGGAGTAACCCGCTTTCCTTAGTACAAAGAATATTGAGGTCTCTTGTACGAGTTCGTGGATAAAAACGCTTATGGTAGTTATTATTCCGAGATAAAAGTCTGCCGAAAAGGCAGTGGCAAGGAGTACGCCGTCTCCAATATTATGAATTCCGTTTCCGGTGAGTATTCTTCGTATGTCCAGCGATTTTTCCTGTGTAGGATGGTCGTGATCGTGAGAATGAGGGAGAGCTCTGAAGATGAGCCATATAACTATCGCACCCGTGAAAATCCAGAAAAGGCCGCTTTCCACATTGGGGGAGTGAAGCACCGCTTCTCTCCCTAGCTCGTACGAGACAAAAAGAAAGAGGCCTGCCGTGAAACTTATAAGAACTCCGAGATTTTTCTCTATCGCCCTTCCAATTATTTTCCAAAAAGAAAGCGCTCCTCCGAAAGCGGCGAGCATGACGATAAGCGATGCGACAACTACTTCTAAAAACATATTTTCAGAGTCTACCGCAAAGCTACAATAAAGGCAACTTCTTTTTTGTGAGATTTGTGATAAAATAAAAGAGGGGAAAGGTCGAGAAAAATTTATAACATGCAAAAATATGAAATACTTTCTTATTATTGTTTTTGGAGTAGCTATCGTAGTGGGAGGAATATATTTTCTGTTTGATGTCGATCTTGGAAGTCACCTTGTTGATGAGGAAGAGGTAGAAGAGCTCGATGATTTTGAAGGGGAGATTATGGACATTCTGTCGCGTGTAGAAGGAATAGAGTCTCTCAGGTACGATGTCATAGTGAATTCTCCCGAAGAAGATGTTACGGGAACCTTTTGGCAAAAAGGAGAAAAGATAAAGATGGAAGGGGAGGTAGAAGATCAGGAAATGGTGGTGATAATTGACAATGAGGAGGGGGTAGCTTATGTATATATGCCCGCTGAAGGGCTAGCTGTGCAAGTGAGTCTTAACGAGGTGCGAGAAGTTCAAGACGGGTCTATAAAAAGCCAAGCAGGAGAGCTATCTAGGCACGAGCCTGTTATTATTGGGCAGGAAGTATTGGATGGAAAAGAGTGTGTGGTTGTTGAGTATACCACTCCGAATACTGAAGGAAAAATGTGGGTTTGGAAAGAGTATGGCCTTCCCATTAAAGCGGAGATAGAAGATTCCAGAGGGATAACGGTAATGAGTGCGGAAAATATCAGCTTTGAGGGTATATCGGACGATGTTTTTATGCTTCCCGAGGGAGTAGAGCCCGCAGAGATGCCGAGCTTCTAGAGGTTAATCTGTTATTTCGGTCGGAACAACTCCTCCTTTAAGTATAAAGGGAGGGGTTTTGATTTTTTTCATTTAGAGTTATTATAGGAACTGTAAGTTTTAATACTATGTTCAAAGGGACCCTAAAAGCGTTTTTTCTTATAGCGATTGTTGTTTTTTCTTTCTTTTTCTTTCTGCAGGATGTGGCTTCTTCAGAGGTAGACGAGAAGGAGGAGATTACCGTATATTTTTTCGAAGACAGGATGTGTCCGGTGTGTCGAGATCAGAAGAAGTTCATGGAGGAGATAAAAGAGGATTATCCTCAGATGAGATTAGAGATCTATCCGATATCCGATTTTGAAAAACTGGAAGAAATTGCGCGCAAGCACGGAGTAGAAGATCCTGAAATAATGGCTCCGACAACCTTTATCGGAGAGAACTACTTTCAATTCTCTTACTTTACGGAAAATCATAAGCAAAAAATAATTGATGCGCTGGAAGGGAAGATTGTTGAGCAAGACTGCTGTATAGTGAACATTCCTCTTTTGAATCTGGAAGTGGATATAAGAGATTGGTCTCTGCCTTTGACAACGGCGGTACTCGGTTCACTTGACGGATTTAATGTTTGTTCTATAGGGGCTCTTATTTTAATTCTTTCCATTGTTCTTGCGTTCAAATCTCGAAAAAAAATCTTCTTTTTCGGAGGTCTTTTTATTGTTACCGCGGTAACGATTTACGGTGTTTTGGTTTTTATGTGGGGGCAACTTTTTAGAGCGCTAGTTGGTCATTTGGGAATATTAAGCGTAATTGTGGGATTGGCCGCTCTTGGAGGAGGAGTATATTTCTTCAAGGAGTTTTGGAGATTTCATAAACACGGTCCGACATGTGAGTCATCGAACAGTGAGATCGCGAAGAAGGCGACCAAAAAACTTCAAGAAACTTTTACCGACACCAAGAAAGGAGTATTAGCTATGGCGGGAAGTGTGATGCTTTTTGCGGTAATTATTACGGTAATAGAGCTCCCGTGCTCGGTGGGAATACCTATAGCTTTTACCGGGATACTTACTCAAGCAGAACTTCCTTTATCTTCTTTCGTGTTCTATATCGCTCTCTATCTCTTTTTCTATATGCTTATAGAGATCATTATCTTTGCGGGAGCGGTATTTACCAAGGAGATATGGTTTGCCAACTCTAAGGCGATTACCTGGGTGACTTTAGTTGGATCTCTAGTTTTGTTTTATCTCGGGTTTTATTATCTTTTGGGAGGCTTCTAGTGAAGGGTTTTCACTTAGCCATTCATATATTTTCTCCGTGTCTCCTCTTCGGTCGTTGGAGTATAGAAGAACTACGAGAAAGGGGTTTTCTTCTACTTCAAATATGCCGGTAAAGGTTAATCTTGAAATGCTCCCCAAATAACCGGTCTTTCCTCCTACAAAGCTTTCGATACCGTGAAAGAGATTACGATTCAGGAAAGTACATATTCCTTCGTACTCGGGACAATTGCCGGGTAGCTGAAAGTTATCGTCTCTTGTTATTTCAAGTATCTTGGGATGCTCCTCATTAATGTATTTTAGCAGTTTAGCAATATCTCGAGAACTGGACATATTTTCGGGAAGAGGGGTGTTGTTGCTTCGCGCCAGACCGTGTGCGTCGTAGAAACGGGAGCCTGTCATTCCTATCTCTCTTGCTTTTTCGTTCATTAATGAGACAAACTCTCCCTCCTCCATAAAATACGTGAGAGCTTCGCAAGCGTCATTTGTTGACTGAATAAGGCTCGCTTTCATGAGATCTCGAGCGGTTACCACCGTGCCTCTGGTTAAAGCGGGACTCGTTCTGTTATGACCGAGCATGGCATCGGTGATAGCTATCTCCTTATCCATATCGAGGTTCTCTACGGCCACCACCGCACTCATCAGCTTGGTAATGGAAGCTATCGGATAAGAATAAGAAGAGTTTCTTTCCAGCAGGGCATTGTCATCCTCAAGATCTATTACCAAATAAGACCCGGCGTCCAGCCTTTTTTTTAAGTCGAATTTTTGGACATACCATCGCAAGTAATTGAGCCTTTCTTTGGCAACTTTATATTTCTCAAGGAGCTCTTCTCTCTCTTCCGGAGTAAGAGAGCCGTCTTGCGCATCTAAATTTGTGTGCGGGAGAGTTAATAAACAAAAAAGAGCAACAACTAGAAAAATCTTCTTTTTCATCTGTGATCGTTCATTTACTTAGTACTGAAGATATTATACACGAAACAAAAGAAAAGGTATACTGTTTTGAAAAATAAAGTTTCCGTGTATAATGAAAAATAAAAAAAGAAACATGTATGATGTTATTATAATCGGAGGAGGCCCTGCAGGGATAACCGCGGGAATCTATGTAGCGCGAAAAAGATTGAAAGCAGTCCTTATCACCAAGGATTTTCTAGGGCAGGCGGGGTTTACCGGAAGAATAGAGAATTGGCCGGGCGAGAAAAGAGTGCAAGGCCCCGAGCTTATGAGAAAATTTGAAGAGCATCTTAAAGAGTATGAGATAGATATAAGAGAAGAAGAGGTGGTCTCCGTGAATAAAAACGAGTCCTTTAGCGTAAAAACCAAAGAAAGCAACTTTGAGGCAAAGTGTGTTATTTTTGCTTCCGGGAGAAAGCCCAAGCCCTTGGGCATTACCGGCGAAGAAGAGTTTGTCGGAAAAGGAGTTGCTTACTGTACAACCTGTGATGCTCCTTTTTTTAAGGATAAAAAGGTGATGGTCGTAGGGGGCGGTAATGCTGGATTCGAGTCGGCGATAGAGCTTACCGATTACGCAAAAGAAGTTTTCCTTTATGAGTTTGCTTCTGATTTTTCTGCCGATGAATTTTTGCAAGAGCAGGCGAAGGAAAAGGGTATTGAGCTGAGAACAGGCGTAGAACTCAAGGAAATAAAAGGTGGTGATTTTGTGGAAAAAGTAAGATACAAAGATAAAAAAAATGAAAATGAGGAGGAGATCGATGTTGATGGAGTGTTTGTGGAAATAGGATCACTTCCCGTTACTTCTCCGGTAGAGAGTCTTGTCGATACAAACAGCCAGGGCGATGTGGAGATAAATCCTCATAATAATATGACAAAAACGGAAGGGCTCTTTGCGGCCGGAGACGTTACGACCATAATGGGAAAGCAGATTGTTATTGCGGCCGGAGAAGGGGCTAAGACGGCTCTCGCGGCTTATAAATACATTAAAAATAATTACTAAAAACATGAAAAAAATTATCGGCAATATTACCGATTTTTACAACAATAAAAGAAAAGAGTCCTTAATTATCTTAGGCGTGGCAGTGGCTTTAATTGTCGGGGTTGTTGCTTTTTTGCTTTTTACCGGAGACCCTTCTCCTCCCGAAGAAGTGATGGCAACTCCGGTTTCTCACGATGAGATTAGGGTGACATGGATAGATTATCAAAATGTTGATGGCTATAATATTTACCGCTCCGAGGTTCCGGGAGAGGGCTATCAGCTAATTTCCAGTACGGAAAGCAGGCACTATCTGGATGAAGGTTTGGAGCCGGGGAGCACATATTACTACAAGGTGACCGCCGTCAGAGGGGATAGAGAGGGTGAACCTACGAGGGAAACTTACGCGCAGACCGACGAGGCGGGAGTGGTTACCGGTCTTAGGGCGGAAAATATTGCGTATAACGAGATAGAGATTACTTGGGATGATTTTAGGGGTAGTGAGGGGTATACGGTATATCGCACGGGGAGCTTGGATAGGCCTTTTGCAAAGATAGACACCACTACGGAAAACAGATATCTGGATACGGATCTTGACAGCGGAACTCCTTATTACTATGTAGTAACTCAAATGGTGGACGGAGAAGAGAGTGAACAAAGCAGTCAACTCACCGTCGCTACGCGGGAGTGGCTTTGCGGTAATAATTTAGAGTACGACGGGCAAGTTTATTCTACCGTAAAAATAGGTGATCGGTGCTGGTTTGCGGAGAACTTGAATTACGAGACAACGGAAGGGAGTTTTTGTTATGATAATGAGGAGGAAAACTGTGACCGCTACGGAAGGCTTTATCACTTTGACGTAGCCGTTAAAGGAGAAACGGAAGAAGGAGTGCAAGGGGTTTGTCCGGACAGGTGGTATGTTCCCACGGATGATGATTACAAGGAAATGGAAAGAGCGCTGGGAATGGAAAGGGTCGATTCCCATGGTACCGGATGGCGCGGGGTAGATGAGTATGTGGGGGACAAAATGAAAAGATCAGTCGATTGCTCACAAGAAGGTGAAGATTTCTGCGGAGAAGCGGAGTTTAGTGCTCGTCTTTCGGGAATCAGGAGTACGGCCGGAACGTACAGGTATCGAGGTACCCATGCTTTTTTCTGGACTTCTAGTTTCGACAATAACCATGCTTGGAGGCGGATGATCTCGGCAGATAATTCGGGAGTTCATCGTGAAGCGGCTGACACGGAAAACGCTTTTGCTGTTCGCTGTATTCGTGACGATAACTAAGAAAACATGACTCAAAAAAAACAGATATATAAGTGCAGTGTTTGTGGAAATGTAGCGGAGATTCTTCATGAGGGAGTAGGGGAACTCGTTTGTTGCGGACAGAACATGGAGCTCATGGAAGAAAAAAACAAGGAGGAAGGAGTGGAAAAACACCTCCCGGTTATCAAGGAGCTTCCGGCAAATGTTTGCCAGGGAAAAGATGGATTTAAGATAGCCGTAGGAGAAGAGGAGCATCCTTCAACGGAAAGCCATTATATCGAATGGATAGAAATAAACACCAAAGACGGAAAATCCGGAAAGAGATTTTTTAATCCCGGAGAAAAGCCGGAAGCGGATTTTTATACCAGAATTGACATTACCGGCGTACGAGCCTACTGCAATATCCACGGACTTTGGGAGAAAAAAAATGTCACTTAAGATTGGATTTATCGGATTGCCCAATGTAGGTAAATCGACTCTTTTTAGGGCAATAACCAAAAAACAAGTAGATGTCGAGAACTATCCCTTCTGCACGATAGATCCTAACGTGGGAACGGTGGTGGTTCCCGACAACAGACTGGAAAAGTTGGCGGAAGTTTCTTCTTCAGAAAAGATTGTAGGAACTACCATTGAGTTTGTCGATATTGCCGGGCTTGTAAAGGAGGCTCACAAAGGAAAGGGCCTGGGAAACAAGTTTCTTTCCCATATTCGGGAGGTTGATGCATTGGTGCAGGTTATAAGGGATTTTGAAGATAAAGATATTTCTCATGTGGAAGGAGGTGTTGACCCGGAAAGAGATAGAGACCTTATCGATCTCGAGCTTATTGTTGCTGATCTGCAAACGGCGGAAAAAGTTAAAGACAAGATAGAAAAAGAGGTAAAGGCGGGAGATAAGGAGGCTATGTTTAAAGAGAGAGCTCTGGAGAAGGCCATTGAAGCATTAAGAGAGGAAAGAAGGCTTGCGGATATTGATTTCAGTAAAGAAGAGAAAGAGGCCATAAAGGAGCTTAACTTCTTAACGTTAAAACCTATTATTTATTTAAGGAACATAAGTAGCAAGGAGGTGAGAGAGGATTCTGAAATTTTGGAAATAAACGCCAAGGTCGAGGACGAGGTGGCGGAACTGCCCCCCGAAGAAGCAAGGCAGTATCTAGCCTCTTTCGGGATAAAGGAAAGCGGACTAAGTGTTCTTATAAGAAGGTGTTTTCATGCTCTTTCGCTTATCTCTTTTTTTACTTCCGGAGAAAAAGAAACAAAGGCTTGGACGGTGGAAAGAGGTTCTACCGCACCCGTGGCAGCGGGAAAGATTCACTCCGACTTTCAAAAGAATTTTATAAGAGCGGAAGTAATTTCTTGGAGTGAGCTTGTTAATCTCGGAGGGTGGACGAAAGCTAGACAAGAAGGTAAAGTAAAGGACAAAGGAAAAGATTATATAGTAAAAGATGGTGACGTTATTTTTTTCAAAACAGGGAGATAGATGAAAATTTATGTTAAAGTAAAGTTTGGAAATACAAAGAAAGGCGTGGAAAAAACGGGAGAGAAAGAGTATGCGGTTTACGTAAAAGCACCACCTATCAAAGGAAAAGCTAACGAAGAAGCGGTAAAGAAGCTTGCCAAACACTTTAATACCAAAGAAGTGAGAATCGTTTCCGGGAGAAAATCGTCAAAAAAGATAGTCTCTGTAAAGGAAGATAAATGATAAACAAAAGTTTTCTAATCTGGATAAATATTCTTCTTTTTCTTCTCTTACTTCTCATTGTTTTTGAGATGCAAAGCGTAGAAAAAGAGATATACAAAGATCCGGTCTTGACACACCTGGGAATGAGTGACGAGGAGATTTTTGATCTTTACGGGGAGCCGGGCAGAGAGGAGAAAATAGGAGGACCCGGGGGGAAGGAGTTTTTCTATGAAGAAGAAGGAATTTCTTTTATCTTTGCCGGAGAAAGTGATGTGGTAAATAACATGCGTGTTCTTCCGGGAAAAGAGTTGATGGGAGTGGAGGTTGGAATGACCTTTGATGAGATTGTGGAGATACTGGGAGAACCCGTGCAAAGAGGATTTGATGCCTATTCGGGAAGATACTCTCTGATTTATTTTTTGGGCAAGAATCTTAACGGAATGGGTGAAGTGGAGCTATGGTTTAGTGCGTCTTCTGATGATGCTCCCACAAGTCAGGCTGAGATTTTTTGGAAAAAGTACTGGCAAGATCTTCCATGAGACCAACTCCGGAGGAACTAAGAAACAAAAGTTACCTTCTTAACTGGAGTGCGGATGAAGAGATAGAAGAGTTTATCTCCTATCTAATGGAGCGGAATTTTACGTGGAAGGAGGACAAGGGGTGTTTTCATAATAAGGAAACAGGTTTTTCTGTAAGCATGGCGGATTTTAAGAGGTTTATGGAGGACAGAGAGTTACTTGAAAAGGAAATTTCTCGCTCCGTCTACGAAGAAAAAAAGAGAAAAGAGGAGTTATATCACCCCGGAAACATAAAGGCGGCCGACAAGGTTATTAATTTTCTTATTTTTTTTCTAGTGGCAAATCTTTTTCTGGGATCGATATTTCTTCATTCTGTTTTATGGATTGTTTTGGTGACAATTAGTGCGTTTCTTCTCTTTTTGTTTATTAAAATAAGAAAGAAGATCGTCAAAAAAGTTATACGTTAGTAAAAATAAGAGTAGTTTGCCGTGCTTGTAGATGAAGTAAAAATAAAAGTTGTTGCCGGTAAGGGGGGTGACGGAACAGTGGCCTTTAATAAAAACGCCATGGCTCTGGGACCCACTGGCGGCAGCGGTGGAAGGGGAGGGGATATTTACCTGGAAGGAGTTTCCGACATAGGAGCGCTGAGAAAATTTAGATTCCAGAAAGAGTTTAGGGCTGAAAACGGAAGAGACGGGCGTTCTCAGTTTCGAGATGGAGCGGATGGAAAAGACTTGATTATCTATGTTCCCGTAGGAAGCGTTGTTTATAATATGGAGACTAGTCAGACTTTGGAAATAACGAACATAAAGCAACAGATGCTTGTGGCTAAAGGAGGAAGAGGAGGGAAGGGGAATTTTCTTTTTCGTTCTTCAAAGAGAACTTCCCCGAAAATATATGAACATGGTAGAGAAGGGGATTCTTTCGAGCTTCATCTGGAGCTCAAACTTATTGCCGATGTAGGTTTTATTGGACTACCTAATGTTGGTAAGTCCAGTCTCCTCAATGAACTTACGGGAGCGAAGAGTAAGGTTGCCAATTACGCCTTTACCACCCTAGAGCCGTCACTTGGAGTGTATGGTGATCTGATACTTGCCGATATCCCTGGGCTTATCGAGGGCGCCTCTGAAGGAAAAGGATTGGGGGCAAAGTTTCTGCGACACATTGAGCGAACGAGAGTTTTATTTCACTTTGTTTGCACAGAGTCCTCATCTCCTCTTAAAGACTATGACACGATCCGCGAAGAGCTTGGGAGAAAAAATAAAAAACTTTTAGAAAAAAAAGAATACATTATTCTAAGCAAGAAAGATATGGTTCCGGAAGATAATTTAAGAGAGCTAGTAAAGAAGCTCAAAAAGAAAAATTGCAGAGTGCTTCCTGTTTCGGCAATTGATGACGAGAGCTTGGTTGAGATACGAAAAGTATTGAATAAACTGGAAGAAGAAAAGACTTCTCGGCAAGAAGATTAGTTTTCTTCCGAAGGAGTAGTGCTTCTGAATTCACATTTCGGACAAACGATAGACACTTTGAAGGTGTTTTTTCCCAAATTTAGGTTGCGCAACAAGTGAAGCGAAAGACCGGAGCTACAAGAAGGGCATTTAGGTCCTCCCCCAAGCCCCAAATCTCTGGTTATTGTATCGCTAATCTCACTTTCTTTCGGCAAGGGGATTAAGTAAGCTTTTTGCTCTCCGAGATGAGTTTTTGCCTTGAGTACCACGTTGTGTGGAGAATCGGAAAGGCCTATCACAAAGTCCCTTGCTTCGTGATCCATGGCATCCTCGCGGTGTTTTTGTGCTCCTGTCCTCGAATAGATAATAACGGGGATTCTTTTTGTTTCTTCTTTTTCTTTTAACTTATCGAGAAGCTCTAGCCCCCCTATTTCCGGAAGATTAATATCGGCGACTATTATGTCGGGAGCTTCGGTTTTTATTATCTCCAAAGCTTCTTTTCCGTTTGCAGAAGTAGCGACTTGAAAACCTTCTTTAAAAAAGTTGTCCTTAAAAACTTCGTTGGAAAAGTCGCTGCCAAGGGCAATGAGTGCTTTTTTCATACTAAAGGCATCTTTTATTTTGTTTTTTCACAGTTTACGTTATAATGCCAAGTAATACAAGAGAACTCTTTGCTTATAACAGATGCAAGAAATTATTAGTAAAATAGAAGAGGAGGGGCTTTTGGGAAGAAGTGGATCAATGTTTCCCGTCTCCGAAAAGTGGAAGATGGTGAGAGATAAAGAAGCTGAAAGAAAATATGTAGTTTGTAATGCCTCCGAAGGAGAAATCGATACTTTTAAAGATTATTTTGTTTTGAAAAACTTTCCCCACGAGGTGGTAGAGGGGATGAATATCGCCCTTTCCACCCTGGGTGCCGAAAAGGGATACATTTACTTGAACAAAAATTATTTCCGGGAAATAAACGAAAAACTCTCTCCTATGGTCGGAGAAGATATTGAGGTGGTTGAGAAGAGAGGTGGTTATGTTGGAGGAGAAGAGACATCGGTGATAGAGGTTATAGAGGGACATTCCCCCGAGCCGAGAATAAAACCCCCTTTTCCTTCTTGTAGCGGCTTGTGGGGGTTTCCGACTTTGGTGAATAATGTTGAGACGTTTTGTGCCGTATCGAGAATAAGTAAAGGAAGTTACCAAAAGAAACGTTTCTACTCAATAGCGGGAAGTGCCCCGAACAAAGGAGTTTATGAGCTTCCCGAGAGCATGACTATCGAGGAGGTGCTGAGAGAAACGGGAAATCTTCCCGATTTCGATTATTTTTTGCAAGTTGGCGGTGGGGCGTGTGGTGAAGTGATGCTTCCCGAGGAGACAGGGAGGGTGCTTCAAGGGCTTGCCTCCATTATCATGTATGATCGTGAAGAAACGGATCCCTATCTTTTGATGAAAAGGTGGGTTAGTTTTCTTTTGGAAGGGAACTGCGATAAATGCACTCCCTGCAGAGAGGGGCTCTTTAGGATAATGGAAATGATAAAAAAAGGAAATTTTGAGGATGTGGAGGATATGTTTCTCGTTATGGAAAAAACCAGTCTTTGTCCTTTAGGGAGGGTGGCCGTTACTCCCTTTCGAAGCTTATTAGAAAAAATAATTCCTAGAAATGGAGATAACGATTAACGGACAAAAGATAGAGGCAAAAAAGGGGGAGACAATACTCCAAGCGGGAGAAAGAGCTGGTATAGAAATTCCCTCTCTGTGTTACCACAGTGATCTCAGTATCCGAGCAAGTTGCAGGGTGTGCGTTGTTGACTGTAACGGGAAACTGCTTCCCGCGTGCTCACAGGTGGTAGAGGAAGGAATGGAGATAAGAACCGATTCGGAGCTTGCCGAAAAGGCAAGGACGATTAATTTGGAGCTTCTGTTTTCTCAGCACCAGGAGGAATGTTATGACTGCGTATGGAATGCAAACTGCCAGATGCTGAAATTGGCACGTGAGTACGGAGTGGAAATAAACCGTTTTAAAGACAGGAAAGCCTCTTATCCTATGTACCGCTTCGGTCCGATAGAGTTCGATGGCTCCAAATGCATTGACTGTCGTAACTGTATTGAGGTTTGTGATAAGCAAGAAGTCGGTTTCTTGAAAATAAAAGGAAGGGGTCATCTTCTGGAAGTGTTTCCCAGTAAAGAGGAAAATACCGACTGCATCTATTGCGGGCAGTGTATTTTACGCTGTCCTGCCGGAGCGTTCGAGTCGGTAGGGGAGTTTGAAAAGATAGAGGATCCCTTTAAAAAAGAAAAAAAGAGGGTTGTCTTTCAAATAGCCCCTGCGGTAAGAGCTACTATCGGAGAGGAGTTTGGAATGCCCTTTGGAGAAGTTTCTACGGGAAAACTCGTAAAAGGACTGAAGGAGCTGGGAGGGGAAGAGGTTTTTGACGTATCTATGGGAGCCGATATTACTACCGTGGAAGAAAGTAAAGAACTCTTGGAAAGAATAAGAAAGAATGACCTCCCCATGTTTACCGCCTGTTGTCCTTCTTGGGTAAGATTTGTGGAGTTTTATTACCCTGAACTTATTTCCAGACTGACCACGGTAAGATCTCCTCAGATAATTCTCGGTGGTCTTATTAAAACACTTCTTGCCAGAAAAAAGAACATTGATCCCGGAGATATAGTGCTTGTTTCGGTAATGCCTTGCGTTTCCAAAAAGCACGAAATAGAGAGGGAAGAGTTAAAGATAGGAGGGAATCTTAGACCGGTTGATCACGTGCTTACCACCAGAGAAGTGGGAAGGCTTTTTAGGGACAAGGGGATCGACTTCCCTAATCTTTCCGAGAAAAAACCGGATAATCCGTTTGGAGACCCCAGTCAATCGGGAGTAGAATATGGAGTAAGTGGAGGAGTGATGCAGTCGGCGGTTTACAATCTTTCCGGAAAGAAGGTTAAACTAACCGAGAAAAAGAAAGGTCTAAAGGAGGGAGTTGTGGAAGTTGAAGGAAAGCAAGCTCGTCTGGCCGTGATTTATGGCCTGAAAAATGCGAAAGAAATACTGGACGACTTGAAAAAAGGTGTACAAAAGTATGATTACATAGAGGTGATGGCATGTCCTGGAGGTTGTATCGGGGGAGGGGGGCAGTCGGTGCCTGTAAACGAAAAGATTCGCGAAAAAAGAAGAGAGGGTCTTTGTAGAGCCGGGGGCACCGGAAGAGCTATTCGAGCCAAAGAAAATGCTCAAGTAAAGAATTTGTATAGTACCCTTTTTAAAAAAGAAAAAAAGATTCATCAAATATGTTACACGAAGCATTATAAAGCTGCTAAGACCTTGCTTGAAAAAAACGAGCAAGGAGAAGAAAATGAAAACTAAAATCCTTTCCATAGAAAAAGCCAAAATAAAAGAGGCCGTTATTTTCTCAGCATTGCTCTTAACAGCTACATTTGTGCCGCTTCTCGGCAGTCAGGCTGTTACGGGACCCATTGTAAACGCAGCTCTCTTTTTGGCTACGCTTGTCGTGGGAGTACAAGGAGCTTTGATGGTTGCGCTCTTCCCTAGTTTGGTAGCTCTGTTCTCGGGAGCAATTCTTCCGCCTGCCGCGCTTCCGATGGTTCCTTTTATTATGGTGGCAAACTGTATTCTCGTTCTTCTCTTTAGTCGTTTTTCCGAAAGGTTCTGGGCAGGAGTTGTGATAGCCTCTTTTGCCAAATTTCTTTTTCTTGCTCTAACGAGTTTACTTTTTTTCGGAATTCTTTTTGAGGGGCTAGTGCCCGAACAGATCTTGGTGATAATGAGCTGGCCACAGCTTGTGACCGCACTTTTAGGAGGTGTTATTGCCTTTGGCGTCAAAGGTTTTTTCAAAAAATAATATTGTGTTATACTCAAGTCGGGAAGTTTTACAACTAAAATAAAAGGAAAATGGGAGCAAAAAAGAACGAAAGAAAAAAGAAGAATACTTCGTCAAAAAAGCCAATTGACGAAGAAACTCTTCGTGAAATAAAAGTAAGAGTAGTGGGGCTGGGAGGTGGTGGAGGATCCGTCATTACCAGCATTTCGGCGAGCCTCAAGAGAGTGCTTTTTGCTGCATTAAACACCGATTTGCGTGCCCTGGAAGAGGTATCGAAGAAAAAAAAGATAAAAAGCATTGCCTTCGGAAAAAAACTTACCGGAGGGCTGGGAACCGGAATGGATAGTGACTTAGGAAGAAGAGCTGCAGAGGAAGACGTGGAAGAAGTAAAACCGCTTTTTGCCGGTCAGGATATTGTTATTTTTGTTTCTTCCCTGGGAGGAGGGACGGGATCGGGAGCACTTCCCGTTTTTGCCTCGATGGCCAGGGAGATGGGGTGTATCGTTTACGGCGTTTTCACTCTTCCTTTTCCCTTTGAGGGAGAAAAAAAGATGAAAATAGCCAGGGAAGCAATAAAAGAAAGTAATCCTTATTTGCATGCCGTAACCATCCTTCCCAATGAGAAGATATTTGAGATAGTGGACAAAAACACTCCTCTCAAAGAAGCTCTTTCCGTAATGAATGATAATCTTGCCAGGAGCCTTGAAGGTCTTGTGGAGACGATATACGAAACGGGTCTTATAAACATCGATTTTGCCGATGTTCGTACCGTACTGGAGAACAGGAAGGGCGTTCGAAAGCTTACCTACTTAAATACCGCTGACGGAAAACTTGAAGAGGGTGCTCAAGAGATTGTTAGCAGAGCGCTCTCCAATCCTCTTTATCCTTATAAGGTGGATAAGGCAAAGGGCGTACTGGTGAATATTACCGGAGGAAATAATATAGGACTCACGGATATCTCTTCCATTTCCGAGGAGATTTCTGGGTATACCGAAGATGATGCCAAGATAATTATCGGAATAACGCAAAAGAGAAGTTACAAAGACAGGGTGAGGGTAGCGCTACTTGCTACCGGATGTGGTACGGAATATTTTAAAAAAGAACTTGGAGAGGAGGAAAATAAGGCCAAATCTTCAGAGAAAAAAAAGAAGGTTTCCGCCGACAAGAAAAAAGGAGAAACGAAAAAAAAGAAAGCGAAAGAAAAGCCCGTCAAAAAAAAGGTTAAAAAAGAAGAAGAAAAGATAGAGGTAGTTCCCCGAAGAGAAGAGAGTGGCTTTATTGAGAAAGAAGAAAAAAGAGTTCCCGAGAGTGATGAGGAAAGGGAGATCATCGAAGAAGAAGAAAGATGGGAAAAGCCCTCATTTCTTAAAAGATTGAGAAAAGATGACAACTAATATTAAAAAAGCCGTAATTTGTGTAAGTGAGGCAAAAAACTCCCTTTACCCTCTCGAGGTTCAGGGTGTAAAAGAACTTTTCCCCTTGGGGAATATACCCGTGATACAACACATTGTTGATGAACTTCTGGAGTGTGATGTAGAGAAGATAATTTTCCTCCTTCCCTCCGAAAAGAAGGCTGTTGCTGAGCATTTTAGCGGATTAAAAAAAGGGGAGGCGTACGATGCCGTTCAATTTTCTTGCCTTACTTATAAAAAGGGTACGGGAACAGGAACTCTTCTATCTAAAGCAAAAAACGAAATAGATGAAGATGATTTTTTTCTTGTCTTTTCGGACGCACTCTTCTCGGGAAAGAAAGGTTCTGCGGCTCAGCTACTAAATCCTTACCGAACTTCCAAAAAAATGGTTCTCGGTTTGGCCGAAGTGGAGGAAGAAATGGTTTCACGCTCATATATTGTTGAGACCGAAAAAATAGCCAACAGATTTTATAAGATAAAAAAAATAATGAAAAAGCCAGACCCAGGAGATACCGAGTCACGGCTGGCGATTGTTCCCAGATATGTTTTCAGTCCGCTTCTTTTTAGTTATCTGCGAAACGGAGGAAAGGATGCGTTTCTTGATGCTATTAACAGCATGATTGCCGCCGGTAAAACGATTTACGGATATGCTTGTGACGGAGAGTGGTACTCCATGAAAGACAAGGAGGGTTTCCTAAAAACACAAAAGCATTTTATAAGGAAATTGGAAGGAGAATGAAAGATATTGGTTCTGACATAATAAAAGAGCTCTACAAAGAAAGAAACGAGGATGCTCGCAAATATGATCATGGCATGGTGCTTGTCATCGGTGGGTCGGATATATACACCGGGTCACCGATTCTTTCTGCTATGGCGGCTATGAGGGCGGGGGCGGATATAGCGCAGATTATCGCCCCTCAAAGAGCGGCAGATGCGGGGGCCGTTTACGGGCCCGACCTTATAACCTTCCCTCTCTCGGGAAGCCATCTTTCGGGAAAGCACTTGGGAAAGCTTCTTGCCCTTACAAGAGGCGCCAAGGATGTTTCGCGAGGCAAGTTAGCGGTTGTACTGGGAGGAGGTGTTGGGAGAGCGGAGGAGAGTAAAAGAGTAATACGAGAGTATGTAAAAAAAACGGACATCCCTATTGTTGTTGATGCTGACGGGATATATGCTTTTGAAGGAGAGAAAGTGGAAGTAAATAACGAAAGAATTATTTTTACTCCCCATCTTTATGAATTCTTTATACTTACTGGAAAGAATGCCAACCTTCTTTCCCGGGAGGAGAGAGCTTATGCTGTGAAGGAGTCCGCTAAAGATCTTGGCTGCACCATACTGCTCAAAGGAATGGTCGATATTGTCTCGGACGGAGAGAGTGTAGAGCTAAACAAAATGAGCGTACCCCAGATGACAATCGGGGGAACGGGGGATGTGCTTGCAGGAGTTACCGGAGCTTTGTTAGCTAAAGGACACTCTTTGCTGGAAGCGGGAAAGGGGGCGGCAGTAGTAAACACTATGGCAGGAGAGTTGGCTGCCAAGGAAAAAGGGGAGTCGATTATCGCCACTGACGTTATAGATAAGATACACCAAGTTATTAATCAGTAAAAGCAAAAAACATGGAAAATAACTTCACAAAGCAGTTTAATCTTAGTGACAAAGTAGCCATCGTTACTGGCGGAAGAAGAGGTATGGGAAGAACTCACTGTCTTGCTTTGGCCGATGCCGGTGCTCGGGTTGTCGTTTCGGATATTTCCATTGACGAGTGCAAAAAGGTGGTCGAGGAGATAAGAGAAAGAGGGGGAGAAGCGACGGCCATAGAGTGTGACATTTCCAAAAAGGAAGAGGTTGAGAAGATGATAGAAAAAACAAAGGAGTTTTACGAGGGAATAGATATACTCGTAAATAATGCCGGAGTGGTGGATTTTAAGAACTTCTTCGAACTTGAGCAGGAAGACTGGGATAGGGTTATGGATATTAATCTCAAAGGTTATTTCTTATGCACGCAGGCTGCCGGAGAGGTTATGAAAGATCAAGGTGGGGGCGTTATAGTAAATATCGGGTCGGTTGCCATGGGACAGGCGGGAATAGGGTTTCCCAACTCGGTTCCTTACGTTGCCTCTAAAGGGGGGATAGCCGGTATAACGGAAGCTTTGGCTATTGATCTTGCTCCTTATAACATAAGGATAAATACTATCGCTCCCGGTATTATCGAAACTCCGATGATAGACCCCGTCAAGGAGGATAAAGAATCTACACAAGGACTTGTAGAGAGACTTCCGCTAAAGAGAATGGGAAGACCCGAAGAAATATCAACGGCCGTTCTTTTTCTTGCTTCACCGGCCTCTTCGTATATGACGGGTGCTGTAATAAACGTTGACGGTGGCTGGTTGGCAACATAAAAAACAATGATAAAAGACCTAAGAGCAAGAGAGATTATTGATTCTCGCGGTAATCCTACCGTGGAGGTGGCGCTTTCTACCGACCAAGGCGAGTTTGTATCTTCCATTCCTTCGGGAGCTTCCACCGGCTCTCACGAAGCAAAAGAACTCAGAGATATGGGAGATCGCTTCGGAGGAAAAGGAGTTTTAAGAGCGGTAGAGAACATAAATAAGATAATAAAACCGCTTCTTCTCGGTGAAGAGGTTGATGATCCGCGTAAGCTGGATCAGATACTCTTAAGTGAAGATGGAACGGAGGATAAATCAAACTTGGGTGCCAATGCTATTTTGGGTGTCTCTATGTCTGTTTTTAGAGCTGCCGCGAAAAAACAAGAAGTTCCTCTTTTTGAGTATATTGCTAAAGAATTTGATTTTACGAAAAAGACTCCGCGACCGTGCTTTAATGTAATAAATGGAGGAGCACATAGTGAGGGAGGAACCAGCTTTCAAGAGTTTATGATCGTTCCTCAAAAGGATTCTTTTCGACAAAATCTCGAAGAAGGAGTGAGATGCTATCGGGAACTAAAGAGCAAATTGAAAGAGAGGTACGGGGAGATGGCGGTTAATCTAGGTGATGAAGGAGGCTTTGTTCCCGGAAAATGCTCCGCTCAGGAAGTTATGGACCTTCTTTCCGAGCAAGGAAATCAGGTTATTATTGATGCGGCCGCGACGGAGTTTTGTCAGCAAGAAGAGTACCTTTTTGATGGAGAAAGGAAAGACGCTCGAGAAATGACCGATTTTTACAGGCAGCTTTCAAAAAAATATCCATTGATGGGACTGGAAGACCCCCTTCATGAAAATGATTTTTCGGGATGGAGAGAGTTAACCGAAAGACTAAGTGATATCATGGTAATCGGAGATGATCTGCTTACTACCAACATTAAAAGAATGGAGATGGCCAAAAAAGAGAAAGCGTGTAACGGCATGATTCTTAAAATAAACCAAATAGGGAGCGTGTCGGAAGCTCTGGAAGCGGCAAAAAGGGCGCAAGATTACAAGTGGAAGATTATAGTATCTCACAGGTCGGGAGAAACCAATGACGACTTTATTGCCGATTTGGCGGTGGGAATCGGTGCCGATTTTATAAAATCGGGGGCTCCGGCAAGGGGAGAGAGGGTTGCCAAGTACAACCGATTGCTTCAAATTGATAATTGAGGATAGTCGGTGTAACAATGAAAAAAGAAGAAAAGAAAGTAATATTTCTCGTAATAGACGGCTTGGGGGATGAAGAGATACCCGAGCTTAAAAACAAAACTCCACTGGAAGCGGCACACACTCCCAATTTAGACGGCTGGGCGAAAGAAGGTCGTACAGGTCTTCTTCTACCTGCTTTCAAAGGAAAGCTTCCCACTTCCGAAGAAGGTCACTTTTCTCTGTTCGGCTATGATATCGCGGAATATAAATTCGGGAGAGGGGTTATTACGGCTATGGGAGCGGGCCTGGAGGTGGAGAAAGGAGACGTTGCTTTAAGGGGAAATTTTGCCACGCTCGATAACGGGGAGGTGGTTGACAGAAGGGCCGGAAGAATAAAAGACACAAGTAAGTTGATAGCGGCTATAGACGGAATGGAAGTCGATGGAGTGCGTTTTTACGTTAGAAGTGCGGGAGAGCATCGTGTAGGAATTGTAATAAAAGGAAAAGGGCTTTCCAGTGATATATCCGATAGCGATCTTCATTATGTCCAAAAGGCAAAAGGTCGTGGAGAAGTAAAAGCCTTATCAAACACTAAAGAGGCTCAGTTTACGGCAAGAGTGTTGAATGACTTTCTTAATGAAGTTTACCGAATACTGAAAGATCATCCCGAAAATCAAAAAAGAGATCTTCCCGCGAACTGTATCTTAACAAGAGGTGCTTCCGAAACGATGGAGATTCCTTCCTTTGAGGAGATGTACGGGATGAGAGCGGCATGTGTGGCGGGAAAACTCCTTTATAAGCAAATCGGAAAATTTTTAGGAATGGAGGTTATAGAGGTTGAAGGAGCAACAGGTCTTCCCACTACAAACCTGAAGGGCAAAATAGAAAGTGCCAGGAAAGCTATCTTTTCAGGTTATGATTTTGTTTTTCTTCATATAAAAGCAACTGATAGCCTTGCCGAGGACGGAGATTTCAAGGGAAAGAGGGATTTTATTGAGGAAATAGACAGAAATCTCGAGACTCTCGGTGAGTTTACGGAAACACTGGTGATAACCTCTGATCATTCCACTTGTTCTCTTATGGCAAGTCACTGCGAAAGAGAAATCCCCCTTCTTATAAAAGGAAAAGGCAGAGATACCACTCGCTTTTTTTCTGAAAAGGAGTGTGAAAGAGGTGATCTCAAAAAAATCGATCAAAAAGCTTTGCTTCCAAAGTTTGTTATTAATTAACGGATTTGCTTGACGGGTAATTTTGTAATAGAATGCGTTAAGAGGCGATTAGAAATTAATGTTAAATTTATTATGGCCAAGGTTAAAGTATATACAACACCAACGTGCACGTACTGTGTCGTTTTAAAAAAATATTTTGAGGAAAAAGGTGTGGAGTATGAAGAGGTTGATGTAAGCGAAGATGAGGAGGCGCAAAAAAGAATGATAGAAAAAACAAATCAGATGGGTGTCCCGGTGGTGGAGATAGGTGAAGAAGAGAAGTTCATTGTCGGCTTTGATAAGGAGAAAATAAACCAGGAATTGAACCTATAATTATGAAGAGAAAGATTGCTATAAACGGTTTTGGGAGAATCGGGAGAGCTGTTTTTAAAATAATCTCTCAAAACTATCCCGACTTGGAGGTGGTGGCGATAAATGATCTTACCGATCCCCGAACCCTCTTGCATCTTCTAAAGCATGACTCCGTATATGGTGAGTATGTCGAAAATATTTACCTTAACAGGGGAGAAAATTTTGAAACAGAAAAAAGAGGGGAAAAGAAAGAGATAAAACTTCTCTCGGAAAAAGACCCGAGTTTATTGCCGTGGAAAGATCTCGGTGTAGAGGTGGTGCTTGAATGCACAGGTCTTTTCAGGGTTTACGAGGAGGCTGAAAAGCATCTCCAATCCGGTGCAAAAAAAGTAATTATCTCTGCTCCGTCCAAGAGTCCGGATCGCATAAACTCTTATGTTCTCGGAGTAAATGAGGAGAATTATGACAATGACCGTGATCTTATTGTCGATATGGGTTCTTGTACAACGAACTGCATAGCACCTGTTTTAAAGGTAATAAGTGATAAATTTGGCTTGGAGAAAGCAGGCTTTAATACCGTTCACAGTTACACGGCTAATCAAAACCTTCAGGATGGTCCTCATAAGGACTTGCGAAGAGCGCGTGCTGCCGGTGTGAACATTATCCCGACTACAACCGGAGCCGCCAAGGCGGTAGGAAGAGTGATTCCCGAGATAGAAGGAAAGGTGGAAGGCATTGCGATGAGGGTACCGACTGTTGCGGTCTCCGTGGTTGATGTCTCCTGTATTTTACAGAAAAGCGCGACAAGTGAGGAGATAAATGAAAGTTTTCGAGAGGCAGCCAGAGGAAAAATGAAACAATCTTTGCGTGTAGAAAAAGAGCCTCTCGTGTCATCCGATTTTATCGGAAGCCCTTATGCTTCCATTGTTGACGATCGCATGACCACCGCCAGTGATAACTTTGTGAGAGTGATTGCTTGGTATGACAACGAATGGGGTTATTCGCGTAAACTGGCGGACTTTGCAAAATTCGTATGCGAAAAATTACAATAAAAAGTAACTAAACTTTAAGCCATGCAAAAAAAAGAAGGATTATATCACCCTCAGGAAGAAAACTGGCAAAACGCCAATGTGAATGATAAGGAGATCTACAGCGAAGCGGAAAAAGATCCCGTTTCTTTTTGGGAAAAAAGAGCTGAAGAAATTGTATGGAGAGAAAAGTGGAATGAAGCTTTCGTTCATAATCCTCCTTTTTTCAAGTGGTTTGTCGGAGGGAAACTTAATATTACCGAAAGTTTTCTCGACAACAACAAGGACAGTGACAAAACGGCAATAATATTTTGTCCCAACTCTCCGGATGAGCAGGAGAGAAGAATAAGCTATAAGGAGCTTTATGAAGAGGTCAACCGATTTGCTAACACTCTCAAGGAAATGGGCGTGAAGAAAGGAGATCCTGTCGGAATATATCTTCCTATGATACCGGAAGCGGCCATTGCCCTTTTTGCGTGTGCGAGGATAGGCGCGATGCATAGTGTGGTGTTTTCCGCATTTAGTCCTTCGGCGCTCAGAGCTAGACTTCAGGATACAAACGCAAAAATACTAATCACTGCCGATGGATACGTAAGGGGAGAGGAGGTCATTGATCTTAAAAAGAATGCCGATGAGGGTATTCAGGAAACATCCGTAGAAAAAACAATTCTGGTAAAGAGAGGGGGAAATGAAATAAACTTTACGGAGAAAGATATATGGTGGCACGAAGCCATTGAAGGAAAGAGTACCGAGTGTGAGGCGGAGATTATGGACAGCGAAGACCCGCTTTTTATTCTTTACACCAGCGGATCAACCGGAAAGCCGAAAGGAGTTCTGCACACGTGCGGGGGATATGCGGTGCAAGCAAAAATTACCGGAAAATACATCTTTGATCTGAAAGAAGACGATGTCTTCTGGTCAACGGCTGATATAGGATGGATTACGGGACACACTTACACGCTTTACAGTCCTTTGCTGAACGGGACTTCGCTGGTTATTTTTGAGGGTCTTCCTAACTGGCCCGAAAAAGACAGATTTGCCCAGATAATCGAGAAGCACGGGGTGACCGGATTTTATACCGCACCTACGGCGATAAGAGTTTTTAAGAACCAATTAGGAAAAGTGGAAAGAGAGATGAAAAGTTTGCGTATTCTCGGATCGGTAGGAGAGCCGATAGATGAAGATACTTGGGAGTGGTACTACAGAGAGGTGGGTAAGGAGAGATGTCCGATTGTTGATACTTGGTGGCAAACCGAAACCGGCGGAGCTTTAATTACTTCTCTGCCCGGAGTTGGTCCTTTCAAGCCAAAATATGCGGGAAGAACTTTTCCCGGTGTTAATTTTGATATATATGATGAAGACGGTGGCTCGGTGCCTGTTAATACCGAGGGTGATTTGGTCATTCTGCCTCCTTTTGCTCCCGGCATGCTTCGAGGAGTGTATGGTGATGACGAAAGATACAGGAAAACCTATTTTTCCGAGTTTGGTGAGGAGGTTTATTATACCTCGGATAAAGCTTATCGGAACGAGAAAGGACTCTACCGTATTCTGGGAAGAGCCGATGATGTTATCAAGGTAGCAGGTCACAGACTCTCTACGGGAGAGATGGAGAATATTGTTTCCAAAAACAAGAATGTTGCCGAATGTGCGACGATCGGAATAAAAGACAAGATACGCGGAGAGGTGCCGGTGGTCTTTGCCGTTCTTATCGGTGACAAGGACAAAGGGGAGCTTACCGAGGAGATATCGAAAAGTCTTTGGGATGAGATAGGGCCGATCGCGATGGTAAAAAAGATTTATATTGTTCCGGATCTTCCCAAGACCAGATCAGGAAAGATAATGAGACGCATTATGAAAAAGCTTTTTTCCGGAGAGGATTTGGGTGATCTTTCTACTCTTTCCAACCCCGAGAGCGTTGATGCTCTAAGAGAGATAATAGAGGAAGATAAAGAATAAAAAGAAATATGAGTAAAATAATTGTTACCGGACACAAAAATCCTGACACCGATTCGGTTATTTCAGCGCTAATGCTCTCTCGTCTTCTTAAAAAAGAAGGCAAGGAGGCGATAGCTGTGACTCCGGGTGAAATAAACAAGGAAACGGAGTTTGTCTTTAATGCGCTAAAGGAGGTTGTTCCGGAAAAAAAAGAGAGTGTAACAAAAGAAGAAAGCGTTTTTCTGGTAGATCATAACGAACTTACCCAGAGCATTGCTGAAAAGGAAAATATTTACGGAGTACTTGACCATCATGCTCTTGCCGGACTTAAAACAGAGAAAGCTGTTTATTTCCGCGTGGAACCTTTGGGAAGTACCTGTACCTTGATATGCAAAATAATGAAAGAAAGAGGCATAGAGCTCTCCACCGAAGAGGCGGATATTTTGCTTGCCGGAATAATATCCGACACCCTTAATTTAACTTCTTCGACAACCACCAGTGAAGATATCGATATTTATTACGAACTTGCCGAGATATCTAAGATTGATGTAGAAAGCTTTTCCAAGGAGATGTTTGAGGCAAAATCCGATTTTTCAGGTAAGTCGGTTAAAGAGATAATCGGGGGTGATGCTAAAGAGTACGAAGTGAAAGAAGGTAAGTCGGGGATAGGTGTCTGCGAAACAACTTCTTTGAAATATTTCGAGGAAAACAATAAGGAAGTAGTGGAGGCTATTAGGAAATATAAGGAGGAAAACTCGTATGATACTTTCTTCTTCGGGATAATTGATATTCTGGAAGGTAATACTTACCTTTATCCGGCAGGAGAAAAGGAGGAGAAGATAATTGCGGAAAAGTTCTCCGGAGAAAAAAAAGGAGACAGCTATCTTCTCAAAGGAGTGTCTTCGCGCAAGAAGGAAATTGTTCCACCTATTCTCGATTTTTATAACAATAATGAGTAAGCTATGACCAAAAAATATACAGTCGCCTATAAAGATATTGCATACAAAGATCTTGCGCTCGTTGGCGGGAAAAACGCTTCCCTTGGGGAGATGATAAAAACTCTTACCAAAAAAGGAGTTAATGTCCCTGACGGTTTTGCAATTACTACCGAAAGTTACTGGGACTTTATAAAGGAAAATAATCTGGAAGGTGAGTTAAAGAGGATTCTGGAAAATTACGACAGAAAGAGCACCAAGAGTCTTCAAGAAACAGGAAAGAAGGCTAGAGAGCTTATAATGAAAGGAAAATTTCCCGAACACGTCAAAGATGCCATCATTAAGTCCTATAGAGATATGCAGAAAGGAAAGAGTGGTAGTGTGGCGGTTAGGTCTTCTGCGGTTTGTGAGGACGCTCCCGATGCTTCCTTTGCCGGACAGTTTGAGACATTTCTCAATATTTCCGGAGAAGAGAAACTTCTTTCCGCGGTTAAAGAGTGTATTGCTTCTTCATTCGGAGACAGGGTGATTGCCTATAGAGAGGAAAAGAAAGTTCCCCATTTGAAGTTTGCTCTATCGGTGGGAGTACAGAGGATGGTACGCTCGGATCTCGCTTCTTCGGGGATAATGTTTACGCTGGATACCGAGAGCGGATTTGAAGATGTAGTGCTTATTAATTCCATTTTCGGAATAGGAGAGATGATTGTTCAGGGAAGCGTTACGCCCGACGAATTTTATGTCTTTAAGCCAACTCTTAAAAAAGGATTTTCTTCTATCATAAGAAAGGACTTGGGAAGAAAAGTTAAGGAGTATGTTTATAAGAAAGGAGGAGGGCTTAAAGAAAGGAAAGTCCCTAAAAAGAAAGCTTTACAGTTCTCTATTAACGACAAGGAAATACTTACGCTTGCCAAGTGGGCGACAATAATCGAAGACCACTACAAGAAGCCTCAGGATATCGAGTGGGCTAAGGATGGTGAAACCGGTGAGCTTTTCATAGTTCAGTCCAGGCCGGAAACCGTTCATGCTCCCAAAAGAAAAGGTATCTACAAGGAGTACAAGCTGGAAACTAACAAAGATCCTATCATAACCGGTATCGCCGTGGGAGAAAAGATAGGCAAGGGAAGAATTAAGGTTGTGGAAGATATAAGCGAAATGGAAAAGTTTGAAAAAGGAGACGTGCTGGTTACGAAAATGACCGATCCGGATTGGGTAAGTATTATGCGTCTTGCTTCAGCGATAATTACCGATGAAGGAGGTAAGACGGCTCATGCCTCCATTGTTGGAAGAGAGCTTGGAATACCGACGATAGTGGGAACGGAAAAAGGAACAAAAGTTTTGAAAAACGGAGAAAGGGTTACTGTTGATTGTACGCAAGGACTTAATGGAAGAGTCTTTAAAGGAGACGTGCCCTACAGCGTAAAGGGGCATAATTTGGAAAAGATAAAAAAGATAGATACCAAGGTGATGGTTAATATCGGCACACCGGAGATGGCTTTCAGGGCGTCTTATCTTCCGTGTCACGGAGTCGGTCTTGCCAGACTGGAGTTCATCTTGGCGGAGAAGGTTCGTGTTCACCCTCTGGCTCTCTATCATTACAACTCACTAAAAGACAAGAAGATTAAAAAGGAGATAGCCGAGATCACCGTGGAGCACGCCGACAAAAGAGAGCATTTTGTAAAAGAGCTTGCCGAGGGGGTAGCTCAGATTGCCGCGGCCTTCTATCCTCGCGAGGTTATTGTTCGGCTTTCCGATTTTAAGACCAATGAATACAAGAATCTTGTCGGGGGAGAACTCTTTGAAAGAGAAGAATCCAATCCAATGATAGGTTTTAGGGGGGCATCTCGGTATCTTAACGAAAAATTCTACCCGGCCTTTAAGATGGAGTGTCAGGCAATTAAAAGAGCCAAAGAGGTGTTCGGTCTTTCCAATGTATCTTTGATGGTTCCTTTTTGCAGAAGCGTTAAAGAAGGAAAGGAGGTAAAGAAGATAATAAAGAAAGAAGGTATCAAGAAAACACCCCTTTACGTTATGGCGGAAATTCCTTCTAATACCATCTTGGTGGATGAATTAAGCAAGGTGTTTGATGGATTTTCCATCGGAAGTAATGATCTTGCACAACTTGTTCTTGGGGTGGACAGGGATAACGCGCTTCTTTCGAAAAGATATGATGAAAATGATCCGGCGATAAGAAAAGTTATTGCGGGATTCTTGGATCAGGCTCACAAGAAGAAGGAGAAAGTGGGTATCTGCGGAGAGGCACCGGCCATAATTCCCGGATTTGTGGAGTTTTTGGTTGAAAATAAAATAGACTACGTATCCGTTAATCCCGATTCGTTCGTACATACTGTGGAGAAGATACACAAGACGGAGAAAAAGAAGAAATCCAGAAAAAAGAATTAAATCAAACGACGTGTAGTTACCGCATGACTATGTGCCGTTACTTATTATATGTTTGACGTTATTACATTCGGGTCAGCGACTAAAGACATCTTTCTACAAGCGAAAGAGACCACCGTTATTTCCGGAAAAGACTTTAGGACGGGGGAGGGACTTTGTTTTCCTTTGGGATCCAAAGTCATGGTTGATGATATATATTTCACTTCCGGAGGAGGGGGAACAAACTCTGCGGTGACTTTTGCTAAGCAAGGACATAACGTCGCCTATTGCGGAAAAGTAGGGGATGATAATGCCGGTGAAGGCGTTCTTAAGGATTTGGAGAGATACGGAGTTAGTAATCGTTTTGTAACGCGAACAAAGGAAAAACCTACCAATCACTCGATAATACTCGATGTGCCCGAAAGAGATAGGACGATTTTGGTTTATCGAGGCGCTTCCGATCTTCACGAAAAAAAGGACGTCCCTTTGCAAGAACTGGAGGCAAAGTGGTTTTATCTTGCCCCTTTTTCAGATCACTCCCAACCGCTGTTTTTTGATCTTCTGGACTATGCTCGAGAAAAAGGAATCGGTTTGATGGCAAACCCCAGCAAGGTACAGCTTAAAAACGAAAAAACAAGAGAAGCTCTTAAAAATATTGATATGGTTTTACTCAATATGGAAGAGGCGTCGATTCTTACCGGAATTAGCATAGAGAATGAAAATGAGATAATAAAGAAATCTTCAGGGTATGCAAAAGAGGCGGTGTTGATTACTAAAGGAGTGGAAGGAGCGGTAGCGTACAGCAAGGGAAAATATTTTGAATCGAGACCTATTTTTCCGGATTCTACCGACAAGACCGGAGCAGGGGATGCTTTCGGATCGGGTTTTCTTTCGCGTTTCATAGAGACGGGAAGCGTAGAGAAAGGCGTTCAATTTGGTATTGCAAATGCTACTGCTTGCTTGCAGAAAAAAGGCGCAAAACACGGAATTTTAAGAAAAGGTGAGGAGTTTCACATGTCTCCCATAGAAGAAATAAGCTTATGATACCTTTTCTAAAAAAACGAATTATTCTCAGGGAGCACTTTCGGCGCGCAAGAGAGAGTGGATATGCTATAGGACAGTTCAACTTTTCAACGCTTGAGCAGTTGCAGGCTATTGTACTTGCTGCCGATAATTTTAATGTGCCCGTGATATGCGGAACTTCCAAAGGGGAGGCGGATTTCTTCGGCGCGAAGGAAGCGCCTTTTATAATCAGAAATATGCGGGAGAAACACACCGAAAATCTTTTTTTGAACTTTGATCATGGGAAGACTTTTCAGGAGGTGAAAGACGCCATTGATGCCGGATACGACATGGTACACTTCGATGGATCTTATCTTCCCTTTGAAGAGAATATTAAAATGACAAAAAAGGTCGTTGCCTATGCTAAAAAGAGGGGGGTAGTAGTTGAAGGAGAGGTATCTAAAATTACGGGAAAATCCTCTTCTTTTGCGGGAAAAATAGAAGAAACCACCTTGACTTCTTTGGATAAAATTGTTAAGTTTATTACGCAAACAAAGGTAGACTGTATCGCTCTTGATGTAGGTAATGTGCACGGCATTTATTCGGAGACGCCAAGACTTCACCTGGAAAGAATCGATGAACTTCTGAAACGCACTTCTTGCTTTGTGGTACTTCATGGGGGCTCGGGGATAGAGGATAAAAAAATTAGAGATGCAATAGAAAGGGGAGTGGTGAAGGTAAATATCAACACGGAGCTACGAGTTTGCTGGAAAGAAAGTCTAAAAAAAGTTTTAATAGAACAAACGGACGAAGTTGTTCCGTACAAAATAATGCCGACCGTAAGAGAAGCGGTCCAAGAGAAAGTAGAAGAAAAAATAAAAATATTTTCCAATGTCTAAAATAATTCTCGAGAGAGAGAAGTGTATCGGGTGTGGAACTTGTAGCGTCATTTGTCCGTCCTTTTTTAAAATGGGAGACGATGGGAGAGTAAACTTGGAGGAGGGAGAAAAAAAAGGGGATGTTGTCGAAAGAGAGGTTGGCGATACGGGTTGTGCCAATGAGGCGATGCAAAGCTGCCCGGTAGGATGTATTCACGTTGAAGAAAACTAAGAGAAAAAATCTATGACTACCGAGACTAAAAAAATCTCCGCAAAGGTGAGAAAAAAGAAGGATTATGACAAAGATAACTTCATTCCCGCGGTACTTTACGGGGTAAAAAGAGATAATATAAGTCTGGCGATAGACAAGAAAGAGTTTAATAAGCTCTACAGAGAGGCTGGGGAAAGTACACTCATTACGGTTGATATTGAAGGAGAGAAAGAGAGGCCCACCGTGCTTATATACGACATACAGAGAGACCCCCTGAAAGGATCTATTATTCATGCCGATCTTTATGAGCCGAATCTCGATGAAGAGGTAGAGGCAGAGATTCCTGTTATATTTGTCGGTGAATCGCCCGCAGTTAAGGAACTGGAAGGTACTTTGGTAAAGAATGTGGATACTATCAACGTCAGAGCTCTTCCTAAAAACTTGCCTCACGAGGTAGAGGTGGATATAGGATCGCTTAAGACGTTTGATGACGCCATTTACATTAAAGATTTAAAAGTTCCGGCTAATGTGGAAATTGTGCAGGATTCCGAATGGGTGGTTGCCATGGTCTCCAGACCGGAGAATGTTGAGGAAGAGCTTGAAAAACCGATTGATGAAGGTGAGGAGCCGGAGGTTATAAGCGAAAAAGAGGAAACAGAAGAAGAGGAAGAAGAAACTTCTCAAGAAGAAGAAACAGAAAAAGAAGAAAAGGAGGAATAACAAATATGAAACGGACAAAGAAGCTATTAGTGGTCGCGATAATTTTTTCCTTGCTTGTTACCGGTACAGGCCTGTTTGTGCATGCCCAAACAGATAAAGAAAAGGAGAGGGAAGAATTGGAAGCGGAACTGGAGAGGTTGGAGAGAGAAATTGCCGAAGCTCAGCGAGATGTTACCGCTACAGAAGCGGAAAAACAAAGCTTGCAGCACCAGATAGACAGACTTCAAGGAGAAATAAATCATCTAACAGCACAAATCAACCGAAACCGTGCAGTCATAAACAAGCTCGGGCTGCAAATTGCCGATACCCAGGACTCAATTATTAGAACTACCAATAAAATAGAGCAATCCAGAGAAGAGCTTTCCGAGATATTGCGCGCGATGCAGGCGGAAGGAAGGACGTCCACTGTTGAAATACTCCTTGCTGAAGATGATCTTTCTTCGGTATTTGGAAGCCTGAATTCTTTAGAGAGACTTTCTGACGAAACAAGAAGTATTCTTACGGATGTTAAGGATCTCAGGAGATCTCTTGAAGGGTATAAGGAAGAACTTGAAGAGGACAAGCAAGAAACCGAAAGAATTGCCAGAATACAGGAAGCCCAAAAAAGAGAAGAGGAGGCGGCGAGAAGAGAAAGGGAAAGTCTTTACGAGATGACCGAAGAGGAGTATCAGAGACAAGTTGCGGAAAAGGAGGAGCTGGAAAAGAGAGCGGAAGAAATAAGGAATAGACTTTTTGAGCTTGTCGGAGTCCCCGATACGGAGGCACCGACCTTTGAAGAGGCTTATGAAATAGCAAAATGGGTAGAGAGTATTACGGGAATAAGGCCTGCTTTTCTGCTCTCTATAATTCAGCAAGAATCCGCTCTCGGAAAAAATGTTGGCCAGTGTCATTTGGCCGATACTCATTCGGGGGCCTCGGTGCATATAAGCACCGGACAAAGGTATTCTAACGGTATCCATCCTAGCAGGGATATTCCTCCCTTTATCACGATAACGAGCGAGCTGGGGAAAGATCCTCTCAAGACTCCCGTTTCGTGTCCCATGAGTGTGGGATACGGAGGAGCGATGGGACCGGCACAGTTTATTCCTTCTACGTGGCAATCTATCCGTGGGCAAGTACGTAATATTCTGGGAAGAGAACCTAATCCGTGGAGCATCAGAGATTCTTTTCTTGCATCGGGAGTACTCCTTACCAATTCTGGAGCAGGATCAAGAACAAGGCAAGGAGAGTGGAATGCGGCGATGATTTATTTCTCAGGATCTACGACAAACTCCAGTTTCTTTTGGTATGCGGATCAGGTTATCGATAGAGCGGATAGGTTTGATAGGGATATCGAAGTAATGATTCAGTAGAGAAGTCGGTAGTTTGGTTACTCGATAGTTATGTCTTTATATTTTTCTTGCTCTTGGGCTTCCCTGAGAGCATTTATTATTTCGTCCAGATCTCCGTTCATAATCTCTTCAAGCTTGTACCAGCTTTTTTCTATACGGTGGTCGGTGATACGATTCTGGAGAAAATTATAGGTTCTTATTTTTTCCGCTCTTGTGGCTCCGCCTATTTGTGACTTTCTTTCTTTTTCTTCTTTTTCTTGCCGTTTTCTTTGTTCTTCTTCTAGGAGCTTTGCCTCGAGGACGGAGAGAGCCGTCTCTTTATTCTGCTGGAGACTTCTTTCGCTTTGCGAGGTAACAACTATTCCAGAGGGTTCGTGGACGATTCTTATAGCCGTCTCTCTCTTGTTTACATACTGACCACCGGGACCTGATGACTTACACGTCTCCATTCTTATGTCCTGGGGATTTATTTTTATCTTTCCTTTTTTAGGTTCGGGGAGAACGGCTACCGATACGGTAGAGGTATGGATTCGTCCGCTTTTTTCCGTCTCAGGTACTCTTTGAACTCTATGGACTCCGGCTTCGTAACGTAGTAAAGAGTAGGGATCTTTGTTTTTTAATTTAAAGACGACAAACTTGTATCCTTTTTGCTCTGTTTTATTCTCATCCAGGACGGTAACATTAATACCTTTTGATTCGGCGTACTTACTGTACATTTCGAAAAGATTGGCGGCGAAAAGAGACGCCTCGTCTCCACCAGCTCCCGCTCTTATCTCTACAATAGCGGTTCCTTTTTTTGTGTATGTGGTCTCATCTTCTTCCTTTTCGACGATAGCCCTTTTGAGATCGCTAACAACACTCTCTTTTTCCTTTTCAAGACCTTCCTTTTCTTCTTTAGCGATATCGACAAGCTCTTTATCTTTTTTTTCTTTTAGAATGTTATCGTTTTCTGCAAGTCTCTTCTTTATTTCCTCCAGTCTTGTTTTAAGAGAGATAATTTCTTCCAGAGATTTTTTTCTCTCGCCCAAAGACTCCCACTCGGTAATCTTTTCCGGGTGGGAGAGCTTCTCCATCAGCTCATCGTATTCTTTTTGATATTTTTCCAGCAAAGACATGGTAAAGTTCTTTAGTGTAGATATAAAGCCCTAAAACAAAACTCCCCTATGAAAAGAAAAGGGGAGTAGCTTTGTTTAGTGACGCTATTTTTTCTTCTTGGCCATTCTCTGCTTAAACTTCTCGACCCTTCCCATCGTATCCAGAATTTTCTTTTTACCGGTATAGAAAGGGTGACACGAGGAGCATACCTCGACATTAATGGAGTCTTTGGTTGATCCCACACTAAAGGATGCTCCGCAAGAGCAGGTGACTTTAGCGCTATCGTTGTATTTTGGATGAATATCTTTTTTCATAACGGGGATATTATAGCAAAAAAACAAGATACTTCAAGAGAGGTTGATATTATTTGGAGAACGTGTTATATTTTACGACGTGCAAAAAATAATTGATGTACAAAAAATGGAAGAAACAACAAGCAAGGAAATAAAAACTGGGGCGAATAGCTCTAAAAAAGAAGAGATGGCCAGACATGGTCTTCATTTCGGGCAGGCTGTTTCCAAGAGACATCCCAAAATGGAGCCTTACATTGAAGGCGTTAAAGGCGCAGTTCATGTGATTGACCTCAATAAGACCGAGGAGAAACTTAATGAGTGCCTTGAGTTTATTAAATCATTAAAGAAGGAAGGGAAGGTAATGATGCTAGTTTCGACTAAGCCGGAATTTCGCAAGGTGGTAGAAGAAACGGCTAGGCAGTGCAAAATGCCTTATGTAACGAACCGCTTCCTAGGGGGAATGATAACCAACTTCAATACCATAAAGAAGAGGATTGACTATTACAACAATTTACTGAAAATGCAAGAGAGCGGAGAACTCGAGAGAAAATATACCAAGCATGAGAGAGTAAGGTTTTCCAAGGAGATGGAGGGACTGGAAAAGAATTTCGGTGGAGTGCGGGAGATGGCAAACATTCCCGATGTGCTCTTTGTGGTGGATATGGAAAAAGATAAACTGGCGGTAAAAGAAGCAAGAATGAAAGGAGTAACCGTGGTAGGAATTGCGGACACGAATGTAGATCCCAGTGATGCCGATTACTTTATTCCCGCTAATGACGATTCACTTAGTTCGGTTTCTTATATCTTGGATAAGGTTAAGGAAGCGTGCAAGAAAGAATAACCCTCCTTTTATTTTGTTATAAAATTAAAAAAACAGCTATGTCCAACATCGAGCTAGTAAAAAAATTAAGAGAAGAGACGGGGGTTTCCATGATGGAGTGCAAGAAAGCACTGGAGAAGACAGGGGGAGATATTGAAAAGGCAAAAAAAATACTGAGAGAAAGAGGAGAGGAGCTTGCAGGGAAAAGAGCCGGGAAGGAAGCGGGGGAGGGAGTTGTTGCTTCTTATATTCACTCTAACAACAAGGTGGGAGTGCTTCTTGATATAAGATGCGAATCGGACTTTGTTGCCAAATCTGAAGATTTTAAGTCCCTTGCACATGAGATATGCTTGCAGATTGCAGCCGCTAAACCTCAATACGTAAAAGAGGAGGATGTCCCCGAAAGTGTTATAGAAGAGGAGAAAGAAATTACACGGAAACAGCACGAGGGATCAGGTAAGCCTGAAAACGTAATGGAGCAGATTGTGGAAGGGCGGATAAAGAAAATGAAGAAAGAAATTGTGCTTCTTTCGCAAGCCTGGGTAAAAGATGAAAAGAAAACGATAGGGGATATCGTAAACGAAAAGATTGCCAAAATTGGGGAAAAATTGGAAATTCGTCGATTTGAAAGGTACGAGATATAAAGTATGTCAATTGCTATTGCTACCTTCGGTGTAAGTATTATCGCTATCTTTTTTATTATCATAAGAAGGGTTCCTGATATTGCAAACCTTCCGGAGGAGGACGATTATTCAAAGGACATAATTTGTACTGCCAAAGAGAAGATTGAAGAAGGTGTAGAGAAAGAGGTAAAGCAAAGATTCGAGGACATGCTTCAGATTACTCTTTCTTATCTGCGGAGGTTTTTTTCCAGAATAGAAAGAACTACCACCAAGTGGCTTTATACCCTAAAAAGGAGAAGAAAGAACAAAGAATAAAAGGCCGGCTTAGCTCAGTGGCCAGAGCAACTGTTTTGTAAACAGTAGGTCGCCGGTTCGAATCCGGCAGCCGGCTCCGTGTGTCCACTTGACAAGTGGCGCGAATTGTGTAGAATGCAGGTTAGCACTTTGAAAATTTATCCTTTGAGATGAGTCAGTTTCTTAAAGTTGCTTCGAACTTTACTTTCTTTTTTTTAGAGAGTTTGATCCTGGCTCAGGATGAACGCTGGCGGCGTGGATTAGGCATGCAAGTCGAGGGATTCTTTGTTAACTTGTTAACAAAGAATAACCGGCGAACGGGTTAGTAACACGTGGGAACATACCTTCAAGACAGGGATAACCTGGAGAAATCCAGAATAATACCTGATAGCCTTTTTTGACTAAGGTCTTAAAAGTAAAGGAACCCTTTGGGAACCACTTGAAGATTGGCCCGCGGCCTATCAGCTAGAAGGTGTGGTAACGGCACACCTTGGCTATGACGGGTAGGCGAGGTTAGCGCCTGACCGCCAACAAGGGCACTGAGACACGGGCCCTACTCCTACGGGAGGCAGCAGTCGAGAATCATAGACAATGGGG
>SL_8KL_010_SEDDRAFT_10000366_pt1 | contig 38912 bp, 45 predicted proteins | sample SodLakKL_010_SED_4_FD_11160 | JGI IMG/M metagenome (IMG submission 11160)
AAAGAGTATAATAATATGGGGCATTGTGGTCTAAATGGACTCTCTCCTAACGAATTTCTTGACTCTTTAAAAGTGCAAAATGTTCGTGTTTAAAACATTCGGGCACAAAAAGCAGCTAGTCTTGTGAGCATTTTAGGCCCAGCTCTTTTTCTTTTTTTCGTAGTACTCTTTGTTTTCATAAAAAAAACCGTCCTCGCTGGAGTAGTAAAAGCCCAGCTCGTTTGCCAACTCCTCTAAATTATTATCATCAAAATCCTCTTCCTTAAGAAAAAACATATTCTTTAGATCTTCCAGAGAATATTTTTCAATCCATTTTGCCTCCTGCTCTTCAAAAAGACTTGCAATCTGTTTACTTTTTTCTCTTATCTCGTCCCCACTTCCCTCTTCTATGGGAATGGTTATCTCTACCGCCTCAAATCCTCCGTACTCCCCGATTTCCTCTCCTTCCTTTTTGGCAATCTCTTTGTTTTCGGGAGACATGGTGCTTATATCGAGTATAATATGAGCTTCTCCTTTTTCGATGTCCTTCTTGTTAGCCGAACTGGAAAGAGTTCTTATGTTTTTATCGTAAAGAATTTCGCATGCCTCAATCAGCGGAGCTTCTACAAACCTCTCCATATTCTCCCTTGTTATTTTTTGCCCCGCGCTTTCCTCAATAGGCTGCACCTCCTCCAACCCTTCTTTTGGTTCACCGCCTTCTTTACTCTCTCCCTCGTTTTTTTCTTCATTGGAAGAATTAAAAATATCGCCCTCTCTTTTTTCAAATTTTGACATATTAATACTGCTTTATATTTTTCCCTCTCTTTCAAGATTTTCTTTAAACTCCTTAATCACAGGAATATTTTCTTTCCACAAAAGATTTATATCGCAATACCTCTCTTTATCTGAAGCTGAGCTAATCTTATAGTACCTTTTGATACCACAGGTCTGATCTATGTAATCTTCCGGTTTATAAATTAGATAGCCCATATTCACTATTTCGTTCATTGTTCCATAGCTACTTACTCCCACTCTAGGGTCATAAATATTATCGATATAAACCCTCCCGCCTTCACCGTAAGCCATAGCAAAAACGAGTTCATCTCCTTCCTCATTCTCCACCTTATATTCTTCAATATAAATATTGTCCTCATGGAGACTGCCTTCTTTAGTGTAAGAATCAATTGGCTCGGAAGAAAAATCAGGCATCATATCTTCGGGTAGCGACTTTTGAAACTTTCTTTCAATGTAACTTGTAACATTGTCTTTATACTTTTCCATTAAATTATCAATTGTCGAATTATCGCTGGATTCTTCCAGTTCGTGTAACGATTTTTCTTCGAGCATGTCTTTTGCTTTGTTATCTTCGCAAGCCTGGTCAATAGCATCTTTTATGTTTATTTTTTCTTCGTCAGCTGCGCTCTCCACTTCTTCATAAAGCACTCCTTCCGGGGAAAGTAGCCCTTTGCTTCGATGATTCAGCATTTCATAGTCTTCGAAAATCTCTTGAGCTTCTTTTTGAAATTCTCTCCACTCTTCTTTTTTTAGTTCTCGTTCTTTTTCTTTAAATTCAAATTCTTCCCAATATCGACCCTCAAAGCTTTCTTTAGGTTCTTTAGGAACAAAAGATTCCACTGTCAGTCCTAATCCCCTATGTACGGGAATCTCATTTAATTCTTTATAAACATCCTTGTGTAACTTGCAACTTTGTACATAATGATTTCCCTTCAGGTTTTTCCCATCTGACATGCCGGGAAAAGCTTTCCATTGAGAGTCAGATCCGGAATAATGAAAAGCCCTTGTTTTCCACTTCCCCTCTTCCTCAACAAAAGCAAGGATTTTATTGTGATAATAACTATTTGTAAATAAGAATGTTTTATCTTCAATTTTCTCTTCTTTTGCGATATCATCTTTCGCTGCCTCGTACGCCTCTTTTACGGATTCTGGTTGATCCTCAATCGTTTCTTCAATTTTTTCTTTTCCGTCTTTCTTTTTTTCACTTTCGTCCCCCTTTTTTTCTTCATTGGAGGAATTAAAAATATCGCCTTCTCTTTTTTCAAATTTTGACATGCTTATTATTAATTTATATTTTTTATGACTATACCATAGAAAAGCAAAAACCCCGAAAAAAACCCAGGAGAGTGCTTGTTTCGGTCGGAGTATTTTTAATTTGAAATATCAAACTTTCCGGACAAAGACCATCCTTTACTACTTTATTATACAAATAAAAGCGCCTTTAAAGTAAAGCGCTTTTATTGTGAAAAAGAAGATTATTTATTATTTTAAGAACCTTCCCCTTCTTGTCTCCATTCTCTCTAGCATTTCATCCTCCGTGATACACCCTCTTTCGACAGCTGCCGTTAACCTTTCTTCTCTTTCATTTAATCTGTCTTGTCTGTGTTGATCTCTGGACTCATTTCTGTAAGCATGGAAATCTTCCTTCGGCATCTCCTTTTCTTGAGCAGAGAGACTGTCTTCTCCCCTAAATCTTGTCATCGATTCCCAGGGACTTGGATCTTCAGAAGCAAAAACTGATCCCGTTGAAAGAAAGACAACTCCTGCCAAAAGAATCATCCCAACAATTAATTTTTTTGTCATTAGGATAAACTTTATACTTTAATAAAATCTTATCGACCTTTCTGCATATTAATACAAAAAAGTCGCCTTTATCTTTCATTTAACCTTTGATTGTTATGTCTAAAACGCCTCTCAATGGTTCTAAAGCCAACCACATCTATTACCCCCTCCTCCATCTCACCGATAACAAGAACTTTTTCTCCTTCTTCTATTTGCGAATATAAGCGCCTTCCTCTTGTTTTTTCGGTTATTCTCAGCTCAACTTCTTCTCCGCTATCAAGTTCCATCGCCCACTGGCTATTTCTTTTTTCCAAGATTACTCCAAAGTAAGCGTTGTCAATATCGATATTACCTAAATCTCTATACATCCTTCCGGCCACCGGTAATCTTTCTTGTTCCGCCAGTCGGAAAAAGGAATAGTGCAGAGAAGATTTCTCCACTAAAAAGCTGCTGGCGATAACTATAGTAAATACTATAAGTAGAAAAACAATAAATGGCTTTCGGTAAACAAATTGAAACTTTCTGCCAATTACGCTAATCAGTAAAATCAAGGCAAAGATCAGAAAGACAAGATACCAAGGAAAAGACAAAAGAATGTTTCTAATGGCATAAAATCCAATTCCATGAAAAAGCAAAATATCATTTATCCTTAAAACAAAGATAATCAGACTTCCGAAGTAAAGAAGAAGCAGAAAAAAGAGAGTCAATGAGCCAATCACTAAAAAAGACTTGGCAACAAAATATGCTTTGGACTTCATCTTCAGCTCCCCTCTTTCAATTTTGGAAACAACCTTCTCGGTTATTGGGTTTTCGTTATTTTCTTTTTTCATGCAATAATTTTTTAATTTCGCTACGGCCTCTTTTTAATCTTATACCAACGGTAGAAACCGGAATTTTTAAAATATCGGAAATCTCTCGATAATCTTTTTCTTCAAAATAATGAAGCACTATCACTTCTCGGTACTTTTCCTTTAGTTTGTATAAATATTTCTCTATCTCTTCCTTCTTTTCTCTTGTTTCGATATCTTTTAAAAAATCTTCTTTCCCGGGAAAAGAAAAAATTATATCGGTCTCAAGAAAAAGAAACGGTTCTTTTTTTTCTTTCTTAATGAGATTTATAAACTCATTGTGGGCAATTCTGTAAATCCAGGGTGAAAACTTTCTTGAAGAGTCAAAGCTTTTTAGATTAACATATGCCTTAGTGAGAACATTTTGCACTACATCTTCAATATTTTCATAGTTGTACAAAAACCTTCTCCCGTATCTTAAAAGCTTCTTCTCGTACCGCTTGGCAAGAATGTCAAAAGCTTCAGTTTTATTTTTCAAAACTAACTGAACCAATTCTTCATCGGTTTTATTATCTATTTGCTCCATCTAAATTGATTTTGACTCTACTGTAATTATACACTAATTCAGTAATATTTATTTCACTTTTAAATAAAAAACCCTGAGAAGAAAATCTCAGGGTTTATCTGTCTCGGTTGTTAGTACAAGATGGCTCGCTATTCCGTAGCCTTGGCGAAGGATAGCTGCCGGGCTAGGACTCGAACCTAGATGACGACATCCAAAGTGTCGCGTGTTACCATTACACCACCCGGCAAAATAACTTTTCCGCGAGTATAATACCCTAATTATCGATTTTCTTCAAGGTTTCCGTGACCTCCGCCACGGCCATCTCCAGAGGTAAGTGCGGAATCGGAGAATATTTCATTCTCTCCCCCGCCTTTAGAAAGATATCGATAATATTCTTTATTTCACCAATTTCAAAGTTTCCCGATTGCTTCTTCATTCTTTCTATTTCTTCCCGGGTAAGGACAGCGAGAAGAGAATCGATAAGAGATTTTTGTTTTTCTTTGCTCTCTTCGCTTGAGACGATTTTTAAGATAAGCATCTCTCTTAGGTAATATATAAGTCCGTTTTGAAAACTTTCCACGTCCGTCCCCTTTTGGAAAAGATTGTCCATAAGTTCTATCGCCTCTATAGCCTTCCCCTCCTTCAAGAGATCGACAAAATCTCCGACAACCTCCCTCTCTACCGCTCCCAAGAGATTCTTAACGTCTTCTTTTTTGATTGTACTCCCCTCTTTAAGGAAAGAGATTACCTGAGAAAGAAAGCCTTCGGCATCTCGCAAAGAACCTCCCGCGTACGAAGCAATCATTAAAAGCGCTTCCTTTTCTATCTCGTAACCCTCTTTTTTGGCTATTTTTTTCAACCTTTCCACTATGTCTCCGGCGGTTATTTTTCTGAAATCAAACCGCTGACATCTGGAAATTATTGTCGGTATCATCTTCTGGGGCTCCGTGGTCGCTAAAATAAACACAGCGTGTTCGGGAGCTTCTTCGAGCATCTTGAGGAGTGCGTTAGCCGCTCCGGAGGTAAGCTGATGAGCTTCGTCAAGAATAAAAACTTTGTATTTTAAGTTGGATGGAGAAAATCTTATCCCCTCTCTTAGTTCTCGCACTTCATCGATTCCTCGATGAGAGGCGGCATCAATCTCCACAATATCCATCGCCCTTTCCTCGGTAATTTCTTTACATGAAGAGCACTTACCACAAGGTTCGGCGCTTTTTTCATCCTCACAGTTTATAGCTTTCGCCAAAATTCTCGCCACCGTGGTTTTTCCGGAACCCCTGGGTCCGGAAAAAAGATAAGCATGCGCCGTTCTTTTAGACGAAACCGCGTTAAGCAAGGTGGTTGTTACCGGTTCCTGGCCTACCACCTCGGAAAACTTCTTGGGTCTGTATTTACGATAAAGTACCAGATCAGACATTTTTTTTGCTGTTTACCTTTTTTCGATGATATATGAAATAGACAAATAGTGCAAAAATGATGATCCCCGCAAGCACTTGCGGTCCGTAATATTTTTCCACGTTTATCCCCCCTTGGGTAATAAGCATTACATTTACTCCCGCCATCAAAGTTCCGCAAAAAATGGCGATTGCGGATTTTGTGTAATCAAGTCCGAAAAGAAAAGTAACCAGTGACGCCGTCCATACGCCCGAAAAAGGCAGAGGGATTCCCGTAAAGAGAAAAAGAGCGAAAAACCCGTATTTCTGAAGCCTTCCACCGTAATCCCCTCTCGTTTTTTCAAAGAGCTTGTCGAAGAATTTTCTCATGAAAGGAATATTTTTAGAGAGCCATTTGGAAACGGGTTCAAGAAATCCGAGAATAAAAAAGAAAGGGATAAATTCTCCTATTACGGAAAAAAAGTAAGCCGACGGAATACTCATCTCGTAAACGGTCACCGCCACGGGAATCGCTCCCCTTATTCCTACCAGAGGGGTCATTGCCAAAAGCACCGTCATTATCTCGTTAAGCATACAAAAGGTATTCTACAACAAAAAAAAGAGGAATAAAAGTAAGCTCGTTTGAACTAGCTTTTCGCCTGTGGTAAAATCTGCTTACAATGGAGCTTTACAATACCCTGACCAAGAAAAAAGAAACTCTAAAGCCCCTCAAGGAAAAGGTGGGTCTTTATACTTGCGGGCCTACCGTGTACGATTACGCTCACATAGGAAATCTACGCACCTATATTTTTGAAGATATCCTGAAAAGATCTCTCTATTATAGCGACTATCAAGTAGAGCACGTAATGAATATCACCGATGTAGGTCATCTTACTTCCGACGAAGACACGGGAGAAGACAAGGTGGAGGCCAGCGCTAAAAGAAAAAAGATGACCGCCTTTGAATTAGCGGAATACTATACAAAAGCTTTCAAAGAAAACGCAGCCGACTTAAATATCCTTCCTCCGGACATATACGTAAAAGCTACAGAGACTATAAAAGAGCAGATAGATCTTATAAAACTACTGGAAGAAAAAGGCTTTACCTATACAATTAAAGACGGCGTTTATTTTGACACCTCCAAGCTAGAAAACTACGGCGAGCTTGCTAACCTAAAGGATGTCGAGCTAAAACCCGGAGCACGAGTGGAAGTAAAAGAGAAAAAAAACAGTACGGACTTTGCTCTCTGGAAGTTCTCCAAGCCCGAGGAAAAAAGGCAAATGGAGTGGGATTCCCCTTGGGGGACCGGTTTTCCGGGATGGCACACCGAGTGCGTGGTCATGGCTCATAAGTATCTCGGCGTACCTTTTGACATTCACTGTGGAGGAGTGGATCATATCTCCGTACACCACACCAATGAGATAGCCCAAAGTAAGGCCGCTTTCGGAGAAAATCTGGCCAAGTTGTGGATGCACGGAGAGTTTCTCAATCTGAAAGATCAAAAAATGTCCAAGTCAAAAGGGGGCTTTATCACTCTCTACGACTTAAAGGAAAAAGGAGTTTCTCCTCTTGCCTATCGATATCTTGTTTTGGGAGCTCACTACAGATCAAAATTAAACTTCTCCAAGGAAGCGATAGAAAATGCCAAAAACGGCCTACATAATTTGCAAAATAAGGTAGGTCAATTAGAATCATCAAAAGGAGATATTTCTCCTTCTTATAAAAAAGAGTTCCAGGCAGCACTAAGTGACGATCTTGACACTCCCAAAGCTCTCGAGATTACCTGGCGCATGTTAAAAGACAAGAACCTCGATGAAAAGACAAAACGCGCTACCGTAGAAGATTTTGATCGCGTTCTGGGGCTTGACCTTGAAAAAATGAAAGAAGGTCCTCTGGAAGAGATTCCCGAAGACATTAGTAATTTGGCAAAGCAAAGAGAGAAAGAAAGAGCGCAAAACAACTTCCAAAGAGCGGATGAAATAAGAGAAGAAATAAGAAAAAAAGGATACTTGGTCGAGGACACCAAGGACGGATATAAAATAAAGAAACTATGAGCTCCAATACACAAAAGATTCCCCCTCAAAATATAGAAGCCGAGCAGTCCCTTTTGGGGTCACTTATGCTCGATCCGGAAGCTATTTTTCGAGTGGTCGATTTTCTTGCCCCGCGCGATTTCTATAAAAAAGCACATAGCGATATTTACGAGGCAATGACGACTCTTCTGGAGCGTCGAGAAGCCATTGATCTTCTTTCGGTTTCCGCCCTTCTTAAAGAAAAAAAACTTCTCGAAGAAATAGGCGGAAAATCATATCTGACAACTCTCGTTAATTCCGTTCCCACTGCAAGCCATGTGGCCGATTACGCCAACATCGTATGCCGAAAGAGAATTCTTAGAGATCTTATAAACTTCGGGCAAGAGATAAGTGTTTCGGCATATGACGAAGAGAGGGACGTTGATCTTCTCTTGGATGAAGCCGAGAGAAAAATTCTCAACATCTCCAAGGGATCCACAAGAAAGACCTTTATGCCTCTCAAGGATACCCTGGAGAGTGCGTTTGAAAGAATAGAGAAGCTTTCTTCCGAAGAAGGTAAAGCAAGAGGAGTCCCTACCGGGTTCATCGATCTGGATAACATTCTCTCCGGTCTCCAAAACTCAGACCTTATAATCCTGGCGGCAAGGCCGAGCATGGGTAAGAGTGCCCTCGCTTCCAATATCGCCAAACACGTCGCCATGGAAAACAATACCCCTGTCGGTATTTTTAGTTTGGAGATGTCCGTAGACCAGATAGTAGACAGACTTATCTCCGATATGGCTGAACTCAATCTTTGGAAGCTCCGCACCGGGAACCTAAAAAAGAGTGGTGAGGATAACGATTTTGTTAAGATAAGAGAATCTTTTGACAAGCTCTCCAATCTTCCGATATACATTGATGACTCGATATCTTTTAACGTGATGCAGATGCGCACTATGGCAAGAAGATTGCAAGCCGAAAAAGGTCTCGGCCTTATCATCGTGGACTATCTCCAGCTTATGCAACCGAGATCATCTTCCGATTCCATGGTACAGCAAATGACCGAGATATCACGCGAACTAAAGACACTTGCCAAGGAGCTTGACGTTCCCGTTCTCGCCCTTTCGCAGCTCTCTCGGGCAGTTGAACAAAGAACCCCTCAAGTCCCCCGTCTTTCCGACTTAAGGGAAACGGGAGCTATCGAACAAGATGCGGACGTAGTAATGTTTATCTACCGTGAAGACTATTACCGTCAAGACACCTCCCGTAAAAACATTTCCGACGTTATTGTAGCCAAACACCGTAACGGCCCTATCGGAAAGGCGGAACTCTACTTTGATCAAAGCATCGCCTCCTTCAGGAATTTAGCCAAAGACCGGTAATTTATAACATGTACCCTTCTCCTATAAAAAAACTTATCACCCTTTTTTCGCGATTTCCCGCCGTCGGCCCTCGTATGGCCACAAGGTTTGCTTTTTATTGTCTGAAAGCATCTCCCAAAGAAATAGATGAACTTATCCATGCTCTTAAAGAAGTAAAAGAGAAGATAAAACTCTGCAAGATGTGCTTCCGCTCGGTAGAAGAAGAAAAAGAGTTATGCAATATCTGTTCGGACTCCCGGAGAAAAAAAGACCTTCTTTGTGTAGTAGAGAAAGAAGCCGACCTTGTCTCCATCGAAAACACGGGAGAGTATGACGGACTGTATTTTATTTTAGGAGGGACCGTTTCCCCTTTAAGAAAAGAGGATTTAAAAAAAATCAGATTAAAAGAGCTAAAGAAAAGAGCCGAAAACGTAAAAGAGGTTATACTCGCCACCAATCAGACCACCGAAGGAGATGCCACGGCAAACTGCATAACTCGCGCACTTGATTCTATGGATATAAAAACTACCCGTTTAGGGAGAGGACTCTCCACGGGTAGCGAACTGGAATATGCCGACGGGGAAACTCTTAGCTTCGCCCTGAAAGGAAGAAAATAACTCTTAACTCTTCGCTTTCTTTATTTCTTTTATTTCCACCTCCGTGTAGGGCTGTCGGTGGCTCTTTTTTACTTTATATCTTTTCTTGGGCTTGTACTTGAAAACTCTCTTTCTTTCTCCCAAGCCTTCCTCGGTTATCTCTCCGGATACCTTCACGCCCTTTAGGTAGGGATCTCCGAGAGAAAGGTCACCCTTTTCATCTTCAAAAAGAAGGACTTTTTCGAAGCTTACTTTCTTGTTTTTATCTCCTTCGATTTTTTCGATATTTATCTTGTCTCCGGGAGAAACCAGATACTGCTTGCCCCCTGTTTGAATTACTGCAATCATTTTTCTTGTTTTAAGGATTAATTTTTTTATTGATGTTTAAATTATTTGCTTTCTCATTCTTTAAAAGCCCCTTTACTTTCTTGTCGAAAAGTTTAACGCGTTTACGGGATGACTTGTAAGCGGCTCCGGCATTTTTAAGGTGAACTCCGAGCTTACGGAAATCTTGTGACAACTTTTCGCCGTCTTTTTCCATCCTACTTATCCGTTTCATTATATCGTGAGCTCTGCTGGATAGTTGCGTATCACGAAACCACTGCTCTATACCGCGAAGGGTCAGATAAAGGGTATTCGGGGAGGAAATGATAATCTTTTTGGATCTGGCGTATTCGGCAACATCAATATCATGAGCCATGTTTATTTCGTAATAAACGGCCTCGGCGGGAATATACATTATCGCGAAATCTACCGTGTTCTCGGAAGGAAGAATGTATTTTTCGGATATTTTCTGGATATGCTTTTTCGCATCTTCCAAAAACTTTTTCCGATAAGCACTCTTTTCCTTTTCCTCTGCCTCTATCATCTTTCTGAAATTATCAAAAGGAAACTTGGCATCAATGGGAAGTAGTTTTTTGTCGGGAAGTTTGAGTACGGCATCCACCTTCTCCCCTGAAGAAAACCCGTGCTGAATGATAAAAAGATCTTCTGGGAAATACTCCTTTAAGAGGTGTCTTAAGCTCGCCTCTCCCCACTCCCCTCTTATTTTGGGAGCACGAAAAAACTCCTGAAAGGAGGAGATGTTTTTAACGGCATCTTCCATAGTGCTTATACCCTGCTTTATATTCGTCGTCTCTCTTACAAAGGAGTTTATCTGCTGGTTCATGTCCTTAGTGGTGCTGTCCACATTTCCTCTGATATCTCGGAGCTCATTGGTAATGATGTCCGTCAATCTCCGCTCCACATCCAAGTTCGCCTTACGCACAAAAAGTAGAATTATCAAAAGAGCTGATATAAATACGAAAATAAGTAAAATTTCCCCTATCATACGGGAAAATGATAGCACCAAAGCTTAAAAACTTCAACCCTGCTAGCTTAAAATCACAAACTCGAAAAGCAAAAAGAGAAGATATACTCCCAAGAGAAACCACGCCTCTCTCCCGGTAATCTTGTTATTCGTTCTTACGAAAAGAAGTAAGAAAATACCTCCCGATATAAGAAAGAATCTGGCCGCGCTAAGCGCCTCTAAGTCAATATTTTCAATCGGACTTATAAGAGCCACTAATCCCAGAACAAAGGTGGAAGAAAGAGCTATCGCCCCCAGAAGACCTCCCAAGATCATCCAGGAGTGTCCCCTACTGGCAAGTGCTACGGAAAAGAAAGTTTCCGGAAGGGCAACTCCCAACCCCACGGCAAAAATACCAAAGACAGTTACGGGAACGCCGAGATGAAGACTAAAGTTTTCGGCAGCATAGATAATCCCCTCGGCACTCAAAAAAACAAAGAGAAACCCGAAAGCGATAGTTACAATGTCTCTGGTAAGCGAGGATGACCGTGGAAGCTTCACGGTGTGCTTTTTAATATAGTGATCTTCTTTGGAAAAAAGCCAATAAATATAAAAAAGACATGCCGCAATAAGCACCACTCCATCCAGCCTGCTGAGCGTGCCGTCCCAAAGAAGAATAAAGGGTAGTACGACAGACACAAGGGCGAAGGCGGCTCCCGCTCTTACCGTTCTGCTTTCCACCACAATCTCTTTTAAGATAAAGGTACAGATAGCAACGGAAAGAGTAAAAAGAATTATATTTTGCCCGACAATACTCCCGAGTGCAAGCTCCGGCACGCCTTTAAGGGCGGCCCTTATTCCGATAAAAAGCTCGGGCATCACCGCACCTATGGAGGCGGCAAAAAAGGCAACAATAAACTCTTTCCACCCGAGACGACAAGTAAGCCGATGCAGAGCATCTATAATAGACCTGCTGGAAAGAATAATCAGAAGGCAGGAGATAATGAAAATTATTCCACTAAAAAACATCTTCTATAAAAAGAAATAAACAACTTCGTAAATAATACCCACAACAAAAACAAAAATCAAAGGATACGTAATCAGTCTCACCTTTTTCGATCTTATCTTTTCATACATAAAAAGAATCAAAATGGCGTCAATGGCTATCATCACCGCTCCTACAACACCGATAACCACGATAAAGTCCTTCACCCCGGCAAGATAAAGAGAAAAAGGAACAAAGCAGGCGAGCGCCCAAGAGATATTTTTAGAAAGACCAAGATCGTACCAAAGTATTTTTTTTACTGTAAGCCCTATAGTGATAACCGACGTAAAAATAACAACGAGCCCAAAAACAAGCATCAGTGAGGCAATGCTGTTTCCCAGATAACTCTCCAGGCCTACTAGCGCATTTTCCATAACGTGCTCGCCGGTAATACCCAAAACGATTACGATAAAAAGAATCGAGATAAAGATGGAGAGAATGATCCCGGAAGGAATAACGACTCTGAGTTTTCTTTTTTCTCCTTCTTTTCCGAGCATCTCCTCTATTTCGGGAACAAGTGCTCCTCCCCAAAGAGCAAAAAGAATTGCGCCGTATGGTAAAAACACCTCCAGCCCCTCCCCTCTTCCCAGAAAAAGATTTCCGAGTTCAATCTGCTCAAAACCTCTCATGAAGGTAAGAAAGAGAAAGAAAAGAAAAGCAACAATCCCCCAAAACTCAAGTTTGGATATAGCGCGAATACCAAAAAAAATAAACAGAGCGGAAACGGCAAAATAGATCGTAGTATACTCCAAATTTCCCCCTCCTAAGAATGGTGAAAGGAGTCTTTGTAAAAACTCCCCTCCTAAAATTATGTAAGCAAGTACCGCTCCCATCATTCCCGTTATCCCGGAAAGGTAAGCTATTTTTTGAGCTTTTTTTCCCAAGTGATGCTTGGCAAACCCTGGTAAGCGTAAATAGTCGGGAGTTTTTAGGCTAACTTCTCCCAGAAAATAATGAATGAGAATGGAGACCCCTCCTAACAAAAAGAGATAACCGAGTATTATCTCCACACCTACCACCGAAGTTATGTAAGGGAGCGAGAAAAGACCCGCTCCGATTATTGTACCCGCCAATACGGCAATCCCGTATAAGGTTTTCATTTTGAGATCTGTATTACGACACTTGGGTAAGTACTGCTTTTTCTTCTCTTTAAATATGTGACCCCGAGGGGATTCGAACCCCTGTTACCGGACTGAGAACCCGGCGTCCTGGACCAGACTAGACGACGGGGCCATATAACTACACTTCACGCCTGATAGACTAGCAAAAATTTACGTTTTGGTAAAGGTGTCGAGACGCTCTTTTATCTTAAAAGATACTTCGGCTAAGTTAAGACCCATTATTCTCGCTAAACAGAGTGCCGGAAGCATGGCATACACTTCTTTCTTCTTTAGTTTGCCCCTTGTCCAGAAAGGAATAATGTTGTCTTTATAATTCACCTTAAAATTTGTTTCGTTTTCTTTTTGATGGATGTCGGTAATGTAAAAATCGGCACTCTTTTTGTTAATACCGAAAGTCATCATCTTTCCTCTCTTTTTTAACTTACGAGAAATGGAGTAATCGGAAACCACCATCCATTCTCGAGGAAAATAGAGCAGAAGATTTTTTATTCTATTTTTTTTCTGTGCACGTGTAATAACAAAAACTCCTTTTTTTACGGCGTGTAAAAAATCTCTCATCCTCTCTTCTTTGACGCTCTCATCGTCTTGAATAATTAGCAGATCGGAAGTCAAAATTCGTAAAAAATCGTTTCCTTTCGGAGTTCCTTTTATAAACAAAACCGAAGACTTTTGCTCGCAAACAAACTTAACAACGGAAGCGGCTTCTTTTTTGCCGTCTCCCGTAATAAAGATAAGGTTTTTGTTCTTTAGTAAAAATCTCATTGTTAATTTTCCGAGACGTCGTAATCGGGAGGTATCTTTTTATACTCCAATATATATTCAGCAATTTCCTTAAAGAGTGGAGCCGCCGATACTTCCGCGGATCGTGTTTGCGGCTGATCTATTTTGACTAAAACTACAAACTCCGGATCAAAGGCGGGAGCGTATCCGGCAAACCCCTGAATCGTCTTATCGGAATATCCTGCCCGTGACACGCCAAGCTTAGTCCAAGGGATTTGTGCTGTTCCCGTTTTTCCTGCAATATGATATCCGGGAATTTTCGCCGTACTTCCGAACCCACTCTCCACCGTGCTAACAAGCATCTCCGTTATCTCGTTGGATGTTTTAGCGGATATCACTCTCTCTCCGGAAATCCCGGAACTGAAATCCTCGGCAACATACGGATTTACCATATTACCTCCATTGGCAATAGCGCAAAAAGCTCTAAACAGCTGCATAGGAGTAACCTCTATTCCGTGACCATAAGAAGCGGTAGCGAAATTAACATCATGTCCTTCCAGGAAAGGTCTATTGGGTGAGTACACTTCTCCATGAAGATCGATATTGGTAGGATCAAAAAATTTGAAATTACGTAGATATTCCAAAAATAGATCGTTATCTATTTTACTTTGCACGTGAACCATTCCGGTATTAATGGAGTTTTTCATTATCTCCGTCATATCCACTTCCCCATATGATCTGCGTGCATAATTGTAAATGGTTCTTCCGTGAATACTGTAACTCCCTTTATCATAAAACGTATCGTTTGGAGATATCAGATTATTCTCCAGAGCAACAGCCATTGCAAACGGTTTAAAAACCGATCCGGGCTCATAGGTTTCCTGTACTGTTGGGTTTTTGAAATAATCAACGCTACTTTCTCTGTAGTTATTAGGATCAAAGGAGGGATAATTTGCCAAAGCCATAATTCTTCCACTACTCGGATCACCAACAATAACACTTCCTCCTTTAGCACTCACTCTTTCTACCGTCTCTCGCAGAGCGTTTTGCGTGAAATGCTGGACATTGTAGTCAACGCTAAGGTGTATATTTGCTCCTTGTACCGTAGAATCACGTAGAATAAAGGACCCCCAGGGGTTCTTGAGTCCTTCTCGAATACCGACTCTGCCGGCAATAATATTTTCATAGAACTGCTCTATACCGTACTGACCTTTCCTCTCTCCTCCCACAAAACCAAGAAGATGTGCGGCAAGTTCTCCTTCCGGATAGTAGCGCACGGTGCTCTCCTGCAAGTGAAGTCCCGGGGTCTCTCTTGCGACTTCCATCTCCTCCCTACTAAGACCTCTTTTCAGTACCTCATATCTATTATCCTTGTCCAGCGCACTCATTACATCGTCTTTTTCTATAGAAAGTATCTCTGATACCTTTTTGGCAAATCTATCTTTTTCTTCCAAGTTACTTAGTTCTCGCGGAGAAATATAGGCAAGATACTTTTTTCTATTTGTTGCTACCGGCACCACCTCTCCATTTATATTGCTCAGATAGATATTTCCCCTATTGCCCTCAACTTGAGTGAACATCCTTTGCTGACCCTGCGCTTGAGCTCTCCACTCTCCACTTTGCAATACCTGTACACAAAAAAGACGCCAGCCAATCACGCCTGAAACAATAATCGCAAAACAAAAAATTGCCCACAATCGCTGGTTGCTCATTTTTATCTAACTACAACCTCCGTAGCAAATACCTCCACGTAGCTTACCGACTCAGAGCCAGTAAATCCTCGCTCATAAGCCATCTCTTCAACTTCGCTTAAAGAAAGCTTTTCTTCTCCCCTGAAAGGCGAGCTAACCTCTCTTGCAATTGTATTTATTTTTTTCTGATATCTTTGAGTGAGATATGTCTCTTGCGTAACCGTAACAATTTGAAAAACACAGGAAAAAGTAAGTACAACTATAAGAGATATCAGCAGACCATAAATTATTTTCAAATTACCCATCTTGTTTTTTAATTATTCCGTATAATTTCGCCGACCTTGAACGTATATTGTGATTTATTTCTTCTTGTTTTGGCCTTATAGGTCCTCGAAGAGTAACCATGCCCTTCCTCTTCCCGGCAAAATCCCTCACCACTTTTTCCTCTCCTCCATGGAAACATATAATCGCTATCCTTCCCTCTTCTTTCAGGACATCAAGTGCTAAAGGTAGTGTTGCTTTTATTCCCGGGATTTCCGCATTGACCGCAACTCTTAAAGCTTGAAATGTTCTTGTTGCGCAATGAATTCTTTCTTTTTTGTATTTCTCGGGAACCGCTTCTTCTACAATACTTACCAGATCTCCCGTAGTCCTTATTTCTTTTTCTTTTCTTTTTTTTACTATTGCCGAAGCTATTTTTTTGGCATATTTCTCTCCGGAGTAATCTTTCAAGATATGGATAATATCCTTTTCCTTTTGGTGGTTAACAATGTCCTTTGCCGTAAGTAACACATCTTCGTTGTAACGCATATCGAGAGGCTCATCGCGCATAAAGGAAAATCCTCTACCACTTTCTTCTACATGAAAACTGGAAAATCCGAGATCAAAAAGAATACCGCTTACCGGAGAAAACTCTTCTTCCTCTACTACATCTTTTATTTCCGTATATGATTCGTTAACCACCGTAAACCGCTCACTCTCTTCCTTTTTTAACAACTTGTAAAGAGCTTTATCCCATTCAAAAGCCAGAACTTTTCCACTCGGCCTTGTTTCTTCCAAAAGCCTTCTTGCGTGTCCCCCACCTCCTGCTGTGCAGTCAATAAAATTTTCATTGCTTTTCGTTTTTAAAAAATCAACTACTTCCTCTAGCAAAACGGGCACATGCATATTCTAGATTCCCAGTTCCTTTAGTCTTTCCGCAATATCCCCTATCTCGTTCTCCGTCTTCTTCTTGTACTCCTCCCATTTCTGCTTATCCCAAACCTCTATCCTTTTGTGAACACCGGCGAAAACAACTTCCTTTTTTAAAGAAGCATACTCTTTTAAGTAGTCGGGTATAAGAATGCGTCCCAATGAATCAAACTCAACCTCCATTGCACCGGCAAACATAATTCGCGCAAAACCTCGTGCATCTTGTTGAACAAAGGGCAGATTATTCATTTTTTCAGCCATCTTCTTCCACTCGGTTTCAGAAAACAAAAAAAGGCTCCTTTCCAATCCCCTGGTAATTACCGCCTTTTTCTTTAACTCCTTGCGGAACTTACTCGGGACAGCGAGCCTTTTTTTATCGTCTATTTTATATGTATATTCTCCTATGAACATAGCTTTTCCCCAAGGAGTGAGGGTTTTCCCCAAAGTTTTCCCCACTTTTCCCCACTTTTTTATAATGTAAACCCATTCTATTCCACAAATCATAACTTGTCAACCCCAAAAAACCACTTTTTAAAAAAGATGAATATAAATAAAATCGGGGCTTTAACCCCGATTACAGAAACTTTTACCTACTGGAGATTATTACCTCTTTTCTATTGAGAAATTCTCCGGATTAATAACAAAACTTTCTCCGTCTTTTATCTCACCCTTGAGTAGTGCCGAAGCCAGCACATCTCCTATGTTATTTTGTATCGCTCTTTGCATCTCTCTTGCTCCAAAAACTGGATCAAAGCTCATCTCGACAATCTTTTCCTTAAGTTCGGGAGTGATCACGAAATCAATATTCTTTTTTTCAAATTTTCTCTTCATATCACCAAGCTGCAACCCCGCTATGGAAATAAGCTCTTCTTTGCCAAGAGGCTTAAAGAGAGCCACATCATCGAAGCGATTAACAAATTCCGGTCGGAAAATCGACTTCTGGAAGAGACGCCTCATGATTTTTTCTTTTACCTCCTTCCAGTCTTCCGTACCTTTTTCGAAAGCTTCCAAGATAACTTGGTAACCGGCGTTACTGGTAGCGATAATTATACAGTTTCTAAAACTGACCTTTCTCCCCTTTCCGTCGGTAATGTGCCCCTCATCAAGAACCTGGAGAAAAAGATTAAGAATGTCGGGGTGTGCTTTTTCTATCTCATCAAGCAAAACGAGAGAAAAAGGATCTTCTCGAACTTTCGAGGTGAGCACCCCCTCTTCCTTCGAAGATCCTATAAGTCTATAAACGTCCGCTATGTTCTGAAACTCGGACATGTCGATACGAATTGTCTTCTCTTCGCTTCCAAAATAGGTTTCGCCCAAAACCTTTCCCAGTTTTGTTTTACCCACCCCCGTAGGGCCCAAGAAAAGAAAGCTTCCTATAACCCCTTTTCTTGTATCGATATCCGCCCTCGATCTTCGAAGAGCAAGTGCCACGGCCTTTACCGCTTCATCTTGGTTTATCATCTTTTCGTGAAGTATATCTTCCAAATTCAAAAGTATATCTTTTTCTTCCGTGTCAGCCTCTCCTACCGGAACTTCCATCTTTTCGGAAACAATCTTTTCTACATGTTCAGGAAGGAGTATATCTTCTTCCTGCTGGCTAACATGGACCGTTGTCTCTTCCAGTAAGTCAAGTGCTTTTTCAGGAAAGGGAACTTCTTTTATATACTTGTCCGACAGAGAAATCACCTTCTTTAGAGAGACGTAAGGGATTATTTGACGATATTTATTTTCCCAACCGAGAGCCTCTTTTTGTAGCAATATAAGAGTATCCTCTTTAGTGGCCGGCCTTATCTCTATCTTCTCTAAAAGAGGAGCCACGGAAGAATTTTCCTCTATGTTTTGCCGAAAGCCCGAAAAACTCGTCACTCCAACCAATCGAAAATAAGGAAGATGCAAATAAGAGGCCAGAACCCCTGATATATCGAGAAATCCCGGTTTCTGCTCCCCTCCTACATAGTTATGAAGGTTATCAATAACCAGAACCACATTCCCTGCTCTTACCGCTTCGCTAAAAAGCTCATCAAGCACCTTTTCCGCTTCTTCCACTCCGGAAACATGTGCCAAAAGCGAAAACATGTCAAGTTCCAAAAAGCGACAGTAATTCGTTTCCGGAAGACTTTCCCCTAAAAAGCTTCTTCGGACTACCTCTCGTATCACGCTTCTTCGCCCACTTCCCGGCTCCCCTACTAGAATAGCACTGTTAGTTTCGTTTCTCGCCAGCACTCTTTCTAGGGAAGAGCTCTCTTCTTTGTGACCCACTGTTTCGGGAAATCCGGAAGACTTGAGTATTCTTGTCCAATCAACAGAAAACTTATCAAGAAAAGGCGTATATCCGGAAGACCATTGAGTTCCAATTCTTCCTCTTTTAACGAGATTACCGTAATCAAACGGATCTTCTTTTTTATACAATCTCCTCTTCCAATCAACAAGCCCGGAAATATCATCCTCTTTAAGACCGGATCTATACAAGAGCTCCCGTAAGTATCTGTTTTGCTTGGCAAGGCCGAGAAAAATATCTTCCTTGGTAATCCTCTCTTCTTTTCTTTTTATAGCCGTGCTAAACGCCTCCTCAATAGTATCGTAAAAACACTGCGTATACCCTTCTTCCGAAAGATTTTTCTTTTTTTCAAAGACGCTCCCCAGGTCCCTTAACACCTCTTCTTTATCAACGAGCGCATGATAAAAGATAAAGTCCATATCCTTGGCACCTTTTAGGAGATGGAAAAGCAAAAGATAGGAGTCGGTGCCCTTTTCCTTTATTGCTCTTTCTACAATAATCGCACTTTCAAAATCCAAATATTCGGCAATATTCACCTTGCTAACATCTCTGGCAGCTTCCCTGATACTTAGAAGAATCTTCGGTTTTTGCAGAACATGATTAAAGAAAAGGTCCAGTTGAGCAAAAAGAAGAAAGAAAGAGAAAAGAAGAATGCTTATCCCGAGAGGAAGCTCCGACCTCTGAAGATCAATGTGTCCTCCAAGAAGAAAAACAACCATAAAAAGCACGGCGAGCGCCAAACAAAGATCTCTGAAAACCCAAGCTTTCCTGATAAATACCAACTTATTTAAAAGCACTCCTCTGTAGATCGACGCTTTTTTGATATCTAAATTATCCATTGGAAAGCAATAATTACCCCGAAAACGGTAATAGCGGGCAAAATTATCCAAAAAAGAAAAATAACAACCCCTAAAAATAAAATAAGTGCCTGTACGAGAACTCCCGCGATAATCACCCCCAGTCTTATCAGTGCTCCCATAAAACGGGAAAAGGTATTAAAAACGAGGACCTCGAAAAAACGCCCTACATCTATCCCCTTTCCATAGGAAAACTTATACCTTCTCCAAGGAGCGAAAAAAGTCCTAAGTAAAAATGGTATGGAAAAATAGTTCCAGTTAAAAAGAAAAACACTTCTCAGTCTTTTAAAGATCTCACCGGGTGCCCGAGTGAAATGCCACGTGAGAAACAGAAACAAAATATTTTTATCTTCCGTAACTTTCCACATTGGGTCATTATAGTAAAAAATCAAAAAAAGAAAAACCTTCTCAAATTTCCATAGGCCAAAAAAGATTAATGTACCACCTATTAACTTCTTTTTCAGCCTTCTTTAGGGCTTAATCACGAGCCGTTTGGCGCGGGGTTGACAACCGCCTAACTAAAACTATAATGATTCCAGTAAAAAGGTCGGTACGCTTTTTAACAAAGTGTGAAGAGGTAAGATAACCGTTTTTCTCCTGCATAAAAAACAGGGAAAAACCACAAAATATGTTCCTCGCAGACCAAAATGAATTCAAAAAAATTTTGGCAATGATGGATGAAGAAGAAGCCGGTGACGACGGACAACCCGAAGAAGATCAAACCGGTGATTCCGAGGGAGGAGACGATCTCGGAGGAAATCTTGGTGACGACCTTGATGAAGATCTCGGAGGAGATTTTGACGAAGATCTCGACGACGATCTTGATGACGACCTAGACCTCGACGAAGATCTGGATCTCGACGACGACGAAGATGATGAAGATCTCGAAGAGGAAGAAGAGGATGATTCGGAAGAAGACGACTGGTAAGGAATCTCTTCAGCTATAATAAAAACCCTGCATGTTTCTTATGCAGGGTTTTTACTTTCACGAATCTCTTTATTTTTCTTTACTCTTTACTTTTATTTCCTTGCTCTCTTTTTTCTTTTCTTCTATCTTCGGCATCACAACTTTCAATACTCCTTTTTCATACGTTGCCTCCGTTTTGTTTTCATCAACCTCGTGAGGGAGTCTCACTGCCTTCTGGAAGGATCCCTTACGAATCTCTTTCCTCCAATAGTTCTTGCCCTCATCCTTCTTCTCTTCTTCTTCCTTGCCGCTAATCTTGAGCACCCCCTCCTCCACTAAAACACTAACGTTATCAGGATTAATGTCGGGAAGATTGACTTCAGCGACAACATCCTTTTCCGTTTCATAAACATCCATCTCGGGCTCACTCGCTCTTTTGGAAAAAACCGGGAAAAACCAATCATCATCTCGAAAGAAATCGTTTAGTTCGTCAAACGGTCTCCTTGGTACAATGTTCATAAGTTTATAATTATTGATTTTTCTCCGACCTTTTTTGGCACTCTCTTTCTTTGAGTGCTAGTTCCATTATATCCTTTCTTTTTTTGCTGTCAAGACCACCTTCCTCATCGCATAAAAGCCTCCCTATCACACGCCATGGTTATCTAACAGATCAACTTCTATCTTGGTTGTCAAAAGAATAGGATGGTTTATAATATCCCAATATGCAAGTATACGAGCTTTATTTCAATCCCAGGGAAGAGCACAGGCTAACAGAAAGCTTCCATTATAAGCCAAAAAACGCCTACGAGCGAAGAGTCGGCAGCCTCTATATGGTAGGAGAAATTCCCGACGCGGAAAAGAAAGATGCCCCCTTACTGCAAAATATCTTTCATTTGGCAAAAGAAACCTACTACGCCGACACCTCTCTTTCTCCCGACAAAGCTCTCAAAAGTACTTTGAGCAAGGCAAACGATCTCTTAAGAGAAAAAGGCCTCGGAGGAAAAGTAAATATTGCTCTTTTCGCTTCCAAAAATTTTTCTCTCTATATTGGAAAAACCGGAGAGATAAGTATCCTCCTCGCTAACGGCGAAAAGCGAAAGGATCTCGGTAAAGAGCTGGAAGACTCCCCCTCCGGACTCTTTCATAATATGGTCTTTGGCAAAATGAAAAGGGGGAACAAGCTCTTTGTTCTCACCTCACAAATTCACACTTTTTTCCAAAAAGAAAAAATCTTTCAGGGGATATCCGGAAAACCCCTAAACGAGGAAATAACAAAAAAGATAGGTGATACGCAAAAGAAAAAGTTTTCACACGCTTCAGGGGTTGCTCTTATTATAGATCACTCACTAACCATAAAAGAAGAAGGGATAAAATTTATCGCGGAAAAAAGAAGTAAAAAATTCTCCTTCAGGGAGACTTTTGCTCGATCCCTCCAACCACTTTTAAAAGTAAAGAAGATAAATTTTCGCTCTCTCAAGAAAGGAAAACAAAAATCAAAAAACACTTTCCCCTCTTTAAGAAAGCTTCCCCATCTTCCGATAAAGAAAAAACCTCTACTCCTCCCTCTTCTTCTTCTGGGAGTAATAGTTTTGGGAGTTTCTACTATCGAAATTGAAAGAAGGATACGTCCGGACAAGAAAAGAGAAGCTATGATTCTCGCAAAAGAGGAAGCTCTTTATGCCAAGCAAGAAGAAGACCTTCTTTCTATGGAAGAAGCGTTTTTTAAACTCGAGCACCTAAAAAAGGAAGAGGTTTCCTTTGATGAGGATACGGAAGATATATACGCTTCTCTTAAAGAAATATTACTCTCCCACTCTTTTCTGGAAGAAGTGACAGAAACCGATTTACTAAAAGAGATAGAAACCATTCAACCGGAAAACATGGTTCTCGCCAACGAAACTCTTTACCTTTTTTCCTCATCAGAAACAGAAGTAATTACGCTAGATATCGTTACGGGAGACAAGGTGTCTTTATCTCTTCCAATAGAAAAAGGCGTTGATCATGTGTCTTTTTCCGGAGAGAGAACTATTTTCTTTTCCGCTCCTCAAACGATTGTTGTTCTGGAGGGAGATATAATTTCCGAAAAAACTTTACGTCTTCCCGAAGGAGAAGACGAGTTTATAGGCCTTTGTTCATTTATGGGAACTCCTTATTTTTTAAGCGACCGGGGTAATATATTTCGCTACGAGGGAGACACTCCTTCTTCTTGGATTGAGGAGGGTGAGAAAAAAACGGAAAAAGTAACCGATCTTGCCATAGACCGTTCAATATTTGTCCTTACTGCTGAAGGTGTTATAAAAAAATACTATATGGGAAAGCACGTTGAAACGCTAAAGCCCTACATCTTCCCTTTCTTCAAGGAAGCAACAAGAATATACACTCCCTCCGCAGACTCTCCTCTATTCCTTTTGGACAAGGAAAGAAAGAGGGTCGTTATCATTAGCAAAGAAAGTGAATCCATAAGCCAACTGGCCGGAGAACCGCTGGAGGGAATAAAAGACATCTCTCTTTCTCCCAACGGAAAAAAAATGTACCTCTTAATAAATCAAGAGGTACATCTCTTAAATCTTTAGCTTGCCCTTACTTTAGCTCAACGGCAGCACCGGCATCTTTGAGAGTTTTTTCTATTTCTTTAGCCTCGTCAGAAGAAACTCCTTCCTTGATAGTCTGAGGGTCATCGCCACATGCATCAACCATCTCCTTTGCTTCTTTAAGTCCTTTCTCGGTAATCGTTCTTACCGCTTTTATAACCTCTATCTTGTTGTCCCCCGCTCCCTTGAGAACTACATCGTACTCACTCTTTTCTTCACCACCACCCTCTTCATCTCCTTGAGCCGCTCCTCCGACTGCCGGAGCTGCTGCAACGGGAGCCGCTGCTGATACTCCAAACTTTTCTTCCAAAATCTTTACAAGCTCGGAAAGCTCCAAGACGGAAAGGTTTTCGATTTTCTCTACGAGATCTTTAAACTTCTCCGGAACCTCGACTTGCTCTTCCTTGCTACCTTCGGTAGCTTGATCTTTTTCCTCTTTTTTTTCTTCTTTGGTCATAATAATGATTAATTTAACTTTTTACTTTTTTAAACAGTCCAAATTACTGAATACTTTTTAGGACGTATAAAAGACCTTTGGTGTTTCCTTGCATAACTTGTAACAAGTTTCTTGTAGGTGCCGTCATTACCGAGAAAAGCTTTGCCAGTAACTCTTCTCTGGAAGGCAACTCGGCCATAGCTTTAACCTCCGTATCAGTCAATATACTTTCTTCATAAATTCCTCCCAGTATAGAGACAGCCTCCTCTTTATCCATTTTTCCCAAAACTTTTATCACGTCAAAACCGTCCTCGAAATTAAAAACAAACCCGACCTCCCCTTCAAGTGAAAGAGGATCGTACTGAATATTTTCTTTTTCAAAGGCAAGTTTTGCCAGTGTTTTTCGGGCAACGGTTATCTTTCCTCCGCTATCACGAACCTTTTTTCTTAAATCTCTGGATCCCTCTCCGGTAAGACCTTTGAAATTGATAAAGAATATCCCCTTTTGAGATGCAATATCTTTTCTGAGGTCTTCCACAATCTGTTTTTTCTTCTCCTTGTTTATAGTAGTCATAATTAAATATAAAAAATCTGCATAGGCAAACGCAGACATAGACCTTTCTCCTCGGCGGGAAATTTAATTGCCTTTAGCGGCAAACCCACTGTCTGCGGATAAATACGGGCTAATTATATCTTCTTTTCCTTTTTTGTCAAATATTGCAACTCCTCTACTATTTTTTCGGCGAACTGCTCGGCAACCTCGGGCCCACTGGCAGTAATAATACGCCCACTTTTTACTACTTCCTCTTTTTTATAAACACCTCCTTCTTTTTCTATAACCCTTATTCCTTCTTTATCCATGGGAGAGCTCCAAACAGTTGCCTCTTTTTCTCTCAATACTCCCGCTTTAGCCAAAATAACAGGACTTATACAGATTGCCCCCAACAAAATATCTTTTTTCGCAGCTTTTCTTATTACCTCGTAACTTATCTCGTTATCGAGAAGTTTTAGCGCCCCCTGACCACCAACAAAAACCAGTGCCGCAAAGTTTTCCGGATTAAGCCTAGTTATCTTTTCATCAGCTATCCCCTCTCCCCCATAAGCTCCGATAATCACTCCTTTTTTATCACTAAATACGCTGCAAGAAAAACCCTCCCTTTCAAAAACCTCTCGAGGAATAAAATACTCCTCGTCACGAAAATTCTTAGAAGATACGACAATGGCTATTTTTTTCATCTTTGATTTACCTTAAATATCTATTCTTGGCCTCCACATGCTCATCATGAGTTCTGCTAAACACCGTCTCTCCTGTCGGTTTGGAGAGATAATAAAGATAATCACTCTCTTTAGGAGAAAGAGCCGCCTTTATGCTGTCAATACCGGGACTGCAAATAGGTCCCTGCGGAAGACCGGGATATACATAGGTATTGTAGGCAGAATCTATCTTGGTCTCTGAAATAGGTATCGCCACCGATCTTCTGCCGGTAAGATAGCTTATCGTAGCGTCTATCTGCAACCTCATCTCTCTTCTCATTCTTTCTTTGATAATTCCGGCTACCAGTCTTTTCTCCTCAAAGTCCCTTACTTCCTTCTCCAAAAGAGAGGCAAGAGTTATTACTTCATACAAGGACATTTCCGTATTTTCGAGATCATCTTTTAGTCCCTCCACTACTCTATCTTCGAAATTAAGAAGCATTGCATCAATCACATCTTCTATAGGCGTACCGGGGGATATATAGTAAGTATCGGGAAAAAGAAACCCTTCTATACTCACTCCTTCCGGGATCTCTTCTAAAAACCCCTCTCTTTCAATTGCTCCTTCTTTCCCCTGCTTAAGCTCCCCTTCTTTAAACTCGGGAGGTTTTCCGGCCAGATAATAAAATTCTTCTTTGGTGTCAAAACCTTTCTCTTCCAGATAGTGAGCAATATTTCTCAAGTTCCAACCCTCTACCACCGTAACCCTATTCTCACTACCGCGGAACATTTCTCTTGCTATCTCCGCTACGCTCATCGCCGAAGAAAGCAGATAATTACCCGCCTTGAGATTTTTCTCCTTTCCGGAGAATATTACGTATAAAACAAAAAAATGTCTTTCCTTTATGATGCCTTCTTTCTCCAAGTGGTCGGCAATTTGCAGAAGCCCTTCTCCTCTCTTCACTACAAAAACCACCTCCTCTCCCTGAGGATCTTTTTCAGAATAAATTCCCCAATAAGCAAAGAAGCTGACCGTAATGAGAGTCAGAAAAAATATTATTGCGGATATTTTTAGAAAATTATTCATATTTTTCTTATATCAGGGGCACAAAAGAGAATCCGGGATACTCTCTCTTCTCAAACCCTTTTTCTTGCTTTACGAGAAGATATATGGAAGATCTTACCGGAACCACCACCTTTCCTCCTTCCTTTATCTGATCTTCCAGTTGATAAATAAAATCGAAGTTCGCGGCAGCAGCGGAAACGAGCACCTTATCAAAGGGTCCTTTATCTTTTTTTCCTTCCTTTCCGTCCCCCAGAAAAAGCTCTACTTTTTCTTTTTTTAAAAACCCCCCTCTTTTCAGGTTGCCGACGCCAAATTCATATACCGATGAATCTCTCTCTATTCCTATCACTTTTCCTTCCGTAACAATTCCGGCTAGTATCGCTACCGTCCATCCCGAACCAAACCCTATGTCCAGTATAACATCCTTTCTTTGAGGATCGAGAAGTTCCAGCATAAAGGCTACCACCTGTGGCTGGGAAATCGTCTGCCCCTCTCCAATGGGAAGGGGTATGTCATTATAGGCATAGTCTCTGTGCTCTTTCGGAACAAAACCCTTTCTATCAGCAGCCAAAAAAGCTTTATAGAGATCTTCCCTTTCTAAAAGACCTTTTCTTTTCAGAGAGTTAGCGAGCTCTAGCATATTTTCTAAAGAAGTACAAAAGAAGAAGCTTTACCTTTTCAAGGGCTCCGGCCTTATCTACAAAAAGTATACCGTCTAGGTGATCTATTTCATGTTGAAGTACCACAGCAAGCATCCCTTCAGCTCTTATCTCTTCTTTTTCTCCTCTTTGATTTACGAACTCGACCGTTACCTCTCTGGACCTCTCCACATCAAGCCAAATACCCGGAAGACTGAGACATCCCTCCTTTACGGTCATTTTTTCGGAACTTTTGTTTCGCAAAACGGGATTTATAAAGCAGACCGCCCCCTCATCACCGGTATCCACTAAAATCACTCTCTTAAGCTCCCCTATCTGCGTCGCAGCAAGGCCCACACCCTTCTTCTCTTTCATGAGTTTTTCCATTCTCTCTACAAGGCTTTCTATATCTTCTCCCTCTTTTACTTCTCTTGCTTTTTTCCGTAAAACCGGATGGTAGTATTCCACCACTTTTTCTTCTTTTTTCTTCATGGAAATATAGAAATTACGAGCATATTCTAGCAAAAAGAACCCTCTTTGACAAATAAAATATCACTTATATAATGATAAAGAGCCTTACATAGAATCGTTCATGGAATTATCCACTCTTAATATAAATCTCGGTCCCGGATTGTATTTGGTAGACCTACTTGACATCGCCATTATTGCGGTGTTTGCCTACATTGCCATCCTCTTTTTGAAACAAACACGCTCTTTTGCCGCTTTTATCGGGCTAGCAATGCTCGGACTGATATATGTGCTCGCCAGAAGCTTTCAGCTTTACATCACCGCCCTGATATTGCAGTCATTTTTCAGCATTTTCATTATCGTCCTGGTTGTTGTTTTTCAAGACGAATTAAAAAGATCTTTTGAGCTTCTTGCTACCTCCGGGACAAGAGGAGTAAGGCCTCGTAAATTTTTGGCTTATTCCTCCACAATCCTTTCTATTGTTCAAGCGGTATCGGGCCTGATGCGTAAAAAACACGGGGCCCTTATTGTTATCCCGGGCAAAGAGTTTATCGAAAGGCACACGCGAGGAGGTAATATCTTGGACGGAATAGTAACTTCACCGCTTATTGAAAGCATTTTTGATCCTCAGTCTCCCGGGCACGACGGAGCAGCTATCATAAGCAGAGACCGAGTCACAAAGTTCGGTGTTCATCTCCCTCTATCACAAAACCTAAAACAGATAAGAGACAGAGGAACAAGACACAGCGCCGCTATAGGTATTTCCGAAAAAGCGGACGTTCTCGCCGTTGTTGTTTCCGAAGAACGTGGAGAGGTCTCTGTTGCCAAGTATGGCAAATTAAAAACGCTCAAAGACACAAGAGATCTTGAGAAGTACCTTGTTCAACACTACAAAGAAACTTTTCCGGAAAAGAGAGAGACTTTTCTGGGAAGTATCTTTAAAGAAAGAGTTGTCGAGAAAGTCTCTGCAGTGCTTATCGCCTCTCTTGCCTGGTTTATTGTCGTTTATCAGGCGGAGATTGTTCAGCGTGACTTCACTGTTCCCATAAGTTATACGGGAATCTCTGAAGAGAAGGTTATCGAAAGCACAATCCCCGAGGTAGTCACCGTAACTCTCTCTGCGCGCGGACAAACCGTGTTAAGCGGCATAAGCTCCGAAGCCATCAGAGTAACTATCCCCGGAGAAAAAATAGAGTCGGGAACCACCGAACTTCCTATCGAAAAAGAGTACATCACCCACCCTTTCAATGTGTCTGTAATCAATGTTAGCCCTTCTCTTATTACCATTACCGCGCAAAAATACAGTAAACACGAAATAGAAATAGAAGCTACTGTTACAGGGGAGCCGAGAGACATTAAAATATCAGAAACCTCCGTTAGTCCGGACAAAATAACCTTGCTTATCCCGGAAAACGAAGAAGTTCCCGAGTACGTAAAAACGGACGAAATAGATATTACCGAGATAAAAGAAGATACTACTGTAGAGACAAGAGTCTCTGTCCCCTCTTCTTACAGGGTGCACAACACCGCCTCCACCAGTGTAGAGGTGTCTTTTGTGATCGAAAAAGAAGAATAGACTCTTTTTTTAAATATCATGGAAAACGAAAAGGAACTCATATCCCTCATAGCTCCGCTTTCTCCAGAAGACGAGAAGTTGATTTCCAGTGCCTTTTCTTTTTCAAAAAAAGTCCACAAGAGCCAAAAAAGATTTTCCGGTGACCCATATTTTATACACGCCTACGAGACCGCCAAGTTATTGGCCCAGCTGAGAATGAGCCCTGTAACAATTGCCGCCGGACTCCTCCACGACACAATCGAAGACGCCGAGGTGAGTAAAGAAGAAATAAAAGACCGTTTCGGAGGAGAAGTTCTTTTTCTTGTTCAAGGAGTAACCAAGTTGGGAAAACTTAAATACCGGGGAGCCGACAGGCACAGTGAAAGTCTTAGAAAGCTTTTTGTGGCCGTCTCTCAGGATATTAGGGTTATTATCATAAAGCTCGCCGACAGACTGCACAATATGAGAACCTTGGAGTATGTTCCGGAAAACAAAAGAGAGCGCATTGCCAAAGAGACTTTGGAAATATACGTCCCCGTTGCCTACAGACTCGGAATAAGAAAGTTAAGCAGAGAACTCGAAGATGTAGCTTTTCCTTACGTCTACAAAGAGGAGTACGAAAAAACAAAAAGCCTTCTCAAGAAAAAAACCAGTGAGGATGCTAAAAAATTGGAAAAATTCCAGAAGTCGGTAAGAAAAGTTTTGGCAAAGCACGGAATCACCGAGTTTAGTATCGACTACCGCCTTAAAACTCTTTACAGTCTTTACAATAAACTAATCAGGAAAGATTGGAATATCGAGAAGGTATACGATATATCCGCCCTGAGAATAGTTCTCTCAGATGTCAGCGATTGTTATAAAGTGCTGGGAATAATCCACGGAACGTGGCGCCCATTACCGGGAAGGATAAAAGACTATATCGCCTTCCCTAAGCCCAACGGCTACAGAGCTCTTCATACTACGATTTTTACAGGCTACGGAAATGTAGTGGAGATCCAAATAAAGACTCGAGAAATGCACAAAGAGGCCGAATTCGGTATTGCTTCTCATGTTTTTTATAAGGAAACCAAGAAAAATAAAAAAAGCTTCTCCGATTTTGCGTGGATAAGGCGTCTCCTCCCCTTTAAATCTTCTCCCGAAAAAAAGAAATTAGATATAGAAGATAGTTTTGATGATATCCCCTCCTGGATAAGAGAGCTTGTTGAATATCAAGCTCGTGAAAAAAATAGGGAGGAGCTCGAGGAAGAGATGAAAGAGGACTTTTTCGAGCAAAGAATTTTTGTCTTTACTCCCCGAGGAGATGTTGTCGATCTCCCTATCGACTCCAGTCCTATCGACTTTGCATACGCCATACACTCGGAAATCGGCAATCAAACAAGCGGTGCAAAAGTAAACGGAAAACTGGTTTCTTTGGACACTAAATTAAAAAACGGTGATATTGTGGAAATAATAACCGGAAAAAATATCTCCCCTACTCACAAATGGATGGAATATGCTAAAACCGCTACTGCCAAAAAACACATAAAATCCGTTCTACAAAAAAAATCGACAGAAAAATAAGCCGATTAAAGACATATTCGCTACTCCTCTCTTTTATCTTGCCTCAATCTCCCACTCCCTACAAGATAAAACCTGCAAAATTTCGGTATCATCGGGTATCTCTAAAACTTCCTCATACTCTCCGCTCTCTTCCGCTATAACCTCTCTGCTTTTATTGTAAGCTACTAACTGAAAATGATCCCCTCCTCTTTCTTCTCCAAGTCCTCCTTTTACACTAACCTCCCCCACTTCGTCCTCCAAAAGAAGAACGCTATCCCCTCTCGCTTCAATCTTTTCATTTGCTTCTATTTTTTTTGCCATAGACAGAGGTCTTACCTCCACCCTCCAAGGACCCTCAGCTTGTATCCTTAGTTCATTTGTTCTTCCCTCCCAATCTAAAACCGTCCCTTCATACTCTACAGAAGTGTTCACAAAAAGATGCGTAGTGCTCTTTCCGCCGTAATAAGTCGGAAGAGCATGCACTCCGGTAACAGTAAAATGACCCTCTTCTCTGTTTCCTTCTATGTAAAGAAGAAAACTTCCTTCTTCGGGTCTTCTTATGCCAAAATCCTTGCTTCCTTCTCCCTCGTAAACAAAAATCTGGCCGTCACGCTCCGAGTAGGTTATTCCATCCTCCTCTCTAATTACCTCCTCTTCTCTTAGTCTGTCATCATTATCCGTTTCTCGTACCTCTCTTTCCGCTTCTTCTCTATCTTCCGTTAGACCGTTTTCTTCTCCGGAAATACCCGCATCCATCTCTCCATTCTCTTCGTCCATAGGAGTCTCTTCTTCTCCCGAAAAAACAAACAAAAAAACAATGGCAATAACTACTACCAGAAAGATTCCCGAATAAATAAAAAACTTTTTCTTCATGAGAAAAGATGTTATATAATCTCGTAGTCAATCGAGACGTTAACCGTAATTTCGTTTTCTCCCGGCTCAAGAGGCATATCCGGAGCAGGTTCTTCCATAGCTACATCACCCATCCCTCTTTCCATTACAAGGGGCGTATAGTCTCTGGACTCGGAAAACTCTATAACTCTACCCACTTTAACCCCCAAGGAAGATGCTGTCGCTTCCGCCTTTTCTTTTGCTTCTTTTATAGCTTTTTCTCTGGCCTCCGCTCTAAAATCATCCTCCTCGTTTACTATAAACTGAAAACTGTCCACACTATTAGCTCCAGCCCTAACTGCCCCATCAATTATCGTACTCGCTCTCTCCAGCTCTTTAAACTCAACTTCAACTCTATTAGTTACCTCGTAGCCGATTGTCCTTTCTTCGAGCTCCCTTCTTTCTATTTCCCTGTCATATAATGGCCGAACATTTAATCCTGTTGTTTGGATGTTTTCCTCTTCTATCCCCTGCCCTTTGAGATAATTTACCACCTCACTTGCTCTTTCGTTATTCTCGTCAAGCGCAGTCTCCGAGTCACTGTCCGTTGTAATTACCGAAAAAGAAACTTTTGCCGTATCCGGGGTAACATAAACCTTACCCTCTCCGCTTACACTTATGGTTCGCAAGTGATCGCTATCAAGACCTATAAAGCTCGCCTTCTTCACTTCGTTACCGATAAGTACGTTTACCAGTACGGTCAAGGAGACCAAAAAGACTGCCGCTACAATCATCAAGCCGAACTTTAATTTTTTTTCGTCCATGGTTTTATCAGTTATAATTTTTATATTTTATAAACTTCATACCCCTCTCTGACTTTCTCTTTTAATTTAATACCTACTTCTTGTCCTTTCTTCGCTTTTTTTATTTTCTCGTGCTCCACTTCCATGGAAGCTACCTTCTGAGTAAAATCGGTGTCCTCTCCCCCTACTACTCTTATTTTTTCCCCTGCCTCCAAAGGACTCGTAAGCTTAATGATTCCCACTTTTATCTCTCCGAAATAGTGTATTATTTCGCCTATTCTTTTACCCTCCATATTTTTAAAGGTTAGGGTTTGTAAGTCGCCCTTTTGTATATTCTATCATAAAAAAGAAACTTGCAAAGAAATTAGAGATATAAAAAAGGAGCCTCTTGGAGACTCCTCTCTTCTTAATAAATAACCTTTGCTACTTCCGGAAAATTTTCTTCTATCTCTTTAATGGGAATCCTGATTTCCGGCCCTACATTTGGGTCGTGAGCATAAAACACCATTCCTTCTATAAACCCGGTCAAGACAAGAGCATGACCGTACGCAATCTCTCCGCTGTTATAAGGAGCTCCGCGCCCCACGACAACAACCGGCCTGCCTTTTAAGAGATGCTCAATAATCTCTTCCGTACTTTCAAGGTCCGTACACTTCAATCCTTTGCTTTGTGCCATATCCCGGAAAAGAGAAAACTTTGTCCCGTATTTGGGATATGAAGCGACATGCCCGTTTTCTTTGGCAAACTCGGCCACCTTAGCAGGATCCGCCTTATATCCGTTATACGAAAGAACCATTGCCAGAGCCGTAGGCACGCAGCCGGAACCCCCAACAGTCCCCTCGCCGTAGGTGATATCCCTCCATCTATCATCTCTCTGAGAAAAGAAAACTACCTCCTCTCGGTGATCCTCCCAAGTAATTACCTCTCCCCCGTAGGGGTTTTTGTTAAGAAAGTAATCACCCAGGTCTCTTTGATAACGAGCGGGCTTTTCCCTGAAAACTTCACCTTTATAGAAAAAATCTTCACCGGTAGAAGCATCTACATTTCCCACAAGCAGAAGAAAAAACAAACCAACAACAAGTAGCACCGAATCCCTCCTTTGTGAAAAGAACTAAAGGTTATTCTTTAATTATACCATATAAATTAAACTTTGTCATACTCCCCTGGCCCGATCCCATGCCGAATAGACAGCTTAATGTAAGGAATTTCTCGCGGATCTTCTTTTGCAAGTGAATTTCCGGGATATTCTTTTATTATATTCACTCCTTCGATATCTATAGCTACTCGGCACGAAGAAGCAAGAATGAGATTCGGTTCTTCTACCTCCCCTTTTGCCGGACCTCCGCTTTTAAAACATTTCCTTGCATCCATTATAACAAGATCGGGCCTTACAACTTTATTTAGATCAGCTATCTTCTCCTGAAGGTTTCTGATATGCAAAGGAATCCTTTCTCTAGGATTCATAAATCCGACAGAAAGCTTAAGGGCTCCGGTAAATTGAGCATACATATGTGTTTTAAGGCACGGGAGAAAAACCAGCTTGTTAGCTTCATCGAGTATCTTGGGGACGGTTACTTTCTTTAAACACCTTCCGCCGGGAATAGTTTTCTTCTGCCACTCTCTTTCCTCAAATACATACATCTTGGGAGGGTTGTTCTCTTCTTGGAGGCGGAAAACTCCCTTTTTTTCCATCTCTTTACGCGTATTTCTGGAATAAGTAGAAGATTCTCCAACTACAACACTCTTTGCTCCTGTCCTATAAAGAAGGTTAACCACTTCCTTTAAAAAACCTATGTCGGTAGAGGCGGGAAAGGGGTCCGCGGTATTAAAGTTCGGTTTTACAAGAACCACGTCTCCCTTTTTTATAAAATGCTTTATCCCACCTATACGATCAACACTATCCTCTATCGCCTTCCCCAAGTTTTCTTCTGCCTTTACTCTGCTTAACTTTCTCATCTAAAACATATATTTAGATATATCCTAGCTCTTTAGCGGCATGAACAAACATCATATGCGACCACAAAAGAGGCCTTACTCCTACTCGCGAATCATCTTTTGAAAAGGTTTGTTCGGGTATAAGATTGTCTTCTTCCAGTTGATCTACCACTCTCCAAAAATAACTCTCCGCCTTCTCCCTTTCTCCAATCCTGTTTTGCACGATACTCATCCAAAAAGTAAGAAGGGGCCAAGCTCCGGCACCTTGCTTATAATGCAAGCTACCGTCTTCCTTTTCTCCTTCATACTCGTCGAACCTATACCGATAAACTCCTTTTTCATCGGTAATCTTCTTCTCGATACCTTCTATGGTTTTTTTCATTCTTTCGTCGTCTTTTTCCAAAATCTCAAAAGGCCATATTAGTCCCAACATTGAAGCATCAGTATTCCTGTCTCCCGGAATATTCCCCCCAAAGCGCCTCAGAAAGTATCCTGCCTCCTCGTCATAAGCCTCCTCTTTTATTAAATTTTCCATTTCTTCCGCTACTTTTATTGCTTCCCCATTGGGAAAGATTTCGTTTGAGCACCTAAGCCCCCTAGCACACGCCGCCAAGGTGTATGTGAGATTATTTCCAAATCTGGGATGCGCAATTCTTTCTTCCCAAAGATCTTCGGCTGCTTCCCTGAAACACGATCCGCTCCAGGAATCAATAAGTCCTCGGGTGCTTTTTTTTACAACCTCCCTTGCAACTTCCGAAAGTTCTTTTTCTTCTCCGTATCGGTAGATTGCCCACAAAAGAGTCCCCGTTTGATCGGGTTGAAATTCGGTTCCTTTTACTCTTCCGTTCGGATAGTAGTTCCTGAGAATAATACCTTCCCTTTTTAACGGATCTCTGTATCCTTCAGCACGATCCCATATCCACCTTAAAACGTCTTCAAAGACGTCTATACCCAAATAAAGAGCCCCTGTCACGTTATATCCCAAATCACGTCCAGGCCAACAGTATAAATAACTCTTTGATTGGGACGGATAGTAAGGCATATGAGAAGGGGCGGCCACCAGGCAGCCATTGGGAAGCAAGCAGTCCTGAAAAACTTCCCTCGACTTTTCGGTTATTTGCCGGATCTTTTCATTTTCCATAGATTTTTTTTATTTAGCAATCTTGTTTCGGATTATAACAACTTCCCCGATTTAGACAACACAAAGACCGGCTCCCGGCCGGCGCTTTTTGAGATATTTAACTTCTGCCAAAAAACATTTTTATTGGTCTAAGAGCTTTCCAGCTTTATGCTCCTCTCAATAAAGTTATCCATTTCCAACATATTATAAAAATCCTCTTCCCCGAAAATATCGGTAATAACTCTCCTGGGACCAGCACAGTTTTTACTATACGGACAGTTGTGACAAACATCTTTCTTCTCGAAATTTTTTGAAGGCGTTCCTTCTCTGCCATAAAAGTCCCAATTACTCCTTTCAAGGTCAGGTATATGAGAGAGCGCGGAAGGTGCTTTCGGAGGAAAGCTGCACCTTAAAAAACCCATTAAAAAAAATATTTCAAATTTTTTCAAAGTCTCCTTGTTTTTATAGAAAAATTTTTTTATTTCCGAATAAGAAAGAGCTTCTTTTTGAAAGTTCGTACTTGCTCTTCCCTCCGGAAGAATGGACATTAGATTCACTCTTTTTACTCCCATCCTCAAGGCACTCTCCCAGAACTTTCCCAAATAGCTAACATTACTCCTCATCACCACCGAATCCATAGTAACTCCTTTTTTAAATTCTTTTTGAATGCTATTTACCAAGCCCTGAATTGCCTTATCGTAAGAATTTTTCTGAGTAATTTTATTATGTACGCTAGGTGGTCCGTGTATAGCGATGCTCACGTTATCCACTCCCAGATCAGCCATCTCTTCTACAAATTTTCTATCAGCCAAATTTACCCCGTTAGTCCCGACGCCTATCCCCTTACACCCAAGATCTTTAGCCATTTTTAATATTTCTAAAAAATGTGGGTGCTCTGTAGGATCTCCTCCGGTAAGAGATATTCTATCGGAAACTTTAAGCGCTTCTTTTATTTTTTGCTCAATGTCTTCCATTTCCAGAGCATCTTTATCCTCACCCGCATCGACACTGCAAATCGTGCAGTTGTTATTACATTTTTTCCCCGTAAAAATTATTGATTCAGCCATCTTTTTAACAAGCTCTAGAAGGTGTTTTTACGATTACTTCACTAACTCTAACATAAAACAAGTCCCGAGAAAATATTTCGATATCTTTTTTTATTTTCCCAAAGCCAAATTTCCCAATTTAAAGAGAGTTTTTCTATTGCAAAAGAGCTTCCCAAACAAATAATTACTCTTTTGCTCATGCTTCTCAAGCATGCCACAAAACAAAACCCGAGAAAATCCTCATGAATAAAAGCATGTACACCTCCGGGGGTGTACATGGGTTTTTATACCCGTCTTCATTCTAAAATAATTTAACAAAAAGATAAGGAAAACCCGAGAACTATCTCGGGATTTTTATAGAAAAAAAATCAGAAGTCTTTGTATGTTTTATCTGTTCTCCTTTCAATAGATAACACCAGAATACTTTCCCTGGTTTTCCGGAAAATGATGCGCAAACTTCCTTTCCGAGCGCGAAAAATGTCATTGCGCCCTTTCAGTTTTTTTATATCCAAGCTCTTGATATCCCCCTTCTCAATCTTTATAAGAATATTTTTTACCGCTTTTTTTTCTTTTCCAGTAAGCTTTTTTAGCGCTTTTTCTATCTTCTCTGTCATATTAAATGCGAGAAAGAATGTCTTTTATATCCACACCGCCTTTTTTGACTTTCGTAAAATCAATAACTTCTTCCCAATTCTCCTCGCTATCTTCCACAGAAGAAATCTTAAAAAGAGGAGTGGATCTGCGCATCACTATTAAGTCCTCACCTTTTTTGACACGCTTTACGTATTTTTCCATATTTTCACGCAACTCTTTTAATCCAATAAACTTATCCATATTTTGATTCGTTAATTAATAAGTTTAACTTCAGTTTAACTAAAAATAAACTTTTGTCAAGCCAAAACAAAACCCGAGAAACCATCCTGTCGCTATAAGCTACGGAAGAACAGGTGTCTCGGGTAAGTCAGGTTTACGAGGTGGAACCTCGGAAACATAAACAGAATTAGAGCCTGTTTCATGGAGAAATAATTCTTTATAAAAGCAAGAAGAGTCTAGTGTCCTTTTTGCTTTCTTAGTCTAAAAACTTAACACTTGAAAGAATTTCGTCATAGTACTCATTTTCTCCATCTGATAGAAAAAGATAATGAACTTTATCAGAGGGTTTAACTACCGTCTGGGTATAAAACTCAAAATCCATTTCGTCATAGAGCCCGTATTTTCGGTTCTCTTTTTTCATTTGTCTTGATTCCAGTCCATCGACAAAAACATGCCCTATATTTTCTGTTCCTTTATACCAAGGAAACTGCTGTGGTGCCCCTGCAGAAACAAAAAAAAACTCTTCTTTCATTATGTTAGCCCAAGAATTTATACCTGTTCCTTCAATAATGTAATGTTTTGAGGATTTGCAAGTTATCACCGAAAACTAAAAGATTGTGCCAATCTTTTGCGGCAAGAGGATATTTTTTGCCATTAAAGATTTTCTCAATTTGGAGCGGAACCGCTTTTGCTTCCTCATTGTCCGCAAGCACATCCTCTTTTCGCATTTTCCCTGCATAAACAAGCTCATATTCCTTTTGTTTGGTAGGAAAAAGCGCGTACTTGTATTCAAACGGAATTTCTTTACCATTTCTAATAGCTTCAATTAGAAACTCCTTGTCGTATTTATTTATTTTCTGCGGATTATCCATTACGATGTTAAAATTTATTCATTATTACCTCATCATAGCAGAAAAAAAATTTTCGGTAAACTTGAATTTATAGACAAAAAAAGCTCTGGACTTTTTTCTCACATGTGTCATTCCTTGTCCTTACAAAAGAATAATATTAAGTAACAATAAAATGACACAAGCAAAAATAAGCCAGACAGAGCAAAAAATAATCAATTCATCTCCCCTTCTTAAGTATTGTCTATATGCCAGAAAATCAACAGAAGCAGAAGACAGACAAGCACTTTCTATAGATTCTCAAGTAAAAGAAATGATGCAATTAGCACAAAAAGAAGATTTAAATATTATCGATATTAAAAAAGAATCTTATTCTTCTAAAGAATTTGGAACAAGAAAGATATTTAATGAAATGATAGATGAAATCAATCAAGGAAAATATAATGCTATCTTAACATGGGCTCCTGATAGATTAAGTAGAAATGCTGGTGACTTAGGAACAATTGTAAATCTAATGGATAAAAAGAAACTTTTAGAGATAAGAACTTTTGGTCAAAAATTTACAGATAATCCAAACGAAAAGTTTATGCTTATGATATTAGGAAGTCAGGCAAAGCTTGAAAATGATAATAAGGCTATCAATGTAAAAAGAGGGTTAAGAGCAAGGTGTGAGATGGGACTATGGCCAGCATCTGCTCCTACAGGATATCTTAATAATCCCAGTAGAGATAAAAAAATGTGAACCAGTAATAGATCCTAAAAGAGGTCATGTCATAAAACAAATACTTGAAAAAGTTGCTTATGAACAGTGGAGTGGTAGAAGAATTTACCGCTGGCTCAAAAATGAACAAAATTTTAAAACTCAAAATAATAAATACTTATCATTAAGTAATGTTTATTTAATCTTATCTAATCATTTCTATTATGGAACATTTGAGTATCCAAAAAATAGTGGCAATTGGTATCAAGGAAGGCACACTCCCCTAATCACAAAAGAGCTTTTTGATGAAACACAAAATAACTTAAAGGAAAGATATATATCACGAATGGAAACAAAAGAATTTGCTTTTACAAGAACTATGAAATGCGGAAAGTGTGGTTCAGGAATTTGTGCTGATGAAAAATATAAAAAACTAGTAAGTGGATTAGTTAACCGTCATGTTTACTATCTTTGCACAAAATCCAGAGATATTGATTGTAAGAATAAATATATAAATGAGAAAGATTTAATTGAAGAGCTAGTCCGCATAATAGATGAAGTTCATCTTGATGAATTGGGTATTAAAGAAAAAGTAAGTCATGAATTTAATAGATATAATCATTTTAGAAAAAATGTGCTTAATGAAAATAAAGAAGAAAAAGAAATTAAAGATGTAGACATAAGAAACTATGCTAAATATATTTTAAGAAAAGGATCAGTTATCGAAAAGAGAGAGCTATTAACACATTTAAAGAGTCAACTGATTTTAGAAGACAAAAAATTGAGATTAAAATAATACTTATTATCAAAAAATCACCCATTTAATTGAGTGATTTTTTATTTTTTTATGAGCTTTAACCACCTCGGTCACTAGCTCAAGATCGCAGGGGTGGCAGGATTCGAACCTGCAACCTAAGGTTTTGGAGACCTTCGCTCTGCCAATTAGAGCTACACCCCCATGACCGGCAACTAAGTGCCGG
>SL_8KL_010_SEDDRAFT_10000367_pt1 | contig 38859 bp, 38 predicted proteins | sample SodLakKL_010_SED_4_FD_11160 | JGI IMG/M metagenome (IMG submission 11160)
AAAAAATTGGGATACAAACCCTTTTTATGTAGCACGCCCGAGGCTTTTAGAAAGATTTTTTGGAGTCCATGGCTTTTCTAATCGATTTGATAGTTTAGATAACATTTTATAAATTATTGTTTAAATAAGAGTTTGGGGGTTTTTTACAAACGTAAAGATCCTAATTTAGGGTTCAAAAAGGTCATATTTTTTAGTTCCAAGACCTATTTTTTGAGCATATTCTATCTGAATGCGGGGGTTCACATCTCCCTTCAAATTCTCCTGCCCAACCAAATCTAAAGAGGCTTGGTCAAGTGCAACTATATCTTTAGACATAGCTACTCCTATATCATCTACAATAGGTTTCTGTTTCTTCCTCGCACAATCACAATCTTCAGTAACGTTAAGTATAAAACTCAAAAAATAAGATTTTTTCTCCTTTAAAGCTCCAAAAGCGTATTCAACAAGCCTCTCTTGTAGCTCTCTTGATGAAGAGCTATCCCAAGGAACTTGTATTGCACTATAAGGGCAAACGGCTATACATCTTCCACACCCAATACAATTTTCATAATCGATTACTGCAGTATCCTTCTTCAATTCAACTGAAATTGCATTCACAGGACATTCTTTACTACATTTTCCACATGACTTACACTTATCTTCCTTGAGCTCAAGTTCAAATGCCTTGTGCATCTCAAGCTTCCCATGTTTGCTACCTAACCCCATTCCAATATTCTTAAGTGCTCCTCCAAATCCAGTCGCCTCATGGCCGGTGAAATGAGCCACTGAAAGAATAGAATCATATTTTTCTATGGCTCCACCCAATCTTACCTTATCAAAATGTTTAAGATTTACCTCGACATGAGATTCTTTTTCTCCTTTTTCTCCATCACCTATCACTATAGGTGCAAAATTCCACCCGTTCCCTTTAGCCAATTCATAATGAGAGTTGCCAAAAGATCTGTCACTCTTATAAAGTACATTACAATCTATTAGATCAACACTGTCCACTACATCCTTAACTTTCCCATATATTGGTTTAACTATATCTGGATCAAGATATGTATCACTTTTCCGCTCTCCAAAATGGAGCTTTAAAGCAAGTCTATTATTTTTATCAAAAACTTTAGAGGTTTCATATTCAAGTTTATTTGTAACTTTACCTATATCGAGTTCTTTGCTGTCTCCTTTTATAAGGTACACCTGACTCCTACTCAAATCCAAAACACCTCTATTAAATTATGGATATGATATCTAATACCAGTGAGACAAGCAAGCATGTATGTTATAAAAATCTTCAAGTAATTATTTCACATCCATCTTCTTTAACTATCAAAGTATTCTCTGATTGGGCAACATCTCCATCATCGATTTCTTTTAGAGGAGGGTATTCTCTAAGTATATTACTTCTCACGAGTTTTCTTAAAGCAAATTCAGATCTTTTTATATCCAAACTTGAAATCCATCTTTTGGCAAATGGTAATGTTTTGTACTCCTCAATAACATTCTCCATTATTTTCCTCGATGCTCGATCCCGAATTCGAGGACTTTCATCCATGCAACTGAATATTTGTGAGTTGTCTCCTTCTTTAACCCGGCCTGAACCGTTTGTCACGAATGGTTCAATTGCAACTACATCTCCTTCTTTTAATTTGTCCTTAGTTGGTACTGAGACATTTGGAATAGATGGTGAAGCATGTGTGGTCCATCTTTCCAACAAATGCCCTGAAAGATTTGCTATAGGCTTAAATCCATGTTTATTTATCTCATCTTCAATAGCAGAGCTAATTTTTGAAATTTTGACTCCAGACCCTTCCCGGTTGATTATTTCTATTCCCTTGGATAGCGCTTTATCTGCAGCCTTTACAAGATTCCTATTTTCACCAAAATCAACTGTAAAAGCTGAGTCTGCAATAAAGCCATCAATATGTACTCCTATATCTACCTTAACTAAATCTCCTCTAGATATCACAGATTCATCATCGGGTGAGGGAGTATAATGTGCAGCTATATTATTTAAAGAGACATTGCAAGGAAAGGCTGGATGGGCCCCTCTCTCAACTATAGATTCTTCTACGAATTCAGCAATATTTCGGAGAGGTGATCCAACGTCTATCCTTTCCTTCATCTCTTCCTTGAGTTCTTTTATAATCCTACCAGCTTTCCGATTCTTTTCGAGATCTCTATCCATTCATATTCAACCTTTGATCAAATCCTCCAACTCTTTTTCCCCTCTATCAATAACCTTAGCATTAACTTGGATAATCTTATCGCTTATTTCATTTCCACGAACCGATTTTTTTCTTCTAATTCCTTTGCTTTTAGGATTAAAACCCTGTCCTCCACTAATCATGAGTTTCTTTCTTTCTGGAGTGCTTAAATCAGATCTCATTGGGATTCCGTCAGTATCTGATCCTCCCGTTAGTTCCAGAGTGTATCCTGAAAGTCCTACCTTACTTCCATCAATCTGATCTCCTATCTTTGCTCCAACGATGCTATTCGCTTCAGATCCAGATATTTCCTTTTGGTATGCTTTTCCATCTTTCGGGTCAGAGATAACCAACTTAAATTCAGCCATAATTAAAACCTCCAAACATTTTACTTTTGTACTTTTACTAAACCTTAAATACAAATAAATAATTAAATTGCCCAGAATTTATTGTCTTTTCTCTTTATATCTACAATTTCTTGATATGTTTTCTTTTCATATTGGGATAAGTTTTCTTTAAGTTCCATCTGTATAATCTTGGCATGTTTTTCTGGGATATCAACATATAGTGTTTCTCCTTCTTCAATCTGTCTACCCACCGTTGGACCCTCAATAGATACTGCTACTTCTAAGCCGGGATTGGCTTTTTCGACTGATTCTCCTTTGTCTTGGATTTCTTTTATTCTACCTACGTATTCTCCCTCTGTATTCATGAGAGGATATCCCGGTCTTATGTCACTCAAAACCTTTACTCCAACCACGGCTGGATTGCTCTGTCTGAACGTATGATCCAAAAGAATCTTTACTTTCCCTGGCCTTATTATCTTCTCCAATTTTTTCTCTTCTTGCATTCTCTTTCTCTCTTCTACCCAATCCTCGTACTTTTCTATTAAACGATAGATTACCTTATCTGAAAATATTCTCACACCTTCTCTACTAGCAAGTTTATCAGCTTCAGGTAGTACATCGACATCAAAAGCCAAAATACATTTTTCAAGCGGCTCTTCTATTGTTCCAGCCTCAACTACATCTCTCTTTGATACTGTACCGATTCCTGACCTCCTTATCTCTATATCAGAATCAGCTAAGCTCGATATTATAGCTTCCAAAGATCCTATTGTATCAGCCTTTACCATGATGCCGGAGTCGGCGGTACTGAAAACTATATCATCGGTGGTCTTTTTAATTTCTTCAAAAACTTCTAACTTATCTTCCTCATCAGTAACTACTTTCAAAGGAGAACCTGATAGAGCGTTTTCTAGGTTAGGTGCAACAACTTTTACTCCTGAGGCAGCACACACAATCTCGACTTTTTTAAACTTACTACTAGAATCCCTTATCTCCTGAGTCGATTTTGGTTTTAATAGAGATCTAACTCTCGTATTAATTGGATCTCCATGTCCGCCAATAATTATATCGTCACCAACTGTAATACATCCATCATAAAGAATTACATCCAACGTCTTACCAAATCCCTTTTCCTCTTTTACTTCGAGAACAGTTCCTTCGCCAGGATTTTCAACACTTACGTCTAAATTTTCTCCTAAATATCTCTGAGCAAGTCCTATAAGTACCATTAAAAGATCGGGTATACCTTCACCCGTCTTCGCACTAATGGGAACTACCCCTATATTTTTAGCAAAATTACTTACCTTGTAATACCTTTCAGATGAAAAACCTGCATTATGAAGGTTTCCAATAACTTCATATATTTTATCATCTAGCATATTTTGAACTTTGGATGCCTGTTCTTCATAAGTATCCATAAAGCCAGAATTCTCTATAGAATTCCATCCAGGTATTTTATCTATTTTATTTGCAGCAACTACAAAAGGAGTTTTATATTTCTTAAGTATTTCTAGTGCTTCTTCAGTTTGGGGCTGAAATCCATCTTCTATATCAACTATAAGAACTGCTATATCAGCCAAAGAGCCTCCTCTAGATCTTAGTGAAGTAAAGGCATGATGTCCAGGAGTGTCTATAAAAAGTAATCCAGGTATTTTGAAGTCATCTTTATCAACCATAGAGCCACAAACATCACTAATTACATCTAAAGGTATCTCCGTTGCACCAATATGTTGTGTAATTGATCCAGCCTCTTCTTCTGCAATAGTCGATCCTCTTATTTTATCAAGTGTTGTAGTTTTTCCATGGTCTACATGTCCTAGCATACACACAATTGGTGTTCTCGTTTCATTATCTCTCTTTTCCATTTTTGGATCTCCTTTATATACTATGATGTATGGGACCACTGGTACTTGTATACAAGTATAACAGCCCCCAAACCAAGGATACCAAGCTACCCTACGGCCCCAACATGATCCTCTCCTACCTAAAGGATGGAGGTCTTATCCATAAATTAAGATAAATTTGTCTTTTTGATTGAATAAACTAAATTAATGACCGTAACAGGGTAAAAGTTTATTATATTCACCATAATCTGGTAAGAGTTTGCTGTAATTATATTTTCTGATATACTTTTAATTATACTTTCCGATACTTTCCAGTTTTTGGGTAATATCATCCATATTATTTTTTATTTAAAATAATAAGCAAATAAAACCTTAAATATAAAAAATTATTTACATGCTAGTTTAATTTATACAAAATAGAATTCTAATTATCAACCATTAAAAGTTGTATTTAGATCAAAAAAGAGTAAAAAATGACCATAATACAAAATTTTATAAAGAATACTTTACAAAGCCAAAGACAATTAAGCTTTCTAAATTTAATTATTTCTTTAGAAGGATAAGAGTAGATTTTAGATTTAATACAGTATTTGAGGATATTAATAGTAAGGTATTATATCCTCAATTAAATCTTCATGCGAAATTAAAATTCTCCTGCAACAATATCTCTCCAAACCTAAGTCATCCATAACGTCTCCTGGGTCTTCTCCTTTTTCGCAACGCTTCTTAAACTCTTCCCAAGAACTTCCTATTACTTTCCCACAAGTCATACATCTAACAGGTATAATCATCTATATCACTACCTGTAAGATTTTTGACGCCTAGCTCGAGCGCCTCTTCCACCAGCTTTTTTTCTTTCTTTCTGTCTTGGATCATTTATCAAAAAGCTCCTATCTCTATCTAAAAATTGCTTTTTTAGTTCCTCATCTTCTGTAAATTCTACTAAACCTCTAGCAATTGCCGTTCTAACTGCATCAGCTTGACCATTTTTACCTCCGCCTTCAACCTTAACTTTTATATCGATATCTTCTGCTCGATCTCCCGCAATCATCACAGGTTCCTTCATCTTGAGTCTCTGAAATTCGGGATCTATAACTTCAATAGGTTTCTCGTTTATGTATATCTCTCCTTCTCCTTTTTTGAGTGTGGCCCTAGCTATGGCCTTTTTTCTTTTTCCACTCGTCTGGACAATCTTTTCCATATTAATAACCCTTCCTATTAATCTTAAATTCTAACTAAATTATTGATTCATTATGCCTATTAAGGTAAACTCTAAGAAACCTTAAAATTTGTTTGTAAAGATTGGAAGAACAAAAAATTGCTTTTTACATGAGATCATTTTAGATATATATTAGATACTCCACAAAACGGAAAACAGGACGTGGCCTACAATTCTTCTTTTGGTTTCCATCCAAGATGTCTACTAACATCTCCCAACCTTAAATAATTATTTCTTCCGAGTTCGTCTGCAAGGATGTGCCTAACCTTCTCAATGTTAGATTTTTCTATATCATCTGGCACACTTAGATATACATCTACTCTTTTAAATGCTTCTTTTCCACTTGGCTTTCTATGTGGTAACATCTCCTTAACTACCCTTCTGAGCAATCTATCTGGCATCCTTGGGTAGTGTGGGCCCCAATCCTTACTCCCTCTTTCATACCTTTCCCTATATTTCTCGAAAATTTGATCTTTGTTTCCTGTTAATACACATTTTTCTGCATTTACAACTACAATATCCTTTCCCTTCATAGCATTTTCTGCAACATAACTAGCTAATCTTCCTAAAATAGCACCATCTGCATCTATAATATTCATATCAAACCAACCTCTTGTTAATGGCAAAATTATTCAAGTATTTTTACGTTCTTCCCTGATGGATTTTTTTCAATAAATTCTTCGATACTAAATGTATCTCCATCTGAATTAGATATTTTGCTTTCTGCAGATTTCGTAAAACCGATAGCTCCAACAATTATCGACTTCTCAATTCTACCGGCCCCTAAAACCTTCCCTGGAACCAGGACCTTATCTCCTTTAGAGGTATGTCTATTTATCTTACTTAAATTAATTTCACTGTAATTCGCTGAAGAAGATTCCAATTTTTTAGCTACATCTCTCCATATAGGAGCTTCATTCTCTCTTGCTGCTTTCTTCAATAAATTTATAAGCTTTCTAATTCTATGATTTTTTTCCATTGATGATGACATCAAAACACCTCTCATAAATCTAAACCAATTTATTTTGATTCAAGTAGGAAGATTTCATTAAATGAACTATTAATTTCAATCTATTTCAACTTATAATACTTACCCCTAATTTATTAGTATTTAATCCGGGTTTGGTACATCTAATCAATATATAAATTCCTATTTTATAAAAATAGGAGCAGATGCATCAAGTAATTTTTAAATACAAACTTCTCTCAACTTTCAATGATTATATAATTCATCATCTTCAAAGAAGAGTGAAATCTCCTTACGTGCACTCTCTTCAGAGTCTGCTGCATGTACTATATTCTTACTTATATCAAGTGCAAAATCTCCCCTTATTGTACCTGGTGCTGCTTCCTTTGGATCTGTTTCACCAACCATATTTCTTACAACTGATACAGCATTCTCTCCCTCGACCACCATAGCAACCACCGGAGATGAAGTTATGTATTTTATCAAGTCTTCAAAAAATTCCTTATCTTTATGTGCTGAATAGTGATCTTTAGCCATGCTTCTGTCCATCCACAGCATCTTAAGGCCTATAATACTCAAATTTCTTTTCTCTAGCCTCTTTATCACTTCACCTATTAACCCTCTCCTAATTCCATCGGGTTTTACTGCAACAAAGGTCTTCATTTAGTTTTCCTCCGATGCCCACTCAACATCTCGAGGTTTTCTTCCAAGTTCGACCATATTTTTCTCACACTTAGATGAGCAGAAAAAAAGGCGCTTTCCCGTATTTTTGATGAACAGCTTACCTCTACCTGGAGGTATATTTTCTCCACAAAAATTACAAACTCTTTCATTAACCAACCAAATCACCTCGCCTTAATCTCTTTAGCTTCTCTTGAAGTATCGATGAGCATCAAGATATCACCTTCTCTAACTGGGCCCATTACATTCCTAGTAATTATACGTCCTTTGTTGCTGCCTTCCAAAACACGACATTTAACCTGAGCGGCTTCTCCGTGCATTCCAGTTTTACCTACTACTTCTATCACTTCAGCTGGGGTAGAGTCATTAGACATTTTACCATTTTATATATGTTTTCTATTTTTAGGTTTTTCTATAAAACTTTTTATACTATTCATTCAGTTCTTCTACTTTATCTACTATCTCATTTACTAAATCTTTAGCCTTTCCTGATTCAGTTATTGCAACAGATGTGGATGCTACTGGCAAACCTGCAGCTGCGCCTAGGTCATCCTGTCGCGATACATACACATAGGGGGATTCCTTTTCTTCAGCCAAAACCGGTATATGGGCTACAATCTCTTCAGGTTCGACATCCTCAGAAATCACTACAAGCTCTGCTGTATCTCTTTCAACCGATTTTGTTACTTCATTAGCTCCTTTTTTTATATTTCCTGTCTCTCTTGCAAGCTCTACTGCTTCTAGTACCTTATCTGACAGTTCCTGTGGAACATCAAAATTTACATAAATCTTAGACATTTTTATATACCTCCTTCAGACTTTCAATCATCATAATTCATTGGTAGGTCTCTAATTACTAGCTTATAAACACATAACAAAGCTAGACATGAAATACTATACAGAGAGACCAAAAGTACAATGGGTTTCCAGTTTATTGTACTTTATCCTTATTAACTTTTTTTGCGAATCTTACTTAGATGGTAAAACACTTTTTTAGGTTAATAAGATTTTTTAAAAAAATTTACTGTCTTAAATATATCTATTACTTTGTTCGTAAATTACCTATGTGCATAGCATGCTACTACAGGATGCTTTGAATCAATCCTGGTAAAACCAAATCTTTCAAACTGAACAATCTTCCCTATTTCGAGCTCCCCAACTAACTTCTCTGCCTTACCTTCAATAGTAGACTCGGGCTTCAGTACTCTTACATCGACAAAATCTCCTGATAGTACCCATTGTATTATATCAATACCTTCCTCCAATAAAGAAAGGTCGTCACTATGATATTCCGCAGTAAGATTGTCGATGTCTATTATTTCAATATTGTATAAATTTTTAAGCCGTATTACATCTCCATTATCTAATTCATTAGCATCTTCACTTGAAATCAATACACACGGATTTTCTTTAACCTCAATATGTCTCTTTTCAGCTATATCTGGATGTATCTGAGGGGTAGCTGTAACAGATGGGGCTTTTTCAATGTTTAGTTCTAAAGGGTCAGGTACAAAAAAATACCTCTCAGCAGATTCATCAATAACCTTTCTGTTCTCAGAATAAAGATTTTTCCAGCTGAATGAGGCATCAACCTCAGATAACCCTAATTTTATAATTGCTTGTCTTATAGCTTCAGAAGTTATACCCCGTCTTTTGAGTGTACGTATTGTACCAAGACGCATATCATCCCAACCTTCATACCTTCCAGAATCTATACCTTCTTTTATCTTTCTAGTAGAAAGTTCAACCTCTTTTATCGAGAGAGTACCATGATGGACATATTGAGGGATATCCCAATCCATATAATCAAAAATATACCTTTGGCGTTTTTCACTTGGAATATGGTCTTTTCCTCTTATTACATGTGAGATATCTAAGAGATAATCATCTACAGCAACTGAAAAGTTCATAAGAGGGTATGCATTATATTGGTCACCAAACACAGGATGGGGTTCTTCAACTATTCTAAATGCAGGCCACTCCCTTATTGCAGGGTCAGGATGGTTAAGAGATGTTTTTATCCTCATTACAGCTTCCCCAGCAGAATAATATCCATTAACCATCATTTTCCACTTATCGAGATTGTCGTCAGTAGATTTGGTTCTGCAAGGACAGGCTTTGCTCTCTATTTTTAGTTGACGGAACTTACCATCGCTACAATTACAAATGTAGGCAGCACCCATATCTAAAAGAGTTTGAGCTATCCTGTAATATTCATCCATCCTTTTGCTTTGAATGATTGTCTCATCTGGAATAGAGTCAAGAAATTTCATATCGTCTAAAATCATATCATAAGCATGTGGATATACTCTTCTAGGATCTGTATCTTCTATTCTTAATATCAGAGATCCATCATATCTTTTTACGTATTCATCATTAAGTATAACAGCTCTAGCATGTCCTAAATGGAGTGGACCACTTGGGTTTGGGGCGAATCTCATTCTTACTTCCGAAGTGTCGCCAAGTAGCTCAGGTAAATATTTTCTATCTTCTTCCTCATTAGATAGTGCTTCTGGGGCCAATTCTTTTAGTTGGCTCTCCTGATCCTCCAAACTTAAAGAATTTATTTCATCTACAATCTTAGCTATATCTTCTTTTATCTCTGGAGCGCGATTTCTTAATTCTTCATGTTCGCTCATTATTTTTCCCATAACTGCTCCTAAATCTGCATCTCCTCCATACTCAACTGCATTTATGAGGGCATGGATGCGTGCATCCTCTTTCCACAACATAGCTCATCTCCATTTTTGGTTTATATAAAAAAAACTAATTTTAAGTTGGGTTCAATATTTACCTTAATGAACCTTTTTATTTATCTTCATATTTTTATTTCAGCAAATGTACTCTTTACTCATCTCTATTTCCATTTAAACACTACTTTACATTTCAGATTATCTTTATTAGCCTTATTTATATTAGATTCTATCTAACTACTCTACAATAAGCTCCTGCCCATTTCTGAGTATGTGTACATCTTCACTTAGTCTATANCCNAAATCCTCAGCAAGCTCAACATAAGAACAATTCATGCTCAAATCACCATGTGCAGGTATTATATGTTCAGGAGAAATCATATTTATAAGATCATAATGATCTTGTCTTGATGCATGTCCTGAAACGTGAACATCTTTAAACAGTCTTGCACCTTGCATCTTTAGCTTTGTTTCGAGAGAATAGCGATTTGCCCGGGTAAGAGGGTTTGGTATAACATTAGCAGAAAACACAATTTGATCTCCATCAAGAATTTTGATAGGTAATTCACCATCGGCAATTCTTGTTAGTGTTGCACCTGGTTCTCCCTGGTGCCCTGTCACAACTAAAAGATAGTTTTCTCGACCTTCTCTCTTAACTTTCTCAAGTATATGTTTCCTACCATTTGGAGTCCCATATATGCTCGCCTCTTTTGGTAAATCTAAAATGCCCATCTCTTCTGCAACTCCTGCATACCTTTCCATAGATCGGCCTATTAGTACGGGCTTTCTACCCATCTCAACAGCAGCTTCAGTTATTGATTTTATCCTAGCTACATGTGAGGAGAATGTGGTCACAAAAATCCCATTATCTTCGTTTTCAGTTTCATACAAAGTATCCATAACAAGTTTTCTAGCAACCGATTCGGAAGGAGTTTTTCCCTCAATTTCGATTCGTGTTGAATCCATTATAGAGAGTATTACATCTTCTTCATTTCCAAGTTCCTTCAATCTCTCTACATTAGTTTCATCACCAAGAACAGGGTTCCTATCAAGCTTAAAATCCAAGCCATAAAAAACTGAACCTTTAGGAGTGTGTATTACTGGAAGGACACAATCCGGAATACTATGCTGAGTTCTAATAAATTCGAGTTCTATATCTGAAGATAAAAGATATCTTTGCCCGGCTTCAAGCTCATTTATCGGATTTTGGACATTGAACTTTTTTTCCGAACCTATGTCTCTTCTCAAAATCTCAGCAGTAAAAGGAGTAGTTATTATAGGAGCATCATATCTATGGGCTAGCTTCTTTATCGCACCGATATGATCCAAATGACCGTGAGAACAGACTATCCCTACAATTTCCCCTTCCATACTGTTAAGAACCGTATCATCTGGTATCGCACCTATTTCAATCAAATCCAGCGAATGCATTCGTTCTATGTATGTTTCCTCATGGACCTGAACTCTATCGAGATAAAGTCCCACATCTAGGATAATTATTTTTTTACCTACTCTTAAAGCCGTCATATTTCGGCCGACTTCATCATATCCGCCTATTGCTTTCATTCCAATTTCCATTTAGTTAACCACCTTGATCATAATTTTAAAAACATCAAAAATCAAACTCTAAAACAAATTCAAAAGGATTAAAAAGATTTAGAAAATAATTACTAAAATATTCTCAAAAAACTTCTAAGTAATTTAAAACTTATTACGTTCATCTAAATACTTTAGCACCACCTTAAATCTTTAGTCTCTAAATCTCCCTATCTTCTTTCCACTCCCTTACTCTTCCCCCAAATACTACAGGTGCACTTGATAACTCTGATATATTTCTTGATCCAGTTAAAAACATTGCAATTTTAAATTCTTCTTTAAAAGTTTCAATAGTTTTTACCAATGCATCCATACTTTCTGTTGCAGAATGCAAAAGAGGTAAAGCAGCTCCTCCACAATTTGCACCAATAGCAACGCTTTTTGCAATATCTAAACCCGATCTCAATCCTCCCGATGCCATTATTTGAACCCCTAAATCATTAGATTCAATGATGCTACAAGCAGTTGGAATGCCCCATTTGCTGAACGTGGATCCAAGTTTTTCTTTTATCTCAACACCTTTATTCCTAGAGCGTATTTTTTCAACCAAAGCCCAGTTCGTTCCTCCTTTTCCACTAACATCAATTGCAGCAACACCTGCGTCCCTGAGTGCACGAGCTACTCCCCGGGATATTCCAGCCCCAGTTTCTTTCACCATCAGAGGCACATCTAAATTTTTAGATAAATTAGAGATAGCTAGTAGTGTTCCTTCGGCATCTGTATCCCCTTCCATCTGAATAGCTTCCTGTAGGTAATTCAAATGTACAGCTATTGCATCAGCTTCAATCATTTCAATAGAGTTAAGAGCTTCCTTTATGCTATAATCCGACGAAACCTGAGGTGCACCTAAATTGGCAATCTTAAGTGCGGTTGGAGCTTCTTCTGCAACGACGGAAAGAGATTGAACAATTTCATCGGATTTATTCTCGAGGGTCGCTCTCTGACTACCAACACCTATTCCAATTCCCATCTCTTCCGCTGATTTGGCAAGCCTTCGATTTAAATAAGTAACATCAGGATGTCCGCCAGTCATTGCAGGTATAACAAATGGAAACTCAAGATTTTTACCAAGAAAATTAGTAGATGTATCTATCTCTTTTTTATCAATCTCAGGTATAGCATTATGTAAAAGAGTTATATCACAAAAACCTGTATTATTATAACCCTCTACATCAAAGTTTTTACACACTTCTATATGATCTAATTTTCTATTCTCTATTTCGTAGTTAGAGAAACTTTCATCATCGATTTTATCATAAGAGTGCTTCTTACTTCCTCTACAATTACCTCCTACATCAGAATTCTCATCTTCATCTATATCCTTTTTATTATGTGAATTCTTCAATCTATGCCCTCCTTTTTGTTTTTACTTTGGAGCCAACTGGGCATCCCTTCATAAACTTCTTTATATTTCCTTCCTCCGATGCGTCAAATATATATGCCTCACATTTATGATTTATATTTAATAACTCACGAATTTTGTTCTTCATTCCACCAGTAACATCCGCATCACATGAGTTATTTGTATAACTCACATCACTAGCATCAACTTTCTCAATCGGGTCACCATCTTCATCTAGTACTGGCGTATTAGTTCCCATACCTACTTTATCAGCTCCAAATTTCGTAGCTAAATACGAAACTATACGATCACCCGAAAGGACATAACTCCCTAATTCAGAATCCATAACCATATCCCCATGCAAGACAGGTACAACATTCCTTTTAAGAGATTCTTCTATTTGCTTAGTTTCAAAAGATACTATTTCACCAGCTTTAGTTACTACAAATGAAGATGGGTGAAACGTCTGAACCTCTATTCCTCTATCTGACAAAACTCTAATAAACTTAGAATGTAGCTCTTTAACAGCTAACTGTACATCTAGTACATCTAAGAAATTAGTTACGGATTTTTCTTGTAGCCCCTTTTCTTTAACTAATGGATGTCCAAAAGACCCTGCTCCATGTATCAGTATAAGTTTAGGTAATTCTTTAGATTCGTTCATCTCACTGATAATAGTTAATTCACTGGCTATTCGGTTAATTTCGTTACCTCTTATCTTTTTATATTTAGATTTATCAGTTAGGATGCTACCTCCGATTTTAAATATGATCACTCCAAACGAACCCCTTCAGATTCAACATTTGATACTTTGGAGGTACCTATAATTTCCATAGCATTAGATACTGTATTAGCGTCACTACTCCTCACAAGAGATAGCATACATCCGCCTCCTCCAGCACCAGTTATCTTTGCCCCAAGTGCTCCAGTTTTTCGAGCCGAATATATTAAATTAGATAGTTTATCTGATCCTACTCCTAGAGATTCGAGTAGTCCTTGATTTACATTCATTAACTCTCCAATTTCCTCAAAACGTCCTTCTTTAATTAGAGTCTCTCCTCTTCTACTTAACTTCCCTATAGTTTCGATTATCGGTAAAATAACATCAGGATTTTTTTGCTTTAATTCCTTTACTTCCTTAACTAATTTAGAGGTGGGGCTAGGTTTACCAGTTAAGCCTATAACAAAAGAAAAATCAGTTAGAGCCTTATCTAATCTTTTAAGAGATACATTTGGTTCTACCTTAGTTACGCCTCCCATCGCAGATGTAAAGGTATCGCAAGGACTTGCGCTCCCTTGTACTTCCTTCTCAACACTATATCCAATATCTGCAATTTCCCTTCTTGTTGCGTCTATATCAAAAAGTTTCAAAAGGGCATGTACAGTCGCAACCGTTGTAGCAGCAGAACTTCCAATACCTCCAGCAACAGGTATATCACTTTCAATTATTATGTTTACTCCCTTGCTTTGATCACTAATTTCAAAAACCTTATCACAGGATGCCCTGATGTAATCAAAAGAATTCAGACTGTCTAAACATCCTTCCAGTTTTATACCTTCCCTAGTGTCAATTGTAGTTCTTGCTATTGGAGCTTTCAGCTCCAGGTCTTTTGCCGTAATCTCTATAATATCATCTGACCTCTCCTCAACTGAAACATGAGTTCTCAAATCTATAGCACAAGCTATAGCAGGCTCACCGTACACTACTGCATGCTCTCCAAATAAGTATACTTTTCCTGGGGCTGAACAATCAATCATGCTACCACAAATTGACCCTCTCCGCCCAAAGTCGGGGGTATGCGGGCTTAATTATATCAACTAAATCCTAGCACACCATAACCTACTACCTGCTCCTTATTACCAGTTATATCTCCGCTAGTTGCATAATCCAAAAACTCTGCATTCATATCAAGAGATTTAGAAACTTCCATACAAAGAGCTATTGGACCATAACCACATATAGAAATATCTTTACGTCGGGTAAACTCATAGAATGCTTTAGTATCAAGTGACTCTATCATTTCAATCGCTTTTTTATCCTTTTTAACAGCATTTTTGTGGGATTCATGATGTGTAAAATCACTACTGCCTATAAGAGCAACATTTTTATTATCATCCATAATTTTTGAAATAGAAGAGGCAAGTTCTTTTATAGTTTCTCGATCCTGAAATTGCATAGTTATAGGAGATATCTTAAAATCACTATATAAAAGTTGTAGTATTGGCAATTGTACTTCAATAGAATGCTCTCTAGAATGAGCAGTATTATCAAAAACTGCCGGATCGATCAGCCCATCAAGTACCTCAATATCGGTTTCAATTCTACCCAACGGCGTTTCCCATGTTTCATCTGATAAAGCAACTGGTGATCCAATAGCATAATGGCTGGGCCCAGCAATTATATATGTATCAGCAGAGACCAAATTACTAAGTGCTAAATAAGCAAGCTTTCCTGAATATCTATATCCAGCATGGGGAGAGATAACAGCTTTGAAATTCGAATCTTTTTTACTTTTTATTTCAGATGACCAATTTTCTACAAGGCTTTTTATATCTTCAGAGGATCTGGGATAAAAGGTTCCAGAAACTGCTGGTGTTCTCATATAGTCGTACCCAATTAAAATCTTTGAGTTAATGATATTTATAACATTTTCTAGATACAGTATTCTCTTTTTGTCAGTTTATTTCATGTGCAACTGTACATCTAAATATATACTTATTTAAATATAGGTCTTGTGTCAGATAAGACGAACTTAATTATATCTCCGCTTCGAAATCTTCAACAGTATATTTAAATTTCTCTCTTTCACTTAACCTACCTTGTTCTAAAGTTGTCTCCCTAGCTAAGACCCAGTAAACCATTGCAAGAGATTTACGGCCTTTATTGTTTACAGGGATAACAAGGTCCACATTAGATACCATATTATTAGTGTCACACAAAGCTAATACTGGAATTCCTGCTGTGTTTGCTTCCTTAAGGGCTTGATAATCTCCAATAGGGTCCGTCGCAACTACCACTTCGGGTTCAATGTAAGTTTCCAAATTTGGATTAGTCATGTTACCAGGTTTTAGCCTACCAACGATTGAATCTCCACCAACAACCTTAGCAAAAAATTTAGCAGGTTTTTTACCATATTCTCTTTCCGAAACAGTAAGTATCTTACTTGGATTATATCTAGCTAGAAAGTTAGCTGCTGTCTTTATCCTATCATCAGTCTTTTTTATATCAAATATATAGAGTCCATCATCTCTCACTTGATATATAAAATCTTCCATATCTTTAGACTTATATTGAGTTCCTATATGTACACCAGACTTTAGATAATCTTCAACTGGTACAAGCGTATCTTCGATCTCTTCAACATCTCCAGCCTCGTTATCAACAATTGAACTATTGCTTTCCAATTTAACACCTCAGATTAAACATTTTAATCATATCTTTATTTTCTTCTTCAATTCTAATCAATTCATTTAATTTTGCAATTCTTTCTCCACCTACTGCCCCTGTTTTTATTATATCAGACATAGCAACAGCTATATGAGCTATAGATGAATCTGTTGTTTCACCTGATCTATGTGAAACCACAGTTCTAAATCTATTTTCTTTCGCAAGGTTTACCGCATCTATCATATCAGTAAGCGTTCCTATCTGGTTTGGTTTTATTAATACAGTATTTGCAGATTTCTTAGATATACCTTCTCTTATTCTATGCTTATTTGTTACAAATAAATCGTCACCACATATTAATGTATTTTCTCCAATTCTATTCGTTAGTGTTGCAAATCCTTCAAAATTCTCTTCATGTATAGGATCCTCTAAGTACACTAAGTTATATCTTTCAGATAAACTTTGCATGAAGTTCATCTGTTCACTCTCAGATAAATCTCCAATTCTTCTATAATCATAACTATTTCCATTCCATATCTCGCTGGCTGCAATGTCCATTCCGACACCTAATTCAATTCCGTATTTTTCTTCAACACTATCGCAAGATTTTCTTAATATATCAAGTGCTTTTTCTGTATGTAACGGAGCAACCCATCCTCCTTCATCACCCTTGCCACCACTAAAATTTGAAAATTGTATTGATAATTTCTCACCAACCGTTTTATGAACTCTAGTATTCACAAATACTGCTTCATATACACTATCAGGATTCAATGGGAGAATTAAAAACTCTTGTATCTCAGTTGAACCATATCCTGCATGCTTTCCCCCTTCAATGATATTACCTAGAGGTAAGGGAAAAGACGGATCTGATCCAGAAATTTCAGAGATATATTCAAATAGAGGTATATTGGAATTTTTAGATGCAGCTTTAGCTGATGCTATAGATACAGCTATCGAGGCATTACCCCCTAATCTAGAAAAGTTATCAGTACCATCTATTTTTTTAAGCTCAGAATCAATTTTATCTTGATTATAAATATTTATACCTTCAAGGCGTGGGGATATTTCTTCTTTAATAATTTCCAGGGATGCCTCAACACCTTCATCCGGAAAGGCTTTCACTTCATTTTTACCAACACTAGCACCACTTGGAGCGGAAAAACAGCCAATAGAGTCATCTAAATGGACTTCCGCTTCTATAGTAGACTCTCCACGACTATTAAATATCTTCCTAGCTTTGATTTCTTTTATATTAGTTTTCATCTATCATGAGGCACCTCTTATTAGAGTAACAAATTCTGCAAAATTGAGCCCATAATACTTTAGCACACACCTAAAGATAAGATAGTTTGTTTACGGTGGAATTATTAAATTTTTTAGTAACTACTAGAACTTATCTTGCTAGGCTAAATAAACAAGACTATATTAATTAACTCTAACTTAAGTTTTAATTTACTCTTTATTACTTTATCTCTTTATATATCCTATAACTTATATTCTTATTTATCTAAATCTTCCTTAAAATCTTAATCTCGGCCTTACTAGCCTGAAACTCCAAAATAATGTCTTTTTAAATCTTTTTTTCTTCTGACTGTAATAGGAATTATTCCACTTTCGAGTTCCTTTTTGGCAATATCTCTAGGTTCCATATCATCATCCACTTCCACCAACACCGGGGCCCCAAGAGATATCTGTAGAGCTCTGGCACCAAGTATCCTAGCCTTTTCAAATTTAGTATATTCCAAGTTTTCCACCTCTTCTATATTAAAAATATCAATAATTTATTTATTCCTACAAAGTATAGTCATCCGTGGTTAAAAAATTTCCCTTTTTATTAAGTTAATATTTTCCTTATAAACTTTGGAAATTTGTAGGATAAAATATATATTACATAGCTAATAAACAGTATAATAAGAGGTGGTATTATGGGAATGGAATCAGAAAACCTAAATTTAGTAATTCTCTTTGTTATTGTACTAGCTATAGCTATATTGGTAACTTATTTCCTAATGGCGTGACATCCTCACCAACCAAATCTTGCGATTTGGAAGGTGCTTCCGACCGATTTAGCATAGGTTACCACCTACCTCGCTGACTTGCGTTGCAGAGGTCGGGTCAACAGTAGTGGCTTCGGGTGCTGTCACGACGCCCCTAGCATCAGAAGAGGTCTTCTCAAACTTTCCGATGCCCCGTCTGGCTATGTTGTGTGCACCGTTCTTGTCACTATCCACTTCGAGTCCACAGTTGTCGCACTTGAATGTACCTTTTTGCCTATCACCGATTTTACAACATCTTGAACATCTCTGGCTTGTATAGGCTTCACTCACCTCTATAACTTCCATACCTTCCCACTTGGCTTTGTACTTGATGTATCGTTTCAGCTTATAGTGTGGGAAGTTGTGTAGTTTTCTGTTCATCTTTCTACCGTTGTCCTGCTCTTTTATGCCGTCGAGTTTGCCGATAACTATCAGAAGATTTTTCTCTTTTGCTTTATCGATTATCTTCCTGCTTATCTGATGGCAAATATCTTCAATCTTGTTTTTGTCTCTTTTATCCCATTTCCTTCTAACATAGCCATCCGAACAATTTTTTCGAAGGAAGTAGTATTTAGCCTGTACATCGCCTATATGAGTGCCGTAGCAGCGGGTCTGACGGTCGGGCAGTGAGACGCTCACTGCAAGTTTGTTCAGACCCATATCTATTCCTAAAGCACCATATGTTTCTACAGGCTCTACTTCCTTTGAGACTGATAAGTGAAGTTCAAAACCATAATCTTTTCTTACTATTTTTGAATCTTTTATATCGTATTCTTCCTTTATCTCTTCGTGTGGTTTCACTGGTACTGTCACTTTACCATATACATCCTTTACGGGTATCCTTAACCAGTAATCGAACTCTTTTGTGTTATCTGCTTTTTCAACTGAAAATGTATCGTTCCTCAAGTACCAAGGATATTCTTTATCATCTTTCAAGTGAGCCCAATCTGTGTACTTATCCATCGCTTGAACGGTAGCTGAATATATATCAACTTCACCATTATGAATATATTCTTGAACCTTATCGTACTCTCTCCTGAGAACATCTAATTTACCTTTGTTTGGTCCAACGATTCTACAGACGATGGTTTTTTCAGCCTTCACCGTTCTCACCCTGATTTTCTACATATTTTTTCAACTGGTCAAGGGTTACTTCTCCAGTTGTTGCCAATAAATAGGAGGGTGCCCAGAACTTGTCGTTCCACATAACTTCCTTCAACCGAGGGAATCTGTATGTAATTGCTCTTGCTGTAGCACTTTTCATAGCATTTACAAACTTTATCAAGTTGCTCTGAGGGGTCGCTGTGAAAAGTATATGGATATGGTCGTCATCGACTTCTTGATTGTCAATCCTTATCTCATAGTTCTGTGCTATTCTTTTTACCCTCATCTTCAGTTCATCGATTACTTTATCATCCTTGAATAGGTTCCTACGGTATTTTGTACATACTACAAGATGATAGTGGAGTGAATGTACCGAATGTCTGCCCTTTTGTAGGTTGTAGTCCATAACTACACCCTGTGTTAGTCATACCATATAAAACCACCCCAACTCATCACCCACCTAAATCAAAGATTTAGGAAGATGACTTCTTGGGTAAAGAGTTAACTCATATCGGAAATGGTTAAATTAAATAATTCAAAAATATAAATATATCATCAAAAAATTTATATATAAAAACTAAAAATTCCAGAGTTTAAAATCAATTGTCTTGCCAAAATCAAGGTAATTGGATAAAAACCATAATATCTCTAGGTACAAAGATATAAAGATGCTATTATAATTATAGTAGAGGTTAGAAATCCTTGGATGTTACTAAAGCAATAAAAGAAAGAAGAAGTATTAGAAATTTCAGTAACGAAGATATAGAAAAAGGGCTGCTTGGAGAACTTGTTGAAGCTGCAATATGGGCACCCAGTGGTAGTAATATCCAACCATGGGAGATAAAGATGGTAAAAGGTGATAAAGTTGATAAAATTAAAACTTTTTCTCCTGGGTTGATGGGGGATCCTCCAGTACTAGCTGTTATATGTCGGGACGAAAAAATGGCATACAATGAGGGGGGTGAAGTATGTAGGGACGTACTTAGTGTGATGGATGTTGCCATCGCAGCACAGAATATGTGCTTAAAAGCTGTCGATATAGGATTAGGTACCTGTCTCGTAAGATCGTTTAATAAAAAAGCTGTAAAAAGTCTACTTAACTTAAAAGATGGGTTGGTTCCAAGTCTTATAATAACTATAGGAGTTCCTAAGAAAATACCAAATCCTCCTAAAAAAAGAGATAAAGAAGAAATTACAGAATGGATAGGATGGTAGGAGATGATATAATGGATGATGGATACTTTAATTTGATATGTTATATTGCTACATCAGCAAGAGGATGTGTCGAAGAACCGAAAATGTATGGTCCTTTTAGGTTAATAGATACCATAGATAGATTAATTGAAGTAATGGATAAAAGAAATGAATCTAATGAATTTTACAATAAATTACAGGGAAAAATTCAAAATAAAAAGTATTCAGTGATGCATGATGAGGAAGAATTTATCAATTTTCTTGATGAAGTTGTGGAAATGCTTGTAGAAAAGAAAAAATAAAAATAATCGTGAAACAATACCTAGCTTATTCAATTAATCTTTATATAAATATTAAAAAATAGAGGATCTGATTAGTAGAAAGATTGTGGAATCCGATTTCAGTTTTTTATCAAGGTTTTTACAAAATATACAACAATACTTAAAGCTTAGAGTTTAGCGCTGGGGAGGGGATTTGAACCCCTGAGTGCCGTGAGGCACACCAGCTTTCTTTGAACACTGGTTTAAATACAACAAATCTAAAATTGTATTAAGTTTATATTTTTTAGCTTAAGCCAATTCACTCAAGGCTGGCGCCTTTGACCCCTGTTTTTAAACTATGAATTCATATGGTTGGGCCGGACTTGGCTACCCCAGCATGAAATTTAAAGTTAAGCTTAAGGCTTTAAAAGATGTTGGAATTTAAAATGATCCTACCGATCTGAAAATAATTCCAGCATCTTCCTAATTCACATGTCTAACTTTCTATGACAAGTTCTATATGTACACCATCTGGAAGTTGGAGGCGCATAAGCTGTCTAAGAGCTCTTTCATCACTTTCTATGTCTATAAGGCGTTTGTGTATACGCATCTCCCAATGCTCCCACGTGGCTGTACCTTCTCCATCAGGAGATTTTCTTGTGGGAACTTCTAATGTATTAGTTGGAAGGGGTACGGGCCCCCTCATTCCAACTTCTGTCCTTTTAGCAACTTCTTTAATTTCATTACACACGTCTTCAATCTTATCTGTATCAGTACCAGTTAATCGAATCCTTGCACTTCTTTTCAACGTATCACCGGCTCATTTTATTCCTTAGGCGTTACATCTATACACATGCCTGCTGCTATGGTTTTACCCATATCTCTTATAGCAAATCGGCCTAATTGGGGTATATCTTCAACCTTTTCGAGTACAAGTGGTCTTTGAGGTTTGACTTTAACTATCGCAGAATCACCAGACTTTATGAAATCTGGTTCCTCTTCCAATACTTCCCCAGATTTTGGATCCATCTTTCTCTCTATATCTGTTATCGTACATGCAATTTGTGCAGTATGTGCATGGAACACGGGAGTATATCCTGCTGTTATAGCGCTTGGATGCTGTAATACAACAATTTGAGCTTTGAACTCATCTACAACAGTTGGAGGATTATCTGCATTACCTGCAACATCTCCTCTACGAATGTCATCCTTACCTATTCCTCTTACGTTAAACCCTATATTATCTCCTGGACCGGCTTCAGGTACCTCTTCGTGATGCATTTCTATGCTTTTAACTTCTCCACTCTCACCACTAGGATTGAATACAACTTTTTCGCCTGGATGTATTTTACCTGTCTCAACTCTCCCAACTGGAACTGTACCTATTCCACTTATGCTATACACATCTTGTATCGGAATCCTAAGAGGTAAATCGACAGGTTCTTCTGGTTCTTTTAATGAATCTAATTCTTCAAGAAGGGTTGGACCGTCATACCAAGGAGTCTTATCAGTCCCCTCTGCTATGTTACCTCCTTCAAGTGCGCTTATTGGGATATATTGAATATCTTCAGGCTTAAACCCTATCATCTTCAAAAGTTCACTTATTTCATGAATTACATTCTTATATTTATCTTCATCCCAATCGATAACGTCCATCTTATTTACTGCCACGATAAATTGATCAATACCAAGAGTTTTAGCCAAAAACACGTGTTCTTTAGTTTGAGCCATTACACCCTCACTTGCATCAACTACAAGGACAGCAGCATCAGCCTGCGATGCTCCAGTTATCATATTCTTCACAAAGTCTCTGTGTCCAGGACAATCGACAATTGTAAAGTAGAAATTATCTGTATCAAATTCCTTATGAGCTATGTCGATAGTTAAACCTCTTTCTCTTTCTTCTCCAAGAGAGTCCATAACCCATGCAAACTCGAACGTAGATTTTCCCTTCTCTTCTGCTTCTTTCCTATACTCTTCAATAACATGCTCTGGAACATTTCCTGTTTCATAAAGAAGTCTACCAACTAATGTCGACTTTCCGTGATCAACGTGTCCTACAATTGCTAAATTAACATGCGGTTTTTTATCAGCCATTATATTACCTCTAATTATTTTATTTAATCTTAAGCCTATATTTTTATCTTCTTAAATACTTTTTAAATATTTTCCTATACTAAATTATTTATTTCTAAACCTTTTTTTAATCTGCATATTATGTTTGAACATTTAAACCTTTTCTTTCCTTTATTTCATTTATGATATCATCGATTATGCTCTTAGGAACCTCCGAGAAATCTGCAGGTTCAGTGCTCCACATTGCTCTTCCCTCAGTTGCTGATCGTAAATCACCTGCGAACCCAAACATTTCAGCTACAGGAGCGGTGGCCTCTATAGTTGTAAGGTCTCCCTTATGCTCCATATTCAGTATCTTACCTCTTCTTCCTTGAATTTCTCTGGATGCTCCACCCATTGTGTCTTGAGGGGTATTTACATATACTTTCTGCATAGGTTCAAGCAAAGTAGGATCAGCATGTGACATGACAGCAAGTATCCCTTTCCTTACTGCAGGTATAACTTGAGCAGGTCCTCTATGTACTGCATCCTCATGCAGTTTTACATCATCAAGCCTAACGAGTACACCCCGGCAAGGTTCGTTTGCAAGTGGCCCAGAATCCATAGCTTCCTCAAAAGCTTCTAATACTAATTCGATAGTATCTCTAAGATACTGAACACCTTTTGTTGAGTCAACAAATGCATTTGATTTATGGAGAGACTTTACGTTTTTTGCATCGTCCTTATCCATTCCTGCTTCCATTAACACGTCACGTCTTTTTCTCTCAGGCATATCCATCGTAGCATTTCCTTCCTTTATTTCACTGACGACCTCATCTGGAAGGGGTTCCACCATCAAGTAAAACTTGTTGTGTTTGTTTGGAGATTTTGCTTCGATGGGTCCATCGCTACCTTTAACAGTTTCTCTGTAAACAACTATAGGCTCAGAGGTCTCTATTGAAACGCCTTTATCCCTCTCTATCCTATGCGTTATTATATCAAGGTGAAGCTCACCCATACCACTTATAAGATGTTCTCCTGTTTCTTCATCTATATCTACATGTACTGTCGGGTCTTCCCTACTTACCTGTCTCAGTACCTCTATCAATTTTGGTAAGTCTTTCATTCTCTTGGCTTCAACTGCAACAGTGACTACTGGCTCGCTTATATGTTTAATGCTCTCAAATGGAGTGAGCTCAACTGTCGAAACTGTGGATCCTGCAATAGCATCTCCGAGTCCAGTAATCGCAGCTATATTCCCTGCTGGAACTTTATCAACATTGACCCTTTCAGGTCCCATGAATATACCAACTTGCTGTATACGATTCTTGCCCGGTACTCCACTAATATTGACTTCGGTTCCTTCTTCAAGCGTACCCGCAAAAAGGCGACCAGTTGCAACTTCTCCCGCATGAGGGTCTATTGATATATCAGTAACCATAAATGCTGTATCACTATCCGGATCCGCGTTTATCATAGATTCACCAATATCTCTATCAATATCTCCATCCCATATCGTGGGTATCCTATATCTCTGGGCTTTTAGTGGATTAGGTAAATGCCGTATGACCATATTCAACACGATCTGATGGATAGGAGCTTTCTCATAAAGTTTTTTATGTTCTTCATCCTTACAATAATCAACTATATCTTTAAAGGTAATGCCAGTTTCTTCCATATATGGATAGCTCAGCGCCCAATTGTAAAGAGCGGACCCAAATGCAACACTTCCGTCATTAACGCTAACTTTCCATTCTTTTTTTCTCTCCTCATCTTCGATCATACCTGATGTGAGTTGATTTACCTCATTTATAATCTGTACAAATTTTTGCTGCATCTCTTGTTCCGATAGCTCTAATTCATTTATGAGCCTATCTATTTTGTTTATAAAAAGTACTGGTTTTACATTTTCTTTAACTGCCTGCCTAAGGACAGTCTCTGTCTGAGGCATGCATCCTTCCACTGCATCAACAACCACAACTGCACCATCAACTGCTCTCATCGCTCTTGTAACATCTCCTCCAAAATCAACATGGCCAGGAGTGTCTATTAGATTTATGAGATAATGGTCATCTGTAAAATCATGCACCATTGAAACATTTGCTGCATCTATAGTTATGCCTCTCTCTTGTTCTTCCTCATCAAAATCCATAAAAAGTTGTTCTCCAGCCAGCTCTTCTGATATCATACCTGCTCCTGCAAGCAAATTATCTGTTAAAGTGGTATTGTGCACTACGATCCCATTGGAAATAAAATTCTTATGATCTTTGACTCCAAAATCAAAAACTTCTTCACCATCAAGCTCTTGGATATTTTCAACTTCCACAAAAGATGTATCAGCCTTAGATAATGCCCTAAGCCGTCCAAGATTTTGATCGGAGTTTTGACTAACATCTTCAACAAAACTGCTCAGAGATGTCTTTGTAATTGTTTGGCCATCTGTGTATTCCTTCGAATTACAAGGCTCTTCCATATTTTCTGTAGCTTCTTCTAAAAGAGAAGAATTTATGGGAACATTATCTATTTGGGCGGGAGGGACCTCGAAAATCTTATTTTTCTCTGATTCGGTCTTTACTTCTATCTTATTCGATTCACTATGGATATCCAAACCTTCAAGTTTGCCGGACGGAATTGATTCTAAAAGGTTTTGTATTGAAGGGAGCCCTTCCACTTTAAGAGTGTATTTTTCATCCATTGATGCAACATCAAATCTATACAAGAGGTTTTGAATGTTCTTTACTCTTTCTCTAATTTCGGGTATTGCATTTAATTCACTTGCATCTAATCTATTATCTGGGAAAACTACTGATAAATTATCCTCGATTTTGCCTGTAGAGTCTATAAAGCCTGCAATATATGTAGAGATGGCATCAGTGGTTGCACCATGTATATCATTTGCAATATTATGTAAATTTAAAGGGCCTATTTCTTCTTTTATCTCTTTTATTTCTTTTTCCGTATCTAATTCCTCTAAAAACTCATATATATCTTCAGCTTCCTCATAAGGAATTTTGAGTGCACTCTTAATTATATCAGGTTCAGGTATAGTCCATCCATCAAATATTGAGGCGTTTAATATCCCAGTTATATAAAAGATAGAGGGTGTATCTAAATTTAAAGTTTTCGAAATAAAGGAGCTTATCAAATCTAATTCATCCTTTATATTGCTTTTAATTTGATCGACAACTTTCTCACTACCCTCAAACGGTAGATTTCTTATACCTATTACTATACAACCTTCTTCTAATCTATCTGCTTGCTTAAATCCCATGGAACCATCTTGAGATAGCGTTAAAAACTCATGTTCAGGAGTTGTTTTCAGTGAATGTCCATTAGAAGTTGTAATCTTAATGGTGCGGTCAGAAGTCCCTTTACATGCATAAAGCAAAGTATCTTCCACGGTCCTTCCAGTAGATCTGTCTAAAGACGCAATTCCTTTCTCCTGATCTGGCTCATATGCCTCATCTATTTTATCTTTATTCAATCCAGAAACGGGATTTGTATCTGAAATGTTTAATTTATTACCACTCTTACGTACCTCATCATATAGCTCCCTTGCTTTCATCATTCTTCCATCAGCGAGCGCAATCTTTGACTCAGAAGAAACACACTTACCATGATCTATGTGTGCAACTATTCCTATATTCCGGATGTTCTCCCTCTTGTCCATCAATTCCTTTACTCTACTAACCATTTTTTTTCTTCTACCCAATGATATCACTACCTTGCAGCTTTGGCCACTCTTTCTTTTTCTTCTTTTTTAGAAACAGAATAACTAGACATGTCATAGTTCGCAGCTTTTATTATCTCATCTGCAAGACATTCAACTACACTCTTCTTGCTTTTAAATGAGTTTTTCTTAGTTCCCTTCGCTATAAGTATCAAAGCAGTGTTTACTCTTCTCTGTGGAGATATATCAATAGGTTTTTGAATCGATATCCCTCCTTGTTTCAGCCTAACTGTTCCTTCTCTAGGTCCTGCATTTTCTATCGCTTTAACTAAGAGTTGTACTGGATTTTCTCCTGTATCTTCATGTATCTTATCAAATGCTTCCTTTACTATTCTAAATGCTTTACCTTTCTTTCCAGTGTTTTGGCTACCCCTCATCATCTTAGTTATAAGCTGTTCGACAATAGGGACATCTGACTTAAACTCACTATTGGATTTTCTACCACCAGAATGAGGTACAACGACGGGATCCAAATTTATGTATCTCTCAAGTCCTTTATCACTTATTTCTACCTCTGACATATCATATTTTCCAAAAAGCTTTGTCATTCATAACTACCTCATCGGTTTCTCGATATTACCTCTTATAAGTTCTTCAAGAGAGACGCCGTTAACTTTGACTACCTTATACCGGACTCCGGGAATGTCTCCCATGGAACGTCCCATTCTTCCTCCAATGCCTTCTATAATAACCTCATCGTGCTCATCTATGAAAGAGATTGCATTATCGCCTGGACAGAAAGCAGTAAGCTGTCTTCCATTTTTTACTAATTGAACTCTTACACACTTTCGTATAGCTGAGTTAGGTTGCTTTGCTTCTATTCCGACCTTTTCAATAACTATTCCAGTACCTTGAGGAGCACCTTCCAGAGGATCTGCTTTCTCATCTAATTTCAAGACTCTCCTCTGGTAATCCCTATCACTCCACCTATGTTTTTGTCTATCTTTCTTAAGTTTTCTAGCTGCATGTAATCCTTTACCCATATTTAATCAACTCTATTAATTTATATTAATTACAATTACGGGAAGATTTATAAAGATAAAAAACCCGTTGCTTTGTAGGTTTCTTTCTAAAGATAAAAAAAATTTTCTAATCTAATAATCTATTATTGCCTAATATCTATCCTTAGATAATTATCTTTATAATTTTCTTACCCTTATTTACAATATCAATCCTAATTATGGATCCTACTCTATTTTTATATCTCCTATATTATGGTGCCTATCACCAAGCATTTTTGCCTTTTCAATATTTCTTCCATTTTTACCAATAACTAACCCTTTTTTGCTCTCGTTTACCTCAATCTTTATAACCTTTTTCTCATTCTCATCTTGACCACTAACATCCACACCGTTAACTTCAGCAGGTGAGAGTGTATTCTTCACAAATTGCTCAAGACTGTCAGAATACTCGACCACTTCAATTCTATGTCCTATTGCTTCCTTAACTTTCTTTATATTACTACCTTCTTTACCTATAGCGAGTCCCATATCTCCTTCGTTAACGACGAATATTATCCTATCATTTTCTTCGTCTATGACACAATCTCTTGCACTTGCTCCAGTTAGGCTTTCAAAAAGTGCAATATATCTAATCTCATCTGACGAAAGTTTAACTTCACTCATCTTCTACACCTATTCCAAAACCAAGAATATCAGAGTTGCCTGGGTCTACAATAGCCAATGATGCTACAGAATGAGGTCTCCCACATATCGTACCTAACTCATCATTAAAGTAATCTGTTTCTATTACTTTTATCTCTGATTCTTTAGCATTTTTACTAATTTCGTCATTAATTTCCCATGGACAGTTTTTAGCAAGTATAACTAAATCTGCTTTCTCTTCTTCAATAGCTTTAAGTGTTTCTTCTGATCCAATTTTCACATTTCCTGTTTTAATGGAATTTTCGATGGCTTTTTCAAAATCCATTGTTATCCTCCAAATAATACTTCATTTTGATTCTTAATCTTTCAATTTAATTTTTCACTATTTTTAATTATTATAGGCTTACCATACATTTCTTAATGTTCTATACAACCATTTAATAATCCTTTATAATTCAAAAACTACTTCCATCTTGACCTGATACATTTTTCAATCAGACGAGGATTTTTCTCCACTAACATCCATCTTTAGATCTACTAATCCCGTACCTAACTCAATAGGCTGACCTACTATGACATTCTCAGGAATTCCTTTTAATTCGTCAACATCTCCTTTCCTACCAGCTTCTAGAAGGTGCTTAACTGTGACCTCGAAGGCAGCTCTTGCTAAGATGCTTTCTTTTTCTCCACTAACTCCATGCCTTCCAATCTGTTTGAGCCTACCATCATTAGTCATGATGTCCGCAACAAGCATTATATGTCTACCATCTACTTCTAAACCTTGTTCATCCAGGGTGTCTATAGCTTCATTGATCACTGCTTGTCTAGCTGCCTCTATACCTAATGCATCGTATACTTCATGGAGATCATTGGTTTTTGTTCGACTAGCATCCACTTCACTTAATCCGAGAACCTCTTCGAATGCTGACCCTTCAGTATACACAGTATACTCATCATCATTTTTTCTTATAATAACTCTTTTAATTCCCTCAATACCTGCAACCTTCGTCTCCTTAACTTTATCCTTCAACCGAAGTAACTTCCTATAAGAGCTGGATGGGGGCCTCAATACAATTGTTCCTTCCTTTTCTTGTATATCTGCATCGGATTCCTTTTCTATCTTATCTATTATATCTTCAAATTTAATCTCTTTTTTATCTAATGTTTCTTCTTCCATTTCAAGGATGATCTTCATCTGGGTTGGGTTGGTTTCTATACTTGCTATATCTTTTATTCTTGTTTCCTCGATTTTCCATCCAACTTTCCTAGCCTTATTTTTATCTTTAGCAAATTCTTCTTCTAACTTAATTGTCATCATCGGATTCTTAGGGGTCTTTCTAGCATCTACTATTTCAATCAATCTCGGCAACCCTAGAGTTATACTTATTTCCGCCACACCAGCGTAATGGAATGTACGCATTGTATTATGGGTTATAATTCCTTCTGAAGTTGTAAATGTTTCTGTACCTTTAACTGATAAATCATAAACATATCCAGAAGAGGGTTTGACCTCTTCAATTTCAGTTATCTCTTCCCATCTAATTTCACCATCTGGTTGAGACTTGCTGTATCCGCATCTATTCTTTTTTTCATTGTCTTCAATTTTGATATATACGCCATCTTCCTTTACAGATTTAGATGAATACACTCCTAATCTTGATAGGAGAAATGTTATACCATTAGCTACTCTTTCAGATTCGACCTTGACTACAGAATTAGATTTTGTGCCATCAGTAGTTCCTAAGATATTTTTTGGATTTCCTTCACTTTCGGTTAATGCCTCAAAAAAACCTTCAACGAACTTTATGTCGGCAGAATAAACAAAGCGGGGTAAACATAATTCTGATTTATTAGATTTCTTACCAATTATATTCTCAGCAAATTCTTTACTAAACCCTGCATCCAAAATTAAATCTTTAATAGAGTCCTTAGCAGATTCTGCACCTTTGATGTATTCTCCAAAAAGGCGACCAAATTCCCTATCCAAAAATATCTTCTTCCCTACATCACTCTCAGTGTTCGATTTCATCTCAGTATTCATATCAAAAACAGCATAATCGGTTTTCGAACAATGGTGTAATGATGAGATACATCTCTCATTTATATTTGAGATCACTGGAACACTATCTCCCTCACTTATTTCGTCACCAGATGCAACTACTGGATTACCATCTCTTTTAATAACAAATGAATGTGAAGATGTAGCCTTTATTTTCCTACCAGAAGATGTTTTTAACTTTAAAAGACAGGAGGGGGAAGGATGTCTACTAACTTCAAGAACTTTACTCCAAGTGATTTCTTCAGATGAGGTAAGGGATGGAACATACAAATTCTCAGATGAAACATCACAAATCTCCCACTCTCCGGATTTTCGGCCTTCTTCATCAACAAAAGAGTCAACAAATCTTGATATATTTTTAATTTCAATTATATCATCATTTTTCACTATAATGTCTTCTTCTGCATCTACACTCATCTGAGTACCAGGTTCTCCTATAGATTGGGCAGCCATTGTACCAACCGGCTCCCCGTAATCAACTTGTTTTTCATCATATATGCTTTTCGCCCTTTGTAAAACCTTATCTAGCTCTTCATTTGTTAAATCCTTCTTATCAGCTTTTTCCACTATATCTTCTATTATTTTTGGGGGAAGTTTTTCCTTATAATCACTTATAATAGAGTCTAAACTCATCTTAATTTAACCTCCATCTCTCACATCTTCGATTATCTTATCAATATTCAAAGCATCACCTCTGTCGCTATCTGTTGGGTCGACGCCATCTTCACCATAATCAAATTGGACTATATCATCCGAAGTATCCCTTACAGTACCATCCGATTCAACTTTTAAGTCTTGTAGAGCATTTATCAAACGCCTCTGCATATATCCAGATTGAGCAGTTCTAACAGCCGTATCTACAAGTCCTTCACGCCCTCCCATAGCGTGCATGAAAAACTCTGTTGGGGAGAGTCCATCTTTGTAGCTAGAATAAACAAAACCTCTAGCGGCAGCACCAAGGTCGCCTCTTTCAAATGTTGCCAGACTTCTTTCTTCAAAACCTCTTTTTATTCTTTCTCCTCTCACAGACTGTTGTCCTACCGAAGCTGTCATTTGAGTTAAGTTCAACATATTTCCTCTAGCACCTGATACGGCCATTATAACACCTGAATTATCCATTCCAAAATGCTGGCTTGCTATCTTACCAGTTTTATCTCTAGCATTACCTAAAGTTTGCATTATCTTCATTTCAAGCGTTTCTTCCTTAGATCGGCCAGGAATTGGTTCTAATTCATCTTTCTCATACGTCTCAACGAGTTTGTCAACCTCATTTTCAGCTTTGGAAACAACTCTACCGATTTGTCTCTCTGCTTCTTCTGGCAGATCTTCATCATCAATACCTATAGAAAATCCAAACTTTGTTATAGCTCTAACAGATATCCTGGTTATGTCATTTAGGAATTCGACCGCAACATCTTTACCATATCTTCTGATTATGCGATCCAACATTTTTCCACTCATAGCTCCAAAGCACTCTTCATCCACGACTCCACTTACAAGTTCTCCGTCTTCCACAACAACATAAGCTTCTCTCTCACATTCTTTTTTATCACAATCTCTACAATTCTCGCAAAGACCATTCTTATATTTAATGGAAAAATCGTCTGGTAAAACTTGACTGAATACCTGCTTACCTAACCAATATTCTTCCCCATTTTCTGAGCCTGCTGGCTCAGGTAACTCATAAATATCTGCTCGTCTCAAAAGTTCAATTGTTTCATCTCGATCGAGTTTCCGATCTTTTCTGGTAAGAATGTACGCACCAGAAATGTGATCATGAATTCCACCTATTATTGGTGCCCCAAATCTCGGAGAAAGTATCTGCGTCTGTACTTTCATAAGCGTTTCTGCCTCAGCCCTAGCTTCTTCTCCTTGTAGCACATGGAGATTCATTTCATCTCCATCAAAATCTGCATTGTAGGGTGGACAAACACACAAATTCAACCTAAATGTTTTATGGGGCATCACCTTTACTTCATGAGCCATTATGCTCATTCGATGCAAAGAAGGTTGCCTGTTAAACAATACAATATCACCGTCTTTGAGATGGCGATCAACTTTCCAGCCAGTATCCATATTTTCAGCAATTTCTTCCTTATTTTCATCAGTTACCTTTTGCTTCCTCCCATCTGCTCTTCTAACATAATTAACACCAGGATGGATTTCTGGACCTTTCTCAACCCTCTCTTTCATCTTATCAAGGTTTCTATCAGTAACTTCAACAGGTAAAGTTAATTCTTTAGCAATCTCTAAGGGGACACCAACTTCATTTATAGATATATTTGGATCGGGGGATATTACTGTCCTAGCAGAAAAATTAACTCTTTTTCCAGAAAGATTGTTTCGGAATCTTCCTTCCTTACCTTTTAATCTTTGTGATAAGGTCTTCAAAGGTCTTCCAGATCTGTGACGGGCTGGAGGTATACCAGATACCTCATTATCAAGAAATGTTGTGACGTGGTATTGGATTAACTCCCAAAGATCTTCTATAACAAGCTGAGGGGCTCCAGCCTCCCAATTCTCCTGAAAACGTTGATTAATTCTTAGTATATCCACCAATTTGTGAGTGAGGTCGTCTTCTGATCTTTGGCCTGATTCAAGAGTTATAGAAGGCCTTATAGTTACAGGAGGTACAGGTAAAACCTCTAGAACCATCCATTCTGGCCTAGAATTTTTAGGATCCATTCCAAATGCTTTTATATCTTCATCAGGGATTGCTTCTAACCATTCATTAATATCAGATGATGTGAGCTTTTCTCCATCTTCTTTAAAGGTTGTTGGTTTCTCAAATTTTATTTTGAATTGTTCTTCACCACAATGAGGACAATGATCTCTTTTTCTAGCCTCTTTGAATATTTTTTTAACAACCTCATCTATCGGCTCTTTTACTTCTCGAAGCCTATTTATTTCATCTTTATACATCTCGATCTCATCGTCGCCCATAAGTATTCTTCCACACTCTCGACAGGTAGCCCTGAGGATTTTTCGTATGTCTCTAGCAAAACCAGGATGTACGACTGGTGCTGCAAGCTCTATACGTCCAAAGTGCCCAGGACACTCACCCGGTCTACCACCACATGTCCTACATTCTAGACCAGGATCTATCACGCCAAGACGTCTGTCCATAAGCCCCATCTCTATAGGATATCCATCATCGTCATATGTATCAGGGGTTATTATCTTGGTAACACTCATCTTACGAATTTCTTCTGGAGAAAGAATGCCAAACTTGATTTTATCAATCCGTTTTAAAGGTGTATTATTCATCTAATCACTCCTAATAAAAATTTAAAACTTTTTTGTTTATTTCGGATTTATTATACCTAATCTTAAGGTTTTTAAAAAACTCAAAAAAACCACTGGTTATTAATTTATTATTTCTATCCATACTGAGATTTACACCTTATCCTCAAGAGAAACTCTAGGAATTATTCCTAAGCTTTTTATTTCATCCATAAGTACTTTGAAAGCATAGCTCATCTCAACTCTAGACATATCAACATCCTCTCCGCATACTGGACAATAAGAGACTCTTCTTTTTTTATCATATACTGCTATATTTCCACAATCTTCGCACACTAGTTCAACTACCCTATCAGATTCATCCAAAAGCCTATCTTTTAGAGCCATAGAAGCTCCATGGCCAACTAGACAGTCTCTTTCCATCTCACCAAACCTCAAGCCTCCTTCTCTTGCTCTACCTTCTGTAGGCTGTCGAGTGAGGACTTGGACTGGGCCTCTTGATCGTGCATGTATTTTACCTGAAACCATATGGTATAGTTTCTCGTAAAATATTACTCCAGTAAAGATATTAGCGTTTATTCTCCTACCAGTTCTACCATCATAAAGAGTTTCTTTTCCAGTGTGGCTAAACCCATAGCTAGTAAGTTGACTTCGGAGTTTATCTTCATTTTCTCCACTAAAAGCAGTCCCATCGACCTTTTCACCCCTCATTGAACCTACCTTACCACCTATCATCTCTAGAACGTGACCAACAGTCATTCTGCTGGGTATCGCATGTGGGTTTATTATAAGATCTGGGGTTACTCCATGCTCGTTAAAGGGCATATCTTCTTGAGGTACTATATTTCCAATAACTCCCTTTTGGCCGTGTCTAGATGCAAGCTTATCTCCCAATTGTAATACGCGCTCATCTCTAACTCTTACCTTTGCTAGCCTCAACCCTTCTTCCGTTTCCGTAAGTATAACAGTATCAACAACTCCTTCTTCATTAGATCTCATTGTTATGCTAGTTTCCTTTCTCATTTGCGGGGAAAGACCGAGCTCTGTTGGCTCTTCAAGAAATCTTGGAGGAGAGGTCATTCCTACTAGTACCTCATTTGGTCCAACTTCCGTTTCAAGATTTACAATACCATCTTCATCAAGGTGTTTATATGCCTCACTGCCTCTAGCACCCCGGACTTCTTCAGTATCTGGTATCTCAAATTGACTTCTTTGGCCACCAGGATATCTTCTTTCCTCTCCTTCATACATCCTAAAGAAGTGGCTTCTTGCCAACCCTCTCTCTATAGATGCTTTATTAACTATAAGTGCATCTTCTATATTGTACCCTCCGAAAGACAAAACTGCAACTACAAAATTCTCACCAGCGGGTCTTTTATCGTAATTAACTTCGTCCATCATTTGAGTTTTAACTATAGGAACTTGTGGATAATGTAATAAATGAGCTCTAGTATCTCCTCTAAGTCGGAAGTTTGCTTGTGGGAGGCCTAAAACTTGTTTAACCATTCCTGCACCCATTGTATTCCTAGGAGAAGCATTATGTTCAGGATAAGGTAACATAGATGCAGATATACCTAAAATCAAGGATGGATCTAGTTCCATGTGAGTATGCTTTTTAGTTATATCATCTTCATCTATCGCTATCAGGCAATCTTCCTCTTCTTCAGCATCTATATATTCAATGACACCTTCATCTAGAAGATCGTTCCAGCAATATTCCTCGTTTTCGAGTTTTTCTATATGTTCATCTTCAAGAAGAGGTTCACCATCTTCAATAACTATTAAAGGCCTTCTCGCCCTTCCAGACTCAGATCTAATTATAACTTCATCAGTTTTATGCTTGTAAGAAACATTTACTTCTTCTGGAATGCTACTATCTCGTCTCATTTCACGAATCTCTTCTACAAGCTCTTCTGGATTGGAATGTGTCCCTATAAGACTACCATCTAAAAATATCTTAGAATCCTTCATCTAAACCCTCTCAATCTCTTCTACACCAAGGTTATAAAGTTTGTTTTTAAAATCCCGAGTATCTGTATCCTTGGTTAATTCTACAGCCATTGCATAATTTTTGACAAGTCCACAGTTGGGTCCTTCTGGGGTTTCGCTCGGACATATACGGCCCCAATGCGTAGGATGTAAATCCCTGGCTTCAAAGTGAGGCTGTGCTCTTGAAAGTGGAGATACAACTCTTCTCAAATGTGCAAGTGTTGCCATATGGTCTGTCCTATCCAAAAGCTGAGAAACACCTGTTCTTCCTCCTACCCATTCTCCCGTAGCCATTGCACTTTGAAGTCTCTGAGAAAGTACATCTGCTCTGACAGCTGTTTTTACACGTAATTCCCTATTTCTAGTTCTTGCCCTTTCTAATTGGTACTTTATATCCTTAGATAATCTGTTAAAGCTAACTCTAAAAAGATCTTCCATCAAATCTCCAGAAAGTTTTAGTTTTTTATTTGAATAGTGATCTTTATCGTCTTCATCTCTACGTCCCAGCGCAAGTTCAAAGCAAGATTCAGCCATCCTTCCTAGATAGTGGGCTTTAAGGTGTCTATCTTCGGGATCATTACCTAAATGTGGTAATAAATAGTGATCAAGTACGTAATTTGCCCTCCTATCTCTATACTCTTTTGCCTGTCCCGTAGCTACCTTATTTCCTATGACTTCTATTGCACTTTCAGTATTATCTACATCCGCCTCTTCAAGATTCTCAAACATATATATTTTTATCTCGGGGTCAGTTGAAACTGCGTTTGCTATATTTTCATCAGTTTCAATTCCCAAAGCCCTCATGAGTGTCACAAAATTAATCCTACCAGATATGCCAGGAAATGATACTTCAAGTATGCTATCTCTCCCTCTTTCAACTATTATTAAGGCTCTGTATCCTTCTCTCTTAGAGAATGTTTTAGCTACTTCAATTTGGTCTCCATATCTATCATTAAATTCAACCATTATGCTATTAGGCGCAAGATCCTCGAGCGTTACCAAAACTCTCTCAGACCCATTTATAATAAAATAGCCACCTGGATCCATTGGGTCTTCATTATTTTGAATGAGTTCATCCCTATCCAAACCGGTTAAGTTACATTTCCTAGAACGTAGCATTATTGGCAATGAACCAATCTCAACAAACTTCGGATTGCCTTCTTCCCCATTTTCAACAGGAGTAACTTCAAGCTCCATTGGTGCTGCATAAGTTATATTTCTTATTCTCGCCTCAGCAGGAAAGAGTTTACTAGTTGATCCATCGGCTTCCATTATCTTGGGTTCTGTAACCTTTATTTGCCCTAATTTAACTTCGAAACTCTCTATTTCCTCATCTTCTATATCAGTTTCTATTACTCCATGCTCATCTATTATCTGCTGGAGACCATTCTCTAAAAAATCATTAAATGATTCTATGTGGTGTCCTGCTACCCCTTTTTCCTCAATATAGGACTTAGTTAGTGCTCTTCTACTAGAGTTCAAAATTTACCTCCTCCAACTTCCTCATCAATTACAAGACGATATGTTAAAGATTTGCCGGCAGTAGGACTTTTCCTAACTATTCTCAAAACATCGCCGGTTTCTGCATCCAGTTCTTTAACGACTGGATCTGTTTTGAGTACTTTAGGTATATTCTTTAAATCAATATCATGAGTTTCAATTAATTCTTCAATTTCTTCATCAGAAGCAATAGTATGTTCAGGAACTAGGTTATGGTCCAACACTTTATATTTATTCATGATTATATCACTCTCAACTATTCAAAAAAGTGAGCGGGCTCGAGGGGATTTGAACCCCTGGCCATCTGGTTAAAAGCCAGACGCTCTGCCGAGCTGAGCTACGAGCCCAACCCTCATAAAATATAATTTTTGCTTCACTCTTAGGCTTATATATATTCAGATGTAGATGTGGTCTTATCCTAAAAGGCGAACTCCTACAGCTAAAACTAGTATTTAGCATGCAACCTCTAACTTATAATTTGGGGCCTATTAAATTTTTTGCTTAACAATAATTTTTATTTTATTTTTCACGAAACCATTTATTTCTGTACTTACAACTTACTTCAATCACACAATAATGATGGTTTTAGACCATAATATTTAATATGCTTTGTGCCCGCCTATTTTATATATTCATCTTAGCTTTACATAATTTCAATATGTATCAATTACTTTACATATCTTGTAATTATGATGATATCTCTGTAGTAATATATAATTTATCAGTGAAGATATCTCTGTAGTAATATATAATTTATCGGTGAGGATTGATTGCTAAATATTCATCAACTAAAACAAAAATAAAAGACAATGACCGATTAAAACTCAACAACCGAGATTTATCTTCTTATAGTTCTACTTGTCTAAACCAGGTAAAGTAACACATTATCTTATTTATTGATAGCATTCTAATATGACCTCATCACCCACTTAAATTAAAAATAGGTAAGGTGGCTTCTTAAGTAAAGAGTTAAATAAGATAATCATAAAAAGATAATTTTGATTAATTATAGGAAACAATTATTAGATATAACTAAAGTAAAAAATTGTAAAATTATTTTATATAATAACTTCTTCAAAAGTAGGTATATAAATGTGTATTGGAATTCCAGGAAAAGTAATTAAAATAGTCGATGAAGGTAAAAGTGCTATAGTTGACTTTGAAGGAACAAAGCAAAAAATAAGAGTAGATTTGATAGAAAATCTAAACGAAGGAGATTATATTTTAAATCATGTAGGATATGCTATAGAGAAAATATCAGATAAAGAGGCGGAGGATCGATTAGAAGTAGTTAGAGAATACTTAAATGGTCTCAAACTTTAATGGCATTATATAACGTGAAATCCTCCTCTCCCTAAAAGTAGATGTTTCTTCCATTCATCCTTTTTCAGTTTGAAGTTAAAGGACTGCCAGCGGAGTCATAGCAACGGGTTACTAACTCTTCGTAGGAATCTTTGAAATTTCTCTTCCACTTACCAACTTTACCACGCAGGCCACTACTATAGAGTTATAATCACCTCTTATACCTGTCCATAGCTCAAAAAGGATTTCCCTAAAAAAGAACATTTTTACTTGATTTGAACTCAAACGAAAACCTCATCTAAGGCTTGTTGTGAGTCTATTATGTAGAAGCTTGTGTCAAGGCAAATAATATTGATTTAAGGGTATATCTTCTCTCTGAGGGAGAGGGTCTTAGCCCTTATTTTAGGTATAAGTTGTGACCTCCTCCCGACGCCTGAAGGCATCGGGCTTCCAGTTCGTTCACCGAGTGAACGTTCCTTCACAGGAGACGCCTGCACCTTCGATGTGCAAGGAA
>SL_8KL_010_SEDDRAFT_10000370_pt1 | contig 38712 bp, 37 predicted proteins | sample SodLakKL_010_SED_4_FD_11160 | JGI IMG/M metagenome (IMG submission 11160)
AGACGACGGTAACACGGTCGATGGCACGGCCTGTATGCCTCAAGTGGGACGACCACAACTGGTCGGAGTCACCACGCTCTCCCCGTCCCAACGAGGAACATACGAACCCGCAAGTTGTCTCCGTGGGCCGGTAAGCGATACCCCCAGCGCGAGGAAACCCTGCCGTTCACGGCAGGGAGGATGTCATCTTCGTGGGCTGATCTTCATTCCGGCTGGCATCGCGAAGTATCCGATCGCGCCGCTCGTCGCCTTCGCGTTCTCCTCGACGATCATCTATCATGCCGCGCTCGTCGCCGTCACGGTCGGCGCGTTCAGGGCGATCGTCTGAAATCGCTTTGCCCTCCGCCCGCCACATCGTGGAGCCGAATCCCTGATATACCCTCGCCGGTCTATCGTTTATATAGTGTCAAAGCAGTTGGCCGAGGTCGAGACGTTGTTTCTCCACGAGGCACGCAACGACTATACCGTCGTCGTGACCCGTGAAGGGAGCCGCGTCCTTCGCGGTCGTCTCGAACTGAAGGAGACGTCGGCGGGACCGCGACCGGGGAAGTTCCGCGTCACCCGTGACGGCGAGGAGCAGCCGCGTTCGCCCGACGAGTTCGTCGACCTCGCGCGGGCGGCCGACAGGATCCGGATCTCCCAGCAGACCGCCCCGGCCGCCCGCGAGCGGCTCACGGCGATGCTCGACGGCTATCAGCTGGAGGCGGTCACCGTTCGGACTTGCCGGCGCTGCTCGAACGCCGGCCGCTACGGGCCGATCACGGCCGATACCGCCATCGAGCACAACGGCGAGCACATCTGCCGCGATTGCGCCCACCGGGAGTTGGAGCGTGAGCTCTCGTATACGGGCTCGTTCACCGGGGCCGCCGAGGACCGGCTGGAGGAGCTGTTGTACGACTCACGCGACCTCGACCGGATCATCAACCTCCTCTCTGGCGGGCTCGACCCCGACCTGACGAAATACGACGAAGTCTCCGCGAACGTCGACGACGTGACGCCGGTTCGGACCGCCGACCTCGACCTCCATCCCGACCTCGCCTCCCATCTGCAGGGCCGCTTCGAGGAGCTGTTGCCCGTCCAGAGCCTCGCGGTTCGCAACGGCCTGCTCGACGGCGACGACCAACTCGTCGTGAGCGCGACGGCGACCGGGAAGACGCTCGTCGGCGAACTCACCGGGATCGACCGGGCGCTCCGTGGCGAGGGGAAGCTGCTCTTTTTGGTGCCGCTCGTCGCGCTCGCCAANCAGAAACACGAGGACTTNGAGGACCGCTACGGCGATCTGCTCGACGTCTCCATCCGCGTCGGCTCCTCGCGGATCACCGACGATGGGAACCGGTTCGACCCGACCGCCGACGTCATCGTCGGCACCTACGAGGGGATCGACCACGCGCTCAGGACGGGCAAGGACCTCGGCAACGTCGGCACGGTCGTCATCGACGAGGTGCACACGCTCAAAGAGGGCGAGCGGGGCCACCGCCTCGACGGGCTCATCTCCCGGCTGAAACACTACGGCGAGGCGAACTTCGCCGACCGCGGCGCACACGGCGGGATCCAGTTCGTCTACCTCTCCGCGACCGTCGGCAACCCCACATGGCTCGCGGGTCGGCTTCGCGCGACGCTCATCGAATACGAGGAACGGCCCGTGCCGATCGAGCGACACGTCACCTTCGCCGATAGCCGTGAGAAGGCACAGATCGCCGACACGCTCGTGAAACGCGAGTTCGACACGAAATCCTCGAAGGGCTATCGCGGCCAGACGATCATCTTCACCAACTCGCGGCGGCGCTGTCACGAGATCAGCCGGAAGCTCCGCTACGACTCCGCGCCGTATCACGCCGGCCTCGATTACGGCCGCCGCAAGCAGGTCGAGCGTCGCTTCGGCAACCAGGAGCTTTCAGCCGTCGTCACGACGGCCGCGCTCGCCGCCGGGGTCGACTTCCCCGCCTCACAGGTGATCTTCGACTCGCTCGCGATGGGGATCGAGTGGCTCTCCGTCCAAGAGTTCTCCCAGATGCTCGGGCGGGCCGGCCGGCCGGATTACCACGACCGTGGACGGGTCTATCTCCTCGTCGAGCCCGACGCGGTCTATCACAACTCGATGGACCGGACCGAAGACGAGGTCGCGTTCACGCTCCTCAAAGGCGAGATGGAGGACGTGAGCCCGCGATATGACGAGACGGCGGCGGTCGAGGAAACGCTCGCGAACGTCGTCGTCGCCGGATCGGGCGCGAAGCGGCTCAACGACCGGATGGTCGGGGAAGTGCCAACCACCCACGCGGTCGGCAAGCTCCTGGAGTGGTCGTTTATCGATGGGCTCTCGCCGACGCCGCTCGGCCGGGCGATCTGTCGGCACTTCCTCGCGCCCGGCGAGGCGTTCCGGATCCTCGAGTTGGTCCGGGCGAACCGTGATCCATACGGGATCGTCGCCGATCTGGAACTTCGCGACGAGGAGTGATCGGACCGTCTCAGTAATCCGGTGCGTCGTCCTCGACCTCGCGCTTCAGCGAGTCGCGACGGGATTTCGCGTCCCGACCCGTCGCCTCCAACAGGAACTCGTTTTTCGCGTCGACGGCGTCGGCGGCCGCGTCGACATTGCCCTCGGCGATGAGTTCCTCAGCGGGCCGCTCCTCGAAGTGGACAGCGAGTTTGTCTTTCTTGCCGCTGTAGCTCGCCGCGCCGGCGACGATACGCTCGAAGACGGGGTTTTTCGGCTCCTCGACGACGTAGAGCTCGTGGCCGTTCCACTCTTCGGTCCCGGTGACCGTGCCGAAATACTCCTCGATCGATCCCTTCAGGTCCGGCATTCGGTCCTCCAGGTGCTCCCCGCGGCGCATCTTGTACTCCTTCATGTCGGAGGCGTTCGATAGGATGGGGTAAACCCCTTTCGTCATCCCGCCCGCCGATCTACCGCGGGCGTTCGTTGATGTACCCGCGTTTACACGACGGACAGATATCGCCTGCGCGCATCGAGTTCCCGTCGGCCTCCCGGGTCATCCCACACGCCGGGCAGTAGTACTCCATCTCCACGTCGTTCGACGATGTGCGTAACGCCGGCGGGTCCTCGCGGGCGATCCCGCTTCCGATCCCCTCCGTCGAGGCGTCGTCCGTGCCCGCGTCGGCCTCGCCGGTCGCCATCGCCCCGTCCCGATCCGTCGGGCCCGCGGTCTCGGGTGCCTCGATGAACTCCACGTCCTCGTCGAGGTCCGCGTTGTCGGCGGCCGCCTCCGGCGTCAACCCGCCGAACTCGACGCTGGAGTCGGTCCCCTCGGCCGCGTCGTCGACGGTCGCGTTCCAGCCCTCGTCCTCGCCGTGTTGGTCGGGCCACGGGGTCGGTTCCGTCCCCGACTCCTCTTCGTCCGCTTCGACCGCCGGCCACGCCCCACGCTCGCGCTCCGTCCCCGACGACTCCCCGTCGTCATCGAGTATCACGCCGTCGTCGGCTTCCCCGGCCGCGTCGTCGGGCTCGTCCGTCGGGTCCGGCCACGTCGCCGGTTCCTCGCCCGCGTCGGTCCCCTCCGCCGTTTCAGGTCCGGCGTCGATGAACTCCGCATCGTCGTCCGCGACGGCGACGTCCCCGTCGGCCCCGGCGGCTTCCTCATCCACGGCGTCCACGTCGTCGTCGCCATCCACGGTGTCCGCTTCCGCGCCGCCTGCCGGTTCGTCTGTCTCGGCCGGTTCCGGCCCGTCGTCGATGATCACGGCGTCGTCGCCGTCGACCGGCGGCTCGTACGCATCGTCCTCGGCATTCGGTACCGGATCGAAGCCGCCGGGCGCGTCCTCGGCTCCTTCGATCGGCTCCGACGTCTCCGTCGGTTCCGATCGCTCCGCCGGGGTCGGCGCGGACGTGGCGGCCTCGGTGAGCCGCTCCATCGTGGTCACCTCCGTGTTCTCGCTGACGACCTGCGTCTCGCCGCACCGTGCACAGGTCTTCACCTCCCGGACGGTGGTGACGACTTCGTTGCCGTCCTCCTCGCGTTCGCGCTCCACCTCGGGTTCGTCGAAATCATGCCCGAGTAGACACCTGAGTCCCATTGCCCCCATCTCCGGCGTGCTGACGTAAAAAACGACCCGTCGGCGTCGGACGCTCGGCGCACGCTCGCGTCGGCCATCGTGTCACCGTTTACATCGGTGTTTGCGGTCCAGTTCGCCGGGCGCGCCTCCGGTCAGTCCTCGTCCGACCCGCTTTTCGGGTCGCGCCCCAGCTCCTCGGCGACGGCGTCGACCTTGTCGGCGGCCGCCATCGTCTTCTCGCGTTTGTCGTCGACCTGCAGCAGCGTCTGGACCTCCGCGGCGTCGACGGCGTCGTGGGCGGCCGCGCAGGCGCGGAAGAGCGTCGCGGCGTCCTCGGCTTCGACCGTCGTCGCCATCGGCGTCGTCTCGTACTCGACGCCGGCGTCCTCCAGCGCCTCGATCGCGGCGACCACGTCCTCGGTCACGTCGTCTTTACCCATCGGCGTCACCCGCAACAGTCCGAAAGCGGTCATCGATCCCGATTCGGTCGTCGCCGGATTAGGCGTTTCGCCAGGGTGGCCGTGGTGACTGGGGTGGCCGGGGGCGGCCGGGAGCGGCCGGGATGGCCGGGGGCGGCCGGGAGCGGCCGTGGTGGCTGGGGTGGCCGGGAGCGGCCGTGGTGGCTGGGGTGGCCGGGGGCGGCCGTGGTGGACGTGGTGGACGTGGTGGACGAGCGACCCCCGCGTCGACACAAGCACCTATTATGCCCGGTCGCTTACCATCTCCCGTTACATGCCGACCGTTTACTATGAGGGCGAGGAGATCGAGTGTGAGGAAGGTGCCGTGTTGCGCGACGTGCTTCGGAAGGCGGGGCTCTCGGTGTACAACGGCCCATCGGAACAGCTGAACTGCCGCGGAATGGGGTCCTGTGGGACCTGTGCGGTCAAGGTTGACGGCGAGGTGAGCGAGCCGGGCAAAAAGGAGAAGGCCCGCCTCTGGTTCCCGCCACATCACCCGAGCCACGACGTTCGCCTCTCCTGTCAGACCCGCGTGATGGGCGACGTCGAGGTGACGAAGGGCCGGGGGATCTGGGGACAGCACGTCTGATCGGCGTCAGCGGCTGTATTGACTCTCGATGCTGTTGCTCGTTGAATAGCCCTCGCTGCCGCTCACGAGCGTGAAAATTCCCACCGCACGGGTCGCCCCGACGCGGAAGAAGAATATGTTGTTCTGTGTGTATGGGCCGCAGACCGTGTTCGGGTCCGACCCGGTTCCGTTACGGGTTTACTGCCGAACGACGTTCGCCGCGCGCGGGCCCTTGGGCGAGGACTGGATCTCGAACTCGAGCTCCTGTCCCTCCTCAAGGTCCGGGCCGCCGACGTCTTCCATGTGGAAGAACACGTCATCGTCCGCATCGTCCGTCGAAATGAAACCGTAGCCGCCAGTGTCGTTGAAGAAATCAACCTTCCCTTCTGCCATTGCATATGGACACACGGGGGGTTATAAGATAAGGCTTGCGAGTGTACAGTTACCACGATTTTGGATGGACGTGTGTCCGCAGAAAAAACACGAAAACGGACATTCTTCGACGTACCGTCGCCCGACGGTCCGTGGGGCCGACGGATCGGTCGGTTTCGATGCCCCTTTCGGTCGAAACGTCGATCCGTCAAGCGCCCATCCGTGGGCGTTTAAGTTCGCGCGGTGTGAACGTTCCCCGTGTTTCGATCGATCCGTGAACACGGTCCCGCCCTCCTCGTGCCCGCCGCCTGGACGGTTGCGGGAGGTGCGGTCGCCGGCGTCGTCTCCGCACAGGCGCTGTTCATCATGCACGCGGTGATGAGCCTCCTCCTCGTCGCGTTCGTCCTCGCGGGCTGGCGTGAGATGTCGACGGGCGTCCTCGCGGGCTGGCGGGCGGTGATCCTCGCCGGGGTGCCGATCACGCTCGCGGGCGTCGCTGGACTGACGCTCACGACGGACGCGTTGCTCGCAGTCGCGCTCTACGGCTGGGCGCTGCTGCCCGCGGCCGGGTTTATCTACACTGCCGACCGCGTCGAGGCCGGCCGATGGATCTACCTCGCTGGCGCGGCCTGTTGTCCCCTCGGGGCGTTCCTCGTCGCGCTCGCGCCGTCCCGTTCGCTCGTCCTCGCCGGAATCGGGCTCATCGGCGTCGGCCAGACGGCGGGGATCCTCGATGCGACGCTTCGATATTAAGATTGGAGCGTCCACCGGGTCGCCCGCGGCCGGTCACTCCTCGACGAAGACGGTCGCGTACATTCCGCCGTCCTCGTGGGGGACACAGACGTAGTCGTACCGTCCGGGCACCTCGAAGGTGTGTTCGTATCGCTCGCCGTTGTCTATCTCCCCGCCGAAATCGTCCCAGAACGCGGCGCGGGCGGTCGCTTCGTCCTCGAACCCCCCGGAGGCGAAGTACTCGGCATCCTCCGGAATGCCGCCCTCGTAGGCCGTGACGGTGTGCCGCCGGCTCGAGGTGTTCTCCCAGACCACCGTCGTCCCCGGCGGAACGGTCAGCTCCTCGGGCACGAATCCATCTGCGGTCATCGCGATATCGTGGTCGTCCTCCAGACAGCCGGCGAGCGCGGTGGGCGTTCCGATCACGACGCTCGCGGCACCGAGCCGGCCGAGGAACCGTCTCCGCTCCATATCGATCCTCGGGGCTGCGTTCGTTTGAACGTCGCGATCGATCCTGCCGGCCGGGAATGACGATCGGGCGTCCCCGCCGCGACCGTGGAGATCCCGATCGACCGATGGCAAACCCTAAAACCGGGCTCGTTGACCGATCCGGTATGCATCTGCGGGTGGTCGACCGGCTCGGGCTCGCCGACGCGGTGACGGTGGCGAACGCCGCCGTCGGCTTCCTCGCGATCGTCGCCGCGACGGTGGACATCGAACTCGCCGCCCGGCTGATCCTCCTCGCCGCCGTCGCCGACGGGCTCGACGGCGTCGTCGCCCGTCATCGCGGATCGACGCCCGCGGGGCCGTACCTCGATTCGCTCGCGGACGTCGCCTCATTCGGGGTCGCACCCGCCGCCATCGTCGCCGCCGTCGTCCTCGATGCGTATCCGCTCGCGACCGAACCCCTCCTCGCCGCGCTCGGCGTGCTCGCGGGGGCGTTCTTCGTCGCGATGGCGGTCGCCAGGCTCGGGCTCTACACCGCCTACGACAGCGCAAGCCGCGAGACGGTGGGGGTCCCGACGACGCTCGCGGCGACGGTCCTCGCGGCCGCCGTGTTGACGGGCTATACGGCTCCGGGCATCCTCGTCGCCGCGACGGCCGTCTTCGCGGTCCTCATGGGGACGACGATCACCTATCCGGACCTCCACGCACAGGACGCCGTCGTGATGGGCGTCGTGCAGGCGGCGGTGATCCTCGCGCCGTTCGGCCATGTCCTCGTCCCGTCGCTGCCGGCGTGGATCGGTGAGGGGTTCGCCTTCGCGCTGCTGTTTTTGGCCTGCGCGTACCTCCTGTTCGGCCCGTGGTTCTACTGGGGGGACGACGGCCTCGCGGTCCCCCCCGGACGGGACGGGTGACCCCGTCGTTTCCGGTCGGTGGGGCTCACCACTCCGAGAGCGACCGCTGATCCCGTCCGCGTCGCGCGTCGGACGGCACCGTCGTCGCGATCACCTCGTTCACCTCCCCGCGGGCGTCGGGATCGCTGTTGATGGCGCGTGTCGCCCCGACGCGGTCGACGAAGAGCCCGGCCTCGAGGTAGGGGTCGTACATCACCCCGGAGTTCGAGAGGATGACGTGCACGTCGCGCTCGGCCAACTCCCTGACGACGGCCAACAGCGCGAGTTGATCCTCGCGGTCGAACCCGCCCGCGCTGTACTCCGCGAAGTCCGCGGTCGGGCTCATCGGCTCGTACGGCGGGTCGAAATAGACGAGGTCGCCGGGTGCGGCGGACTCACGGACGTAGTCGTACTCGCCGTGATGGATCGCGCCCTCGCCGAGCCCACGTAGCACCCGGCTCACCCTGCGTACCTGCTCGGCGCGGACCCAGTCGGGGTCAGCGTAGCGGCCGATCGGGACGTTGAATTCGCCGTCGGCGTTCTCGCGGTAGAGCCCGTTGAACCCCGTCCGGTTTAAATACAGCAGCCGGGCGGCCTCCGCGAGGGCGTCGAAGGGCTCGTCGTTCGGCCGGCGGTTGAATAACGCGCGCTGTTGGTAGTAGGCGGCATCGATCGACCGCCCTTTTCGATCTTCCTCCGCGAACTCGAGCGCCGGATCGGGGTCGTCGTTCGGGTCTGGAAACGCCCGGCACCGCTCGATCAGCTCCTCGGGACGGTCACGGACCTGTCGATAGAAGTTGACGAGCCGCGGGTTTCGGTCGTTGACCGTCCCCCGGCTCGGTTCGTGGTCGAAACAGAGCGCGCCGCTACCGAGGAACGGCTCGTGATAGGCGTGCTCGCGGGGGTCGTAGGCGGCCGGGAACCGGGCGTACAGCTCATCGAGGAGTTGCCGCTTTCCGCCCGCCCATTTGAGTATCGGCGTCGCCATCGGTCGGTACGTCCTTCACGAGCGTGGCGGGACTTAAAAGGGGGTCGCTCCCGGCGGCTGCCCGATCGGTTCGGCGCGTTTCGACCGCCTCAGAGCAGGTCGTCGAACTCCTTGTGGCGGGTGATCTCGACGCCGTCTTCGGTGACGACGGCGATGTTGATCCCGTTGCCGGAGGCGACGTCGCGCTCGACGGCGGATTTGATCGCCTTCGTGGCGGCGGTCTTCGCCTCTTCGACGGTGAGGTCGTCGCGGTATTCCTGTTCGAGCACACCGAGTGCGTACTGGCTGCCGGAGCCGGTGACGGTGTACTCCTCCTCGATGACGGAGCCGAGGGGGTCGATGGAGTAGACGTGTGCGCCCGTCTCGTCGACGCCGCCGAGGATCGGCTGGACGATGTAGAACGCGCCGGTGCGAAGCAGGTTCCCCGTGAGCGTCGAGAGCGCCTGCATCGACATGTCGTTGCCGCGGCGGGCCTCGTAGAGGTTCGTCTCCGCGCGCAGCGTCGAGATGAGGTTCTGTGCGGCCGAGACGCCGCCGGCGATGGTCAACGCGCCGGTCGGGTGGATCTGTTCGACCTTCTGGACGTCCTTCGAGGAGACCATCCGGCCGAGCGAGGCCCGCATGTCGGTCGCGAGGACGACGCCCTCCGCGGTCTTGATCCCGACGGTCGTCGTTCCCGTCTTGACGCCCTTGTCGTCGCCTTCGGCCGCATTTCGACGGTCGCTCGCGTCGAACTCGCCGAGTTCGGGCCCGAAGATGGGTTGGGTGCGACCCAGTTCGCTGGACGGCCCTCCAGAGAGATCGCCTGTCGGTGTTCGCATTGACTGTACGTTGGCCGGCGCGTTGATAAAGGCAACCCTTCGGGGACTTCCGAGGGGATCACATCGGCCACGGCGGGGCCGTACGCCGACCGACGGTGTGGTCGCTGACACGCAGCGACCGGACGGGATCTAGGCCGCCAAGGCGGCCGCTCCGGGCACGGGTGAACGGTCAAAAAAGCGGTCGATCAGTCCTCTGCGTTCTCGTAGGCCTCGCCGGTCGTCTCCACGAGCCGGCGGATGGGGAGGTTGATTCCGAGGTGCTGCCGGGCGAACACCGCCACCGGGAACAACGAGATCCCGACGGCGACGGCCGCCTGATGGAGCCCGAACAGGGCCGCCGTACGGATACGGTCGAACATTGGTCTTCACTCGGCCCACGGCGAAGCGTATATAAATACTTTCCGTGCTACGGATCTCGGCCGACCCGCCGCTGTCATGCGGTTTTCGATCGTTGTTTATTTATCATGAAATGAATTGTCGGATCGTCGGTGCGAGGCGTATTACCCCCGCGGTGGATCGAACACCTGCTCATAAGTTATGGAAATCCCCCGGAACCCGTGCGCATACGAACGGGTGGCTGCTGACGTGGCCGCACGTCGCCCGTCGGTGAGTTCAATCGTGTCGGAAACAGCGGGTGCCGGTGAACAGCATCGCCATGTCGTGTGCGTCGGCGGCGGCGATCACGTCCTCGTCGTTGACGGAGCCGCCGGGCTGGATCACCGCCGCGATCCCCGCCTCGGCCGCCTCCTCTATCGCGTCCGGGAACGGGAAGAACGCGTCCGAGGCCATCACGGCCCCCTCGGCGGATTTCCCCTCCGCGTCCCGTTCGGCCTTCATCGCCGCGAGCGTGACCGCGTCGACCCGCGAGACCTGCCCCATTCCGATACCGACCGTCTCCGTCCCGGTCGCAAAGCAGATCCCGTTCGATTTCACGTGTTTGAGCGTGCGCCACGCGAACAGCGCCGTCTCCACCTCCTCGTCGGTCGGCTCCCGCTCGGTGACCACCTCGAGGTCCTCGGCGGTCGGCGCGAACCGGTCGCGCTCCTGTACGAGCCGTCCCCCGACGATCGGTTTTTCGACGTAGCGCTCGCGGAACCGCCCGTCGCCGTCGTCTTCACTATCCGCTCCGCCCTCGCCGTTGTCACCGACCCCGCCGCCGGCCCCGTTGCCCGCGAGCGGTCCGACGTCGAGGATCCGGAGGTTCGACTTCCCGCGCAACACGTCGAGCGCGCTGTCGGTGTAGGCGGGCGCGACGACGACCTCCTTGAACGAGTCGGCGATCGCCTCGGCGGTGTCGGCATCGCAGGGGCGGTTGAGCGCGACGATCCCCCCAAAGGCCGACTTCGCGTCCGTCCGTAGCGCCGCGTCGTAAGCGTCCACGAGTTCGTCGGCGGTCGCACAGCCGGCGGGGTTCGCGTGTTTGATCACCGCCGCCGCCGGCTCGTCGAACTCCTTGATGAGGTCGAGCGCGGCCGCGGCGTCGTTGTAGTTGTTGTAGCCCATCCCCTTCGCGCCCGGGTTCAACCCCTCGGCGGCGACGACGTTCGCCTCCTCACAGCTCTCGTCGGCGTAGAGCGCGGCCGCCTGATGTGGGTTCTCGCCGTACCGGAGCGACGCCGCGAGGTCCTCCGACTGGAAGCGTCGCTGGGGGAACGCCCCGCCCGTGTCGCCCTCGACGGCCACGGTCTCGGCCGCCATGTCGACATCGACCCGGCCCTCGGCGAACCACCGCACCGCACGCGGGTACGCCGTGAACTCCGCCTCGTACAACACCCGTCTTTTGAGCGCATCGGCGTCGTCGTCGGCATAGACCGGGACGGGCTCCTGGGTGACGATCGGGCCCGAATCGACCGCCTCGGTGACGACGTGGACCGTACAGCCGGTCGTCCGGACGCCAGCGTCGAGGACCTGCTCATGGGCATCCATCCCGGGGAACGCCGGCAGCAACGACGGGTGGACGTTGAGCGTCGTCGGGGCGGCATCGAGGAAGGTCTCCGTCAACACGCGCATATAGCCGTCGAGACAGACGATATCGACGTCGTAGCCGGCGAGCCGGTCGAGGATCCGCCGCTCGTGGGAGGCCCGCGATTCGCCCTCCTCGCGAACGACGACCTCCGTCGGGACCCGTCGTTCCGCGCCGGCTTCGAGCACCGGCGCGCCCTCACGGTTGGTGAGGATGACCGAGAGCTCCGCGCCCCCCGGCGCGAGGTCGTCGATGTGTAACAGGTTGCGTCCGCGGTTGCTGGCGAGGCCGGCGATCTTCATGTCGAACCCCTCCGGGCGGCGAAGTAAATCGGTTGCGGTCCGACCCGTTCCTGATCCATTCTCGATCCACGATTGCGGATATAAAACGGGTTTTAGCGCGCTCCTTGGCGATCGGATATCCACACCTATGCGACCCCGCATCGATGTTCTTTTGAGGCCGGCGGCGGCACTCACCGCCATGACTGACGACTCACGGGACCGCGCGGGCGACCGCCCACCCGAGGAGGCCCGCCCCGTCGACACCGACGGCCACAGTCGCGCCGGCCCAATCGACGGGCTCGACCGCGCCGACCCGCTCGCGGCGGTCTCGCCGCTGGACGGCCGCTACGCCTCCCGAACCGCGCCGCTGTCGCCGTACGTGAGCGAGGGCGCGTTAATGCGCGCACGGACGCGCGTGGAGGTCGAGTACCTGATCGCCCTCGCAGCACTCGACGCGACGCCCATCACCGTCGACGACGACCTGGCCGCGGCGCTGCGGGCCCTCTACACCGACTTTTCGGCGGACGACGCCCGGCTGATCAAGCGGCTGGAGGTCGAGGGCGCGGCCGGCTACACCGCGACCAACCACGACGTGAAGGCCGTCGAGTACTTCCTCCGGGTTCGCCTGGCGGAACTCGCGGAGGACGGCGTCGTCGACGATGCGGCCCGCTACTTCCCGTGGATCCACTTCGGGCTGACGAGCGAGGACGTGAACAACCTCGCGCATCGGCTGCTCGTGAAGCCGGCGGTGGCGACCGTGCTCGTGCCCGCGATCCGCGAAATCCGGGACGCGCTGGTCGAGCTCGCTCACGAACACCGCGCGACCCCGATGCTGGCGCGCACCCACGGCCAGCCGGCGACGCCGACCACCTTCGGCAAGGAGATGGCGGTCTACGCCGCGCGGCTCGGGCGGGCGCTCGGCCGCGTCGACGCCGCCGTCTCCGGGATCGCCGGGAAGCTCGCGGGGGCCTCCGGCACGTACGCCGCCCACACGGCCGCCTATCCCGGCGTCGACTGGCGGGCGTTCTCGGCCGACTTCGTCGCGGACCTCGGCTTCGAACACACGCCGCTCGCGACGCAGGTGAACCCGTGTGATGACCTTGCGGCGCTGTTCGACGCGCTGCGTGGCGTCAACGACGTGCTCCTCGACCTCGACGTCGACGCGTGGCTCTACGTCTCGGACCGCTACCTCGGCCAGCGGGCCGTCGAGGGCGAGACGGGCTCCTCGACGATGCCGCACAAGGTGAACCCGATCGACTTCGAGAACAGCGAGGGGAACCTCTCGAAGGCGAACGCGGACCTCGTTTTCCTCGCCGACTACGTCACCTCCTCGCGGCTCCAGCGCGACCTCTCCGATTCGACGGTGAAACGGAACATCGGCGCGGCGTTCGCCCACTGCCTCATCGGCTACTTAAAGGCCGCCGACGGCCTCTCGAAGGTCGTCCCGAACGAGGCGGTCATGCGCGAGGAACTGCAGGCGACCCCCGAGGTCATCGGCGAGGCGGTCCAGACGATCCTCAGACGCGAGGGCGACGTGGAGGCCTACGAGCGGGTGAAGGCGTTGAGCCGCGGGCGCGACGTCGACCTCGATGACTTCCGCGCGCTCTTTGCGGAACTCGACGTTGACGAGTCGGTCCGCGAGGAACTGGTCGCGCTCACGCCTGAGGGATACGTCGGCGTCGCCGCCGATCTGGTTGACGAGTTGGACGAGTAGGGGGCTCACACGTCGTGGGCCCCCAGTTGTGTATAACCGGGGACCTTCCGTCGCGGGTGAACGGGATCGCTTCCGTGGACCGTGCTGTGCTTCCGTCGGTAGCGAGGGGGCCACTTACGATGCCGGCGTGTAGGCGCGATTTTAATATAGCCCCGCCTGAGCACTCGATCATGTACCACGTCCTACTGCCGCTCGACGGGGACGAGGATCGGGCGCTGGCACAAGTGGAGTACGTTGCCGCCCAGCCGGGGGCGGCCGAGGAGATCGAGGCGATACTTCTATTCGTCTTTACCGGCGGGGAGGAGGACACCGTCCCGCAGGAACTCAGGCAGTTTAAATCAGCGACCCGGGTTGGATCCGTTCGGCGAGCAACCGAGCACCTCGAGGAGGCCGGAGTCGACGTGACGGTCACCGACGGGAGCGGCGATGCCGCCGCCGACATCATCGCGACGGCCCAGAAACACGATGTCGACGAGATCGTCATGGGTGGACGGAAACGGTCGCCCGCCGGCAAGGCGATATTCGGAAGCGTCACCCAGTCGGTCATCCGCTCGACCGATCTTCCGGTGGTCGTCACCGGGAGCGGGACCCGCGCTCGCTAGCCTGGACGGGTACCGATCTTTTTCCGACGCGGCCACACCGCCCAGCCCCGGGCATCTGTCGGCACCGGTATTTAGGGTGTCGCCGTCGAACGCCGATATATGAATGGGTCCGATCGCGCGCTCGACGGGGCGGACGGGGCACCCGACCGGTCCACCACGGCCGCCGACTTTTATACCCGCTACGCGGCGCTCTACGATCGCCTCGCGAGCGACGCGCCGTTCGTGGCGGGCCTGCGAGAGCGGATCGTCGACGCGCTTGACCCCGCCCGTGGCGACGTCATCGTCGAGATGGGCTGTGGGACCGGCGCGAACTTCCCCGTGCTCCGTGACCGGGTCGGCCGGGAGGGGACGGTCGTCGGCCTCGACTTCTCGGAGGGCGTGCTGCGCCGCGCCCGCGATCGGATCGAGCGGGCGGGATGGGGGAACGTCCACGTCGCCCGCGCGGACGCTACGGCCCCACCGCTCGCCGCCGTGGAGCTCCCGCGATCGATCGCCCCCGCCGGGGAGGTCGACGGGGTGCTCTCGACGTTTCTCACCGGGATGCTCGATGACCCCGAGCGCGCCGTCGACGGCTGGTGTCGGCTGCTCTCCCCCCACGACCCCGCTGGACCGACGCCGCCCGGCCGAATCTGTGTCGCCGGCTTCGCCCGGAGCACCCACCCAGTCGGGCGATGGCTGAACCCCGCCTTCGCCGGGGCGGTTCGATTGGGCACCCCGCCGGGTCGCGGTCGCGGCCGGCCCGAGTCCCCCGTGGACCTCCTCGACGCGCGGGCGCTCGCCGCACACCGCCGCGTCCACGATCGAAGTTCGGATGCCCGCACCGAGTGTGCGATCGCGGGCTTTGCACGAATCACGGCGGGGACCGTTGATTCGCCGCCTTCGATCGGCCGCTAATCCGCCTTCGATCGGCCGATACCCCCGGTCCGCCAGTCGATCGCCGCCGGCCTCGCGGGGGCCAATCCGCTTATTAGGCCTGACGACCGAGGTTTCAAGAACCATGCGTCGTCGTGGATTCCTCGCCGGCACGACGGTCGTCGCCGCGAGCGCGCTCGCCGGCTGTTCCGGCGTGACCGATGGCGACGACGAGCCCGACGACCCGGACGAAGACCCCCCTGCCAGGATAGTTGAGGCCGAACTCGTCCGCGAGGACGAGGACACCGAGGACGAGACGGTCCGGGTAGAGGGGGTCATCGAGCGCACCCGCGATGAGGAGCTCTCTTACGTCGAGGTCCGCGCGGAGTTCCAAGACACGGACGGCGAGATACGCGACACGACGGTCGAACAGGTCGGCGCGGTCCAGGACGAACACTGGGCGTTCGATGTCCAATACCCAGGCATCGGTGACGACGCCGCGATGATCGTCGACTACGACGTCGAGATCGCGGACTATCGTTGAAATGACTTCCCTTCCTCACCCCTCCACGTTCCGGTGTATTTGCCCCCTTGCGTGTGGGGTGACACCGTGAGCGACCCGTCCGTAGACGATGCGCGTTCGGGTGAGGACGACGAGCCCGTGGATGGTGGGCGTTCGGGCGGGGACGGCGAACCCGTGGATGGTGGGCGTTCGGGCGGGGACGGCGAGCCCCCAGCGGAGGTCGCGCAGGCGGATGGGGGTGAACATCCCACGGCTCCACCGTCGGTGACGGAGCCCGAAGCGGCCCTCCCCGACGACGTGCCGACGACGGGCGACCTCGGCGCGGAGGGGCGGACCGAGACGCTCGACCCGAGCGCCGAGGAGACGATGGCCTCCCAGAGCGGGATCACCTTCGGCGGCTCGCTCATCAGCAAGGCGTTCGGCTTCCTCATCGTCGCGCTCATCACCCGCCTGGTGAGCCCCGGCGTGTACGGGCTCTTCGTGCTCGCAACGGCGGTGTTACACCTCATGCAGGTGTTCGCGAGCGCGGGCTTACACCGCGCGATCGACTACTTTGTCCCCCAGTACCTCGATGCCGACGAGCCGGGCAAGGCTCGGGCGGTCACCCTGCAGGTGTTCGGCTTGCTGCTCCTCACCTCGGGGACGACGGCGCTCGTGTTGTACCTCTCCGCGGACCGGATCGCCCTGTTCTTCGACGAGCCTGGGTTGGCGACGGCGCTGCGCTACCTTGCGCTCGCGCTGCCGCTTCTCGCCATGTTCAACGGCCTCATGGCCTCCTATAACGGGCTCAAGCGGCTCAAATACCGCGTCTACGTCCGTGACGTGACCCGCCCGACGGTCCGACTGTTCGCCACCTCCGGGCTGCTCGTCGCCACGGGACTCGGGCTGATCGGCGTCATCGGGGGCTACCTGGCCGGGTTGGTCATCGCCATCTCGCTCGGGGCGGTCATCCTCCTGCGACAGGAGGCGCTTCGGGGCGGGGAGCTCTCGTTGACGCCGTTCCGCGAGATCCTCTGGTACGGGTTACCGCTCGCGCTTGCGGGCGTCATCTTCGTCGTCATGGGACAGGTGGACAACCTGATCCTCGGTTTCTTCCTCGAATCGGACGACGTCGGGATCTACCGGGTCGGCTATATGCTCGCGGGCAACCTGCTCATCTTCTTCTCGTCGCTTGCGCCGGTGTTCAAGCCGCTCATCGCCGAGGAGCGCAAGAACGGCGACGCGGTGGCCGAGCGGTATCGGACGGCGACGCGCTGGGTGTTGGGCCTCTCGCTGCCGGTCGCGGCGATCCTCGTGCTCGGCGCGGAGGTCTACCTCTCCATCGTCTTCACGCCACAGTACACGGTCGCAAGCGGCGTCGTGCTCGCGCTCGTCGTCGGCTACATCGTGAGCATCCTCGGCGGCGGCCCCGACGGCGCGCTGTTGCAGGGGCTCGGCTACTCCCGACTCGTCTTTCTCAACTCCGGGATCCTACTCCTCGGCAACGTCTTTTTCACCGCCCTGTTGGTCCCCCAATACGGCATCATCGGCGCGGGGCTCGGGACGATGGCCGCGCTCGCGCTGTCGGGGTCGGCGGCGCTGATGGAGGTGTACTACTACCGGCGGATCCACCCGTTCTCGCGGGCGCTCGGCCGAGTCGTCCTCGCGTGGCTCCCGGCGCTCGCGGCGGGCTGGTTGGTCGTGGCCATCGTTCCCGACCAGCTGCTCATCGCGGTCGTGCTCCCGGTCGTCGTGATCGGGGTCTACATCGCCGCGGGTCGTGCCGTCGGGGCCGTCACGCCCGAGGACGTCCTGATCGCCGAGGCGGTCGCACCCGACGGTGTCGCCGACCGGATTCGTCGTGCGACCGACGAGAAATGAGACGGCTCGATCCGCCGTTCGTGATCGGCGAGCCGAAACCGCAGGTGGTATGTTGCTCAACGCGCACACTCAGGGCAGGATGACTCGGGTGAGCGTTATCGGCTGCGGGAATATGGGCGGTGCCCTTATACGAGGGCTGAGACGGGTCGATGGATATCACGTGACGGCGATCGACCTCGATCCGGCCGCTTTGGTAGCCGTGAAGCCGTTCGTCGAGGAGACGACGGACGACGTCTCCGTGGCTCGCGAGGCGGACATCGTCGTGATCGCGGTCAAACCGTCGATCGTCGCGGCCGTCCTCTCCGAACTCGACCTTCGGGCCGACCAGACGCTCGTCACGTTCGCCGCGGGGGTCCCCCGCGGGTTCGTCGCGGCGCGGACCGATGCCAACGTGGTCCGGGTGATGCCCAACCTCGCCGCCGAGACGGGCAACATGGCCGCGGCGGTGACCGAGGAGGGCCTCACCGACGAGGTCCGTGACCTGCTCGGGGCGGTCGGCGAGTACGCCGAGGTCGACGAGTCGCTGATGGACATCGCCACGGCGGTCAACGGGAGCGGCCCGGCGTTCGCGTTCTATCTCATCGACGCGATGAAGACCGCCGGGATCGACGGCGGCTTGGAGCCGGATCAGGCCGAGCGGCTCGCCGCTCAGACCTTTAAAGGGGCCGCCGAGACGGTGCTCCGGGACGACCGAACCGTCGACGAGCTGATAGAGGCGGTCTGCTCGCCGAAGGGAACGACCATCGAGGGGATGAAGGTGCTTCGCGAGAGCGACGCCGATGCGGGCGTGATCGGGGCCGTCGAGGCCGCGGAGCGCCGCTCGAAGGAGTTGGCGGAGGCGTTCGAGGATGGATGAGCAGGAGGCATCCCTCACCGGCGTCGACCCCGAACTCGCCCAGTCGGCCCGCGAGCGTGCGGCCGCGGCCGAGCGCGTCCTCGTGAAGGCGGGCACGAACTCGTTGACCGACGAGGACTCCCGGCTCGACCGGGTCAAACTCGACAAGCTCGTCGCCGACGTGATGGACCTGCGCGAGCGCGGGACGGAGGTCGTGCTCGTCTCCTCGGGGGCCGTTGGTGCCGGGATCGGTCGACTTGACCGGATGAACGGGGTGAAGACCGGCACGCGCGAGGAGGTCATCGGGGCCGACGACATGGAGGGTGACGACTCACACCGTCGCGACACCGACGCCGAGCCGATCGCGAAGAGTCAGGCGCTCTCGACGGTCGGGCAGAGCCACCTCATGCGCCATTATACCCAGAGCTTTGAGCGGTTCGACCAGGCGGTCGCCCAGATCCTGCTCACCGGCCAGGACCTCGATACGCCCGAGCGGTTCCGGAACTTCCAGAACACGATCGAGACGCTGCTCACGTGGGACGTCGTGCCGATCATCAACGAGAACGACGCGGTCGCCGTCGACGAGTTACAGATCGGCGACAACGATATGCTGTCGGCGTCGATCGCGACGGGGATCGGCGTCGACCTGCTGGTGACGCTGACCGACGTCGACGGCGTCTACACGGGGAACCCAAAATACGACCCCGACGCGACGCTCATCGAGGCGGTCGGCGACAACTACGACGCGATCCAGCGGCTCATCGACGAGAGCACGAGTGACGCCTTCGGCGGCATCCGTACCAAAGTCGAGGGGGCACACGACGTTGCTATCCACGGCATCCCGGCGATCATCGCGGGCTCGGCGACACCGGACGTACTTGAACGGATCGCAACGGCCAAGCCGACGGGGACGCTTTTCGTCCCAACGAACGAGGGGACCGATGACTGATCCCGATCCACACACCGACGGCGTCGCGATCGAACGCGACACGGACGAACAGCTCTCGACCGCCGCGGACGCCGCGCTCCGGCTCGCGAACGTCGAGGAGGCGACGCGCAACGAGGCGCTTTACGCGGTCGCGGAGACGCTCCGAGACAACGAGGCGGACATCCTCGACGCGAATTCCACGGACGTCGCCGAGGCGGAGGCGATGCTCGACCGCGGCGAGTACAGCGAGGCGCTCGTCGATCGACTGAAACTCGACGCCACGAAGGTCGAGTCCATCGCCGAAATGGTCGAGTCCGTCGCCGAACTCGACGATCCGCTCGGCGCGACCCAGGAGGCGCGTGAGTTGGACGAGGGGTTGGAGCTCTATCGCGTCGCCGTCCCCATCGGCGTCGTCGCGACCGTCTTCGAGTCGCGGCCGGACGCACTCGTCCAGATCGCGGCGCTCGCGCTCAAATCGGGCAACGCGGTCGTATTAAAAGGCGGCAGCGAGGCGCAGGAGTCGAACCGCCTGCTGTACGACCTCATCCGCGAGGCGACCGCCGACCTCCCGATCCCGGAGGGGTGGGCACAGCTGATCGAGGCACACGAGGCGGTCGACCGGCTGCTGGAGCGCGACGAGACGGTCGACCTCGTGATGCCGCGGGGCTCCTCCGAGTTCGTCTCGTATATCCAGGACAACACCCAGATCCCGGTGTTGGGCCACACCGAGGGGGTCTGTCACGTCTACGTCGACGCGGACGCCGACCTCGACGAGGCGCTTGCGGTCGCCTACGACGCGAAGGTGCAGTACCCGGCGGTGTGTAACGCCGTCGAGACGCTGCTCGTCCACGAGGCGGTCGCCGACGAGTTCCTCCCGCCGATGGTCGAGCGGTACGAGGAGGCGGGCGTCGAACTCCGCGGCGACGAGCGGGTTCGCGAGGTCGTCGATATCGACCCCGCGACCGAGGACGACTGGACGACGGAGTACGGCGACCTCGAACTCTCCATCGCCGTCGTCGACGACGCATACGCCGCGATCGATCACATCAACACGAACAGCTCGAAACACACGGACTCGATCCTGACCGAGGATCGCGAGACGGCGGAGACGTTCATGACCGGCGTCGACTCCGCGAGCGTCTTCCACAACGCCTCGACGCGCTTTGCGGACGGCTACCGTTACGGGCTCGGCGCGGAGGTCGGCATCTCGACCGGCAAGATTCACGCCCGCGGGCCGGTCGGGCTCGCCGGGCTCACGACGTATAAATACTATCTGGAGGGTGATGGCCACCTCGTCGCGACCTACGCCGGCGAGGACGCGAAGCCATACACCCACCGGGAGTTGGACGCGTCGTGGTCGCCGGGTCGCCGGTCGACCGACTGAGCGGGCGACTTACATCAGCGTTATTGCGCGAGCAACCCGCCGTCGACGACGATCGGCTGTCCCATCACGTACGACGACTCCTCGGAGCACAGCCAGACCACCGTATCGGCTATCTCCCGGGGGTCACCGAGCCGCCCGATGGGGATCCCCGCCGTGATCCGGTCCATCTCCTCGGTGTTGTCCTCGCCCGCCTGTTGAACCATCGGCGTGTCGATGACGCCGGGACAGACGGCGTTGAATCGGATCCCGTCGTCCGCATAATCGACCGTCGCCCGTCGGGTCAAGCCGATGACCCCGTGTTTGCTGGCGGCGTAGTGTGCGCTCCCGTTCGCGCTCACGCCGGCGACCGACGAGGTGTTGACGATGGCGCCGCCACCCCGCTCAACCATCTCCAGGATCTCGGCTTTCATACAGCGCCAGACGCCGGTCAAATTCACGTCGATCATTCGATCCCACTGTGCGTCGTCGTACTCGGCGAGCCGCGTTCCCTCGTCGGCGATCCCGGCGTTGTTGTGTGCGAAGTCCAATCCGCCATACTCCGCGATCGCCGTCTGCACCAGCTCATGTACCTCATCTACATCGGTGACGTCGGTCCTGACGAAGGTCGCCTCGCCGCCGTCCGCCTCGATCATCTCGACCGTCTCGTTCCCCCCATCGTCATCGATGTCGGACACGACGACTTTTGCACCCTCCTCGGCGAACCGGATCGATGACTGTCGGCCGATCCCGGATCCACCGCCGGTCACGATCGCCACGCCGTCCTGTATTCCCTTCATAGTTACACTCGCCACGATACGCTCGCAGCGTTTCGTATGTCGATGCGATCGGAATATATAATTATCGACAATTAAGGTTTAACGACGCTCATCTCATTCTCTCCCGGTGATCGGCCGTTGGGAATCCAGGTTCTCGGCGTCCTTTCCGATCACTCCGCCAATGTATATTCCGTCCGCCACTCCGCCGCCCGGTCGGTCGCCGCCTCGCGATCCGGATATCGCTCGCGCTCATACACGCGCCCGTCGACGGCCTGTTCCATCACGTCGAGCCTGACGACGTACCCGCCGTCGCCGCGCTCGCGGACCCTGACGGTCGCGTAGCCGTCCGAACGCTTCCACTCCGTGATGGTGTCGTCCTCGCGCGACACCGTCCACTCCGTCTCCATATAGAGGTCCCGACGTGACGCGGGGATAAAACGCGCGGTCGCCCGGCGTGAGGACCTCCCTTGTCCGTCGTGAGCGACTACTCGCCCGGGCCGCCGCTGTAGGTGCAGGCCGGACAGACCACGTAGCCGAGGGGATCGTATGGCACCGCCGTCGAGGGCGCTTTCATATCACAGCTCGGACATTCGAACGTGGAGGATTCCTGGATCGCCATAGCTCACTATTCGACGGATCCGACTTAGTAAAGAGCCGCTTGATGGACGGTTCGGTCACCCTACCTTATATACTCGGCCGGGACCGACCCCGCACATGGACGCCAAAATGTATTCTGAACGATGTGATCGCACCGCCGATCGACTCCGCGAGATCGGTGCCGACGGACTCCTGTGTTTCCCGAGCCGGAACCTGCAGTACCTCACGGGCTTTCACGAGGAACCCGGCGAGCGCCACCTCTTCCTCGTGCTCCCGGCCGAGGGCGACCCCGCGCTGTTGGTTCCGGCGCTCTATGAGACACAGATCCGCGAGGGGACGACCGTTCCAGAGGTCCGAACGTGGGAGGACGGCGAGGACCCCGTTGCGGCCGTCCGTACGCTGCTCGCCGATCGGAACCTCCGTGAGGGCCACCTGCTCGTCGACGACCGGATGTGGGCGCGGTTTACCCAGGACCTTCGAGCCGCTGCGCCGGCGGCGACGTGGGGCCTCGCGAGCGAGGCGCTCGTCGACCTCCGGATCCGAAAGGATGGGGCCGAACTGGCGGCGTTGCGCGAGGCGGCCCGGGTCGCCGACGCGGTCATCGACGACCTCCGCGAGACCGCCGACGAGCACGTCGGGAAGTCCGAGCGTGCGCTCGCGAGCTGGATCGCCGGCCGCTTGGAGACGCACGGCGGTTCCGGGGTCTCCTTCGAGACGGTCGTCGGCTCCGGCCCGAACGGCGCGAAGCCACACCACCGGAGCGGGGATCGGGAGATCCGCGCCGGCGACCCGGTCGTCCTCGATTTCGGAACCCGAGTGGATGGGTACCCCTCCGATCAGACCCGGACGCTCGTGCTCGCGGGCGAGCCACCCGAGGGGTATCCGACCGTCCACGAGGTCGTCCGTGAGGCGCAGGCGGCCGCGGTCGACGCCATCGAGCCGGGGATCGAGGCGGAGGCGGTCGACCGGGTCGCCCGCGAGGTCATCGAGGAGGCGGGCTACGGCGACGCGTTCGTCCATCGGACCGGCCACGGGGTCGGCCTCGACGTTCACGAGGAGCCGTACCTCGTTGCGGGCAACGACCGATCCCTGGAGCCGGGGATGGTCTGCTCGGTCGAACCGGGGATCTACCTTCCCGGACGGTTCGGCTGCCGGATCGAGGACCTCATCGTCGTGACCGAGGACGGCGCTGAGCGGCTGAATCGCACGGATCGTGGCTGGCGCTGAGCGGCTGAATCGCACGGATCGCGGCTGGCGCTGAGCGGCCGAACCGGACGGGTCGGGGTTGGCGCTGGCGACGTGGCAGACGGCGGCCACCTTCAGCCGTTCCCCGCCGTCCCCTCGGCCGCACGCTCGTGAAAGGTGCGGACGTACGAACCGAGGTCGAATCGGTCGGCCTCCACATCCCGGAGCGTCTCCATCGCCGAGGGGTGCACGTTCGGCCGCAACAACAGATGTGCGCTCCCGGCGGCACTTCGGCGAAGCACCCATTCGGTTCCGGTCTCGATGGTCCCGAACCGCGCATCCGTCCGCACCACGGCGATCCGCCACGCCTTCTCCCGGGCGTGGCGCAGGCCCGTACCGGACCACCGTTCATCGAGTCCCCGCATCCCGGTGCCGATCGCCGAGAGCCCGGGCGCGTATCGCTCGGCGAGCAGTTCCCGCTGGACGCCAACCAGGCGTTCGAGAATGTCGTCGATCCGCCGGTGGTCGGTGTACTTCTCCGTCCGGTCCGGATCGATCCCGATGTCCGTGAGCGTCAACGCGAGGTCATAGAGGATGTGCGCGTTGATCCCGAGGAAGGCGTCCTGTACGACAAGGGTGTCCCCGCGTACCGCCGCGCCGAAGGCGACGAGCCACGGGTCCGGGACCGCCTCGAACGCCCCCCGCTGAAACGCGTGAAACGCCCGGCGATAGTACTCCGCGAAGTGGATCAGGTAGCGACGCATCCACTCGGCGTCATGAAACGTTCCCGCCTTGATGGCCCGGATCGTCTGCCTGGTCATCTCGGTGTAGACGGTGAGAAACACCGACCGACGGTCGCCGCCGTCGACGAGGCGCGCTTCGAGCCGGCCGAGCCGATCCCGGACGTCCCCGACGGACGTGAACGGCTCCTCGGTGAGTTCGAGCAGGTCCGGATCGTCTTCGACGGCGAGGGCGAAATCCGACGGGCTCCCCCGTAGGCTGCTTAAAAGTGCCCGGAGCGTCCCGCGATCCGCCAGCACCCGTGTGATCGATCCACCGTTCATCCGGGGAGGTCACGGCGATCCCTCTTGAATGTCACCCCGTTTCTCCTGCGACGCGGGTCGCCGCGAGGGAAACCGCTAGGTCATCGGGGTGAAATGGGTGCGCATGGACTTCACCACGGAGCTTCGCGGGGCCACGCCGCCGCTCGTGACGCCCTTTTCGGGCCCGGACGCGGACACGATCGACCATGCGGCGCTCGCCGACGTGGTCACCCACGCCGTCGAGGGCGGCGCAGTTGGGCTCTTTCCGAACGGGACGACCGGGGAGTGTGCCAGCCTGACGGCGGCAGAGCGCGCCGCGGTCGTCGAGACGACGGTCGCGAACGCCGACGGGCGGCCCGTCCTCGCGGGCGTCTCCGATACGGCGCTCGGGGACGTGTTGGATCACGCCGAGCGGGCGGCCGATGCCGGCGCGGACGCGGTCGTCGTCACCCCGCCGTACTACCACGTCGAATCCGGTGAGGGCGGCAATCGCGCCTTCCTTGAACGCGTTGCCGACGCCTCGCCGCTGCCGGTCTTCCTGTACGACATCCCCTCGTGTACGGGGAACCCGCTGTCGACGGAGACGGCCGTCGCGCTCGCGGATCACCCGAACGTCGTCGGATATAAGGACTCAAGCGGTGATCTCACCGGCTTCCTGCGGCTCCTGCGTGAGACGCCGGCGGAGTTCGTTACGCTACAGGGCTTCGACTCGCTGTTTCTCCCCTCGTTGCTCGCGGGGGCGACCGGGGGGGTGCACGCGCTCTCGAACGTGATCCCGGAAGCGTTCGCGGAGCTCTCGCGGATAGTCGATGACGATCCGGGGGCCGCGGTCGGCGGCCCCGCGTCGAGGATATCCGCCGTTGGCGACCCCGGCGCTCGCGCCACGGAGCTGCACGAGGCGATCGGATCGCTGTTCGATTCGTGTGCGGCCCACGGCTTCGCGCCGGCGACGAAGGCGGCGCTCGCCGTGCGTGAGGTCATCGACTCAACGGCGGTCCGCCCGCCGCTTTCCGCCTGCGCCCCCGACGAACTCCGGTCGGGGACGACCGAGGCGCTGTCGCTGCTTTCCGACTGACGGCGAAGCGATGGCCGTCCCTCGCTGCGCTCAGATCAGCGCGTCGACGTCGACGTGGGCGTCGAGCAGTTCGGCCATCGTATCGACGGTCCGTGCGTCACGGGTCCGTCCGCCGCTGACGATCGATTCGATCCGGTCGATGGCGGTGACGGTGTCGGTGGTGAGTCCGAGCACCGGTTTGCCGGCGTCGGCCGCCTTCCCGAGCACCGCACCCGAGGGCCGGTGGCCGCCGGTCAACACGAGACAGACGACGCCGGAGGCGTCGAGGGCGGCCGCCTGCACGTCAGCGCGGTCGCCGCCGGTGATCACCGCGGCGTCGCGTGCGCGCCGGAAGTGACGGAGCGCCTCGTCGCCGCTCATCGCGCCGACGAGGAATCGCTCGATGAACCCGTCGGTCGGGGCGTCGGTGAGCAGCTCCGCGCCGAGCTCGTCGGCGAGGTCGGCGACGGTGACGCCCGCGAGCTCTTTCTTCCGTGGGATGGCCCCGAAGACGGTGATCCCCTTCGACTCGAGGAACGGGATCCCGTCGCGGTCGAGCGAGTCGAACGCCGAGTCGGAGACCTTGTTGAAGAGCACGCCGGCGAAGCGATCGCCGAAGGCGTCGGCCGCCGCGAGCACCTCGTCGAGGTCGCCGGGGGTCTCGTAGTCGGCGACGAGCACGACGCGGGCGTCGAGCAGTTCGGCCACGTCCACGTCGGTGAGGTCGACGACGCCGCCGGTCGTCCAGTCGCCGCCGCCCTCCACGAACATCCGGTCGCGGTCGGCGGCGAGCTCGGCGAACTCCTCGCGGACGCGCTCGTGGAGCGCCTCGACGTTCTCGGTGCCGCGGATGGCCCCCTCGATGAACGTCGGCGAGTAGACGACGGGCTCCATCTGGTGCATCTCGGCGTCGAGCCCGAGCACCTCGCGGGCGAGCATGGGGTCCTCATCGAGCGTCTTGCCGACGTTCGATCGGAGGCGGGTCCCCTTCGGTTTCATGTAGCCGACGGACCCGTCGCGGTCGGCGGCGAGCCGCGCGAGCGCGAGGGTGATGGCGGTCTTTCCGGCGTGTTCTCCGGTGGCGGTGACGAGCGTGGTAGTGGTGTCAGTCATTGGTCTGGGTGGGTTCGGGTGAGTCGGTGAGGTGGGTGGGGTCGTTCGGGAGTTTTTCGGGGTCGACGGTGAGCCGCACGTCGACGGCGGCGGCGTTCGCCCCGTCGCCGTCGGGCAGCGCGACGAGCGGGTTGATGTCGAGTTCGAGGATGGCCGGGAAGTCGGTGACGAGCTGTGAGAGCCGCCCGATCGTCTCGATCACGGCGTCGATGTCGACTGGGTCACGGCCGCGCGCGCCGCGCAGCAGGGGTGCCGACCGGATCTCCTCGGTCATCTCGCGGGCCTCGGGTTCGGAGACGGGCGCGACGCGGAAGGTGGTGTCTTCCATCACCTCCACGAAGATCCCCCCGAGCCCGAACATCAGAAGTGGCCCGAACTGCGGGTCGCGGTTCATTCCGACGATCGTCTCGACGCCGTCGTCGAGGTCGACCATCTCCTGGACTTGCACACCGAGCAGCGTCGCGTCCGGCTGGTAGTTGCGAGCGCGGGTGATCAGGTCCTCGTAGGTGTCCGCGGCATCGGCGTCGGACACGCCGACGGCGACGCCGCCGATGTCGGATTTATGCAGGATGTCCGGCGAGACGATCTTCATGACTACGTCGCCGTCGATCCCCTCGGCGACTTCGGCCGCCCGTGCCGGGGAGTCGACGATCGCGCCCTCCGGCGTCGGGATGCCGTAGGCGTCGAGCAGTTCCATCGCCTCCACGCCGAGGCGGTTGTCGTCGCGGTCGCGGACCGACGAGAGGATCTCGTGTGCGCGCTCGCGGTCGACGTCGAACGACATCGGCTCGGCGTACTCGCGTTCGCGGATCTCCCGGTACCTCGCGAGGGTCGCGAGGCTCTCGACCCCGCGGGCGGGGTCGAAATAGCACGGAATGCCGCGCTCCTGGAGGAGCCGTTTCGGCTCCCGCGTCCGGTCGCCGCCCATCAGACAGGCCGCGATCGGTGCCTCGGTCACCTCGTTGACCTCACAGGTCGCCTCCGCGAGGTCGCCGAAGTCGATCACCGCCGTCGGCGCCGACAACACGAGCACCGCACCGACGTTGTCGTCGGCCGCGACGATCTCCAACGCCTCGCGGAACCGGTCGATATCGGCGTCGCCGATCACGTCGACGGGGTTGTGGACGTTCGCCTCGTCGGGCATCGACTCCCGAAGCGCCTCCGTGGTCTCCGCGGTGAACGAGGCCATCTCGAGGACTGAGTCGCCGACGGCGTCCGTCGCCATCACGCCGGGGCCGCCCGCGTTCGTGACGATGGCGACGCCGTCGGTCTCGGGCACCGGCTGGTTCCCGAGGATCCCCGCGGCGTCGAAGAGTTCGTCGACGGACTCCGCGCGGATGACGCCCGCCTGATCGAGGCCGGCCTCGTAGGCCTTCTCGGAGCCGGCGAGCGTCCCGGTGTGTGAGGAGGCCGCCTGTGCACCCGCGCTGGTGCGGCCGGATTTCACGGCGACGATCGGGGTCTCCTGGGTGGTCTCGCGGGCCGCCTCGATGAACTCCCGCCCGTTTTCGATCCCTTCGAGGTAGCCGATGATGACGTCCGTACCCTCGTCTTCGCCCCAATACTCGACGAAGTCGGTCTCGTCGAGGACGGCCTTGTTGCCGAGTGAAACGACGTCCTTGAAGCCGACGCCGTGGTCGTTCGCCCAGTCGAGGACGGCGGTGATGAACGCGCCCGACTGGCTCATAAACGAGAGCCCGCCGGGGAGCGCGTTCTCCGGGCCGAAGGTGGCGTTCATCCCCGAGGGCGTCGACATGATCCCGAGGCTGTTCGGGCCGACGAGGTTCAACTCGTACTCGTCGGCTATCTCGGCGAGCCGCTGCTCGCGGTTCGCGCCCTCCTCGCCGGTCTCGCCGAACCCGGCCGTGATGACGACGACGTTCCGTGTTCCGGCCGCGCCACACGCCTCGATCGCGTCCAACACGATCGACGGCGGGACGACGACGACGGCGACGTCGGCGTCGGCGTCCCCGATATCGCCGACACACGTCGTGTCGAGCACCTCGTCGTAGTTCGGGTTGACCGGCACCGTCTCGCCGTCGAAATCCTCGAGCAGGTTCGAGGTGACCGCACGACCGATCGACCCCTCGCGGGGTGTCGCGCCGACGACGGCGACCCGGTCCGGGTCGAACATCTCGTTGAGCATACCCATCAACCGGTAGCTACGCCGAGGGGGTGATTAAACACCTGTGGAATGGGGTTCAGTAGGCGAGTCAATCACGTGGGATCCTCACACGGCCGACCTCCCGGCGGTCCGGTACGCCTAAGCGACGCCGTAGCGACCCGTGAGGTATGCACTACCGCGAGGCGGCGAACTTCCTGTTCGACCTCCGCCGCTTCTCCGTGAGCCCCGGAACCGAGGGGGTGGAGGCGCTGCTCGCCCATCTCGATCATCCGGAACGTGAGATCCCCTTCGTCCAGATCGCCGGGTCGAACGGGAAGGGAAGCACCGCACGCATGGTCGAATCGATCCTCCGCGAGTCGGGTCGTTCGGTCGGGTTATACACCTCCCCCCACCTCGATTCGCTCGGTGAGCGGATCCGCGTCGACGGCCGGCCGATCACGCGCTCGGCGATCGCCGCGTTCATCGAGCGGGTACGGCCGTGGCTCATCGACCGCGCGGCAACCGACGAGCCGCTCACGTTCTTCGAGGTCGTCACGGCGATGGCGATCCACGAGTTCGCCCGGCGCGAGGTCGACGTGGCCGTCCTCGAAGTGGGCCTCGGCGGCGAGTACGATGCGACGAGCGCGGTCGACCCGGTCGCCACGGCGGTGACGAACGTCTCGCTCGAACACACGGCCGTCCTCGGGGACTCGGTAGCGGAGATCGCCCGCACGAAGTCCCGGATCGTCGACGGGGGCGCACCGCTCGTGACCGCGTGTGACGGCGAGGCGCTCCGGGTCGTTCGCGAGGTTGCGGATGGGTTCGATGCCCCCGTCTCGTCGGTCGTCGGGCCGGGCGTCGATGCGGAAGGCGTCGATGCCCCCGTTCTCCGGGCGAGCTACGACGGGCGGGTGAGCCCCGCGGACGCGGCCGTGACGTTCGACGGCGAGGTGACCGGAACCTACCGGATCCCGCTCGTCGGTGCCCACCAGGCGACGAACGCGGCGGTCGCCGTCGTGCTCGCGCGTCGAACCGTCGATGCGCTCGGGACGACCGGCCGGCGTGCGCCCGACGGCGACGTGGCCGCCGGACCGGACACATCGATCGACGACCGCGCGGTGGCCGATGGGCTCGCGCGGGCGACGTGGCCCGGCCGATTTGAGGTGACCTCGACGGCCCCGCTCGTCGTCCTCGACGGCGCGCACAACCCGGCCGCCTGTGACACCCTCTCCGATACGCTCGCGGAGTACGACTACGACGCGCTGCACCTCGTCTACGGTGCCATGCACGACAAGGACCACGCGGGGACGATCGGCGCGCTCCCGGAGGCGGACTCCGTCATCACCTGCCGACCCGACCTCGATCGCGCGGAGGACCCGGCGGTGTTGGCGGCGGCCGCACGCCGGGCGGGCATCCCGAACGTCACGGCGGGTGCGGGGGTCGCGGACGCGCTCTCACGCGCCGTCGATCGGGCGGCGGCGGACGACTGCGTGCTGCTTTTCGGCTCGCTGTTCGCCGTCGCCGAAGCCCGCACACAGGAGACGCGAACGATGACCCCTGCGGCGGTCTCCGATGCGGATGACGCGGCTGCTGTCCTCGATCGGGCGGCCGCCGCGGAGGCGGATCCGGCGGCGTTCGACGCCCGAACGCTGACCTGTCGGCTTCGCGGCGACCAGGCGACCTTCCTCCGTGAGGAGCTTCGCGCGCTCGGCGGTGAGGCCGCCATCGGCGGGGCGGGACCGTCCGCGGGCGAACTCGTCCCCGTCGTGCTGTCGGCGTCCCGCCGGACGTTCCAGCGGCTCTGTCTGCGGCTCGAACGCGCCGGGGTGGGTGACGGGATCGATGGCCCTCCGGTCGACGGGTTGGTCGGCATCGCCGCCGACCTCCGCGACCGGCTCGACCTGCACGACCGATCCGATCCCCACGCGAAGCGGGCGGGAACCCCCTCCACAAGCGATGCCTATCCGTGGGAACACGGCACCGCGGTGATGGGCGTGCTCAACGTGACGCCGGACTCCTTCCACGACGGCGGCGTCCACGAGGCGCTCGACGATGCGGTCGACGGCGCGACGGAGATGGTCGAGGCCGGCGTCGACGTGATCGACGTCGGCGGCGAGTCGACCCGCCCCGGCGCGGACCCCGTCCCCGCGGACGCGGANATCGACCGCGTCGTCCCCGTACTGGAGGCGCTACAGGAGGTCCCGGCGATCGCCGACGGCGACGTGTTTTGCTCGGTCGACACGCGCAAGCCGGCGGTCGCGAAGGCGGCGCTCGCGGCGGGTGCCGACATCATCAACGACGTGACCGGCCTGGAGGACCCACGAATGCGCGAACTCGTCGCGGACGCGGGCTGCCCGGTGGTGATCATGCACAGCCTCGACGCCCCCGTCGACCCGACCGCTGAGCCGGAGTACGACGACGTCGTCGGCGACGTGATCGCCGAGTTGGAGGCGCGGCTTCGGCTCGCGGAGGTCGCCGGCATCGACCGCGAGCGGGTGATCGTCGACCCGGGGATCGGCTTCGGGAAGACGGCCGACGAGAGCTTCGCGCTGCTCGGCCGGCTGTCGGAGTTCGGAGCGCTCGATTGTCCGATCCTCGTCGGTCACTCGCACAAGTCGCTGTTCGGGGCGATCGGCCGCGACCCCGACGACCGCGAGCATGCGACGGTCGCCGCCACCGCGCTCGCGGCGGCCCGGGGCGCTGACCTCGTCCGGGTTCACGACGTGGCCGAGAACCGCGCCGCGATCGACGTCGCCCGCGCGGTCACGCGCCCCGAACGGGCCGCCGATCCGGAGTGAGCCCGCTCCGGCAGCGTTTTTTGTCGTCACCACACATCCCCGTCCATGCTTCGTCGCCTCCTGCTCGGCTGTAGCTCGGTCGGGTTCACGCTCGTCGAGCGGGTGCGTGGGGAACCCGGCGAGCTGTATGCCATCACCGACGACACCGGTTGGGTCTCGACGCTCCGGGACGAGAACGTCGCCGCCGTCGAGGCCGACCCGACCGACCCGAGCGTCTATCCCGACGACGCCGACATCGTCCTGATCGCCGACAGCGACCCCGTTCGCAACGTCGCCGCCGCCGAGGTCGCCCGACGCCGCTATCCCGACGCGATGCTCATCGCGCACGTCGGGGAGGCCCCGAGCGCCGACCATCGGGCCGCACTGGAGGCGACCGCCGACCACGTCGTCGACCCCGTCGACGCCCTCACGGGTCGGATCCGCCACGCCGTCGGCGACGACGTCGGGGAGCGGCCGGTTCGGCTCCTCGCGACCCTCCGTGAGCTTTCGGGTCCGCTGCTGATCGTCGCTCATGACAACCCCGACCCGGACGCGATCGCCAGCGCCTTCGGGCTCGCCCGGATCGCCGAGGTCGTCGGCGTTCCCGCCGACCCGGTCCACGGCGGCGAGATCGCCCATCAGGAGAACCGGGCGCTCGTCAACCTCCTCGACCTCGACCTCCGAACCTTCGATGCGGTCGATATCGACGAGTACGGCGGGATCGCGCTCGTTGACCACTCACGCGCCGGTATCAACGACGGGCTGCCCGAGGGGACGCCCGTCGACATCGTGATCGACCATCACCCACCCCGCGGGCCGGTCGCCGGGGCGTTCATCGACATCCGGCCGTCGCTCGGCTCGACGAGCACGCTGATACAGGAGTACCTCTCCCGGCTCGCGATCGAGCCGGACGAGCGGCTCGCGACGGCGCTGCTGTACGGCATTCGGATCGACACGAAGGATCTCACCCGCGAGACGGTCCCACAGGACATCGAGGCGGCCGCCGCGCTCGTGCCGCTCGCCGACGAGGCGGTCCTCCGCCGCGTCGAAAGCCCCAGCGTCAGCCCCGAGACGCTTCGCGTGTTGGCGACGGCGATCGACCGCCGGGACGTCCGCGGCCCGATCGTCGCCTCCTGTGTCGGCGAGATCACCGACCGGGACGCGCTCGCACAGGCGGCCGAACGGCTCCTCGACATCGAGGACGTCACCGTGACCTTCGTCTACGGCTACATGGACGGGACCATCTTCGGGTCGGCGCGGTCCCGCGGGACCGACGTCGACGTCGGTGAGCTGCTCCGGGACGCGTTGGGGGCGATCGGATCGGCCGGCGGGCACGCGAACATGGCCGGCGCGCAGGTCCCGATCGGGATCCTCTCGGATGCGACGGCGGACGAGCTGCTCTCGGAGGTCGTCGCCGAGGCCATCTCCGGGCGGTTCTTCGAGGCGATCCGCGACCCGCCCGCCACGCCCGGCGGGACGGATTCAGTGTTTCAGACGGAGTAGTCGACGCCGCTTTTCGCGTTACCGCCCCTCACAGATCGCGACGAAGTTCTCGAAGACCTCCTCGCCGCGTTCGGTGTGGGCCACCTCGGGGTGCCACTGGACGCCGTAGAGGCCCTCCTCCACGTTCGACATCGCCTCGATCCCGCAGACGTCGCTCGTCGCGGTGTGGGTGAACCCATCGGGGAGCGCCTTCACCTCGTCGGCGTGGGAGGCCCACACCCGGGTTTCGGGCGCGAGCGACCCGACGAGCGGGTCGTCCTCGTCGACGATCTCCACGTCGACGTCGGCGTAGCCGCCGTAATCGCCGGGGCCGACCTCGCCGCCCGACTCCGCGGCGACGAGTTGCATCCCGAGACAGATCCCGAGAACGGGCGCGTCGCCTGCGAGGTAGTCGGGGGCGTTGCCGACGCGGTCCATGTCGGGGCCGCCCGAGAGGACGATGCCGTCGGCGTCGACCTCCTCGGCGGGGGTGTCGGCGTCGATGATCTCCGTGTCGACGCCCATGTCACGGAGTGCGCGGTGCTCGAGGTGGGTAAACTGGCCGTGGAGGTCAACCACGACGATCCGGGTCATGCCGGCGGTTGGACGGTGCGACACAAAAAGCGCTCGGAAAGATACTGCAGGAATGTGGTCGCTTGTGGTTTTCCCACGCTGTTTTGATCCGTGTATGTGGATCGAAACGGGGCGCTGGTCGCTATTTATATAATCCAGTCCTGCCTCGCCGTCGTTTATATCTCCCCTCTCCGCTCGCTTCTCGTTTATAAGCGCTCATCAGGGATAAGCGCTCATGAGGGGTTGTGTGGATAGATATACCGGGTGACGGTGATGGCGCTCCTGAGCAGTCGGTGGAGTGAGGAACGAGGATCGGCCACCACCGCCACACCCACACCCGCACCGCAGCCTCACGCCTCCCCAGCCTCGCCACGGCTGGCGATCTCGCCAGCCGTGGGCTCCCTCGCGCTCGGTTTCGCGCCCTGCGGGCGCTCACCGGAGCGCGCCGACCGCCATGGCTTGTTTATCTATCCCGTCGGCCCGCCCACCTTCCTTTTATAACTCAAGCGGGCCGCTTTTGAGGAACTCTCGGAGGACGACGGTCGCGTACGAGCCGCTCGGCAGCGCGAACGCGAACCGGGGGTCGCCATCCTCGACGGTCGCTTCGAGGTCCGTGCGGAGCAGGATCGCCCGCCGCGTCCCGGTCGAGTTGAACTCCTCCGGGAGGTCGAAGTCGGCGGGTTCGATCCCGGCGTCGGCGAGGACTTCACGCTCGATCTCGCCGGGTTCGCCGTCCGCGAGCGTCGTCTCCGTGCCGACGAGCGGCGCGGTGACGAACGCCCGGCCGCGGGCGCAGTGGCGCTCCATCACGGACACGCGATCGGCGTCGACCCGCTGGAGGCGGTCCACGTCGGGCGCGTAGAGCTCGTCGGGGGTGTCGCGGTCGGCGAAACACGCCACGTCGCCCGCGACGGGCCGGTCGAACGGGAGCCCGCGTCGCAGCCGCTCGCTCAGGATCCGGTTAAAAAGGACGGACTGGGCGGCGTTGACGAAGAGTCGCTGGAGGTTGCTCGGCACGGCCTCAAGCGCGTGTCGCCAGTCCGGATCGTCGGCGGGGGCATGGGGGTCGACGTCGCGCTCGTCGAGCCGGTGCAGCATCGACCGCTCGAACCGGAGCTTTCGGGGCACCACGTCTAAGCAGGCGACCCAGTCGCCGTCGCCGCTCGTGTCCTCGCCGTCACCGCTCCCATCATCCAGCTCGCCGCCGCCCTCACTCCCCACGCCGAAGGCGGCATCCACCCGCTCGCGGGCCGCTCGCGTGTCCGCCGGCTCGCCCTCGAAGGGATTGCCCGTATATAACCGGACGGCCTCCCGCCAGTCGCCGCGGACGGCCGCGAGCCCCACGGCGTGGGTCACGGGTCGCCGGCTGCCGAAGCGCTGTTGGCCGAAGTAGTTGGGGACGCCCGCGGGCCTGCCGGTTTCGGCGTCTCCCCCTCTTCGGCTGTCCTCGCTGCCGCCCGCGAACGCCCGCAGGTCGGCGGCGATCGCCTCAACGCGTTCTGCGGCCTCCGGCACGGCGTCGGCGACGCGGATCTCGAAGGCGTTGCCCGCGAGGTCGCCGAACGAGAGCGGTCGCCCGGCCCGTCCGAGCGGCTCGATCTCGGCCCCGCGGATCGTCGGGAGGTCGTCGGGATCGACGCCGCCGATGGTAAAGAGCTGCGTCGTCACCGCGTATTTGTCCTTCGTGCCCGCCCAGGAAACGCGCTCACGGCTGATCGAGAGCGCGTCCGAGAGCCGGCGGGCGAAGTCGTTCGTGTCCCACGCGGTGAGCGTCACGCGACAGACGAGTTCGGGGTAGCTTCCCGGGTCCGCATCGAGCGGCTCCGGGTCGAACGCCTCCAACTCGCGGACGCGGAAGTCCTCGGGTGACGCCCGGAGCCTGCCGCCGACGCCGTCGGCGTCGCTGACGTAGTGTTCGATCCCGACCGCCCGCTCGATCGGATGGGCGGGGCGGGGTGTTTCCCGGGCCGAGTGGGTCTCCTCGTCGCTCATCAGTACAGCGAGAGGTCGCCGGTGACGCGGTCGACGCTCTCCTCGCGGGCGGGCCCGACCGCGAGCGCGGTGACGGTTCCGGGCTCCAACTCCGTATGGCCGGCGTCGCGGATGATCGCGTACGGCAGCCCCTCAGTTTCGGCCGCGTCCGCGAGCGCGAACAGCTCGGCCTCGGAGTCGGCCGCGAGGACGACCTTCTTCTGTCCCGATCCCTTCCACCGCTTGCGTGCCCGGCGGCCCGCGTCCTGATACGCCGAGAGGGAGGCGTGTGCGACCTGTGCGGCGAGCTTTCCCTCGCCCATACCGAGGTCGCGGCGGGCGACGATGGCCTGTTTCACGTTCACCTCCACCGTCGCCGTGGGTATAGCTCTGTTCTCTCCGTTTGCGTTTATCCACGAAACCGATCGACAACCTCCACCGCCATCTCCGTCGGCTCGTAGCCCCGTCGACCGAACACGTCGACCTCGCGGATCAGCCCCGCCGCCTGAAACTCACCAAGTCGCCCGTGGAGGTCCGACTCACACATATCGAGACCGTCCATCAGTTCGAGCACCGAGAGCGGTCCCTCGTCGACGAGGACCACGAGCAGGCCAAGCGTTCGATCGTCGTGGATCGCTCGGATCGCTCGACGCATCGGAGTGGGAACTCCCGCGGCGGCCGTCTCAAGTGGGGACTCGCCCTCGACGGGTTCCAGATCCGCGTTGGCGACGTAGCGCTCCGCGCCCGTCTCGGGGTCACGGACGCGGCTCGACTCCCCTGAGCGCTTTATAAGGAGGTAGGTCGTGCCGTCGACATCGTGGACCGTTCGCATGGATTTAAAAACGACACCGGCGGGCTTCAGGCTTCCGGGCCGGCGGACCCGCCGCGTTCGGTCGGTATTCTATCGTCCTCGTCGGCCTCGACGTCTTCCGTGTCGACCTCGACGTCCTCCGTGTCGACCTCGACGTCCTCCGTGTCGACCTCGACGTCTGCATCCTCGACGCCGTCACCGTCGATGTCGACCTCGGCGTCATCCCCGTCCGTCTCCTCCCGTCCCTCCTTCTGCAGCTTCCACTCCCGATAGACCTGGTAGGTCCGGATCGCCGCGAGGGTGCCCACGACGAACACGACCGGCCCGGTGGTGGTCCACCCCTCGAAAAAGTAGAGCATCGGCCCGAGCGCGAGACAAAAGAGGGCGACGTTCGCGTAGATCACACTGGCACCGAACGCCCGAAGCGTGGCGGAATCGACGTCGCTCGCGGAGCCAAAATTCTCGTCCGTCTCGAAGGTCTTCACCGACGGCGCTTCGGGGGCCTTCGGGGCCATGCGCCGCTCAACGTCTGACGGTTCGGCGATGGAGATCTCGCCCTCGTTGTCCTCGTCAAACGGACTCACGTCCATTCGTATGTGGGCGGCATTCAAAAAGGGTCCCTCTCACGGATCGGCCGTTTTACCCCTCGAAGCAGATCGAGAATAGTGGCCGCCAGTCTACGCGGCGTCGGTGAGCCGAACGGTTCGGCTCGCTTCGACCCACGCGAGCGGGTTCGTGGCGTCGAAAAGGACCACGTTTCCGCCGTCCTCATAGCACTCCACCTCGGCGTCCGACCCGCCGTCGACCGGCTCCCGCTCGCCCGAACGGTACGTCTCGTCGTCCGCGTGTGGATTCGAGGTCACAGAGCGTGGTATGCAGTGACACGATATATGCCTTTCCGTGCGGGGAACACTCGCCGCTCGCCGGTCCGAAAGCCGGGCTTTTTAGCGGGGAACGCCGAAGGCTCCCCATGAACCAGTCGGGACTGTCGGACTTCTCATCGCCCGACGCCGCGGACGACGACGGCGGCAACGACGAAACGGACCGGGACGCGCTCGCCGCCGAGGAGGCCCGCATCGTTGCCGGGGGTGGAACCGGCCGCGTCAGCGACGTCGTCGACCTCTCGGAGGCGAAGTTCCCCGAGTCGACCGGGACGGTCGACCTCTCGATCACCCAAGTGGATTACGCCGTCGAGGGGTACGGCGACGAGGAGTACCCGGTCGTCCACGTCTTCGGCCGCCGACCCGTCCCCGACGGCGACGACGAACGCGAACACGTCAGAGTCCTCGGCGTCGAGCCGTACTTTTACGTCCCAACCGCGGACCTCGACACCGACCCTATCGAGACCTACGACGTCGTCATCGGGACACGCGAGGAGGATCACGCCGGCGAGCCCTACGAGAGCATCCGTGGGGAGCCGCTCACCCGCGTCATCACCCGCACGCCGCGCGACGTCGGGGCGATCCGGGACGACTTCGAGACGACCTTCGAGGCGGACATCCTCTTTCCGAACCGCTTTCTCATCGACAACAGGCTGAACGGCGGGATCCGCGTCGAGGAGCGTCGACTCGATGACGGCACCATTCAGGTCCATGAGGGGCACCTCGAACCCGCGGCGGTCGACGCCGACGTCCGGGTGAACACCTTCGACATCGAGGTCGACGACCGGCGCGGGTTTCCCGAGGACGGCGAGGAGCCGATCATCTGTCTCACCAGCCACGACTCCTACGACGACGAGTACGTGATCTGGCTCTACTCGGCACCTGAGAGCGAGGTCGAATCGCCCACGGATCTCCCCGAATACGAGGGGATCGGCGACGGCGACCTCTCGTTTCGGGTCGAGACGTTCGAGACGGAGGCCGCGATGGTCGATTCGTTCATCTCGTACCTCGATGAGACCGACCCCGACGTGCTCACCGGGTGGAACTTCGAGGACTTCGACGCGCCCTACCTGCTCGACCGGATGGAGGTCCTCGCGGACCGACCCGACGTCGATGTCGACCTCTCCGTCGACCGGCTCTCACGGATCGGCGAGGTGTGGCGCTCGGGCTGGGGTGGCCCCGACATCAAGGGGCGGGTCGTCTTCGACCTGCTGTACGCCTACAAGCGGACGATGTTCACGGAACTGGAGTCCTACCGGCTCGACGCGGTCGGCGAGCGTGAACTCGGCGTCGGCAAGGAGCGGTACACCGGCGACATCGGCGACCTCTGGGAGCAGGATCCCGAGCGGCTGTTGGAGTACAGCATCCGCGACGTGGAGCTCTGTGTCGAGATCGACCGCAAACAGGACGTGATCGCCTTCTGGGACGAGGTCCGCACGTTCGTCGGCTGCCAGTTGGAGGACGCGCCGACCCCCGGCGACACCGTGGACATGTACGTCCTTCACAAGGCGTTCGGCAAGTTCGCGCTCCCGACGAAGGGCCAACAGGAGTCCGAGGAGTTCGAGGGCGGGGCCGTCTTCGAGCCGATCACCGGGGTCAAAGAGATGGTGACGGTCCAGGACCTGAAGTCACTGTACCCCATGTGCATGGTGACGATCAACGCCGGGCCGGAGACGAAAGTCGACCCGGAGACCTACGACGGCGAGACGTACGTCGCGCCCAACGGCACCCACTTCCGGAAGGAGCCGGACGGGATCATGCGCGAGATGGTCGACGAACTGCTCGCCGAACGGGAGAACAAGAAATCCCTTCGGAACGAACACGACCCCGGCACGGAAGTATATAACCAATACGACAGACAGCAAGGAGCTGTCAAGGTTATTATGAATTGCTTCACGCCGGATACCGAGGTGCTCACGCCCTCCGGCGTGCGTTCGATCACCGACCTCGCCGTCGGAGACGAGGTCTACTCGCTGAATCCCGAGACGGAGGAAATGGAGATCAAACGCGTAACGGAGACGCACGCGTATCCGGAATACCGCGGTGAACTCGTCGACATCGAGACCTCGAAGATCGATTTTCGCGTCACACCGAATCACCGGATGCTCGTCCGCAAGAACGAGAAAAATGGAATCAC
>SL_8KL_010_SEDDRAFT_10000371_pt1 | contig 38701 bp, 39 predicted proteins | sample SodLakKL_010_SED_4_FD_11160 | JGI IMG/M metagenome (IMG submission 11160)
GATGCTGGATTGCGCATCAAGATTGCGCAGCATGGCAAGCGTGCAGGCCATGCTCAACGGTGAATTGCGCAGCAGGGATTGCAGTGCCTTAGTGGCGAACGTACTGTCATCTTGCTCTAGCGCCTGAGCAATCGCGGGCAGGCTGTCTTGGCCGAAGGCGGCATCAATACTTTCGCGATGGGCCGCAAGTGCGGCCTCTGGCGCGGGGCTGCCCTGTAGCGCGCCAGTGTCACCTGTGGCCACAAGCTGCGCCTTCAGGCTGTTCCAGTGATCCTGCGGGATGAACAGATCGGCAAAGCCCGCGCGGATCGCATCCCCCGGCCCCACACGCGCGCCTGTCAGGCCCAGATAGGCCCCCAAGGCACCGGGTGCGCGCGACAGTATCCATGACCCGCCCACATCGGGTACAAGGCCGATGCCGCATTCGGGCATGGATATCTGGCTTGTCTCGCCCACAATCCGGTGGCTGGCATGACAACCCACCCCGACACCGCCGCCCATGACGAAACCTTGCAGAAAGCTGACGATGGGCTTGGAGTATTCCGCCAGTCGCGCATTCATGCCGTATTCATCTGACCAGAACTGGCGGCCATAGCTGTAATCGCCCGACTTGCCTGTGGAATACATCTGAGCAATGTCACCGCCTGCGCAGAATGCCTTGTCACCGGCCGCGTCGATCAGCACCAGTGCGACCGCGTCATCCTGCGCCCAGTCTTTGAGTGCTGCGTCGATGGCAAGACACATTTCATAGCTCAGCGCATTCAGCGCCTTTGGCCGGGTCAGTGTGATCCGGCCTGCGCGCCCCTCAATGCGGATGTGAATATCTGCCATCAGCGCGCCGCCAGCATTTGCCGCGCCACGATCAAGCGCATGATTTCATTTGTGCCCTCTAGGATCTGGTGCACGCGCAAATCGCGCACCAGTTTCTCGATACCATAATCGGCCAGATAGCCATAGCCGCCATGCAGTTGCAGGCATTGGTCGGCAATGCGGCTGCCTGCCTCGGTCACGAATTTCTTGGCCATTGCGCAGAATTTGGTCGCGTCGGGTGCGCCTTGGTCCAGTTTCCAAGCGGCTTGGCGCAGAAAGACCCGCGCGGCCTGCAACTCGATCTCCATATCGGCCAGCCGGAATTGCAACCCCTGAAACTGGTCGATGCTTTGCCCGAAGGCGCGGCGCTCGCCCATATAGGCCAGTGTTGCATCCAGTGCCGCTTGCGCCCCCCCAAGCGAGCAGGCCGCGATATTCAATCGCCCGCCATCCAGCCCTGCCATAGCATAGGCAAAGCCGCGCCCCTCTTCGCCCAGAAGGGCGTCTGCGCCCACGTGGCAATCGTCAAGCTGCACCTGCCGTGTGGGTTGCGAGCGCCAGCCCATCTTGTCTTCCAGCCCGCCGAAACTCAGACCTTGCGCACCGTCCATCACCACCAGCGCGGAAATGCCCTTTGGCCCATCTTCGCCGGTGCGCGCCATGACGATATAGCCATCTGAATAGCCGCCCCCTGAGATGAACGCCTTGGTTCCGTTCAGGATATAGCCTTTGTTGTCGCGCACTGCCCGCGTCTTGAGCGCTGCCGCATCCGATCCCGATCCGGGTTCGGTCAGGCAATAGGACATGAAGCACTCCAGCGCGATCACGCGCGGCAGAAATTCGGCCCGCATCGCGTCCGATCCGAATTTGTCGATCATTGCCGCGCACATGTTGTGGATCGACAAAAAGGCCGCAACCGATGGGCAAGCCTTTGACAATGCCTCAAATATCAATGTCGCCTCCAGCCGCGACAGTCCTGCGCCGCCCGACTCCTCCCGGACATACAAGCCCCCGAAGCCAAGTTCTGCGAATTGCCCCCACAGCGCTTTCGGGATCGTGCCTTGTGCTTCCCAATCGCGGGCGAAGGGGGCGATATGCTCTGCCCCGAAACTTTCGGCCATGTCGAAAATCGCGCCCTGTTCCTCGGTCAAAGCGAAATCCATGCAGATGTCCTTCCATTCCAGTGCTGCGCCAAGGTCGTGCTAGGCGCAAATTGTTGCAGCAATTTTACAAGCCTCGGGTGCGGCGCGCGGTGCTGAGACGTGGTGTCGCACAGATATGGCCCCGCTGCCTTTTCCCCCCATATGTCGATCAAAAAGGAGTCGGAGATGTTTGATTTTGACCAGAACCAGACCGAGAATTTGACCCAGCACCACGCCCCCCGCGACATGTCTGACAGGGTTGCGCTGCGGATCGTGAAATTCATGCGCATTTTCGCAGATGCCTTCTTTTCAAAACGCTACGGCCACAGGGCTGTCGTACTGGAAACTGTTGCCGCCGTGCCGGGCATGGTGGGCGGCATGTTGCAACACCTCAAGGCGATCCGGCGTATCCGCGATGATCAGGGCTGGATTCGTGAATTGCTGGACGAAGCCGAGAATGAGCGGATGCATCTGATGGCCTTTATCAAAATCGCCCAGCCAAACCTGTTGGAGCGTGCGCTGATCCTGATCGGGCAAGGGGTGTTTTTCAACCTGTATTTCCTGCTTTATCTGCTAGCCCCCAAAACCGCCCACCGCGTTGTCGGGTATCTGGAGGAAGAGGCCGTCATCAGCTACACCCAATATCTGGAGCAGGTCGATGCAGGACATGTCGAAAATGTGCCCGCACCGCAAATGGCAATCGAATACTGGAACCTGTCCCCGGATGCCCGCCTGCGCGACCTGATTATCGCTGTGCGCGCGGATGAGGCAGGCCACCGCGACAAGAACCACGATTTCGCCAATGCCATTTCCGAAGGGCGACATGACTGATCCGGAACGCCGGTTTGGGGGGCATATGCCCCCCAAACCTGTCGATTATTCCATCGCCTTGAAATTAAAGGCAGCCCCTTCCTTGATCCCGCTGGGCCAGCGCGACGTGACTGTCTTGGTGCGGGTATAGAACTTGAAGCTGTCCGGCCCGTGCTGGTTCAGGTCGCCAAAGCCGGATTTCTTCCAGCCGCCAAAGGTGTGATAGGCCAGCGGCACCGGAATTGGCACATTGATCCCCACCATCCCGATATTGATCCGGCTGGCAAAATCGCGCGCCGCATCACCGTCGCGGGTAAAGATGGCTGTGCCGTTGCCATATTCATGGTCCATCGCCATGCCAAGCGCGTCTTCATAGCTCTCAGCGCGCACCATTGTCAGCACAGGGCCAAAGATTTCCTGTGTGTAGATGTCCATATCCGTGGTCACGCGGTCAAACAGATGCGGGCCGACGAAAAAGCCTTCTTCATAGCCCTGCAAGCTGAAATTACGCCCGTCAACGACCAGCTCGGCTCCCTGTGCAATCCCGGTTTCGACCAGTCGCAGAATGTTCGCTTTCGCTGCCGCCGTTACAACAGGGCCGTAATCGACATCGTCGCCGCCTGTCCACGGGCCAACTTTCAGCGCCTCGATCTTGGGCACAAGGCGTTCGCGCAGCGCATCCGCTGTGCCTTCGCCCACTGGCACCGCCACTGAAATCGCCATACACCGCTCGCCAGCCGCGCCGTAACCTGCACCGATCAGCGCGTCTGCGGCCTGATCCATATCGGCATCGGGCATGATGATCATATGGTTCTTTGCACCGCCAAAACACTGCACGCGCTTGCCCGCCGCACAGCCGCGCGAATAGATATATTGCGCAATCGGGGTGGACCCGACAAAGCCCACGGCCTGCACGGTTTCATTGTCCAAAATCGCATCAACCGCATCCTTGTCGCCATTGATGACTTGCAACACGCCATCGGGCAGACCGGCCTCCTTGAAAATCTCGGCCAGCATCAGCGGCACCGACGGGTCACGCTCGGACGGCTTGAGGATCATCGCATTCCCGCAAGCCAGTGCCGGGCCCATTTTCCACAGCGGGATCATGGCTGGAAAATTGAAGGGTGTGATACCTGCGACCACGCCCAAAGGCTGGCGCATGGAATACATGTCAATGCCGGGGCCAGCGCTGTCGGTGAACTCGCCCTTCAACAGATGCGGCGCGCCGATGCAGAATTCGATCACTTCCAGACCGCGCTGAATATCGCCCTTGGCATCGACAAAGGTCTTGCCATGCTCGGATGACAGCTTTTCGGCCAGCTTGTCCATGTCGCGGTTGATCAGCCCGACAGCGGCCATCATCACGCGCGCACGCTTTTGCGGGTTGGTCGCGCCCCATTTCACCTGCGCTGTTGCCGCGCGGGCGATGGCATCGTCCATCTCTTCTTTAGAGGCCAGCGGCACGCGCGCCTGCACTTCGCCGGTTGCGGGATTGAATACATCCGCAAAGCGGCCTGACGTGCCTGCAACGCGCGCGCCGTCGATCCAATGTGAAAGGTTTTCCATGTCATCCTCCTCAAGGTGATTTGGCGACAGGATAGGCTTGCAAATTCGCCAATGGAATAGGGAATATTTCAAATAAGCCTTGCAAAAATGCAAGGGCGTGGCACAGTCCCCGCATGATGGACTGGGATGACATGCGCGTTTTTCTGGCGCTGGCAAGGATGGAAAGCCTTGGCCGCGCAGGCCAGCATTTGCGCCTTGACCCCGCCACTGTAGGCCGCCGCATCGCGCGGCTGGAAGAGGGGCTGGGGCGGCGCCTGTTCACCCGCTCGCATCAGGGTTACGCGCTGACCGATGAAGGGGCGCGGCTGTTGCCCCATGCGGTTGCGGCCGAAAACACAATGGCCGCCGCCGCGCAAGAAGCGGCCGAGGCCAGCACCGGACTAAGTGGCCAGATCCGTGTGGGCGCTCCGGATGGTTGCGCCAATTACCTGTTGCCGCAGGTTGTTGCCGCGATATGCGAGGCAAACCCCGCACTGGATGTCCAGATCATCGCGCTGCCGCGCGTCTTCAACCTGTCGCGGCGCGAAGCGGATATGGCCATTGGCGTCTCTGCCCCACAAACCGGACGGCTGAGCGTGCAGAAAATCTGCGATTACCGCCTGCATCTGGCCGCTGCGACCAGCTATCTCGACCGGCACCCGCCGATCACCAAGGCCGAAGATCTGCGCCAGCACCGCGTCATTGGCTATATTCCCGACATGATCTTTGACAGCGAGTTGGACTATCTGGCCGAACTGGGGCTGGAGCGGGTAGCGCTCGGCTCGAACTCGGTCGCGGTGCAGTTCAACTTCATCCGCCACGGCGCGGGCTTGGGCGTGGTGCATGATTTCGCGCTGCCCTCGGCCCCCGGCCTTGTGCGCATCCTGCCACATGAATTCAGTCTGAAACGCAGCTTCTATCTGATCCGGCATCTGGATGACCGCCGCGTCAGCCGCCTGAACCGCTTTTCCGAAGCGCTCTATCGCGGCATCCGCAAGGAACTGGTCCGGCTTGAAGCGCTTGTGGACGGGGCCCGCGTGACTGACCCAGAGGCGCCGTAAGGCTCACAGCGCAAGCTCGGCCCAGATCGGCACATGGTCCGAGGGTTTCTCGCCTGCGCGCACATCGCTGTCGATCCGGCAGTCCTGCAACAGATCGGCCGCATAGGCATTCAGCAAAATATGGTCGATGCGAATGCCGTCATTGCGCTCGAAGGCCCCTGCCTGATAATCCCAGAATGTGTAATGCTCCCCCCCTTGGGTGCGCGCGCGGAAGGCTTCGGTAAAGCCAAGATGCAGCATGCGCCGATAGGCCTTGCGCGAGGGCAGGCGAAACAGCGCGTCGTCCCGCCATGCATCAGGGCGCGCGGCATCCTCGGTCTGCGGAATGATATTGTAATCGCCCATCACCGCCAGCGGCATTTCCAGCGCCAGCAGTTCGCGCAAACGCGCCTCCATCCGGGCCATCCAGGCCAGTTTATAGGCATATTTCCCGCCTACAACGGGGGTGCCGTCTCTCTCCAAGTCGACCGGGTTGCCATTGGGCAGATACAGCCCCACCACCCGCAGCGCGCCCTGCTCGGTACTGACCGTCGCTTCGATCCAGCGCGCTTGCGGGTCGCTGTCATCACCGGGCAGACCACGCGTCACATCTTCCAGTGGCAGTTTTGAGACAATGGCCACACCATTAAAGCCCTTCTGGCCATGCGTTTCCAGATTATAGCCCAAATCCTCGATCAGCGCGCGGGGAAAGGTGTCATCCGTTGACTTGATTTCCTGCAACACCGCCAGATCAGGCTGCGCGCTCTCCAGCCAGCGCACAAGGGCAGGCCCGCGCGCCTTGATCCCGTTAATGTTGAAACTCGCGATTTTCATATGCCGTGCCCCGTTTTTGCCACGGCGGACACTGCCATTCCTGCCTGTGTTCGGCAAGGGTGGATCAGGCACACGCACCCTGCCCATTTTCTTGCGACAAATACTCTCGCCGAAGGCCGCGCGCGCAGCGCGCGTTTCTTAACTCGATTAAAAATTGAAACCAAGTGCTTAATTTTTAATCGAACCGCTAATCCCGAAGCCCTGTTCCCGTTCTGCTATGCTGGCATGGATTGCGCAGATCGCTGGCAAAAGGACATCAGGTGCCTGAGGGGGCGCAGATGAACGCACAGGCCATGATCAACCCGCACCAGCGCAGCGCAGGCCATGCCAGCGCGCGGTTTGCACAGCGATCAGGTCGCCCCTCATTGATGGATTTGCGCCAGCAAGGCTCTGCCAAGGCGATTGTGCTGGAACATTCGGACATCGTGTTTCTCAACACTTCGGGCGGGCTGACGGGCGGCGACAGGCTGGACTACAGCCTGACCCTTGGTGCGGGTTGCCGGATGACGGCCACGACCCAGACAGCCGAACGCGCCTATCGCAGCACATCGGGGGCCGCGCGCATGTCAGTGGATCTGACTGTGGGCGAAGGCGGCCATCTGGACTGGCTGCCACAGGAAACAATCCTGTTCGACCGCGCGCAATTGCGTCGTCGCACGCAGATCACGCTGGCCGCTGACGCAACCTGCCTGATGGCGGAAGCGGTTGTTTTGGGCCGTGAAGCGATGGGCGAGACAGTTACCGCGCTGGATTTCCACGATTGGCGGCATGTGCAGCGCGCGGGCACGCCGCTGCATTTGGAAGCGCTGCATCTGAATACTGAACGGCTGGCGGCAGGGGCGGCGGGGTTGGACGGCGCACGGGCTTTTGCCACGGTTGTGATGGTGGCCCCGAATGCCGCCGATGCCCTTGGCCCGGTGCGCGCCGCGCTGGGCTGTGCACAGGTGCGCGCCGCAGCCTCGGCCATGGAGGGCCGCCTTATGATCCGCTTGCTGGCCTCGGATGGCTGGCCCTTGCGCCGCAAGCTTGCCCAAATTCTGACCCTGCTGCGCCGCGCGCCGTTGCCGCGTGTGTGGCAAATATAAGGAAGGTTTGATGTTTCTGAACCCCCGCGAAAAGGACAAGCTGCTTGTCTCTCTGGCTGCAATGGTCGCGCGCAACCGCCTTGCGCGCGGCGTCAAGCTGAACCACCCCGAAGCGATTGCGCTGATCACCGATTATGTGGTCGAGGGCGCGCGCGATGGCCGCTCGGTTGCCGATCTGATGCAGGCAGGTGCGCATGTCATCACGGTTGATCAATGTATGCCGGGGATACCCGAGATGATCCATTCGGTGCAGGTCGAGGCGACTTTCCCCGATGGCACCAAGCTTGTCACGGTCCACCACCCGATACGCGAAAAGGAGTGAGCCATGATCCCCGGTGAAATCATCTGCCCCGAGGGCGAGATCGAGGTCAATGCAGGCCAGCCCGTCACCACGCTGGAAGTGTCCAACACAGGCGACAGGCCTGTACAGGTCGGCAGCCATTACCATTTTGCCGAAGCCAATATCGGCCTTGCCTTCGACCGCGATGCCGCACGCGGCCAGCGGCTGGACATTCCCGCAGGCACCGCTGTGCGGTTCGAGCCGGGCCAGACACGCGAGGTGCATCTGGTCCCTTACGGCGGCGGACGCGTGGTTTATGGGTTCAATGCCAAGGTTATGGGGGCGCTGTAAATGTCATACAAGATTAGACGCGACGCCTATGCCGATATGTATGGCCCCACTGTGGGCGACAAGGTGCGTCTGGGGGATACTGACCTGATTATCGAGGTCGAGCGTGACCTGATTGTCGAGCGCGGCGGGCATGGCGAAGAGGTCAAGTTCGGCGGCGGCAAGGTCATCCGCGATGGCATGGGCCAAAGCCAGATGACCCGCGCTAGCGGCGCGATGGACACGGTCATCACCAATGCGCTGATCGTGGACCATACCGGCATCTACAAGGCCGATGTCGGTTTGCGCGACGGGCGTATCCACAAGATCGGCAAGGCGGGCAACCCCGACACGCAACCCGGCGTGGATGTGATTATCGGCCCCGGCACCGAGATTATCGCGGGCGAGGGCAAAATCCTGACCGCAGGCGGGTTTGACGCGCATATTCATTTTATCTGCCCGCAACAGATCGACGATGCGCTGCATTCCGGCCTGACCACGATGCTGGGCGGCGGGACTGGCCCGGCGCATGGCACACTGGCCACGACCTGCACACCGGGGCCGTGGCATCTGGGCCGAATGATGCAGGCAGCAGATGCGTTTCCGATGAACCTGGCCTTTGCGGGCAAGGGCAATGCCTCGCTGCCCGGTGCGCTGCATGAACAAGTGCGCGCAGGGGCGGCGGCGCTGAAGCTGCACGAGGATTGGGGCACGACCCCTGCGGCGATTGATTGTTGCCTGACCGTGGCCGAGGAAACCGATGTTCAGGTCATGATTCACACCGACACGCTGAACGAATCGGGGTTTGTAGAAAACACGCTCAAAGCCATCGCGGGGCGCACGATCCATGCCTTCCACACCGAAGGGGCAGGGGGCGGGCATGCGCCTGACATCATCAAGGTGGTCAGCAGCCAGAACATCTTGCCCAGTTCAACCAACCCGACCATGCCCTATACAGTCAACACGATCGAAGAACATCTCGACATGCTGATGGTCTGCCACCATCTGGACCGCAAGGTGCCCGAAGATGTGGCCTTCGCCGAATCGCGCATCCGGCGCGAAACGATTGCGGCTGAGGATATCTTGCACGATATGGGCGCCTTCTCGGTCATCTCGTCGGATAGTCAGGCCATGGGCCGCGTGGGCGAGGTGATCACCCGCACATGGCAAACCGCCCATAAAATGCGACAGCAGCGCGGTCGACTGAGCGAGGAGACGGGCGAAAACGACAATTTCCGCGTGCGCCGCTATATTGCGAAATACACCATCAACCCCGCTATCATACATGGGATGAGCCGCCATATCGGTAGCATTGAGGAAGGCAAACGCGCCGATCTGGTGCTGTGGCACCCGGCCTTTTTCGGGGCCAAGCCGGATATGGTGCTGATGGGGGGCTCGATCATCGTGGCGCAGATGGGCGACCCCAACGGCTCTATCCCTGTGCAGCCCATGCACTCGCGGCCCATGTTTGGCGCATATGGGCGCGCGGTCGAACGCGCGGCCGTGGTGTTCGTGTCGCAGGCAGGGCAAGAAGCGGGCGTGCGCGACGCACTTGGGCTGGCCAAGGACACACTCGCGGTCGAGGGGTGCCGCGGCATTCAGAAATCCGACATGCGCCACAACAGTGCCACCCCCCAGATCGAAGTGGACCCCGAAACCTATGAAGTGCGCGCAGATGGCCTATTGCTGACCTGCGAACCGGCGCAAAACCTGCCGCTGGCACAACGCTACTTTTTGTACTGAGGGCGAAAGATGCGCACAAACCTGAAGCAGAAATGTGGCTTTTCTGCACCGCAGCAAAATGTGAACAGGGCGGGCCGAGAAAACACGGATTATTCATGTTATATCTCTATCAGGGAGGGTGTCTTACGCCTGATGGAGATGCCGATGTCGCTTCGTCCCGCAAATTCCCGTCTTAGCCCGCGCCAGTCCTTGCAGCTTGACTGGTTCCTTGCCGATACAGGCCTTGGCTGCAACCCCGCTCAGGACCGCGTCGCGCGCGAAGCTGAATTCGCCCGCTTGTCTGCTCTGCCCGATGGCGCTTTGCGCTCTATGGGGTTGTCGCGGCAGGGTTTGGCCGCGCATGTCTACCGTGATCTGTTTCATATAGGTGTCTCATGACCGATCTGCCCCCTGTTCGACGTCTGCTGAAAACCAAGCCCTTGCGCTGTGATGGCGCAGTTATACTGGATTATGACGCTCGCCTGATGCGCCGCAAACGCTTGCTGACTGCACAAGGGCGCGGGTTCCTGGTCGATCTGGCCGAAGTCACCAATCTGGACGACTGGTGGGGGTTTGAGCTGGAAGATGGCACCTGTCTGGAGATTGTGCCCGCAGATGAGGCGCTGGTCGAAGTCAGTGGCGATCTGCCGCGTCTGGCATGGCATATCGGCAATCGCCACACGCCCTGCCAGATTGAAGACGCCCGCCTGCTGATCCGCCATGACCATGTGATTGAGGCGATGCTCAAGCAGCTTGGCGCGCGAATGCGCCCCTTGTCCGGCCCCTTCACGCCCGAAGGTGGTGCATATGGGCACGGGCGCACGATGGGCCATGACCACGCGCACCAGCACGACCACGACCACGCGCATTGACCATGCTATCCCCCGAAGCGCTGACGCTGAACCATTGGCTGTCGCCTGCCTTTCCAACAGGTGCATTCGCCTATAGCCACGGGCTGGAACAGGTGATCGCGCGGGGCGATGTCACCGATGCACCTGGGCTGGAGTATTGGCTGGCCGATGTGCTGCGCTTTGGCAGCGGGTGGCAGGACAGCGTTCTGCTGGCCTGCGCGCTGGCAGACGGGGCCGATACAGCCGGCTTGGATGCACTGTGCCACGCGCTGCAACCCTGCGCCGAGCGTTTGCAGGAAACCCAAGAACAAGGTGCTGCCTTTGCCCGGACAGTGGCGCAAATCACCGGGCGCGATTTGCCGCCCCGCACATTGCCCATTGCTGTGGCCGAAGCGGCGGCCCCCTTGGGCTTGGCCCCGCAAACCGTGATCGCGGCCTATCTGCAAGCCTTCCTCACCAATCTGGTGACCATCGGCATTCGCCATGTGCCGCTCGGGCAGGGTGCGGGGCATGGTGTTCTGGCGCGCTTGCTGCCTTTGGTGCCAGCGCTGGCACAGGCGGCCAGCCTTGCCAGCGCTGATGATCTGGGCAATTGCTGTCTGGGGGCCGATATGGCCGCGATGGAACATGAAACCAAGGATGTAAGGTTGTTTAGAACATGAGCAAACACGGTTCCAGCAAACACGGGCCTTTGCGCGTGGGTATCGGCGGCCCTGTCGGTGCCGGCAAAACCACGTTGACCGAAAAACTTGCACGCGCGCTGGCGGCACGCTGCTCTATGGCGGTCATCACCAATGACATTTACACCCGCGAAGATGCGGATGCGCTGCTGCGTGCGCAAGTGTTGCCCGCAGAGCGCATTCGCGGTGTTGAAACCGGCGGCTGCCCGCACACGGCGATCCGCGAAGATGCCAGCATCAATCTGGCCGCAGTCGCGGATTTGACGCGCAAAATCCCGGATCTGGACCTGATTCTGATCGAATCCGGCGGCGACAATCTGGCGGCGACCTTTTCGCCGGAACTGGCCGATGTGACCATCTATGTGATCGACACAGCGGCAGGGCAGGACATCCCGCGCAAGCGCGGGCCGGGACTGACGAAATCTGATCTGCTGGTGGTGAACAAGACCGATCTTGCCCCCTATGTCGGTGTCGATCTGGTCTTGCTGGAGGCGGATACAAAAGTCGCACGCGGAACGCGGCCCTATGTGCTGGCGCGGCTGCGTGAAAGTATCGGTGTGCAAGAGGTCGTGACCTTCCTGCAACATGCGGGCGGATTGCAGCTTAAGGAACCCGCCGCCTGAGCGATGCTATGGGCGATCTGTTCAGGCCAGCAACTGGCCGCGCGCGGCCCCGGTGATCGTGGCTGATACGATTGCACCAACGGGCTGAGGGGTGGCAAAGCACACTTCGGTGAATTGCGCTGTGCGCCCCATATGCGCGCCCTCGATCAGCACGTCATGCCGCTGGCCCCGTTGTGCCGCCAGATGCGCTTGCAGCGCGTGCTCGCCCGCCATGCGCAGCCGTGCGGCGCGCGCGCGGATCACGCCCCCGTCCAGTTGCGGCATCCGCGCGGCAGGCGTGCCCTTGCGCGGGCTGAAGGGAAAGACATGCAGAAATGTCAGCCCACACTCTTCCACCAGCCTGAGCGAGTTTTCAAACATCGCCTCTGTCTCGGTCGGGAAGCCTGCGATTATATCTGCGCCAAACACCATATCGGGCCGCAAGGCACGCGCCTGTGCGCAGAACCTTATCGCATCATCGCGCAAATGGCGGCGCTTCATCCGCTTGAGGATCATGTCATCGCCTGCTTGCAGCGACAGATGCAGATGAGGCATCAGGCGCGGCTCGGTGGCGATGGCGTCCATCAACGCGTCATCCGCCTCAATCGAATCGATTGACGAGATGCGCAGGCGCGTCACATCAGTCAGCCGCAGGATACGCCGTACCAGATCGCCCAGACGCGGGCCACCGGGCAGGTCCGCCCCCCAAGAGGTCAGGTCCACACCTGTCAGCACGACTTCATGATAGCCTTGCGCCACCAGCCGCGTGATCTGTTCAACCACCACGCCAGCGGGCACAGAGCGCGAATTGCCGCGCCCATAAGGGATGATGCAAAAGGTGCAGCGGTGATCGCAGCCATTTTGCACCTGAACATAAGCGCGCGCCCGCGTGCCGAAACCGTCGATCAGATGGCTGGCCGTTTCACGCACCGACATGATGTCATCGACCTGCACCCGTTCGGTCAAACCAATCAGGTCGGGCACCATCTGTGCCCATGTTTCGGGCTGCATTTTTTCAGTATTGCCGATGACGCGTGTCACCTCGGGCATGGCGGCAAAGGTCGCAGGCTCGGTCTGGGCGGCGCATCCGGTCACGATGATGGGCGCGCTGGGGTTTTCGCGCCGCAGTCGCCGGATTTCCTGGCGGGCCTTGCGCACTGCCTCGGCGGTCACGGCGCAGGTATTGACGACCAGCGCATCGCGCAGGCCCGCCCCTTCGGCCAGTGCTTTCATGGCCTCGGTTTCATAGGCATTCAGGCGGCAGCCCAATGTGGTGAAATGCGGGCCGCTGCTCATGTCGCGCGGGCCAGAAATTCGGGGGTGAACGTGCCATCGAAAACGTGTGCTACCGGCCCTGTCAGCCAGACACCATCGTCGCGCCAGTCCACGTCCAGCCGCCCGCCATCCGCCGTGATCGCCACGCGCCGCCCCGTCAGCCCGCGCCGGTGCGCGGCCACCGCTGTGGCGCAAGCACCAGAGCCGCAAGCAAGCGTGATGCCGGTGCCGCGTTCCCACACCCGCAAGCGCAGATGATCGGGCGCGATGAGTGAGGCGAATTCAACATTCGTCGCCTCTGGGAACAGCGGGTCATGCTCGACCTGTGCGCCTTGAGTGGCGANAGGGGCCGCTTCGGCATCATCCACAAAGTGAACGCAATGCGGGTTGCCCATACCCACAGCCGCAGGCGCGCCGGGCAGGGGCAGGGCGTCCAGATCAACCGCGCGCGCAACTGGCACCGTGTGCCAGTCGAGTAGCGGCGCGCCCATATTCACCCAAACCTGTCCGCCCCGACGCTCGGCCAGCAACACCCCGCGCGTTGTGCGCAAGCGCAGGCTGTTGCGCGCCAACTCATCCATGACGCGCGCCGCGACGCAGCGCGTTGCATTGCCGCAAGCGCCCGCGCGCGATCCATCGGCATTCCAGAAATCAAGGTCCAGATCGGCGGCATCAGAGGCGCGCAATTCCGCCAGTTGATCAAACCCCACGCCCCGGTGCCTGTCACCAATCGCGCGTGCCAGCGCAGCCGTCATCACCCCACCCGCGGCCTTGCGCGAGTCGATGATAACAAAGTCATTGCCCGCGCCATGCATCTTGGCAAAGGGCAGAGGGGGGAATGCATCAGACATGTCGGCGATATAAGGGCCGCGCCCTGTTCTGACCAGAGATCATTTGTACCGTCCCGCACGAATAGTGCCGACCGCGACCGATTAGCCCTTGACCCCACCCCCACGCTTTTCTAAGTAGCGCGACATGTGTGGGCCGGTAGCTCAGTTGGTAGAGCAGCTGACTTTTAATCAGCGGGTCACAGGTTCGAATCCTGTCCGGCTCACCATAATACCCCGTTGATATGTCTTGACATAGCGGCGACGCGCGCCTTTTTGGGCGCGTCGCGTTATATGTTGTGTCAGCTGTGGTGCAGGTCCAGCGGGGGCAAGCGCGATTCCAATTCTGCGCGGCGCGCCTCGTGCTGGGGGGGCAGTTTCAGGCTTTGGCCAAGTGTCGACATGGGTTCATCAACGTCAAATCCCGGTCCGTCTGTGGCGATCTCAAACAATATTCCAGCGGGTTCGCGGAAATAGATCGCTTTGAAATACTGGCGATCCTTCACCTCGGTGACAGTCTCGCCGCGCGCCAAAAGCGCCTCTCGTAAGGCTTGTTGATGAGCGGCGTCGCGGGCGCGAAAGGCCACATGATGGATCGTGCCCGGACCGGGCCGTGCCTTGACAGGCGCGTCCGCGCGCCACAGGTCCACCACACGCCCCGGCGCATCGCCGGGCAGGGTGTAGCGGGTGCGGGTGCCATCCGTGCCGCGTTCTTCGCCTGCAAAGCTGTAGCCAAACACCTCTGTCAGAATCTCCGCGGTAGGCTCGGGGTCTGCAACCCACAGGGTGACAGAATGAAATTCCCCCCATGCGCCCGCTTGCGGGTCGGCCACCATCTCAAAGGCTTGACCATGCGGGTCGGTCAGCGACAGCACCCCTGCGCCAAAGCGTGACGTGCGTGTGCCGCCAAGTGTGCTGTGCCATTGCGCCAGTTCGTCCGGTGCAACCGCATAGGCAAAGGCCTGCGTGGCGCCTGCGCCCGCCTGTCCGCGCGCGCGCGTCTCGCTGTTGAAGAATGTCAGTACCGAACCGGGCGTGGCATTTTGCGCGCCATAATAGAGGTGATACATCTCTGGCGCGTCGAAATTGACCGTCTGCTTGACAAGCCGTGTCTTGATCATCCGAGTGTAGAAATCCAGATTCTCTTGGGCCGGGCCAGAAATGGCGGTGACATGGTGCAGCCCGGCGATCGGGGCATAAGCGGTGGTCATGGCGGCATCCTTTGCGCTTGGTTAATTAGGATATAGCGCGCTTCACCCCGTCCGGCATGTCCTATGCGCCAACACCTGCTGTGCTAAGGCGCACATCGCGGGGTCAAGCCGTGTTTATGCATCATAGCGCGTGGCACCCCGGCGGCTTTCATCGACAGGGGTTTTCAGGACGCTGGCTTGATGCGCGCGCTGATCGCAGCTTGCGCGCGGGCAGATCCGGCAATTGATTCCGATCGGGGTCGCGGCGGCCCCTTGCAGTGCTATGCCATCCGCATAGCCTATTTCGGGCGCGTGCTGGATGGTGCAGCCCATGGCAACAGCCAGCCGGTTATCTTGCCCGTGGCGCTCGAATGTCGGGCGGTCCACCGTGCGCGCGAACACGAAATATTGCGACGCATCAGGCATCTCCACCAGTTGCGGGACAATCCGCCCCGGCAAGCGAAAGGTCATATGCACATCCAGCTTGGGGCACGCCCCGCCATATTCGGCCAGATGAAAATCGGTCGCGTTGAACCGCTTGGTGACATTGCCCGCCTTATCGACGCGCAGAAAGAAGAAGGGCACACCCTGCGCCCCCTCGCGCTGCATGGTGGTGGCGCGGTGGCAAGCCTGCTCGAAGCTGACACCAAAGCGCGTGGCCAGATGGTCGAAATCATATTTCGAGGCGCGCGCCTCGCGCAGAAAGGCGTCATAGGGCATCAGCACGGCAGCGGCGAAGTAATTGGCCAGTTCCACCAGACAGCGCGCGCGCCCCTGCTTGTCGTCAATGCCAGAGGTGTTCAGCAACCCCTCGATCTGGTCGCGGCATTCGATCAGGCCTAGAACATGCACCAGTTGAAAAACGCGGTTGGGGTGGTCGAGCGCTTCGGACAACAGCACTTCGGCGCGGGTCTGGTCATATTGGCGCAAGGTGCGCGGCAGATCATTGACCTGCACCAGCCTGACCGAAATGCCGTGGCGCGCGTGCAGCCGCGCCTTGAGGGCGGGATACAGGTCATCTGTCGCGGGCGGCCCTTCGGCCCAGATATCAGCAGCGGCCTGTTCCAGAACGGGGAAATGGTTGCGCTGGCGGCGAAAGAAATGGTGCACCGCCCCTTCGGGCGAGGCGCTGAAAATCGGTTCCAATTCTCCGGGTTGGGCGGCAAGGGCCAGCAACTGGTCAGATGTGGTCATATAGGCGCGGTGCAGTCGCAAGAATGCCTCGATCACGGTGGGCCCATGCGTCTGGGCACCGCGCAATTCATGCAGATCAGGGCGTGTGCCGTCAAATAGCGGGTCTTGCAGCGCACCGCGCATATCTGCCAGCCGCGCACCCGCCCCATCTTCGGCAATGTCGTGCCAGTCCACGCCGTAATGCTCGAACAGGCGCAACAGGATTGCCACCGAAACCGAGCGCTGGTTGTTCTCCAGCAGGTTCACATAGGCGGCGCTGATTCCCAGTCGTCGGGCCATTTGCGCCTGTGTTTCTTCGGCTTCCTGTCGCAAACGGCGCAGATGAGGTCCGATAAAGGTCTTGCGCATTCTGCCCTCCCCAGTCAGCGCCCGCAAATGTTAAGTTAACAATATTACAAAAATTTGTATCTGTAAACTCTCGCGTTTACAGCAGAACCCGCTTTCATTCGCAGCATCGTGTTAGCGTCTGTCATGGTCAGTTTTAACGAGGGAGGATTCGTTATGTTGACCGGCACTGCCCATCTTTTCATTCCCGGCCCGACCAATGTGCCCGCTGATGTTCAGCGCGCCATGATCGTGCCGATGCAAGACCACCGCGCGCCAGAGTTTGCCGCATTGTTGCAGCCGGTGCTGGACGGGCTGAAGCCTGTTTTCGGCACGCAAGCGGGGCGCATCGCCCTTCTGCCCGGCTCTGGCACCGCCGCGTGGGAGGCGGCGATCACCAACACGCTGAACCCCGGCGACAGGGTACTGATGGCGCGCCACGGGCAGTTTTCGGCGCTCTGGGCCGATATGGCCACTGCTTTGGGCCTACAGGTCGAGATCATTGATGTCACATGGGGCGCGCCCTGCCCGGTGCGCGAGGTCGAGCGCCGTCTGGGGGCGGATCGGCACGGTGAAATCAAGGCGGTGTTCGTCACCCATAATGAAACGGCAACCGGCGTCACCTCGGATGTCGGTGCAGTCCGCCATGCGCTGGATGCCTGTTTTCATGATGCGCTTTTGTTCGTGGACGGGGTGTCGTCCATCGGTTCGATCCCGTTCGAGATGGACCTTTGGGGTGTTGATATGGCTGTGGCGGGCAGCCAGAAAGGGCTGATGTGTCCGGCGGGTCTGGGGATACTGGCCGCCAGCCCCCGCGCTTTGGCTGCGATGGACAACAGCCATCTGCCGCGCAGTTTTCTGGACCTGCGCGCTATGCTGGCCGCGCATGACGGGGGGTCTTTCTGCTTCACCCCGCCTGCGCAACTGCTGCACGGCCTGCGCGCATCGCTGGCACGGTTGCACACCGAAGGGCTGGAAAATGTCTTTGCCCGCCATCACCGCCTTGCCGAAGGGGTGCGCGCAGGCGTCGCAGCCCTTGGGCTGGCGACCGTGGCCGAGCATCGCAGTTTCGCCTCGGATACTGTGACGGCGATCCGCACCCCCCACGGCATTGACGCGCGAGAAGTGATTGCGATTGCCCGCGACCGCTACAACACGCATTTCGGCGGCGGGCTTGGACCGCTTGCGGGCCGCGCGTTCCGCATCGGCCACTTGGGCGATCTGAACGAGGGCATGTGCCTCACCGCCCTTGGCATAGCCGAATTGGCGCTGAAAGCCGCAGGCGCGCCTGTCACGCTGGGCGCAGGCATCACTGCCGCGCAACATATCTACGCGGGCACAAGCCACGCGCCTGCTTTTTCCATAGCCGCCGAATAAGGATTCCCCGAAATGAGCCACTCTCTGTACCCGCTGCGCAAGCAGCGCCTGCAACGCTCGACGCTTGCGGTGCCTGCATCAAACGTCACCATGATCGAAAAGGCCGCCGAAAGTGCCGCCGATGTGGTGTTTCTGGATCTGGAAGATGCCGTAGCCCCCCCTGAAAAGGCGCAGGCCCGCAAGAACGCAATCGAGGCGTTGAACCGCATCGACTGGGAAGCGCGCGGCAAGACTGTCAGCGTGCGGATCAACGGGCTGGACACGCAATATATGTACCGCGATGTGGTCGATATCATGGAACAGGCGGGCGACCGTGTGCATATGCTACTCGTGCCGAAACTGGGCGTGGTGGCGGATCTGTATATGGTCGAAGCACTGGTCAACCAGATCGAGCAGGCCTGCGGGCTGACCCGCCGTGTGGGGATCGAGGCGTTGATCGAAACAGCCCTTGGCATGGCCAATGTCGAGGAAATCGCCCGCTACGCCGCCACGTCGGACTCGCGGCTGGAAGCGCTGCATTTCGGGGTGGCCGACTATGCCGCATCCATGCGCGCCCGTACCGTTAATATCGGCGGGTTGAACCCGGCTTATCCGGGCGACCAGTGGCATGCCTCGCTGTCGCGCATGATTATAGCGTGTCGTGCTTACGGCCTGCGCGCGCTTGATGGCCCGTTTGGCGATTTTGCAGACCCAGACGGCTATGTTCTGGCCGCTGAACGCGCTGCAGCCCTTGGGTTTGAAGGGAAATGGGCGATCCATCCTAGCCAGATCGAAATGGCGAACACCGTCTTCAGCCCGCCAGAGGCCGAAGTCACCCGCGCGCGCCGCATCATCGAAGAACTGCGCAAGGCCGAAGCCCAAGGCAAGGGTGCCGCCGCATTGGATGGCAAGATGATCGACGCGGCATCCGAGAAGATGGCGATGAATGTGCTGTCGCTGGCAGAGGCGATCAATGCACGCAGCACGCCTGCCCATGCGGCCGAATAAGGAGGGGGAACCGATGGATATTCATGAACACCAGGCCAAGGATTTGTTGAAGCGCTTTGGCATGCCGGTGCCGGATGGCGGCATCGCCTTTGCCCCCGAACAGGCCATGCACGAGGCCCGCAAACTGGGCTTTCCGGTCGTCGTCAAGGCGCAGGTCCATGCAGGCGGGCGCGGGGCTGCGGGCGGCGTCAAGCTGTGCCAGTCCGAGGCCGAAGTCAGCGCCTTTGCGTCCTCGCTTCTGGGTCGCAATCTGATGACCAAGCAGACCGACGCCAATGGCAAACCCGTCCACCGCCTGCTGGTGGAACAGGCCACGGATATTGGCAAGGAATTGTATCTGGGCCTTGTGCTGGACCGCAAATCTGAACGCATCATGATCGTCGCCTCGCGCGAAGGGGGCATGGAGATTGAGGATCTGGCCGAAGAACAGCCCGACGCGCTAATCCGCATGGTCATTGACCCCGCCGTTGGCCTTGCGCCCTTTCAGTCGCGCGAACTGGCGTTCAAGCTGGGCATGGCAGGCGCGCAGGTCGCGCAATTTGCCACAATCCTGCGCGCCTGCTACCGCGCATTCCGCGACCAGGACGCCACGATGGTGGAAATCAACCCTCTGGTCATCACCGGTAGCGGCGATCTGGTGGCGCTGGACGCCAAGATGAGTTTCGACACCAACGCGCTGTTCCGCCGCCCCGAGGTCGCAGCTTTGCGCGATCCGGGTCAAGAAGACCCGCGCGAGGATGCCGCTGCGGAGCATGGCCTGAGTTATGTGGGCCTTGAGGGCGACATTGGCTGCATTATCAACGGCGCGGGGCTGGCGATGGCGACGATGGATATGATCCAGCTTGCGGGCGGCCAACCTGCCAACTTCCTTGATATCGGGGGCGGGGCGAGTGCCGAACGCGTGGTCGCGGCCTTTCGCACCGTTCTGTCAGACCCGAATGTGTCGGTGATCCTTGTCAACATCTTCGCAGGGATCAACCGGTGCGACTGGGTCGCGGCTGGCGTGGTGCAGGCTTACCGCGAATTGAACCTGTCGCTGCCCGTGGTGGTGCGCCTGGCTGGCACGAATGTCGAGGAGGGGCGGCGCATCATCACCCAATCCGGCCTGCCACTGCTTTCCGCCGATACCCTTGCCGAAGCTGCCGCCACCGCGGTCGCCGCACGCCCTCGCATGGCCGCCTGAAGGAGCAATCACCATGACAATTCTGATTGATGAGAACACCCGCGTTATCGTGCAGGGCATGTCCGGGCGTATTGGCAAATTCCACGCCGAAGACATGATCAAGCACGGCACAAATGTTGTCGGCGGCGTGACGCCGGGGCGGGGCGGTGAAACCGTGCTGGACCGCCCGATCTTCAACACCGTGAAAGAAGCGGTCGAGGCCGTGGGCGCAGAGGCGTCGCTGGTGTTCGTCCCGCCCCCCGGCGCAGCAGATGCGATTATGGAAGCCGCCGAAGCAGGGCTGAAATTTGCGGTTTGCGTGACAGATGGCATCCCGTCGCAAGATATGATGCGGGTCAAACGCTTTCTGCGCCGCTTCCCTGCCGCGCGCAAAATGCGCTTCATTGGCCCCAATTGCGCAGGCATCATCAGCCCCGGCAAGGGCTTCATGGGGATCATGCCGCCCGCGATTTATCTGCCGGGCCGTGTGGGCATCGTGGGCCGGTCCGGCACACTGGGCTATGAAGCGGCCAGCCAGATGAAGGCGCTGGGGATCGGCGTGTCCACCTCTGTGGGCATCGGCGGCGATCCGATCAATGGCTCCAGCTTCCGAGATATTCTGGAACTGTTTGAAAATGACCCGGACACCGATGCTGTGATGATGATCGGCGAAATTGGTGGCCCGCAGGAGGCTGAGGCCGCTGCCTATGCGCGCGATCATATGTCGAAGCCGGTTGTCGCCTATATCGCCGGTCTGTCCGCGCCCAAGGGCCGCAAGATGGGCCACGCGGGCGCGATCATCTCGGCCTTTGGCGAAAGCGCGCAAGAAAAGGTGGAAATCCTATCCGCTGCCGGGATCACGGTCGCGCCGACGCCCTCGGCTATGGGGGAAACCATCGCGCGTGTCTTGGGCGTGAGGCAGGCCGCATGAGCAAATCGCAAGGCCCGATGCAGGGCGAAGCGGCCACACCAGAGCAGGCACAAGACTGGGTCGGGCGGGTGGACACCCGCACAGGGGCTGTCAGCCCGGAATTTACAGGCATGCTCATGGGGGCGCTGGGGCATCCAGCCGCCCCCCTACCGCCCATTCACACAGGCGCACCCCTGCCGGTTCTGTGGCACTGGGTGGCATTCCCTGAATTCGTGCCGATCTCGGAAATTGCGACCGACGGACACCCCAAACTGGGTGGGTTCCTGCCGCCCTTACCGTTTGGCCGGCGCATGTGGGCGGGGGGCAAGCTGTCCTTTAAGGGCCGTTTCGCAGTGGGTGAGGCGATCACCAAGCGCTCGGAAATCCTGAGCGTCGATTTCAAGACCGGTCACACCGGCGACATGGCCTTTGTGCGCGTGGGCCATGATCTGCGCGGGGAAGGGGGCGCGCAAATCCGCGAAGAACAGGACATCGTTTATCTGCCGATCCCCGATCAATTCCGCGCGCCCCGCGCCGTCGCGGCCCCTGACGCGCCGATTTTCTCGGAACCTGTTGAGGTCGGCCCCGTGCGGCTGTTTCGCTATTCCGCCGCGACCTATAACGCGCACCGCATCCATTACGACCGCGACTATGCCACTGGCGCCGAACGCTACCCCGGTCTGGTCGTGCATGGCCCGATGCAGGCAACGCTGCTGATGGAAGCGGCCATGCGCCACACGGGTGCCACGCCCACGCGCTTCAGCTTTCGCGGCGTGCATCCGATGTTTGACGGATATCTGCATCTTCAGGCCGAGGCCGATGGGCCAACCGCGTTGCGGCTTTGCACTGTGGCCCCCGAGGGTCACCAAGGGCTGCAAGCCCGCTTTGAATGGGAAGGATAAGCTGATGGGAATTCTAAAGGGGATGCGGGTCATCGAAGGCTCTGCTTTCGTGGCGATTCCACTGGCGGGCATGACCTTGGCGCAAATGGGGGCCGAGGTGATCCGCTTTGACCGGATCGAAGGGGGCTTGGACGCCAAGCGCTGGCCCGTCACCAATACGGACAAAAGCCTGTTCTGGGCAGGCTTGAACAAGGGCAAAAAGTCGGTTGCGGTTGATATGAAATCCCCCAAGGGCCGCGAATTGATTACCCGCATCATCACAGCACCGGGCGAGGATGCGGGCCTGTTTCTGACCAATCTGCGCGTACGTGGCTGGATGGACCACGAGACGCTGTCAAAGCACCGTGCCGATCTGGTCATGGTCGCACTCTTGGGCGACAGGCACGGGCGCGCGGCGGTGGATTATTCGGTGAACCCCGCGCTTGGCTTTCCCGATGCGACCGGACCCGAAGGCTCGACCCAGCCTGTCTCGCATGTGCTGCCCGCATGGGATTGTATCGCTGGCAATATGGCGGTCACGGCGCTACTGGCCGCCGAGCGGCACCGGCTGCGCACAGGGCAGGGGCAAGAAGTGCTGTTCTCGTTGAAAGATGCGGCCTCGGCGATGTTGGGCAATCTGGGCATTATTGGCGAGGTTTGTGTAAATGGCACGGACCGGCCCAAATACGGCAACGCCCTATATGGCGGCTACGGGCAGGATTTTATCTGCGCAGATGGTGCGCGTGTCATGGTGATCGGGCTGACCGACCGCCAATGGCGCGGGTTGCTGAAGGCGACCGGCACACAAGATGCAATGGCCCAATTAGAGGCGCGCCTTGGCGAAAGCCTGTCCGATGAAGGCGCGCGCTTTCGGCATCGTGCTGCGATTACGGATTTGCTGGCGCCGTTTTTCGCGCGCCACAGCGTCGATGCCTTCGCCAAGGAGTTTGACAGCAAGGGTGTGACGTGGTCGCAGTTCCGCAGCTTTGCCCAAGCGGTTCACGAAGACCCCGACCTGTCGACCGAGAACCCGATGTTCCACATGATCGAGCAGCCCGGAATTGGCACCTATCCGACCCCTGCCTCACCTCTGGATTTCTCGCGGATCGCGCGGCAAGCACCTGTTGCGGCCCCGAAACTGGGCGCGGATACTGAAGAAGTGCTGGCCGATGTTGCGGGCCTGACAGCAGGCGAGATTGCATCGCTGTTCGATGACGGCACAGTAACCGGACCGCGCGGTGACAAGTTTTTCGTCAACGCCGCAGAATAGCGCGTCTCGCCCCTGTTCTGCGCGCGGGCCGCGCGCAGGTGTCGGGTGGTTGCAGTGCATCATTAAGTCGCAAAACCGGCATCACCACGCGCGCAGCTTTGCCAGTGCGAATGCCCGCATCACGCCGATGGGGTTTTGCGGGTATGGTTGGCGGCGCGGTTGTTGAGGCCACGCGTCAGCGCATAATCTCGATTCTGACGAGTTGCCATATGCTGCGCGACAACATGGCCTCGGTTGTGAAAGCCTCATCCTCATCGAAGGGAAAGATCAGCCAGAATGGCCCCTTGTCGCGCACCGACATCAGCGCACCGTTGCGTTCATAGGCCACGATCGGATAGCGGTCAGTCAGAACCTCTGACGACATGGTGACCGCATAGTCATTTATGGCTGTCATCCGCATGTCAAATGCGCCTGATATTTCTGGCAGCAAGGTCACAAGCGGCACTCCCACAAACTCCTGCACGCCCTCGGTCCAGGTGGTTGTGGTGCGCACCACTACCGTTTCGAGCGCGCGTAGGGTGTTCAGGTCATAGGTAACGGTTGTTTCGGCATCTGGACCCGTGACCGACAGGTCATACACCTCGGCCATTGCCGGCAGCAAAAACACGGCCATCAAACACAGGCATGCAGCTTTCACGCGCGCAAGCATATGATCGTTTAATTTCACCCATGCCTGCATTACACGGTTTTCCTTTGTTCTGTCCAAGCGTCGAGCACCGCAAAATTTTTATCCTTACTTACTACTACGCGCAAAGTGTTAAAAACAGATTATTCTGGTTCAGAAACTGGCGGCCAGTTATCTGGCTGTCCACGCGTATGGATTATTTGTTGGGTAATGTTTTTGTGCTATCTCTGGCGCACGTGTTTTTTAGATGGGGGCGGTTCGGGTGGAATTGTCCGGAAATGTGCCACTGAGTGTGGTGTCATATGCAATTACAGGTGCCAAACTGGCCCCGCATGGTGGCTTGGACGGGTATTGCTGTAAATCGTAATCGGTTTTCTTGAGTATGCTTTTAACTGTCGGGGAAGGTTTGCAAAGCTGATATGGGTTCATGAGAAGTTGCCAGTCTGGCAGGCAGATATGCACTTGCCATATCCGTTATTCATGGGGTGATGCATGAAAAAACATGCCGCACGCCTGCAAGGACTGATGAGGGACAGGCTGACGAAAGTTGGTCTGTGGGTCTTAATCCCGGTGTTTTTGGTCAGCAGCGTGCTGGTCTTGATCTGGCTTGCCTATCTGATTGACAACAAGTTTGACGACCTCAGGACAACCGGCGCTGACAATGCCTATTGGTCCTCCAGTCAGGCCGAGGTTGATGTGCACCGTCTGCATGTCGCTGTGATTGGCGCACTTCATGATCCGTCGGCAGAGCATATTGCCGAGGTTCGCCTGAGATATGATGTTCTGTACAGCCGCAGCCAGATCATGAGTGCTGGCGCTGTCGGGCGCGCGCTGAATGGTGCCACCGATCAAGGCATGGTTGATTTTCCGCTTCCGCCATTTCTTGACTCCTATATCGACCTGATCGACGGGCCGGATGATGCGCTTTTGACCGCATTGCCGCAGATGCAGGAAGATTTGCGCCACTTATCCCAAGATACGCGCGAATTTGCGCTGCATGTGCTGCATTTTTTCAACGCTGAAGCGGATGAAAAGCGCGTAAGTCTGGCGCTGCTGCAACAAAACGCAAGAAATGTGACCTATTTCGTGGTGGTCGCTTTCGCACTTATGACGGCCGCGCTTGCGCTTCAGCTGCATCGCCGTGTGCGGGCAGAAGCTTTGTTGACGCAGCGCAATCGACAATTGCAAGCGTCCGAGCAGGAAACCAAACAAGCAAGGGAGCAACTGCTATCGGCGATCGAGGCGCTGGAAGATGGGTTTGTTATCTTTGACGCGGATGAACGTTTGGTTGCGACGAATAGCAGGTATCGGGAAATCTTTTCGAAACTGTCGTCCATCCTGAAACCGGGCGTCACGTTCCGCGAGATTGTCGAACATGGCGCACGCACCGGCCAGATCCCAGAGGCATTGGGTCAGGAACAGGATTGGATCGAAAAACGCCTTGCGCAGTTCCGCCGCGCCGAAGGCACTGCCGAGCAGCGCACCGCAGATGGGCGCTATATCCGCTATTACGAAAAGCCAACGGCGGATGGCGGGCGCGTGGGCCTGCGCACCGATGTCACCGGCCTTTATGCCGCGCGCGAGCAGGCCGAGGCCGCGAGCCGTGCCAAATCTGCGTTTCTGGCCAATATGAGCCACGAGATCCGAACGCCGATGAACGGAATCCTCGGGATGGCGGAGTTGCTGTCGCAGACGTCGTTGAGCAAGGACCAGATCCAGATGCTGGATACCATCCGCGAATCTGGCGATGCGCTGCTGACGGTTATAAACGATATCTTGGATCTCTCGCGGATTGAGGCGGGGAAGCTGGCGCTAACTTCCAAACCCTTTGCCCCCGCCGATCTTTTGCGGCGGATGGAGCGCTTGCACGGCGCCAGCGCGCGCATGAAGGGGCTTGATCTGACGCTGTCTATGGGGCCCGGTCTGGATCGGGCGCGCATGGGGGATCGTGACCGTCTGGGCCAGATTTTCGAGAATCTGATCGGGAATGCGGTCAAGTTCACGGAAGCGGGCAGCGTCAACATCAAGGCAGAGGCGCCGATGCGCAAACGCTGCGGGTCTGTATCCATGATACGGGGCTTGGTATGACCAAATGCCAGTTGGGCCGTGTATTTGAGGAGTTTGAACAAGCCGACAATTCTGTGACCCGTCGCTTTGGCGGCTCTGGTCTGGGGCTGTCTATCGTGCGCAAGCTGGTTGAATTGATGGATGGAGACTTGAAGATATCCAGCACACCCGGCCTTGGCACACAGGTGGAGCTGAAACTTCCACTGCCGCTTGCGGAATGCGATGGCCCCATACAGGTTGAAAGCATGCCCGCGCCAACGGCCTTGCGGGCGGGTCTGCATCTTCTTGTCGCCGAAGATAACCGCACGAACACGGCGATATTGGCGGCGATGCTCACGAAGCTGGGGTTAACGGCTGAATTTGCGACCAATGGGCAAGACGCGTGTGAGCGTTGGCAGCCAGACACGTTCGATCTGCTGTTGTTCGATATATCTATGCCGGTTATGGACGGGATTGATGCGCTTGCCACCATCCGGCAGCGGGCCTTGGATATGGGCGTTGCCCCGCCGCTGGCTGTCGCGGCTACGGCCAATGTCATGCAAGACCAGATTGCAGAGTATATGCGCAAGGGATTTAGCGCCGTGCTTGGCAAGCCCTATAAACGCTCAGAATTGCAGGCCATCTTGAGCGAGGTGTTGAAAGTTCATGTCGCGGAATGAACCTGCCTGTGGGCATGATTTCCAAGGGATTGGGCCGCGCAGACCATAAAAAAATGGGGACGACTTGCGTCACCCCCACTTTCAAAGTCACATTGTCTGAACAGATGTTCAGGCAAGAACCAGGTTCGTCGCGGATTCACGGCCGTTACGGTCGCTTTCCAGATCAAACTGTACAGCCTGACCGTCATCCAGCTGGCGAATGCCAGCGCGCTCCAGAGCGGAAACATGGACGAAAACGTCCTTTGAACCATGCTCGGGCGCGATGAAGCCGAAACCTTTAGTTGCGTTAAACCATTTCACGGTGCCTTTAGCCATCGTGATATCTCCTTGTAATAGTGCCATCCGCGAATTGCGATGACTTGGCTCAGTGTCGTCAGAGTCGCAACTGAAGCCGAAAGGAGACAGAAGATCGAATGAAGAAGCTTTGCCCCCTGCATATGCCTTGTATTGAGTCGCATTGCAAGGGGTCGGCGGAAATAAACCGATAGACTTGAGCGGTCCGGCGATCAGTTTGCGCTTTGGCGGGACTCGCGCAGGATGATGATGACGCCACTCAGGACAATGATCGCCGCCCCGGCAATTGTCGTCACGCCGGGAATGTCTTTCCAGATCAGCCAGCCCAGTCCGGTGGCCCAGATCAGCGCTGTATAATCGAACGGGGCGACCAGAGCCGCCGGCGCCAGCCGAAAGGCCTGACCGATCAGCGCCAGCCCAAGGCTGCCAAAGGCCGCAATCGCAAGGAACAGGCCAATATCGGCTGTCTGTACGGGTTCCCAAAAGGCTATGGCCATCGGGGCGGCATAGATCATCGGAAAGAACATGGCGAACAGCATCATCGTCCAAAGCCGCTCGCCACGGTCGATCCAGCGGGCACTGATCATGAATATGGCGTAGCACAGCGCCGTTCCGACCGGCAGGATCGCAGCCATCTGGAATGTTGCGCCACCGGGTTGCACAATCACCAGCACCCCCACAAACCCAAGCAGGACCGCTGACCAGCGTTTCCAGCCCACATGCTCGCGCAACAGCGGCACGGATAATGCAGTGATGAAAATGGGCGCGGAAAACACAAGGGCCGTGGCCTCGGCCAATGGCAGATAGATCAGACCGGTGAAATACATCCACGCCCCCGCCGTCATCAGCAACCCGCGCAGGGCATGCAGGCGCAAATGATTGCTGCGCATGGCTTGCGGGCCGAACATGGCGAAAATCAATGCGGCAATAATCGGCACCGCGATAAGATTGCGCAAAAAGACGATCTGGATGGGGGGGTATCTGTCGGTCAACACTTTGGCGACGGCATCATTGGCGACAAGAAACGCAACGCCCGCACAGATGGCCAGAATTGCCAAAGGGGTTTCCCGTGCGTTCAATGTTACGATCTGGCGCATGGTGCCTCGCTGATATGCTCAAGACAGCATCGCTACCAGAGATCATGCCCCGATACGAGCGCTGCCTGTCGCGGCCTTCCGTCCGCCACAGCGCAATGTAGGCGGGAACCTCGACCCGTTCAGAGCGTTGTAGATACATACGCGTTTTGAAAAGGGAAAGATCATGAACTGGGATCAAGTTGAAGGCAAATGGAAGCAGATCAAAGGCTCTGCGAAAGACCAATGGGGCAAGCTGACCGATGACGATCTGGATCAGGCCGCAGGCAAGCGCGACAAGCTTGTTGGCAAGATTCAGGAAAGATACGGCATTGCCAAGGAAGAAGCTGAAAAGCAAGTTGATGAATGGTCGTCCAAGAGCTGAATGATTATCCGGCGCTGCAACTTGCAGCGCCGGTTTTCTATTATACGATACCCATTTTACAAGTTATTCTCGAACCAAGGCGGTTCACTCACGCGTATCCGACGCCGCGCACCAATGTCAGAGCGTTTCGATTTCCGGGGGGTCCGGGACAGGCGCCGCCTCTCCCGACAAGAGGTTTGCGAATTTGCGCCAGCCGGGGATCTGTTCCGAGATGACACGCAGGGCAACCAGCAGCGGCACTGCGATCAGCATTCCCAGAAATGACCACATCCACGCCCAGAACGCGACCGACATAAACACAAGCACCGTGTTCATACGCAACCGTCTGGCCAGCAGGCTGGGCGTTATCAACTGCCCTTCAACTGCCGTCAGAATCATATAGACGCCTGCCACCATCAACACGCTGAACAACGTGTCGTACCACAGCAGCGCCACCAATGATGCCAGCACAACACCCATCACAGCGCCCAGATAGGGAATGAAGTTCAGCAGAAATGCCAGCACCGCGAACAGCAACGGCACGGGCATACCCAGCGCCCACATTGCCAGCCCTATGCTGACGCCAAGGCCCGCATTGATAAATGACACTGTGCCCAGATAGCCGCCAAGGTTCTGTTCCACCTCGCGCAGTGCGTTATAGGCGGCGCGCTTCTCGCCGAAGCCGTCAAAGCTCTGGATGATCTTCAGATAGATCAAATCGCTGGATGACAACAAAAAGAACAACAGGACCAGCGCGAAAATGACCTGCGCGACCATCGCGGGGGTTTCGGCCAGATAGACAAGCGCGCCGCTGACAGTGCTCATCAGCAGGTCGTTTTCCTGACTATCGCCATTCTCTGCGATTGCCTCGGCAGGGGCGGGGCGCAATTGCGGGATGTCCGTCTCTTCGCCCGCGCGAAACCCTTGGACGATGGCCAGAAAGACATCGCGCGCCGCTTCGATCCGGGCGGTGATATCCTGCACAATATCCGGCAGGTTATTCGCCACTTCCATAACCGGGCCACTCAGCAAGAAGAATATGGCCGCAATCCCCACCAAAAGGCCCAGCACCAGAACCGCAGCAATCGCGGCCCCCGGCAATCCGATGCGTTGCAGGCGGCGCTGCACCGGCACAAAGACAAAGAACAACAAAAGCGCCACGACGACGGGCAACAAAAACTCGCGGGCATGTTGCACAGCCGCAAGCAGCAGGATGATGAAGATACCAACCACTGCGGCCGCAGGCACCGGTGGATGCCGCGCTGCGCGCAAAGCGTCAGGGCGTTTGGAATTCGGTGCGGAAGGGGGCAATGTGTGTTCCAGAGCTTAAAAGCACATGTATGATTTATCTAACGCGCGACTTCGTGTAAGGTTCCGTGATGAAAAATTAATACGGGAACCAACCTGATGCGGTTGGCGTTATTCAAAAAGTATTTCCAAAGCGCGAGATCTTCATGCCCCGACTGCCGCATCGTTTTCGTCGGAAGATCCGCGCGGGGGTTGCTGCGGTGCTGGGGCTGTTTCTGTTCTGGTTCTTTCTGATCGCGCTGATGCCCTATCGTCGTGAACTGCGCCGCCCCGTGCCGCCCGGTGCCGCCGTGAATGACCCGCAGTTCAAGCGTGACATGGCCGGTCTGTATGGAAGCCCGATCCTTGGCGGCAACCATATCGAGACATTGATAAACGGGGATGCCATCTTTGATGATATGCTGTTCTCGATCAGTCAGGCGCAGCATTCGATTACGTTTGAAACCTATATTTACTGGAGTGGCCAGATCGCAAACCGGTTTTGTGATCTGCTGATCGAGCGCGCGCAGGCGGGTGTTCCGGTAAAGGTGCTGATTGATTGGGTCGGGGGGCTGCCGATGGATGATGACCTGATTGAGCGGATGCATCAGGGCGGTGTGGACCTGCGCATGTTCCGCCCAATGCGCCCGCGCACCCTGTCGCGGCTGAACAACAGAACGCATCGCAAGGTGTTGGTTGTGGATGGCAAGGCGGGGTTCATCGGTGGTGTTGGTATTGCCGATGTCTGGATGGGCAATGCGCGTAACGCGAAGGAATGGCGCGACACGCATTACCGCGTCACAGGGCCAGTGGTGGCGCTGCTGCAAAACGCCTTTGCGCATAACTGGGTCGAGGCCAGTGGCGAGGTCTTGCGCGGACCAGCATTCTATCCGCTGTTGCGCGAGGTCGGCGAGGCCGAGGTTCAGATGGTCAAAAGCAACACTGGCAGTCGCAATGAAATTCATCTGATGTTCATGACGGCGCTTGCCGCAGCAAGAAACCATATCCGCATCTCGACGCCGTATTTCGTGCCTGACAAAGTGGCCATCGCGCAATTGCTTGAGGCGCGCGCGCGGGGTGTCAAAGTCGATTTGCTGATTGCGGGCAAACACACGGATTCTTGGCTGGTGCGGCGCGTGTCGCGTCTGGCTTGGCGCAAATTGCTGGCCGCAGGCGTTCAGATTCACGAATATGCGCCGACATTTTTGCATGCCAAGCTGATCATTGTGGATGATTGCTGGGCTTCGGTCGGGTCAGCCAATTTCGATGAACGCTCTTTCCGGTTGAATGACGAGGCAAACCTCAACGTGTACGACGCTGGTTTCGTGGCCGAGCAAATCCGTATCTTTGAATCAGATTGCGCAGTTGCCCCATTGGTGAGCGAGGCCGATCTTGACAGGATTGGTTGGCTGGAACATGCGCAGACGGCTGTTCTGGGGTGGTTGCGCCCACATCTATAGCGGCCCCGCGATCCACCTCATCGAAGCGGTCAAGCAGGTTCGCCAACGTATCGGGCAGCCCGCCCGCCGGGTCGAGTTGATACGAGCGACGCAAATTCGCGTCAATTTGCTGCATCTGGGTCATAGGGGTACTCATGTGTCTTTCTGTCTTGCAGGTGGGTTTCATGCTGCGGTTGAACTTACAAAATGGCTGACCTGTCATTCGGTTCCGCTGCTAGAGGTGGTTTTCGCAATGTGCGACATTCCTGCCATAGCGCTGCACGGAACCTGATCGCGGGTTCTGCGTTTAGATTGTAAAATCCACATGCGGAAACACGCCGCCTGCTATTCCCACACCACAGTTATTCTTGGGGTGGATAGAGGTGGCGGGGAAAGGAAAATTCATGACTCCTCCCGACACAAATCTGAAAAAGCAGAAAAAGCGCCACAAGGGCCCGCTGATCGGTATGGCGCTTGGTGTCACCGTGGCGGTCCTGCTTCTGGGCTGGTTTATCAGCCGGACTATGATGGGAACGCCTGAAACGGATCAGGCTCCCCCTGAGCAGGTCATAGACTCAACAGGTATCCCTGCCGAGGGGGCCGTTTCAGGACCAGATGACACAGGTGCACCCCAGGTTGAGGAGCCGGACCCTGCGCTAGAGGAAGATCCGGTGCCACCGGCAGGGGACTAAACGCCCGCAACCCAATTGTTCTGACCGCTAAGGCAAACCCCGGCACCCATCAGGGCAGTGGGGTTTGCTGCGATCATGTGCATGAGTTCACAAGCATATGACTGTTGATCTGAAGAAATTTTCAAAAGTGGCGGAACCATTGGTGTCTGCGTTTGTTAGGCTAATGTTCCCGTTCGGTTATTGGGGTGTATCTATCCCTCCCGATACCTCTCAGACCTGACTGGCCCGCCTTGCTCGTTCCCTCGTGGCAAGGCGGGTTCTTTCTCTCAGCAGCTTGTGATGGCAACCACGGGAAACAGGGTGAAAACTGTGGCCCCCAGCCCGATCCAAGTGGCGGCGCGCGGCAATTTGTGACGCAGGTGCGGCCCTGTGGGGGCAATGCGCAGCAACGGGATGAAGGCAATCAGCCCCAGCACCCAGAGCGAAACCAGCATCATACGGCCTGCGGCACCAAGCCCCTCGGGGCTGATTTGGGCGGCACAGGCCCAACCATGCGCGCCATATACAAGGCTGAACACCAGTGCCCATAGCGTCGGGCCTGCGATCAGATGCGCAAGCCACCTCATGACAGCACCACCTGTGCGCCAAGCACCAACACCGAGATCAGCGCGACAGCCGTCGTGAAGCCTTGCCAAAGCTGCAACGCGCTCAGCGCACCTTGGGTTTGCGCGTCAATTTCCCCGCGCCGGAACTGATCCAGCACAAACGCCGCCATTGCCGCCGCCGCCAGTATATGCAGCCCGACATAGCCCGCAACAACCGCGCGCAAGGCATCGCGCGCATGGCGCGTGGGGTCATCCATCTGGCTGAACGCGAGCCATAATAACGCCAGCAGCGCCACAAGGTTCAAGCCCAGTGTCAGGGCAACAGCGCCGCGCGTGGGTGTGCGCGCAACCCCTGCTGCCAGTGCCAGTGCTATGGCTATGAGGCCAAGGCCAAGCGCGCTGGACAGGGTTTGCGCCCCTGCAACTGGCGGCACGCTCGCGGGGGTGACGACGGACAGAAACGCCACCCCGAACATCAACGAGACGAACAACGTGCCATTTGCCACCAGAAACGCACTCAGGCCGGTTCTGCCAAGGCTGGGATGCACACGGTGGTGGACCGGCAGGCGCAGGTCAGGTGCGACAAGCACCCGGCCCAGATCGCCCGCAGGGGCCATGCCGCGCGCCCAGACCCAGATCAGCATCGCCACAGGCACCAGAGCCAATCCGGCAAGCGCATATTGGCCGGCCAGCATCAGGAGCACAAACACCCCGATACTTGCCGACAGCCCCAAGGGCAGGGCCGTATTTCCGGGCAGGAGGGCCACGTGATGCGGCTGCGCATCGCCCACGGATGTGACCAGCAATTCCCGCCGCCCCTTTGGGGCACCGGGCAGCGCCCCTTCACCGCGCGCCAAAGACAAGACGGCGTTGCGCGCCGTGTGGCCAAGATGCTGCGGTGTCGGGATCGAGGCGAAATTGTAGCTGGGCGAGGGGATCGGCATGGCCCAGTCCAGCGTCGGCGCGCGCCACGGATCGCGGCGTTCGCGTTTGCCAAGCGTCACTTGCAGGATCAAGTCCAGCACGAACATTGCAAACCCGATGGTCAGCACGAAACTGAAGATGGACGAGGTCAGGTTCAGCCAGACCCATTCGGGGTTGTCAGGATAGACATCTATCCGGCGCGGCATTCCCAACAACCCTGTCAGATGCATGATGAAGAACGTGCCGTGAAACCCTAGCAGGATCACCCAGAACGCCGCTTCGCCCAAGCCCTTGATGCGGCGCTTGCCCGAAATCAGGGGCAACCAATAGGTTGCTGCCGCCATCATCGGAAAGACAAAGCCGCCGATCAGCACATAATGCAGATGGGCTGTGACAAAGGCCGTGTCATGGGCCTGCCAGTTGAACGGCACGATGGCCAGCATCACGCCTGTCAGCCCGCCCATCACGAAGGTCAGGAAAAAGCCAAGGATGTGATACATCGGCAGATGCATTTCTGGCCGTCCTTTCCACATGGTGCCGATCCACGCGAAAACCTGCACTGCAGTGGGCACGGCCACCAGCACGGACGCCGCCGAGAAAAACGCCAGCGCCATATGCGGAATGCCCACAGTGAACATGTGATGCACCCAAAGGCCGAAAGACAGAAAGACCAGCGCCAATATGGCCGCGACAATCGCCCCGTATCCCAGAATCGTCGTGCGGCACATGACGGGAATGATCATCGACATCGCGCCCGCAGCAGGCAGAAAGATAATATACACCTCCGGGTGGCCAAACAGCCAGAACAGGTGTTGCCACAGCAGCGGATCACCCCCGCGTGTCGGGTCAAAGAACGGCCAGCCAAAGGCGCGCTCCAACTCCAGCAGGACCGAGCCGGCAATCAGCGGCGGAAAGCCCACAAGCATCATCACGCTTGTGCCCAGCATATACCACGCAAATAACGGCATTTCGGTCAGCCGCATTCCCGGCGCGCGCTGGCGCAGAATGGTGACGGTAATCTCGACCGCCGCCGCAACGGCCGAAATTTCGACAAAGGTGACGCCCAGCAGCCAGACATCGGCATTGATGCCGGGCGAATGGGTGGCATCTGACAGCGGCGTGTACATGAACCAGCCATCATGCGGGGCCACGCCGAATAAAAGCGCTGTCAGCATGATCAACCCGCCAAACAGATAGCACCAGTAGCCAAGGGCTGTCAGGCGCGGAAAAGCCATGTCGCGGGTGCCCAGCAGTTTTGGCAACAGCCAGATACCCAGCCCTTCCAGCATGGGAATGGCGAACAGAAACATCATGATGCTGCCATGCATGGTAAAGATCTGGTTATACAGGTCAGTATCCAGAAACGCGCCTTCATGCGTGGCAAGCTGGGTGCGGATCAGCATGGACAGAATGCCGCCAATGGCAAAAAAGATCAGCGCCGTGCCCATAAAGCGCAACCCCAGCGTGGTGTGGTTCACCGCTGTGATCTGCCCCCAAAGCCCGCGATCATTGCGCCACACCCGCGTCAATTCCCGGTGCAACCCCAAGGCGCGCTGGGACGGGTTGCGCGCAAGCGTGACGGGTGCCGCGCGCTCTGGGGCCACAGTCGGGGTGGTGGCATCGGTCATGGCGCGCCTTCCTGCATGTCGGTGTCATCGTCCTCGGACAAGTCGGGTGGCCAGTCCGTATGCGCCTGCACTGAAAAGCGCATGCGCGCATGTCCGATGCCGCAAAACTCGGCGCATAGGCCCTCATAAGCTCCGGGGGCATTGGCCTCGATGCGGGTGCGGTTGGTGCGGCCGGGGATGGCGTCCATCTTGCCTGCAAGCTGTGGCACCCAGAAGGAATGGATCACATCCTCTGATGTGATCAGCACATCAACGGGCTGGCCTGCGGGGATGTGCAGCAGATTGGCTGTCTGCACCTCTTGCCCGTCTGCATCGGTATGCGTGAACTCCCACCCCCATTGAAACGCATGGGCCTGCACTGTGACCGCGCCATCGTCGCGCGGCAAAATACGCTCGCCCACCCACAGGCCAGCCCCCAGAACCGCGCTCAGGATCACCAGCGAGAACCACAGGCCCAGCCCATGCGTCCAGGCCCGTGCCTGCACACGGCGCGGCGCACCGAATGCGAGGACCAGCAAGACCAGAACAAAAACCGTAATCAGCACAGCCCCCGCCAGCATCACCCACCACAGAAACGCGATATCGGCGGCAATCGGGCCAGAGGGGCGCAGTGTTGATAGCGGGCCATCGCAGGCGGCCAGCAAAGGGGTTGCAAGCAGAAACAGGGCAGGGCGGGTCATAGCGGATTTAACCTTGCGGGTATCGGGTTGCCACGCGGCTCTTGCAGGATTGACGGCAGCAGTGCGATCAGCTCCTCCAAGGATGGTTTGGCAAGCACCAGCCACAGCACCAAGCCGATCAGCGGCACCAGCGCCAGCAGCGAAAGCCCCGCCATTGGCAGGGGAAAGTCGCCGCGCCCCTCGCCGGCCTGCACGATCAGATGTCCCATCCACGCATGCAGCAGCACCATGCCCGCCACCGCGATCAGCTTGGCCAGCATCCAGGCGCTCAGCACCTCCAATGCGAAGATCAGGACTGTTCCGACTGACACCGCGATCACCGCCGCAGGGGTGATGACGGCGATATAACTGTAATGCGTTAGCCAGCGGAATTCCGTGAATCCGGCCTGACTGCGCATCTCTGGCCTGCGCCCATAGATATGCAGCAGGATCGGCAACAGGATCAGTCCGGCGCACCAGATGCACAAGGCGATGATATGCGCCGCCTTCAATGCCGCAATCATATGTGCATGTCCCGGCGCAACACGCGCTGCGCCATAATTCCGGCCAGAATGGCCACAGGGATCATGCCGGGAACCCACATGATCAGGCCCGCAAGCTGTTGGTCCTGTAGCACCGACAGCCCGAAGCGTTCGGCATGGGCCAGATGTTCCAGATAAAATGGGCGCTGCGCAAAGGTCAGTAGCGCCCCAAGCAGGCCCATTTGCCCCACCAGCGGGACCAGCCAGACCACATGCCCCAGCTTGCTGCGACCAAGAATAACCGACCAAAAGGCCCACGCGGGCAGGATCAGCGCCGCCTGCATGGCCCAGTAAACCAGCGCACTGTCCCATGCGGCGCTGTAAACCTGCGGGATATGCCACAACCACAGCGCTGCCGACAGGGCTGCGAAGCTGGCCACAACCGGGACCTTGCGAATGGGAAAGGCCAGCGCCAAGGCCGGTGCAAGAAGCCCGAACACCACAAGATGATGCAATGTGCGCGCCGAAAACAACGCAACCGTCATCGCACATAGGGGCGATACGAAGGCAAGCAGCGCTGCACCCATAGCGAGTGTTGCCGCACCTTTTCGGTCCCGTTGCTGATGGCGCAGGGTCAATGCGCCCCACAGGCCCAATACAAGCAGCACAGTCAGCAGATAGGGGTCAAAATTCCATGCCCCAAACCAATCAGCCCGCTCGGGTGCAGGGCCGCAATATGGTGTCATACTGGTCATGTCTGGAAAAATGATCTTGGTTTCATTCCGTTATGATGGTCCCACAGTTGTCGGTTAAAATCAGCCGCGACTCTTTGTTTCTACCGGTCGCTTGCAAGGATTGCCGTGAAATTTACAGCAGGCCAAAAAGGAACAACAGGATAATTACGGGGATGGGGACCCCCACAAACCATAACAAAATACCGCGCATGCCTGATCCCTTTCTGTTCCCAAGCGGCAGAAATGCAAGTCTGTCGAAACAACGCGGTCCAGATCAGTTGGTTCCAACAGAATTTGATGCGATGCCCTGCACGTAAAACAGGCCCGCCTTTCGGCGGGCCTTGATACTCGTTACGCAACACTCTTTACAGGCGCGGAAAGATCAGCTCTCGTATTCGGGCAGGCTTTCCAGCTCTTCCTGTGTCATCGGCAGTTGAACGCGGACATTGCCATCGGCGTCATTCCAGAGAATGTCGATGTCATCAATCTCCAGCGCGACAGTGTGTTCCCCCATTCCAAGGAAACCACCCACGTCAATAACTGCATGTGTCACTTCGCCGGTGTCACCAAGGACAAGATCGTCCACAGTGGCGACGTTTTCACCTTCGCGGCCATACACATCGGCACCAAGCAGACGGTCAGCAGTGCGCTCTTCTGCGCCCATTACCTGATATCCATCCGGCACTTCTGTGCGGGCTTCGTGCTGAGTTTGCATGTCGGTTGGCTCGGTGCCTGTGGCGTCCATGGCGACATCATCATCATGCCCCATAGTTGCGCCCGCGCCGACACTGGCGTCCTGATGACTGCGTTGCTCAAAGCCCATTGTGAGTTGGTCTTCGCTCCATTCGGGCAGCGCTTCCAACTGCTCTTCCGTCATGGTTGCCACAACGAAGAAGTCATCAATACCTTCGGCTTCAGGGTCGTCATTGACGAAATACAGATCATCAATATCAACCATCACGCTGCGCGCGCCGATACCCAGAAAGCCACCCACGTCGATCAGAATGCCTCGGATTTCACCGTCCATGGTCATAATGATGTCGTCGATATTACCGACATTTTCCCAAGAATCGCGGCCAGAGGTAAAGACGTCGCCACTGCCCCAGCGTGCGCTGGTGCGTTCCCAGGCACTCTGATCTTCAGCCATCTCGCCTTCTGTCAGGGCGCGCGTTTCTTCAGTATCCAGCGTATACAGGTTTTTACCAGTAAAGTCTGTAGCCAGAAAGGCCGGAACATTCTCTGATGTCTGCGCTGTATCGGTATCAGCTGTTTGTGCAACGGCCCCCATCGAAGTGACAGCGACAATCGCGGTTGTAAGCATAAACTTGTTCATAACACTACTCCTATTCATTCACTCGGCCTCCTAAAAGGCTCTGCCAGATAAACAGGTGAGATCAGATTGGGTTCCAGAAGTTTTGAAATAAGATAAATTTAAATTATTTGAATAAAAAACTCCGCGCAGGCGAAAGTAAGCAAGCGCGGAGTTTTCAGGTTTTAGAGAACATAACTAAGTTTACCGCACTTTATCTGCGCTCGCGCGACCGCTCTCGCGCGGGTTTGTCGCCAACGTCATCCAGCGCGCCAGACGGGGCTTGGTCGACATGCTCGATGCGCTGCATTCCCAAATCAGGCGTCTTGTCGGTTGGATAAGGCACTTCATCTGTTGCGTTTTTCTGCTTCAGCTTCAACGCCTCTTTTGTGAGCGTCTCTTGCGAAGTCGTTTGGGAGTTTTTCGGATTAGCCATCGCTTTTTCCTTTCAGCTTGTGTGAACAACGCTCTTCAGGCAAAACTGTTCCATTCAAAAAAATGTTTTTTACAAGTTTAAAGGTTCATTACCAAATCTGTATACAATATTCTTATTGAATTCCCGCGTCAGACCTCTTAGGCTCAAATTTCAAGTGCAACACCCGGAGCCCGCAGGGCATAGGATGTTGCGATGGACAGACTTGGCAAGCACCTCAGCAGCGAGGAACGTGGCGTGATTTTCGCCGAGCATGAACGAGGCAACAGCCAGCAAGGCATTGGTCGGCTTCTTGGCCGCCCAGCTAGCACGATTTGCCGCGAGTTGGCGCGTGGTCGGCAGGACAATGGCTCTTACTGCCC